>Ga0208685_1000369_pt1 | contig 16122 bp, 14 predicted proteins | sample EasRivMeERMLT890_FD_187533 | JGI IMG/M metagenome (GOLD analysis project Ga0208685, IMG submission 187533) | Soil microbial communities from meander-bound floodplain in the East River, Colorado, USA - East River MetaG ERMLT890 (SPAdes) (version 2) | ecosystem: Environmental > Terrestrial > Soil...
CAATTAGCGGCATCAGGCGTGGCCTCCCTATGATGGGGCGGTGGCTGTCACTGACCTTGCCGTAACGTGGGCTGAACGCCGGGGGTTCTTCTTCGGCTGGTGGGTGGTGGGGGCGACGGCGGCGATCGTGTTTCTCACCGGCGGCACGTTCTTTTACGGGTTCAGCGCGCTGTTCAATCCCATCGTCGCGGAGTTTGGGTGGTCGCGGGCGAGCGTGGCGCTCGCTTTCTCGTTGCGTTCGGAGGTTGGGGGCATCGCTGCGCCGATCGTGGGGTGGACGGTGGACCGGGTGGGCTCGCGGCGGTTGATGATCGTGGGGATCTTCTTCTGTTCGGCGGGGTTCGCGCTGATGAGCCAGATGCAGTCGCTGCCCTTCTTCTACTTCTCGGTGGTGGTGATCGCGATCGGGATGAGCGCGACGGCGGGGCCGGTGGGGATGGTGGCGATCGCGCACTGGTTCAAGAAGCGGCGCGGCAGGGCCCTGTCGTTCATGACGGCGGGCGCGGGCACGAGTGGCGTAATGGTACTGGTGCTGGCGGGGATGGTGTCGGAGTTCGGGTGGCGGGACGCGCTGCTGATCCTGGCGGTGGTGCAACTCGTGGTCTGCCTGCCGCTGGCGATGAGTATCCGCGACAAGCCGGAGGACATTGGGCTGTTGCCGGACGGCGAGCCGCCCGAGCCGGGTGTTTCGGTGGCACAGGGTGTGGCCGAGGGGTTGACCCTCCGGCGGGCGTTGCGGCTTCGGGCGTTCTGGCAGATGGCGTTCGCGGTGATGCTGGTGAACGTGGGGATGATCGCGGTGATCGTGCACCAGATCCCGTATTTCACCGAGAGCCTCGGCGTGTCGGACGGGATGGCGGCGGCGCTGGTGACGGTGATGACGCTGACGAGTTTGCTTGGCAGATTTGGGATGGGACAGCTCGCGGACATGATCGACAAGCGCTGGGTGCTGGCAATCTCGTTCGCAACGTGTGCGCTGGCGCTGGTGCTGTTCGCAACGCTGACGGAAGCGTGGCAGATAGCCTACGCCCTGCCGGTATTCGCCATCGGCTGGGGCGGGATCATCCCGGTGCGGCCGGCGTTCCAGGCGGAGTACTTCGGAATGCGGGCGTTCGGGGCAATCCAGGGGATCGTGTTCACTGTAGCGACGCTGGGCGGGCTGATCGGGCCGGTTTTCGCGGGATGGATGTACGACGAGACGGAGAGCTACCGGACGGCGTTCCTCATTCTGTCCCTCGCGGCGATGGCGGCTGTGCCGATGGTCCTGACGATCAAGCGGCCGGTCTGGGAAGAGCCTGCCGTCGCCGTTACCTAGCGTTAACAAGAAGTGTGACACCCGTCACTTTAGAAAACGGCCAATCACGTTATCCTGAAAGCGTAATTAAGCAAACGCTAAGGAAAGGAGCGTGAACATGTTGGGTTTCATGAGCGATGAGCTGGTTTGGGCTGTCGCAAAGGAACGCGAGGGCGACGCCCGTAAGGTCCGCCCACACACCGAGTACAAGCCCGAAACGCCTCTGCCGCGCGAGCACGAAGAGCATCACGCTCTTGGGATATGGCTGGCGCCCTACCTGCGGGCAGGCACGACCGGCGCCCGTTAGGCAAGATTTCTAGTATCCGGCCGGGCCAGCGCCCCCGGCCCGGCCGGATGTTGTGGGATGGGAGCGCCAAAGGGAGATAGCGACATGGCGTTTGGACTTTCTACAGATTCACTGGCCTCGGCGAGCGCCCGCCGGCCCTGGTTCGTGGTCGCGGCGTGGGTGATCATCCTCGTTGGTGCGTTTGCCGCAATCGGCACGCTTCTCGACGATGCGCTGACCACCGAGGTGCGGCTGACCAACAACCCGGATTCCGAAAGGGCGGATGCCCTTCTGGAAGAATGGAAGGGCGAGACGCCGGCCACGGAGATCGTGATCGTGCAGTCCGCCGATCTCACCGTCGACGACGCCGAGTTCCAGTCGAAGGTCGAAGCGATCTACGAGGACGTTACGGCGCTCGGCCCGGAAGTCGTCGCTGGTGGAGCGACGTTCTACCAGACCGGCGATGAATCGATGGTATCGGAGGACCGGCGCATCACGATCATCCCGTTCACGATGGCGGGCAGTCAGATTGATGCCGACGACAACATCGGCCAGGTCCTTACCATCGTCGACGAGGCAAACGCCGCGGGCGGATTCGAGGTACTGATCGCGGGGTCCGCGAGCATAAACCACGAGTTCCAGGAAGTCGCCGAAAAGGACTTGCTAACGGGCGAGGCGATTGGGATCTCGATCGCCCTCATCGTGCTCGTGCTGGTATTCGGCGCCCTGACAGCGGCGGTCATCCCGATCATCATCGGCGTGGCGTCGATCATCATCGCCATCGGTGTTACCGCACTGCTCGGCCAGGCGTTCGAGTTCTCCTTCTTCGTAACCAACGTGATCACGATGATGGGTCTGGCGGTGGGCATCGACTACTCGTTGTTCGTCGTCTCCCGGTTCCGCGAGGAACGCGGCAAGGGATTGGAGAAGAACGACGCGATCAAGGCCACGGGTGCGACAGCAAGCCGGGCCGTCTTCTTTAGCGGACTTACAGTAGTTCTCGCCCTCATGGGGATGCTGCTTGTGCCCTCGACGATTTTCCGCAGTCTTGGCGCTGGCGCCGTGATCGTTGTGCTGGTGTCGATGGCGGTGACGATGACGTTGCTGCCCGCAGTGTTGTCGCTGATGGGCGACAGGGTGAACTCGCTGCGCATCCCCTTCCTGGGGCAGCGCATGGAGGAGATTGACCACGAGAAGCCGCACGGCTTCTGGGACAAGATTACTCGCACGGTGATGCGTCACCCCGTGATCAGTCTCGTGCTCTCTGTGTCCCTCCTGGTGGCGTTGGCGATCCCGTACTTCAGCATCGAAACGGGGACAGCCGGCGTATCGACGCTTCCGCCGAGCACGGACTCCTACCAGGCCTTCGTCATCCTTGAAACTGAGTTCAACGCCGGGGATGTCTCGCCGGTGGACATCGTGATCCACAACGGGGATATCAGGACTAACGAGGTCCAGGCGGGAATCGAACGGCTTGAGACTTCGCTGGCGGAGAACGAGCTATTTGGGACGCCGACGTTCGAGTCCAGCCCGGATAACTCGACCGGCCTGCTTTCCGTATCGATCAACGCGGACCCGACCTCCGGAACGGCGGTGGCGGCGGTGCGGGAGCTGCGTGACGAGACGATTCCCGCCGCGTTCGAAGGCATCGACGTCGATGTCCTCGTGACGGGCGCCACCGGCTCTAACATCGACTACTTCGACACGACGAGCGATTACACACCGATCGTGATCGCGTTCGTGCTGGGTCTCAGTTTCATCCTGCTGACGGTGGTGTTCCGCTCACTGGTCGTCCCTTTGAAGGCGATCGTGATGAACCTGCTTTCCGTCGGTGCAGCCTATGGGCTGATGGTGCTTGTGTTCCAGAAGGGCTACGGCAACGAGATCTTCGGTTTCCAGCAGGTGGACATCATCGAAGCGTGGGTACCGCTATGGACGTTCTCAATCCTGTTCGGGCTCTCGATGGACTACCACGTGTTCCTGCTGAGCCGCATCCGTGAACGCTTTACGCAGACCGGTGACAACACCGAATCCGTGGCGTTCGGAGTGCGATCTACCGCGGGAATCATCACGGGCGCGGCGCTGATCATGGCGAGCGTATTCGCGGGGTTTGCGCTGGGCGACCTGGTGATGTTCCAGCAAATGGGATTCGGGCTGGCGGTGGCGGTGATCCTCGATGCCACGATCGTGCGAATCGTTCTTGTGCCGGCAGCGATGCAGTTACTCGGCAAGTGGAACTGGTATCTGCCGCCAGTGCTCAACTGGCTGCCTGATATCCGGACTGAAGGCGAGCGCACGCCGACAGCAGAGACGACCTAACCGCGACTACACCCCTCCCAGGCCGAGGCGGGCCGTTGTGATGAGCGGCCCGCCTCTTTTTATAGTGAATAGTGAATTGGTGAAGAGTGAAAGTGGTGGGAGTGCTGAGTTGCTTAGTGCCCGAGTGCCTGGTTAGCACCGAAGTCCTCCACATTTTGGCCCGTCGTTGTCCCATAGGGACCCCCAATTCTCGTTATTGACCATGGTAGGGAGCGAGCCTATGATTTCCGCTTATTACATAACGCCCAAGGGGAGGTTCGTTATGGCTCGTCTTCTGGTATTTCCTTTCGTGCTGCTGTTCGTCGTCACAGTCATGGCCTGCGGTGGTGATGATGACGAGGAAGGTGGCTACTCTACGGACTATCCGTCCGCGGGCGAGGATGTTTTCGAGAGCACGACAGCTACCGTCGAGATCGAGTACGCGATCGAGGCAGTGTCGGGCAATCCAGTAGCGGGAGGGCGCGAGACGATCGAGGTGGAAGGCCCGACGCGGGTGACGCGGAGCGACCCGGCGGACCAGGACGGAGACGGACTGGCGGAGGTCAAGACGGAAGTCGTGGAGATGGAACTTCACGGCACCGCATCGTTCGGCGAGGTCATCATTACTGAGCGGGAAGACAAGGAGTCGGTGGGGCTGGTCGAGCAGCAGGAGCAGGGCCAGGACTTCCCGGCGGACAGCTACTTCGAAATGTTCGTGCAGGTCGAGTTGCCGCCGGCGACCAGCTCCGCGAAGCCGTTTCGGGAGGCGGGCGGGTTGGTAGCGGGCGAGCCGAACACCGTGCTGGCGATCACCGAGGGCCCGATGCGCATGGAGGCGACGCTGTCCGACCTACCGCCCGGTGAGGGGGACAGGTACGAATCGGCCGACGGGCAGGAGGTGCCTTTGGTGGCGGTAAACGACGCAACGCTGCGGCTGGGGAGCATCGTGGATGCGCTGCACATTCCGAACCCGGAGGGCGGGGACGAGCCGACGGAAGAGCCCACCGACGAGCCCACCGACGAGCCGGAAGACACAGCGGCGCCCACTTCGCCGGGCGGAGGGGCACCTACAGCGGAGGTGCAGCAGCAGGTGGGTTGCGAACACACTCAGCCGGGCGTCCAGAGCGACATCGTCGACCTGATCTTTGCGTACTTAATCGAGGGACCGGCCAGCAGCACGACAGAAGGACGCGAGACGTACGTGCTGCAGTTGGTATCGGGCGATGGAACGGTCCTGTACGGGCCGTCTTCTAAGCAGGAAGGCGAACCGCTGGAAGGCGCAACGGTGAGCGCCATGCTGTATGGCGCGGGCGCACTTCAGCCGAAGCAGTTCGGCGAGACGGACGCGGAGGGAGCGGCGAGACTTCGATTCCCGATAAACAAATTCGGCTCGTACGAAGTGATCGTCGAGTCCGTGACGGGAGCCGACGGTACGGTGTACGAGTTCTCTCCCGATTCCCTCTTGAGCGGCAGATACACGGTAGGGGAGGTGTGCGAACAGCCTCCGGGGTTCTAGAATGACGACAATCAGTTAGCCGGGAGGAAACACCGTGTTCGATTTGGCAGAGTTCGCGGAAAGCGAGTGGTCGCTTTTCGCAATCGTCTTCATATTCATCCCCATGCTGCTCCTGTGGTTCTTCGCGCTGGCGGACCTCTGGAACCGGCGGGAACTGAGCAACCTCTGGAGGGTGATCTGGGTGATCGTCATCCTCTGGCTGCCGATTCTAGGCCCGATCGTCTACCTTTTCACGAGGCCGCCGGCCTCGGAGGTTACGTACAAGGGCGACGCTCCCATAGAATAAGCACGAAGCCCGCAGAATCATCTCCCAGGAGGACCCATGGCTGACATTGGCCCCGTCGAATACATGACTGTCGCATTCCCCGGCAACAAATTCACCGGCAAGATCGCACCCGCATTGGCGGAACTCGTTGAGAACAAGACAATTCGGATTATCGACCTGGCGTTCGTCGCCAAGGGCTCGGACGGGCAGATCGCGGCGATGGAGATCGAGGAAATGGATTCCGCGGTCGGCGGCGCTCTGCGCAAAATCGAAGATCACGTCGGCGAACTAATCAGCGAAGAGGACCTCCTCCGAATCGGCGAAGCGCTGGAGAACAATACGTCGGCCCTGATGCTGGTCTGGGAGGATCTCTGGGCAGCCAAGCTCGCAAGCGCGATGCGGGAGGCCGACGGCGTACTGCTCAACATCGAGCGCGTGCCCCACGATGTGATCATGGCCGCGATCGAGTGGTCGGAGAGCGCTGCTTAGCGACCTAGGTTCCGGCCAGTGTGCCCTGGAATATCTGCCAGGCGAGCGCTGATTTCGCAGTCAAGCTCAGCACCATGAACCCGTACTCGCCGAAGATGTAGTTTCGCCAGGGCCCGATGCGCTTGTACTGCAAGTACATGTTGACGGCGAAGCAGTTGAAGAACACGAAGAGTGAGATGAAGATCCCGTACACGAAGCCGGGCACATCGCCGGCCTCTCCGGTGCCAGGCGAGACCAGGAATAGAGTGATGACCACCCAGGGCAGGGCACCCGCAAAGCAGCCGAGCCAGAAGGGCAGCCAGTTGACGTTCTCCTTGACCGGCCCCTTGTTTACGGACTCCATGAGCAGGCCGAGGAAGATCATCGTGGCGTTGACCCCCGCAACCAGGATCAAGGTGCCGAGGTCGTAGATGCCCGGGAACATCGCGATGATGACGATCATGATCGAGGAACTGATGGAGTATTCCCACCAGCGGGCATAGCTGGCACCGTTTTCCAGGTTGCAGTTGTACCAGCGGTTGATGCCTGGGAGCGCGACGAGGAGGTGGTCCGCCGCAGCGAGAAAGAGGAATGCTGCGATGAGGGGAGCGATCGGGACGTCGACGAGGACGTTGTAGACCGGAGTGCCCTCGCCCGGCCCTCCCTCCGGGCCTTCGATGAACGACGTGGTGACGGGGAGGGTGAAATCGGAGGCGAGGAGCAGGATAGCGATTGCCTGCGCGAAATGCAGTGCAGCCAGGAAAGCGTTGAAACGGCGCAATTGTCCGAAGTCGGTAGCTCCTGCGCCCTCCTTCCGTGGGTAGGATTCACGTGCGATCGCGACGTCCATCGCTACCAAGATACGCTTATCGGTGTAACCCAGTACTTCACCGTACGTTCATGGGAAGCACCGTAAACTACTCGCAATGCGAGTTCTTGTCGTGGAAGACGAGCCCGGAATCGCGGATTTTCTTACGCGAGGGCTTTCGGAGGCCGGATACAGCGTCGATACGGCGCGCGACGGGGAGGAAGCACTCCACTGGCCCGGCGTCGCCGAGTTCGATGTCATCGTTCTTGATGTCATGCTGCCGTGCCTTAACGGCATCGAAGTGTGTCGGACGCTTAGGGACCGCGGTGACCGAACGCCAATCTTGATGCTGACGGCTCGGGATGCGATCGAGGACCGGGTGGCGGGGTTGGACAGCGGCGCCGACGACTATCTCGTCAAGCCGTTCGCCTTTGCCGAATTGCTGGCCAGGGTGAGGGCTTTGAGTCGCCGGGAGCCCGCCTTGTTGGGGGCGACGCTGCAAGTGGCGGACCTGTCCCTGGACACGGTAACGCGCCGGGTAACCAGGGGAGGCGCCGAGGTGGAGTTGACGGCGAAGGAGTTCGCCCTTCTGGAGTATTTGATGCGGAACCCGGACAGGGTGCTTTCACGGACGGTGATCGCTGAGCACGTCTGGAACTACGACTTTGACAACGTGACGAACGTGATCGACGTGCACGTGAAGAACCTGCGAAAGAAGATCGACGGCGGCGCCGCGGCCCAGTTGATCCAGACGGTACGCGGAGCGGGATACCGCATCTCAACACGCGCGGTGCGCTGAGGTGGGATTTTTGCGGACCATCCGGGTCCGGCTGACCCTTTGGTACGTCCTGCTGCTTGCGCTGACACTGGCCGCATTCAGCGCCGGCGTCTACTTCGCGATGCGGGAAAGCCTCTATGCGAACCTGGACGAGTCGTTGGAGGCGCGGGCCGAGATCGTTGCCGGGATCGTGGCAACGGGCGGGAGCGTCAGTAATCTGCCGGGAGATCCGGTGGAGGGTGAAGAGTTTATTCGAACCTTCGACGAGGTCGGAAGGTTGGCTTCCGACAACTCGGCGGAGGAGTTTCGGCCGCCAATAGACGAAGGCGACGTCGAGGCGGCGCTCTCGGGCCAAACGAGCCAGCGGGAAGTCAGCGTCAGTGGACTCGACCTGCGGGTCTTGACGGTGCCGCTGCTGGCGGATGGCGAGATCGTTGGGGCGGCGGAGGTGGGGCTGGCGGATGGGGATGTGCAGGAGACGCTGAACGACCTGCTGTTGGTGATCGCCGTTTTGTATCCGGTGGTCCTGGCTGTTGCCGGGGCGGGCGGAATATTCCTCGCAGGCCGCGCCCTCGGGCCGATTGACGAGCTCACGCAGACAGCGCAGAAGATCACCGCAGATGGGTTGGGTCACCGCCTCGCGACGGACGGGATGCCGGACGACGAGGTGGGCAGGCTGGCCCGCACCTTTGACGAAATGATTGCGCGACTGGATGCGTCGTTCCGGAGACAAAGGCAATTCACGGCGGATGCTTCGCACGAACTGCGGACGCCACTGACGGCCCTGAAGGGACAGGCCGAGGTTGCTCTGCAAAGAGAGAGGACGGTGGAGGAATACCGGGAGGTGCTGCGGCACGTGAACGTCGAGACAGACCGGATGATCCGCCTCGTGGGCAGCCTGCTAACGCTGGCGCGGGCCGATGCGGCACAGATTCCAATGGCGAAGGAGTCAATTGACTTGCGGCGAACGATTGACGCCGCACTGGCGCAGGTGCGGCCAGAAGCTGAGCGGAGGAGTGTTTTGCTGCGTGGGCCAAACACCGCAAGCTTGATCGTCGAAGCCGATGAAGGGTTGATACTGCAACTCGTCCTCAACCTGCTCGACAACGCCGTGAAGTACACGCCCGCCGGGGGTGAAGTCGAGGTCTCTTGCCGGCTGTCAGCGGGATGGGCCGAAATGACCGTGACCGATTCGGGGCCGGGGATTGCGCCGCAGCACCTCGAACGCATCTTCGATCGGTTCTACAGGGCTGATGAGGCCCGCGACCGCGATCATGGCGGCGCCGGTTTGGGACTCTCCATCTGTCGCTGGATAGCGGAGGCTCATGGCGGGACGATCGTGGCCCAGAGTGATCCGGGGAAGGGATCCCGGTTCGTGGTGCGGTTCCCGTCTTCATCTTGAGCCCAGCTCTGGTTCACCAATGCTTCATTACCGCCTCCTACGCTGGGAGTCATCCAGCACGTGGAAAGAATGGAGGTATTCGATGAAGGTACTGTCGGTCGGCGCGGCGGCACTGCTGACCCTTGTTTTGATGGCGTGCGGCGCATCAAGTGGTAGCGACGGTAACGGCTCCGAGATCGACTTAGAGGACTTCAGCACGACTATCGACAATCCGCTTTTCCCGCTCAGTGCATACTCGCTGATGGTCTACGAGGGTGAGGACGTGGATCCGGATACCGGCGAGACCCTGACAGCTCGGGTCGAGATGACCGTCATGCCGGGTACGAGGAAGACAGTCGCGGGCGTGGAAGTGCTGGTGGTGCAGGACCAGGCGTTCGAGGACGGCGAGCTGATCGAGTCGACCCTGGACTACTTCGCTCAGCACGCGGATGGGACGGTCTATTACTTCGGCGAAGACGTGGACAACTACGAGGACGGCGAGATCAAAGACCACGAAGGCTCGTGGCTCGCGGGCGAGGGGAAGAATCAACCTGGCGTGATCATGCCGCCGGCTCCCCAGGTGGGTGACGTCTTCGAGCAAGAGAAGGCGCCAGGCATCGCGGAAGACCGCATGACGGTGCTTTCGGTCATGGAATCAGTGGATGTTCCCGCCGGTTCGTTCGAGGACTGCGTGAAGACGGAGGACGTCAACCCGCTGGACGGCGTCGGCGTGATCGAGTACAAGCTCTACTGCCCCGGGGTGGGTTTCGTCATGGAGGAGTTCGAAGGGGGGACACTGGAGTTGGTCAGCTACGAGAAGTGAGTTCACGCGCGGTTCACGGATACTTCATCCGTCGTGTGTAATCTCAGGATGGAACAGCGGAGTCTAACGAAGGAGGGATCATATGAAAAGCAAGAAGATTTGGGCGGTCGCAGGAGTGGTTGTTGCCGTCGCGATGGTCGGCGGAGGTTTGGGGATCGCCGGGGCGGTGGGTGGTGATGATGACGAGGCGCCGATTACGGGTGACGCGCTGGACCAGGCGAGTGAGGCGGCGCTGGAGCACACCGGAGGCGGCACGGTTACTGAGACGGAGGTAGGGGACGAGGAGAGTTACTACGAGGTCGAGGTAACGCTGGACGACGGCAGCCAGGTGGACGTGCAGCTGGACGAGGACTTCAACGTGGTGGGCGATGAGTCGGACGGCGCGGACGATGAGGCGGCCGGGGGCGACGACTAAAGGTCAGCGGAGGTCGATCCAGACGGGTTCTGCGATCCCCTCAATGGTGGCGATACCGTATTCCTGGGTGGTTTGCTCGTTGGTCATCACAGCAATGGCGTAAGGTGACTGGCCAGGGGTGAGCGGTGTGATGAAGCCGACGCTGTTGACGCGCCAACCGTCGTCGTCCGGGTACCACCCGTCCTTCACGCCCACGATTTCTTCCCCGCTGGTGTCCGCACCGGCAGGCACACCCCAGCGCTGATCGGCGACGACACTGACGAGCATGGCGAGCGCAGCCGCACGGTGTTCGGCGTTCACGATGTCCCCGTAGGCGATGCGCGACATCAAGGTCGCCATTCCCCTTGCAGAGGCGGTGCTCGTGCCCCAGTAAGGCCCGTTGTACGGCGTGATGCCTCCGACACCGAGAGCCTGAAGGCACGAGGCGACGCCGGGCCCACCGCCGAGGTCAGACCAGAGGGCGTCGGTGGCATCGTTGTCGCTGTAGGTGATCATCGGCCACATAAGGGAGAGCTCCCATTCACTTACGAGCCTGCCCAGTTGTTCTGCGCGGGCCATGACGCAGGTCATGACCACGACCTTGATGACGCTGGCCGTCTCCATCTGCTGGTCGGCGTTCTCGCCGTAGACAAAGCCGTCGTTGGGTACAACCACGGCGGACCCGTTCAACGGTGCGCGTCCGGGTACGAAGGCCGCCGCGGTCGATGAGACGTCGCCAAGAGCGGCATCGGTGAAGCCGGGAGTGCCGGTGAAGAGCTGCGGTATTGCGAGGGCGAGTTCGCCGGGTGTGCCCGGAGGCGCCACCGGCGCGGGGACGGGCGTGGGCTGAGGTGTCGCCGTAGGTTCGGGCGGCGCTGTGAGCTGGTAATCGATAGTGACGTCCAGGTCGGAGCCGAGGACAGAGCGAACGTTTACGAAATAAGCCTGGGTGGTCGGAAATGTGGTCTCGAACTCGGTCGCGTAATCGCGGAACGAGAGAGCTTGTGATTCGTCGGAAAGCCCTTGTATGGAGAGGACTGCGCTGTCGTGCTGGCTGGACAGTGAAATGCTGAAGGACTCACCCTCGGTGCCGTAGACGAGGAAGGGGGCGATGCCTCGCGGCTTGAGCGAAACGTCAAGCAAGGCGTTTTCCGAGGCTGGATCGAGGATTTCCGGCGCGTACTCGAACTCTTCGGGGGCGCTGACGATGACCGCACCGGTTATTTCGTCCGCCATTTCCAGGCCGCTTCTCTCCAGTTCGAAGCGACGGGTCAGGACGGGCGCTTCACCTGTCACTGCATCGACCGAGCCGGCTGCGAGCGTGTCCACCGCTATCACGCCGTCCGATATCGTCACGGACCGGATGGCAACGTCGTTCCCAAGTTCCGCTGAGCCCTCGATGGATGCCCCGTCGCGGTCATGGACGACCGCCATGAGCGTGGTTACCTGCTGTGTGTCGGACACGGTCTCCGCTAGAAAAACGGCGGCGTCGATCCCGTCGTCGCCGCCGAGGTCACCGAAAGCGCCCACGTCAACGAGGCGAGCGGTTGGCATCGTTCCTTCTTTAGCGGCAGCGAACCCGTCCTCGAGTTGTACGGTTTCACCCTCTGCGAGGGCTGAGGGGTAGGCGAGGTTTCGCAGTTGTGCCCAGGTGAGGTCCTGGCCACCGTCCTCATCGTCCCCGCAGGCGCCGGACGCCACCACGATCACGGTCACGGCGACAATAACCGTGAGGACGGCCGTTAACAAGCGAGCGGTCCGCGGCATTGAGGCTCATCATGCACTGCTATTGCGCTATGGGCGTGGTATTTCCAGCAGTAAACGTGGAAAGCTTGCACAGTTGACCGAACACTGCACGGCCCCATTGAATGAGGGCATGACGTTAGAGCAACTTGCCACTCATAACCTGACGCGAAGGGAGCGGAGGGAGATCGGGCGGTCGCTCCGGGCGGCTTCCCCGCTTTCCGGCCACGCGGGCTGGTCGCCTCCGGCGGACCGGCCCAGTCCTCTCGAGACACTGCGTAAGCGGGATGAGGGGCGGTTGGAGGAACTGCTTCCGATCAAATACGAACGGATGGCTGCGTCGCCCTTCACCTTCTTCCGCGGCGCGGCAGCGGTGATGGCCGCGGACCTGGAGCGAACGCAGGTGTCAGGGATCGAGGCGATGCTGTGCGGAGATGCTCACCTGGGCAATTTCGGGGTGTACGCTTCGCCGGAGCGGAAGCTTGTATTCGACCTGAACGACTTCGACGAGGGTTGCCACGGCCCGTGGGAGTGGGACCTAAAGCGGCTGGCAACGAGCGCAGTGATCGCGAGCCGGGAACGCGGGTTCAGCGAAGGGACCGCGCAGGAGATAGCGCAATTCACGGGGAAAGTGTACCGGGAGGCAATGCACCGGTTCGCGAGGCAGTCGTCGCTCGAGGTGTGGCACTACCAGGTGGAGGTCGAGGCTCTTCTCAAATTGCTCAGCAGGTACTCGACGGAAGCGGCTAGGAATACGAGGAAGGCAGTGGCACGGACGCGACGGAAGCCGCGCGGGGCACTGTTGAACAAGATCACGGAAGTAGTGGACGGACGTCGGCGCCTGGTAAGCAGCCCCCCACACACGGTGCGCCTGGACGACCTGGCTGCGAGCGATTCGGAGCGCGAGGTTATGGAGCGCCTGATCGAAGAGGCGTGGATGGGCTACCAGGAAAGTTTGCCGGAAGAACGGCGCATGCTCCTCTCGCGGTTCCGCCCCAGTGATGCGGCGCGGCGGATCGGCGGCATTGGCAGCGTGGGGACGCGGTGCTTCGTCGCGCTGCTGGAAGGCGCTTCGGGTGAGGATGCGGTGATCGTGCAGCAGAAGGAGGCCGGCAGGTCCGCCCTCGAGAGGCACTTGCCCCCCGGTATGGGTCGCACGTATGCCAATCCGGCCGAGCGTGTGGTGACAGCGCAAAGGCTGATCCAGGCTACGAGTGACATTTTCCTGGGCTGGCACCACGGCCGTGGGGCTGACCGCTACTTCTACTGGCGGCAGGTGAGCGATATGCAGGTGGAAGTGGAGGTGGAGCAGCTAAGCGAGCGGGGCATGCGCGCTTACCTGGCCAGTTGCGGCATGTGCCTGGCGCGCGCGCATGCGCGGACGGGCTATCCTTCGGCGATTGCGGGTTACCTGGGTAGCGGCGAGGGGTTCGACAGGGCCCTCGGCGAGTTCGCGGTAGGGTACGCCGATCAGACTGAGCGGGATCATGGGGCGCTGGCGGCGGCGGTGAAGGCGGGGGACATGGGGCGAAGCGCTTAGTCACGCTCCGAAGGCGGCTAAAGGTGGGGTCGGATCGCTGGCGGGATTCCCCCCTGAGCTCTAGCCCCATGACACGGTAGGGGAGAGGCTGTTATGTCACTGATACCGCTTGCTCGCTTCCTTTGCGCCGCTGTCACCGTCCGTAATCGATCATGTCTTCAAAGGGAAGGTGAAGAGTCCGGTGGGCGATTCTGGCGTCGAGCACGCCCGATTCCCGAATCAAAGTGCGGCACACAGGTTCGGGGCCAGACTAACAGGAGCCCACAATGTCAGCACGCCACCTCCCGCCCGTGCCGGGGTCACACCGGCAAATCAGAATCGTGGAAGAGCCCGTGACGGCTACGTCCCCGCGTGATGAGCCCGCACGGCTTATGGACGCAACATTGGGATCAGGAGCGTCTGGCCAGGACGAGTAGGCGCGACCCAAAAAGCATTGGAGGGCCCGGTGGGATTCGAACCCACAACTCCCGGATCAAACGCTTGATGGCAGTCGTCCGCCGGTGTTCGTTTCAGTATGCGGGGTGTCCGTTTCATTTCGCCGATGGTCGCTATCATCCGTCCCGGTGGCTGTCAACAGAACGGGTTTCCCGATCGCCATCAAGAGCTATCAGTGGGTGCTTCGCCCCGCCCGACCTTGTGGCAAAAAAGGGCAGCAACTAGATCTGTGACTACGACCCCTTGATACAGAGCGTCAGTACTGTGCCGCCCGAATCAGATACCCGTAATACTTCCCAGCGATTGGCCGTAGCGGGTCACCCACGAAGCCGTACTCCGGGTGCGCGTTATTGTACGCTGCTGCGTCGGCGACGATCTTCTCGATGATCTGCGCCGGCGCCAGGCCTCCACATGGGCCAGAGGCAATGCAGAGCGCAACAGTACCGGCGATGTGTGGGGCAGCAAAACTCGTCCGAGTTGCGACCCCCAACTGGTTTGGGTTTGCTGGATCAAAAAGGAATGTCGAAACGACACAAGTGCCCGGGGCAGCCAGTGTGTGTGCCTGGTGGAGTGAATCGTCGCGGAGCCTGGGCTACGGCCCTCACGGTTCTGGGCTACTTGTCGCGTTGACCCTTCATCGCCTGGCCCAGGCTCTTCGGGAGTTCGTCGAACCGGGCCTGTTCCTCATCCGTTAGCACTTTGAACCGGTTGCCGAACGCGAATCCGTTTTCCTTGGCATCGGCCAGGACATCTTCGACGGATTCTCCGGTGGCGATCGAGAGCTTGCAGACCTTGAACAGCGCACCCCAGCCCGTGCCTTCTCCATGAAGTGCCTCAATCTCCTCCACGGACTTGCCACAGAAGGCAGCGATCGCCGCGGCCTGTTTGCCGCTGCCGTGTTCGTCCTCTTCGCCGGCATCATCCACCTCATTCTCCGCCTCGTCGGTTTCTGAGTCGGCAGTTGGCGATGGAACCGCGGTGGCAGTTGGCGTGGGAGACTCCTTCGGCGCTTCGGTCTCAGAGACCACAGTGCTTGTCGGGGAAGAGGACTCGGTGGGAGTGGACGTTGGCGTATCTCCGCCGAGAGCCGATACGGAGGCGATGGCGACGACGGAAATCACGAGGACGGCAGCAACTATGAGGGGCAGGTTCTTGAGCATTCAAAGCCTCCGGATTAAGTCAGCATGGCCCATCTTAGTGGACACATTATACACGGGTGCGTACGCAGCCTCGCTCGCAGCTCCCATTGACGCTGAGTGAATGATTGGAGGGCCCGGTGGGATTCGAACCCACAACTCCCGGATTAAAAGTCCGGAGCTCTACCGTTGAGCTACAGGCCCTGCGAACGATGGTATCCGGGCCTGATTGGCGCTGCAATCAGGGAAATCTAGAACCCCCGCGAAACCTTGGGCGGGTGCGCCAGGACCCATTCTCGATGAGACGTTCGTCCATCCGCGAGCGTGGTCGTCGCGCCGCCGCCATGAGTATGCCCTGAGGAGGCAAGCAACCCGCCCACGTTGCCTCAGGTTGGCTCTAAATGGCTTATTTTGACTGCGGCAATGAAATTCTGGAATTGTGAAAAGTTGCACAAATGTTGATAACCTGTTAGCCTGACATCCCGTGAAGTAAATTTATCGGATATCTAGACCGGTCGGGCCCGCCCTCCCCGCAAACCCGCCGGATTCACTGGCGCAGCCCCGCGCCGAGGTTCCCCCCTTATGATCACCAGACTCTCTGCCTTGTTGCTTGTCTTTACCCTTGCCGTTCTCGCGTTCGGCACCCATCGCCGGCGCCGTTCTGGGGCGCGTCCTCGGGCCGCCACAATCATCCCCGTGCCGACCACCCCAACTCCAACCGCCTTTCGTGAGACGCACCTGCCCCTGGCGGGTCGCCTCGCGGCCCTGGCCGCCGTTTTCGCACTGCCGATCATCGCCATCAACGTCCATGACGGCGGCTCCTCATATGCCGACGATGGCCCAGCTAAGGCAGTGGCGTCATCCCGGCAAGATTCTCCGGAGACGATGTGGGGTTCCGAGGTCGCGGACCAGGTGCTGATCGTGCAAGAAGGACGCCTCGGAGAGAAGCGGGTTGTA
>Ga0208685_1000372_pt1 | contig 16056 bp, 18 predicted proteins | sample EasRivMeERMLT890_FD_187533 | JGI IMG/M metagenome (GOLD analysis project Ga0208685, IMG submission 187533) | Soil microbial communities from meander-bound floodplain in the East River, Colorado, USA - East River MetaG ERMLT890 (SPAdes) (version 2) | ecosystem: Environmental > Terrestrial > Soil...
GGACTCACCATGGTGAGTAACTTCAAGTTCTACAGCGGCAAGGACATCAACCTTAGAAAGAGCGTCTCGTTCTCTGCGGTGGTCGGCATCACCTTCGGCCTGGTGGCGCTGTTCATGCTCTCCAGCACGTTGCCGCAGATGCTGTTCCTGCTGTTCGCGGCCTATGGCGCCTCGGGCTACGCGATCTGGACCTACGACCAGTTCCGCCGGCGGACCCTCGGCAAAGTGCCGCCGCCGCCGCCCGGCACCTGACCCGCCGACCTTGTCATTGGCGGCAAAAGCCTATATATTTCAAGGTATGCACCGCTTTCAGCAGACCAGCATTTCGCCTCTCTCCGCCAGCCTTCTGCTGGCCGGTCTGCTGCTGCGCCGCTAGGCGCAAACACCCTTTTCCCACAATCTGTTGTTTCACCCCGCCGCGGCGAATCCCGCAGCGGGAATCTGTCGAAACACGCGAGTGCGCGCGCCGCCGCCCGGCCGCAGACGCCGCAACTACCGGAGAAAACCATGGGCAAGGACAAACTGATCATATTCGACACCACGATGCGCGACGGCGAGCAGAGCCCGGGCGCGTCCATGACGAAGGAGGAAAAGGTCCGCATTGCGCGCCAGCTCGAGCGCATGCGCGTGGACGTGATCGAGGCCGGCTTTCCGGCTTCGAGCGACGGCGACTTCGAGGCGGTGCGCGCGGTTGCATCCATCATCAAGGACAGCACCATATGCGGCCTGGCGCGCGCCAACGAGAAGGACGTGCGCCGCTGCGGCGAGGCGGTCAGGGGCGCGCGCTCGCCGCGCGTGCACACCTTCATCGCGACCAGCCCAATCCACATGGAGAAGAAGCTGCGCATGGAACCCTCGCAGGTGATCGAGCAGGCGGTGAGGGCGGTGAAGTGGGCGCGCGAATACACCGACAATATCGAGTTCTCGCCGGAAGACGCGGGCCGCTCGGACCTCGACTTTCTCTGCCGCATCCTCGAGCGGGTGATCAAGGCCGGCGCGACCACGATCAACGTGCCGGACACGGTGGGCTACACGCTGCCCGACCATTTCGGCCCGCTGATCCGCAAGCTCCGCGAGCGGATCCCCAATTCCGACAAGGCGGTGTGGTCGGTGCATTGCCACAACGACCTGGGCCTCGCGGTTGCCAATTCGCTCTCCGCCGTGCTGAACGGCGCGCGCCAGGTCGAGTGTACGATCAACGGGCTCGGCGAGCGCGCCGGCAATGCCTCGCTCGAGGAGATCGTGATGGCGGTGCGCACGCGCCAGGACGTGTTTCCGTGCGACACCGGCATCGATGCCACACAGATCGTGCCGGCGTCAAAGCTGGTCTCCGGCATCACCGGCTATCCGGTGCAGCCGAACAAGGCGATCGTCGGCGCCAACGCTTTCGCGCACGAGTCCGGCATTCACCAGGACGGGGTGTTGAAGCACCGCGAGACCTACGAGATCATGAGCGCCGAGTCCGTCGGCTGGAACGCCAACCGCCTGACGCTCGGCAAGCTGTCGGGCCGCAACGCGTTCAAGAACCGGCTGCAGGAGATCGGTATCGTGCTCGAGTCCGAGGAGGCGTTGAACGCCGCGTTCAAGCGCTTCAAGGACCTCGCCGACAAGAAGCGCGAGATCTTCGACGAGGACCTGCAGGCGCTGATCACCGAGGAGAGCCTCGAGCACATGGAGAACGAGCGCTACCACCTGGTGTCCCTGACCGCGCATTCGGAGACCGGCGAGCTGCCGTACGCCAGGCTGGTGGTGTCCGACGCCGGCCAGGAGAAGCCAGCCCAGGCACAGGGCAGCGGCCCGGTGGATGCCTCGTTCAAGGCGATCGAATCGATCGTGAAAAGCGGGGCAGAGCTGCTGCTCTACTCGGTCAACAACATCACCAGCGGCACCGACTCGCAGGGCGAAGTGACGGTGCGGCTTGCGAAAAGCGGGCGCGTCGTCAACGGCCAGGGCGCCGACACCGATATTGTCGTGGCCTCGGCCAAGGCCTACATTAACGCACTCAACAAGCTGCACTCGAAACTGGAGCGGATCAATCCGCAGGTCTGATGGCGGGGAAGGAGGGGACGATGGGCGGTAACAGACTTGGCGCCGCCGCGCTGGTCGCGGCAGGCGCCCTGGTCGTCGCGTTCGCGGCACATGCGCAGTACGCGTCGGAGCTGGGAAAACTCGCGCCGGAGGCGCTGAAGGGGGGCGAGAAGCCGCAGCCGGCGCAACTGAAGCAGGTGGCGCCAGACCTTTACTTTTTCTGGAACGACGGCTCGTCGAACGCCGTGTTCATGGTCACCGACGAAGGCGTGCTGGTCGTAGACACGCAGCAGCACCCGGCGGACGCGCGCCGGCTCCTGGGCCTAATCCGCAAGGTCACCGACAAGCCGGTTAAGTGGGTGGTCGTGACCCACGCGCACGGCGACCACTATCTCGGCAATCCCGTGTTCAAGGCGGAAGGCGCGACCATCGTCTCGCACCGCGACACGCGCGGGATGATGATCAAGTACTACAAGGACGAAGTGCAGCGCCGGCAGGCCTACTTCAAGCGCTACAACCTCGACCAGGGCGAACTGCAGATGGTGCTGCCTGATAGCACCTTCGATACGCGCCTTACCCTGCACCTCGGCGGCCGCGCGGCGGAGCTGATACACCTCGGCCCGGGGCAGAACCCGGGCGACACGCTGATCCATTTCCCGCATGCGCGGACGCTGTTCCTCGGCGGGCCGTTCTCGCGCCGCAACTGGTCGAACTACTCGTTCACGCCGTCGGTGGAGAACTGGATCGCGCTCTTGAGGAAGGCCGCCGCGATGGACGTGGATATCTTCATCGGCGGGCATGGAGACGTCGCGACGCGCGAGGACGTGCTCGAGTACGCGAAGATGAACGAAGATTTCCTGAACGCGGTCAAGGCCGGCATCGCGGAAGGCAAGAGCCGCGACGAGCTTGCCGACACGATCAAGATGCAGCAGTACAGCCACTACCGGAATTTTCACCGCATGCGCGGCTGGGTCTACGCGCTGCACCACCTGCTCACCACCGGCAAGCCGATGGCGGCGTATCCATAGTTGGATCGCGCCGACCCGGCATGTAGCTGTGGCGCCCCGGCAGTCCGCACCACCGCGGCTCAGGGGGAGCCGTTGGCACTGGCCGGGCGCCCAGCCCGGCGCACGTAGGCAATGCTGCTGAGGAAGAACACGGAGGCGAGCCCGGCCTCGAGGAGGGCCAGGCCAGCTGCGGGCGAGGCATCACCCCAGGCGCGCACTACGCCCTCCGCGAAGTAGGCGAGGATCAGCAACAGCGCCCACTGGAAGGTGTAGACCCGGCCGTGCAGGACGCCGAATAGGGGCGCAAGCAGCGGCAGCGCCTTCAACATCAGCCACGAGCCGCCAGGGCGCAGCGGCGCGAGCCACAGTTCCCAGGCGAGGCAGAGAAATACGAGCGCAACCAGACTCGCGCAGGCCGCCAGGTGGGCGGCGCGCTTCATCTCTCGCCGCTAGCGTGCAAGCCGGGCCGCAGTCTCGGCGAGCCGGCGGCCCAGCGCGATGCAGAGCCTGCGCTCGTGCTCGGTGATCGGGTGCTCGCCGGCGCTGCCGGCATGATGGCTGGCGCCGTAGGGCGTGCCGCCGGACGCGGTGGCAAACAGTTCCGGCTCGGTGTAGGGCAGGCCCACGATCAACATGCCGTGATGCAGCAGCGGCAGCATCATGGTGAGCAGCGTGGTTTCCTGCCCCCCATGCAGGCTCGCGGTGGAAGTGAACACGGCGGCTGGCTTGCCGGCGAGACGGCCTTTCAGCCAGTGCTCCCCGGTGGAGTCCCAGAAATACTTCATCGGCGCCGCCATATTGCCGAAGCGCGTGGGCGAGCCCAGCGCGAGACCGGCGCACTCCTCGAGATCCTTGTGCTCCGCGTACGGCGCGCCGGATGGCGGCACCGCGGGCGCGGCGGCCTCGTGCGCCGTGGACACCGTGGGGACGGTGCGCACGCGGGCGGCGCAGCCCGCGACCTGCTCCACGCCGCGCGCGACCAGCTGCGCCATCTCCTTCACCGCTCCGGTGCGGCTGTAGTAGAGGACGAGGATCTCCTTCATCGTGGGTTCACGGCGGACGCCGGGAGTATCATAACAACCTCCACTGTGCACGGGTACGGCGTGATGCTCAAGCCCAGGAAATCCCCTCCGCTCATCAACTTCGCGCGCATGGCGTGGCGGCGCTTCGCCGCGGAGCGCTGCCTGCAGATAGCCGCCAGCCTGACCTTCACCGTGCTGCTGGCAATCGTGCCGATATTTGCCGTTACGCTGACGCTGATATCGGCATTCCCGGTGTTCGGCGAGCTGATGCTGCACATCCAGCAGTTTCTGGCCGCGAACCTGCTGCCGGAAGCGGCTGAGTTCATTGCAGGCTACGCGGTGCAGTTCGCCGAGAACGCGGCGAGGCTGACCGCGGCCGGCATAGCGGTCCTCTTCGTCACGGCGATGATCGTGCTGCAGACGATAGACCGTGCATTGAACCAGATCTGGCGCGCGCCGCGCGCGCGCGTCACGGTGCAGCGCGTCTTCATTTACTGGGCGCTGCTTACCGTGGGGCCGGTCCTCATCGGCGCCGGCCTGTCGCTTACGTCGTGGCTGGTCAGCCAGTCCCTGGGGCTGGTGAAGGGGGTTCCGCTGGCGGACGAGGCGCTGCTCACGCTGGTGCCGATACTGCTCACCGCGCTTGCTTTTGCGCTTCTCTACATCACCATACCGAACCGGCGCGTGCTGGTGCGCGACGCACTCACCGGCGGGCTTCTCGCGGCGTTCGCGTTCGAGGGGATGAAGCACGGCTTCGCGTTCTACATCACGCAGTTCCCGACCTACAAGCTGGTCTACGGTGCGTTCGCCAGCGTTCCCATCTTCCTGCTATGGATCTATCTGTCGTGGCTGGTGGTGCTGTTCGGAGCAGTGGTGGCGGCGGTGATGCCTGAATGGCGCGAGCGCGCTGTCCAGGTCGAACCCGTTCCTGGCGCGCAGTTCCTGGACGCGCTGCAAATCCTGCGGGTGCTGTGGGAAGCGCACCACACCGGCAAGGTGGTCACCCTGTTTCAACTGCAGGACGTCGTTCGGCTGCCCATGGACCACATCGAGGCGACACTCGATGCGATGGAAGCGGCGCATTGGGTGGGCCGGACCGGCAACGGGTGGGCGCTGCTCCGCGCCGCCGCCGAGATCAGCATGGCAGACATCTATCACCTGTTCGTGTTCCGCCCCGGCGCCAGGCTGCCGGCGCGCCAGTCGGGACAGGAACTCGACCTACTCGCGCTGGAGCTTGCGGGCGGCATAGAAGACAGCCTCAAGCTGTCACTCGATGAACTGTTCCGCAGGGCGGCGGCGCCGGAACCGGCTGCTGTCCCATTGCGGGTCCATGCGGTATAGCACTGGCAGGCTGCCAGACGGTCAGCTTCGGTCGTGGCCGCCCGCGGCGGCCTGAGTGGAATACTGCCAGTTGCGCTGCCAGGCGCTCACCACCGCAGTCGGATACTCGGGCTTGCCCAGGCTGCCGTTGTAGCGCCCGAGCGCGCGGTAGAGGTCGCCGCTCTCAAGGTCGAGGTAATACCGCAGGATCAGGCAGCCGAAGCGCAGGTTGGTGCGCAAGTGGAACAGGTTGTGGTCCTTGTCGCCGATCAATTTCACCCAGAACGGCATCACCTGCATGTAGCCGCGGGCGCCGGCGCGCGACACCGCGTACTTGCGGAAATTGCTTTCCACCTGGATCAGCCCCAGCACCAGCTGCGGGTCGAGGCCGGCGCGCTTGGCCTCGTAGTGCACCGTGACCAGGAATTCTTCGCGCTGGACGCGGTCAGGGAAGCGCGAGGCAAGCCGCTGCGACATCTCGACCAGCCAGCGCCGCGCCTGCGCCTCGGTGTCGAACGCCAGAAACGGCGTGGCGTGGTCCGAAACCGACTTGTGCAGTGCGGCCTGAACGCTGCCGGACAGCGGTTCGAATATCTGGGTGCCCGGGCGCACGCTCCCCGGCGCTGCCAGGGCAAGCGCCCAGGCGAACTGCAACACGGCGCGGGCTAGTCTACGCACACCCTAGATTTTACGAAATTGACCGCGTCATTCAAGGGTACGGCCTGGGCTCTGGCGTCGCGCCGCCCCTGGTATTCGATCTGACCGCCCTTGAGACCTCTTTCGCCGACCACCACGCGATGCGGAATGCCGATGAGCTCCACGTCGGCGAACATGACGCCGGGCCGCTCGTCGCGGTCGTAGAACAGCGCATCAATGCCCGCTGCCGTGAGATCGCGGTAGAGGTTCTCGGCGGTTTCGCGCACCGGCGCGCTCTTGCCCATGCCGATCGGCACGATGGCCAGCTCGAACGGCGCCATCGCGCGCGGAAAGATGATGCCGCGCTCGTCGTAATTCTGCTCGATGGCGGCGGCAACGATGCGAGTGACGCCGATGCCGTAGCAGCCCATTTCCATGATCTGCGGCTTGCCCGCCTCGTCGAGGAAGGTGAGGTTCATCGCATTCGAATATTTGGCGCGCAGCTGGAACACGTGCCCGACCTCGATACCGCGCAGGATCTCGAGCCGGCCGCGGCCGTCGGGACTGGCGTCCCCCGTCACGACGTTGCGGATGTCGGCCACCATGGGTTCCGGGAAATCCCGCGCGATGTTGGTGCCGGTGTAGTGATGGTCGTTGTCATTGGCGCCAACGACGAAGTCAGCCATTGCTGCAACGGTGCGGTCAGCGACGACGGTGCCGCCGAAGCCGACCGGTCCCAGCGATCCTGGGTTCGCCCCGAACGCCGCCCGGATTGCCTCGACGGAGGAAAAAACGATCGGCTGTCTTACCTGCGGCAGCTTGCCGGCTTTGACCAGGTTCAACTCGTGGTCGCCGCGCACCAGCAGCAGCGCCGGTTTGCCGTCGGCGCCGTCCACCACCACGGCTTTCACCGTGCGCTCGGCCGGGACTTTCAGGAATGCGCACAGGTCGGCGATGGTCTTCACGCCGGGCGTGCGCACCTTCTGCAGCGCTTCCCGCGCGGCGCCACGCGGCGCCGCGGGCGCCATCGCCTCCGCTAGTTCGACGTTGGCGGCGTAGTCGGAGCCCGGGCAGTAGGCGATCGCATCCTCGCCGGAGTCCGCCAGCACGTGAAACTCGTGCGAGCCGGTACCGCCGATGCTACCCGTGTCCGCGGCAACGGCGCGGAACTTGAGGCCCAGCCGCGTGAAGATGCGCGTATAGCATTCGACCATCTCGCGGTAGGTCCGCTCCAGGCTCGCCAGGTCGGCGTGAAACGAGTAGGCATCCTTCATCACGAACTCGCGCGCACGCATCACGCCGAAGCGCGGCCGGATCTCGTCGCGGAACTTGGTCTGGATCTGGTAGAGATTGAGCGGCAACTGACGGTAGCTCTTCACTTCCTGGCGCACGACGTCGCTGACGACTTCCTCGTGCGTGGGGCCGATGCAGAAATCGCGCTGGTGCCGGTCCTTGATCCGCAGCAGCTCCGGCCCGTACTGCTCCCAGCGCCGGGATTCCTGCCACAACTCCGCCGGCTGCACCGCGGGCATGACGAGCTCGATCGCGCCGGCGGCGTTCATTTCGGCGCGCACGATGCCTTCCACCTTGCGCAGGACGCGCAGGCCGAGCGGCATCCAGGTGTATATGCCGCGCGCGAGCTGCCGTATCATGCCCGCGCGCAGCATCAGCCGGTGGCTGATGACCTCGGCATCGGCGGGAGTTTCCTTGAGGGTGGACAGCAGGAATTGCGAGACGCGCATGGCTGTTAGAATTCGTGAAATCGTTATTCTACCAACCCGTTCGCGTATTTCAGCGGCATGAGCTTCTTTTCCCGGTGGCGCTGGCGCAAGTCCGCCAGTGCGGACGAATCGGTATACGTGACCGAGAAGTACGGCGTGCGCTCGCTGCATATCGGCAGCGACACCATCCAGAGCTCGATGCGCCTCGCGCGCCCGAACGATCTCGAGCTCGCCTATACCCGCAGCATGATGGCGTTCCTGCTGTTCAACGATGCGCCGCAATGCGTGCTCATGGTCGGCCTTGGCGGCGGCTCCCTTGCGAAGTTCGTCTACCACCGGCTGCCGGAGGCGGCGAGCGAGGTGCTGGAGATCAACCCGCAGGTGGTGGCTGTGGCGCGCCGCATGTTCGAGGTGCCGGCCGGTGACGGGCGTTTCACGGTGAGAGTTTGTGACGCCGCGGAATTCATCGCGCGCGAAGGGCCCGCCTACGACACGATCCTGGTGGACGGCTATGACGGCGAGTCGCAGGTCGAGACCCTGTCGTCGCGGACGTTCTACGCCGCCTGCCGGCGGCGGCTCGCCGCGCGCGGCGTGCTGGTGGTGAACCTGTGGGGGTCGGACCGGGCGTTCGACGACTACCTGGAGCGCATCGAGTCCACCTTTCCGGCCGGGGCATTGTGCCTGCCGGCGGAACGGCCGGGCAATGTCATCGTATTCGGGTTCCGCGACGCCCCGGGCAACCCGCGCTGGGACGAGCTGGAGGCGCGAGCGCGCGTGCTCGAGGTGCAGTACGGGCTCGAGTTCGGCAAGTTCGTGCGCGGCTTGCGCAAGATGAACCGGTGGGACGAGGAGCGCCTCTATGCAGCGGGTGTGAGGTGACCGGTGACGGCAGTTTTGGCTGCTTGCCGGGACTTTTGTTTGGGTCCGAACTGTGAAAAAATCGCCGCAACCATGCAGAGGTTTCCATGATCGATCGCGACGGCTATCGACCAAACGTAGGCATCATCCTAAGTAATTCTAAGAACGAGGTTTTCTGGGGAAAGCGAATCCGCGAAAACGGGTGGCAGTTTCCCCAGGGCGGGATCAAGCACGGCGAGGCCCCGGAGGCCGCCATGTATCGCGAACTGAAAGAGGAGGTGGGGCTCGAGCGGCAGCACGTGCAGGTGCTCGGGCGTACGCGCGAATGGCTGCGTTACGAGGTGCCGGACCAGTGGCTGAGGCGCGAATGGCGCGGCAGCTACCGCGGCCAGAAACAGATCTGGTTCCTGCTGCGGCTGGTTGCCCGCGATTCCGACGTGCACCTGCGGGCTTCCAGCAAGCCCGAATTCGACGCCTGGCGCTGGAGCAACTACTGGGTGCCGATGGAATCGGTGATCGCGTTCAAACGGGAGGTATACCAGCGCGCACTGGAGGAACTGGCGCCGTATCTGACCCGGCACCCCGGGCGCGGCGCGCGCGGCAGGCGCGCCGAGCGGGCGGGCACGCCGCACCGGGAATAGGCGGCAAGCTCCGCGCGGCGCAAGGAGAGAGTAGACCATGTTCCGGAACTATCTTCCGTTGCCGTCAGCAATGCTGCGGCGGGGCACCGGCTACGCTCAGCCGTCGCAGGCCGTGCCCGACAGGGTTGCGCTCGACGATGCAGCTGTGAACGTTGTAACCGACCTTACCCGCGTGACCGCGGTCATCATATTTCCCGGCGATTCCGTTGATGAGGCGCACCGGCGCATGATCCAGCGCGGCGTGCGCCTGCGGCGTGCCTATTGACAGGCACCCTGCTGCCTTTCTATACTGGGTTCACGGATTAGACTCAGTCTAATATGGAATTGACCGGTCGCAGTGAGTAAGCGCTTCCTCAGGCTCATAAAATTCAATCAAGTTATTGTTTATAAGGAGATATGTATGCAGATCAAGGGATCCAAGACCCACGAGAATCTGAAGGCCGCGTTTGCTGGCGAGTCGCAAGCCAATCGGCGCTACCTGTACTTCGCAGCGAAGGCCGATGTCGAAGGGCAGAACGATGTCTCGGCCGTGTTCCGTTCCACCGCGGAAGGCGAGACCGGGCACGCGCACGGTCACCTGGAATATCTCGAAGCCTGTGGTGACCCGGCGACGAACCTGCCGATCGGCAAGACGCGCGAGAACCTGAAAGCGGCGATTGCCGGCGAGACCCACGAGTACACCGACATGTACCCGGGCATGGCCAAGATCGCGCGCACCGAGGGCTTCGGTGAAATCGCCGACTGGTTCGAGACGCTGGCCAAGGCGGAGCGCTCGCACGCCAACCGCTTCCAGAAGGCTCTGGACGCGCTGGCCGACTAGCCGCCGGAGAGGCGCAAGGCGAGAGGAGTGAGGCGTCAAGCCTCGCTTCTCTTGTGCTTCACGCGACTGCGCGCCGCCTTTCGCCTATCTCCTTTCACCTCTCCCGACCATGACTATTCGTGAAGGGAGCCTCGAGGCTCCCACCCGGCATCCGCTCGACTGGCAGACGGCGGACTTCTACGATGCGGCGAAGCTCGACCAGGAGCTTGAGCGCGTTTTCGACATCTGCCACGGCTGCCGCCGTTGCGTGAATCTGTGCACGGCGTTTCCGACCCTGTTCGACCTGGTGGACGGGAGTCCCACCCTGGAAGTCGATGGCGTCAGCAAAGCCGATTTCGGCAAGGTGGTGGACCAGTGCTATCTGTGCGACATGTGCTACATGACCAAGTGCCCGTACGTGCCGCCGCATGCCTGGAATGTCGATTTCCCCCATCTCATGCTGCGCGCCAAGGCGGTCAAGTTCCGCAAGGGCGATGTGAAGTTCCGCGACAAGCTGCTCTCCAGCACTGACGCCCTCGGCAAGCTGGCGTCGATCCCGGTGGTGGAGCAGGCGGTCAATGCCGTCAACAAGTCCGGCTTCACGCGCGGCATCATGGACAGCGTGCTCGGCATCCACAAGGACCGCGTGCTGCCCAAGTACGACAGCGCGAAATTCCGCAGCACCGCCAGGCCGGTGGCGTCGTTTCCGGTGAAGGATGGCAAGGCGACGCCGGGCAAGGTCGCGATCTACTCGACCTGTTACGTCAACCACAACGAGCCGGGCATCGGCCACGACCTGCTGAAAATCCTCGCACACAACGAGGTGCCGGCCGTCATCGTCGAGAAAGAAGCCTGCTGCGGCATGCCCAAGCTCGAGCTGGGCGACCTCGAGGCGGTGGCGCGCAGCAAGGCGCGCAACGTGCCGGTGTTGGCGCGCCTCGCGCGCGAGGGTTACGCCATCCTCAGCGCCGTGCCTTCCTGTACCCTGATGTTCAAGCAGGAGTTGCCGTTGATGTTCCCGCACGACGCCGAGGTCGAGGCGGTGGCGGAAGCGATGTTCGACCCTTTCGAGTACCTGGTATCGCGCCACAAGGACGGCCTGCTCAAGACCGGCTTCAGCAGGCCGCTGGGCAAGGTTTCCTACCACATACCGTGCCACCTGCGGGTGCAGAACTTGGGGCAGAAAACGCGCGAACTGCTGGAGATGGTCCCGGGCACCAAGGTCACCACCGTCGAGCGTTGCGCCGGGCACGACGGCACCTGGGGCGTGAAGAAGGAATACTTCGATAATTCGATGAAGATCGGCCGCCCGGTGTTCCGTCTGATGGCGGAAGCCGCTCCCGACTACGTCACTTCCGACTGCGCCATTGCCGGCCGTCATATTCTGCAGGGGATGGGAGCAACCACCGCGCGGAAAGAGCATCCGATCACGTTGATACGCATTGCCTACGGCCTTTGAATCTCGTGAATGGTAAATCGTGAATCGTGGCCTGCATGAATCTTCGATTCACTATTCACCATTTACGATTCACGGAATTGCACATGGCACAAATCACCCGCGACAGCCTGATGCCGCTCGAAGCCTACGCCAGGGCGCGGACGGAATTCCGCGCGCGCGTGATGGCGCACAAGAAAAGCCGCACGCTGGCCCTCGGCGAGCACGTCACGCTGATCTTCGAGGACGAACTCACCATCCGCTACCAGATCCAGGAAATGTTGCGCGTCGAGCGCATCTTCGAGGAGGCGGGCATCCAGGACGAGCTCGACGCCTATAACCCGCTGGTTCCCGACGGCGGTAACTGGAAGGCGACGATGCTGATCGAGTATCCGGACGTGGCGGAGCGCCAGCGCATGCTCGCCCGGCTGATCGGCATCGAGGACCGCGTCTGGGTGCAGGTCGAAGGTCACGCCCGGATCTACGCCATAGCCGACGAAGACCTCGAGCGGGAGAACGCCGAGAAGACGTCCGCGGTGCACTTCCTCCGCTTCGAGCTCGATCGTGCCATGGCACAGGCGCTGAAGAAGGGCGCCGGGTTCGCCATCGGCATCGACCACCCCGACTACACCGTTAGCGTTACCAATATCGAGCCTGGCCCGCGCGCGGCCCTCGTTGCCGACCTGACCGCATAACCGCCGCGTCACCCGGTTGGTCAGCGCGCTTGCCGCTTGCTATGCTGGCGGCACTCCTTTCCGGCGAGAGTTGTGGTGGAATCCCGTTTTGTTTCCTGGGCAGCGCGTTGCGCGCGGGGCGCAGCTGTTGCCCTGTCCCTTCTGGCGGCGCTGGCGGCGTTCGGCGCGACTTCAGGGTCGGACAACTGGCAGCAATGGGGCGTCGATTTCGACGAGGACAAGAAGCCGTGGAAGGAAATCGGGAGCAAGATTCCCCCCTATCCCCGGCCTGAAAACCTGGTGCCATTCGAGGGCGGCGGCGCGAGCCCGCACCGATTCTTCATCGACGCTCAGTCCCTGTCCATAGGTGAGGACGGCGTGGTGCGCTACACCCTGCTGGTCAGGACCGCGGGAGGCGCCACCAACGTCAGCTTCGAGGGCATGCGTTGCGAGACGCGCGAGCAGAAGTACTATGCCCTGGGCAGGGCGGACGGCAGCTGGATGCGGGCGCGCGATCCGCAATGGCGGCGTTTAGTGACGCAGAGCGTCAACCGCCACCACGACGTGCTCTACGCGGAAGTCCTCTGCCTTGGCAAGTCCCCGGTCACGACCACGCGGGAAGCGCTGCAGCGGCTGAAGTACAGCTCCCCCACTTTCGAGTAGCCGGCGGCAGTCGCAGTATCCGCTGGCTGCAGCCGTTACCTGCAATCCCCGAGATAGCGGCCTGTTATGCTACAGCAGCACGAGATTGTCGCGGTGTATCAACTCGGGCTCGTCCACGTAGCCCAGCCGCGCTTCGATCTCGTTCGAAGGCGCGCCCAGGATCCGGCGCGTTTCGGCCGAGGTGTAGTTGACCAGCCCGCGCGCGATCTCGCGCTGCGACGGGTCGAGGCAGCTCACCACCTCGCCGCGCTCGAATTCCCCGCGTACCTCGCGCACGCCGATCGGCAGCAGGCTTTTCCCCAGCGCCGTCAGCGCCCGCGCCGCGCCAGCGTCTAGCAGGAGGCTGCCGCGGACCTGAAGGTGGTCGGCGAGCCACTGTTTGCGCGCCGCCAGCGTCGCCCGCTCGGCAGTCAGCAGCGTGCCGATCCGCTCGCCGCGGGCAAGCCGCGGCAGCACGTCGTTCTCGTGCCCCGAGGCGATCACGGTGTGGGCGCCGCCGCGCGCGGCGCGCTTCGCGGCCAGTACCTTGGTGATCATGCCGCCGAGCGCGATGTGGCTGCCGGTGCCGCCCGCCATCGCCTCCAGCGCCGGGTCGCCCGCGCGGCCTTCGCTGACAAGGATGGCGGCAGCGTCCTTGCGCGGGTCCTTGTCGTGGAGACCGGCCTGGTCGGTGAGGATTACCAGGGCGTCGGCCTCGATGAGATTGGTGACCAGCGCCGCCAGCGTGTCGTTGTCACCAAAGCGAATCTCGTCGATGGCGACGGTGTCGTTCTCGTTGATGATGGGAACCACGCCCAGGTCAAGGAGGGTGCGCAGGGTGGAGCGGGCGTTGAGGTAGCGCTTGCGGTCGGCGAGGTCCTCGTGCGTGAGCAGGATCTGCGACGTCAGCAGCCGGTGCTTGCGGAAGCACGTTTCGTAGGCCTGGATCAACCCCATTTGCCCGACTGCCGCCGCCGCCTGCAGTTCGTGCAGCGCGTGTGGGCGCTTGTCCCAGCCGAGGCGCTGCATGCCGGAGGCGATGGCCCCGCTCGAGACCAGAACGACCTCGCGCTGCATGCGTCTCAATTCGGCAATCTGTGCGGCCCAGCGCGAGAGCGCGGCGAGGTCGAGCCCGCGGCCCTGGTTGGTGACCAGGCTCGAGCCGACCTTCACGACCAGCCGCTTCGCGTTTTCCAGGACGGATGACATAGGGATCCGGAATCACAGTTCAGGATTCGGGATCTTGCGCTTGCGCCCCGGTTTTGCCGGACTCCCGGATCCCGAATCCTGTTCCAGGTGCTGCATCACGGCGAAGGAGAGCTCGCGACAGCCCTCGCCGGTAAGCGCGGAAATGATAAAGCTTTTGTCCTTCCAGCCAAAATCCTTGAGTAAGCGCCTGACCACGCCGGGGCGCGCATCGGCGGCGATCATGTCGATCTTGTTGAGCACCACCCAGCGCGGCTTGAGGTAGAGTGCCTCGTCATACTTCTTCAGCTCCTTCACGATTGCTTTCGCCTCGCGCGCCGGGTCGACGGCTTCGTCGAGCGGCGCGACATCCACCAGGTGCAGCAGCAGGCGCGTGCGCGCGAGATGGCGCAGGAACTGGTGGCCGAGGCCCGCCCCTTCGGCGGCACCCTCGATCAGGCCCGGGATGTCGGCCAGCACGAAGCTGCGGTTGACATCCACCCGCACCACGCCGAGGCTCGGGGCGAGCGTGGTGAAGGGGTAGTCCGCGACCTTCGGACGTGCGGCGGAGAGGGCGCGGATGAGAGTGGACTTGCCGGCGTTGGGCATGCCGAGAAGCCCGACGTCGGCGAGCAGCTTCAGCTCGAGCTTCAACCGGCGGTGCTCGCCCTCGCCGCCACGCGTGAACTGCCGTGGCGCGCGGTTGATGCTCGATTTGAAATGCAGGTTGCCGAGCCCCCCGGCGCCGCCCGCGGCGAGCAACGCCCGCTCGCCGTCGTGGCCCAGGTCGGTGATCAGCTCGCCGCTTTCCAGATCGCTCACGACGGTGCCGACCGGTACGCGCAATACCACGTCCGCGGCGGACCTGCCGTACTGATCGGAGCCGCGGCCGTTCTCGCCGTCCTTGGCGCGGTGTATGCGCGCGAAGCGGTAGTCGATAAGCGTATTCACGTTGCGGTCGGCGACCGCGTAGATCCCGCCGCCGCGCCCGCCGTCGCCGCCGTCGGGGCCGCCGCGCGGCACGAACTTCTCGCGCCGAAAACTGGCCACGCCATCACCGCCCTTGCCGGAGTGCACCTCGATTATGGCTTCGTCAACGAACTTCATATGTCCAGGATAGGAGAGAGGCGAGAGGGGAGAGGTGTTACGACCATAGAGCAAGTGCTGTTGATTTGACGCCTATCACCTCTCTTCTTTCGTCTCTCGCTCTATGGGCGTTCGCAAACAAAAAAGCCCTGTCGGATGACAGGGCTTTCGGTGGACGCGGCTCCGTTCAAGCAGGAACGACGTTCACCGTCTTGTTGCTGTCCGGTCCCTTCCGGGCGAACTTGACGTGACCCGTCACCCTGGCAAAAAGTGTATGGTCGCGGCCCATGCCGACGTTGTTGCCGGGGTGCACCTGGGTGCCGCGCTGGCGCAGTATGATCTCGCCCGCGTTCACCAGTTCGCCGCCAAAGCGCTTCACGCCGAGGCGCTTGGATTGCGAATCGCGCCCGTTGCGCGAACTACCGCCCGCTTTCTTATGTGCCATGACCTGCTCCTAATCCGATTTAGGGGAGGGGAGTATCCCCTCATTCCCTGCATTTCCTGCTGTTCTCACTTGTAGGGGTGCATGAGGGGAGTATCCCCTCATTCCTTTCCTACGCGATGCCGAGGATCTCGATCTCGGTGTAGTTCTGGCGGTGGCCCTGGCTCTTGCGGTAATGCTTGCGGCGCCGCATCTTGAAAATATGCACCTTCTCGCCCCGGCCGTGGCCGAGCACCCTGGCCTTGACGGTGGCCCCGGACACGAGGGGAGCGCCGAACTTGAGTGCCTCACCATCGGCCACCAGCAGCACCTGGTCGAGCACGATTTCCTGCCCGATTTCCGCGCCGATCTGCTCGATCCTGAGTTTTTCGCCGGCACTGACCCGGTACTGCTTGCCGCCGGTCTTGACCACCGCGTACATGACGCCACCCATCCAGCCTTGTTCGAGAGCCGCGCATTCTACAAAAGCAGCGCCGTTTAGTCAAAAGAATTGTGCCGGTGTTCAACCGGGGTCCCCTTTTCACATCAAATGGTTAAAGCGCCCCGGGAACGCGGGTTTG
>Ga0208685_1000373_pt1 | contig 15977 bp, 12 predicted proteins | sample EasRivMeERMLT890_FD_187533 | JGI IMG/M metagenome (GOLD analysis project Ga0208685, IMG submission 187533) | Soil microbial communities from meander-bound floodplain in the East River, Colorado, USA - East River MetaG ERMLT890 (SPAdes) (version 2) | ecosystem: Environmental > Terrestrial > Soil...
CCGCCAGCAGCGATCGCCGCAGCAGGAACAGCGCGAACGTCACCGCCCTCCGCTTGTTCGCGGCGCGGCCCTGGTTGAAGGTGTAGGACATCGGCTCCGCCTGCACCCCGTCGTGCACGGCGATGTGGATCGTCCCCGGCGGCTTCCCCTCCACCTCCGACCCCCCGGCGATCCCCGTGATCCCGATCCCGTACGACGCCCCCAGCGCCTCGCGGGCGGCGCGGGCCATGTCCGCGGCCACCTCGGCGCTGATCACGCCGTGCTCCTCGATGATCGCCGGATCGACGCCCCTCGCCACCTTAGTCTCCGTCGCGTAGGTCACGAACCCGCCGAGGAAGTAGTCCGAGGAGCCGTCCACGTCTGTAAAGGTCGATGCCAGGAGACCGCCCGTGCAGGACTCCATCGTCGCCACGGTGAGGCCGCGCTCGCGGAGCATCGCCCCGACAGCGGCCTCCAGGGTCTCCTCGTCGGCCCCCCAGACGATCGGCCCGAGGATACGCCGGGCCTCCTCCTCGACAGGCGCGATGAGTTCGCGGGCCTCGTCCGCGGTAGCGGCCTTGGCGGCCATCCTGACGTGGACCCCGTCGGCCTTCGCGTAGATCCCGATGCTCGGGTTCGTCCCCTTGAGGATCGGCGATAGCTGCTCGTCGATCGTGCTCTCTCCGATGCCGGCAGTCTTGAGGATGCGGGTGATGAGGAGGTTGCCGTCCGCCAGCTCGGCGAGGCGCGGCGCGACCTCCTTCTCCCACATCCGGTTCATCTCGGAGGGCACGCCGGGCATGGCGACGATGTAGTGGGTGTCGCCGAGACCCGGGGGCCCTGCAGCTGCGGCGCCACGCGAGTCCTGTGAGCGGGCCTTCTCCACCCACCAGCCGGGCGCAGTGCCGCGCGGATTGAGGATGGCCGAGGCCGAGGGGATGAGCCAGGCCTGCTTCACGTTGCTCTCCGGAAAGGCGACGCCGCGGCCGGCGAAGAAGGCCCGCAGCGGCCGCTCGATGTCGGGGTCGACAAACGGCTCCTCGCCGAGCACGTCGGCGATGGACTCGCGGGTGAGGTCGTCCTCGGTGGGGCCAAGACCGCCGGTCATGATGACCAGGTCAGAGCGGGAGAGCGCGCGCTCCAGCGTATCGACGATGCGCCCCTGGTTATCCCCGACAACGGACTTGAAGTAGAGGTCGATCCCCAGCGCCGGCAGCCGGGATGCGATGTAGGCCGAGTTCGTATCGACGATCTCGCCGAGAAGAATCTCGGTCCCGACGGCGACGATCTCGGCGCGCATGGTGGGTAGTTTAGCCACGGAGGGCACGGAGGTCACGGAGGCGAAGGGGTAAGGAAATGGGAAATGGGAAATGGGGGAGGGATACGGGCGGCGACGGCGTGCGTTGTATATGAGGTAAGAAGCTGGTGAGAAGTGCGCCCGGGGGAGTGTAACCTGCTGCGCGCTACGTCGTCTTGTCTGACGATGGGACGGGAAGAAGAGTGAATGGTGATGGTGAATAGTAGAAGGGGGGCGATTGCCCGGTTCGTAGCTGCGGGCTTAACCGCCCTGGCGGTGTTGTTGATGGTGGCGTGCGGGAGTTCCGGCAAGGAGCCCAGCGGGGCGTCGGATCCGGACGTGGAGGTGATTGGGACGCGGTGGGCGACGGCGGAGGCGGCGAATGTGCGGGCGCTGGTGGCGTCGAGCGAGGCGGTGTTCGTGGCGCGGGTGACGCAGGAACTGCCTCAACGCACGGAGACTCTGCCGGGGCCGGCGGATCGGCCTGTGGAGTCGCGGACGTTCCCAATATCGCGGTACGAGGCAGTGGTGGAGTCGAGCGTGAGCGGTGGGGTCGCGCCAGGCGCGACGGTGGTGATCGAGCAGGCAGGAGGCGAGGACCCAGGCGACGGGCACCTGGTGATGCTGGAAGGCGACCCGCTGATTACGCCGGGGACGTACGTGTTCTTCGCGACGCAGAAAGAGAATGGATCGTGGACGTCGGCGCCATACGGGCGGCTGGAGGTGACCGGCGACGGGTCGCTGGAGGCGGCGGAGGAGTGGCAGTCGCTGCCGGCGTCGGAGGCGCTGGATGGGACTGGCCTGACCGAGGCAACGGGCGAGATACGGAGCGCGGCCGGTGAGTAGGGCGCGCGCGGGATTCGCGCTGGCGGCGGTGCTGGTGCTCACGGTGATGGTGGTGGCGGGAATGTCACGGCAGGCGGAAGGCTCGCACGTGCCGATTGGTGTGGCGGCGATCGACACCAACGTGGCCGGCAACGGAGCGACGACGCTGGGGCCGACCGAGCCTTGTGCCCAGATTGCCGCGGTGGGCCAGACACGGCAGATTGACCTGGTGCTGAAGAGCGTGCCGAGCGAAGGGCTGGCGGCGGCGGCGTTCGACCTGGCGTACGACCCAACGAAGATCAGGATCACGGCGTTCAACGAGGACTTTATGATGGGGCCCGGCGAGAATTCGCTCCCATTCCTGGCCGATCCTCTCCCGGACGCGGATGGAAGCTTCCGATTGGAGATCGTTGATCTCCTTGTGCCTGATCCGCCAGCTCCACCTGGATGGGCAACCGGAGACGGCGTATTGGTGAGATTCACTGTAGAAGCTGTGGGAAGCGGTTCGACGTCGGTCTACCTGTCGGACGCGATCGAGGGCGATCAAATGCCGAATTTCCTGGACCCGCCCCCCGAGGCTGCCCCGTACCAGGTGGCGATGATGAGTTCGGGCCAGATCGCCGTTGGCCCGACCACCTGCGCGGATCCGACACCAACGCCAAGCCCAACGCCGACATTGGTGCCGACGCCTCCTGCCTGGGATCCGCCGGTCAAGAAACTGAACGGATGGACCTGGTACAAGAACCCGAATGGGTTGACAACGAGCTACTGGTTCTCATGCGGGGCGTCCGATGCCGATTGCCGGTCCCGCTGGATCGCGCCTTACGACCAGTCCATGACGGACTGGAATTCACGACCGACGGGTGTCCGCTTAACTCGCACCACAGATGAGGTGCAGACGGCGGATATCGAGATTCATGCCGAGGTAAGTCTGGATGCGTTAGGCCCCTCTATACTTGGCATTGCCCAAGGGTACAACCAGGCCGGAGCTCCGTGTAGTAATTGCGTAATCCACACCGGCGTCGTTAGTGTAGACGACTCAGGGCACACGGGACCCAACTACGGGAGCCTGGAACAGCGCCGTGCGACCGTCGCGCACGAAACTGGGCACCTGTTGGCGTTGGCACACGAGAGCGTGAGCGAGCAATGCGGAGTCGATGGTGGCGAGATCATCCCCCACTCAGTGATGGCGTACGACTGCATCAACCCGGTTTCGATTGGTGGTGAGGGCGAGGTCTGGGTGCAGGACTTCGACGTGTGCGGCGTGAACCAGAAGTACCCGAGCAGCTTCGGCGATGCCGGGTGCCTGGATCAGCCGACGGTGGCGTCGTATTTTCACTCGTTGCCGCCCTGTCGGTTGCTGGATACGAGGGATGGGACGGGGGCGCCGGTCGGTAAGCTCGGCCCCGGCCAGACTATGAACCTGCAGGTGGCGGAGCGATGCGGCGTAGAGCAAGCGGCCCTGGTCAGCGCCGTCGTCCTCAACGTGACCGTTACAGGACCGACGTCGTCGAGCGTGCTAACGGTGTATCCCAGCGATTCATCCCGTCCGCTGACATCCAACTTGAACTTCGTCGGCGGAGATACTCGGCCGAACGCTGTGACCGTCAAGATGGGGAGTGACGGCAAGGTGAAGATCTGGAACCTGACAGGGCAGACTCACGTCGTGGCCGATGTCTTCGGCTATTACGGGCCGGCGCCAACCGGGGGCACGCGGTACAACGCCTTATCGCCCGCGAGAATCATGGATACGAGGACAGGGTTGAACGGAGTCGTTGGCAAGTTCGGCCAGGGGCAGACCACCACTTTCCAGGTGACAGGCAAGGATGGGGTCCCCGCAACTGGCGTGGACAGCGTTGTCCTGAACGTGACCGTCACAGAGCCCACGGCTGGTAGCTTCTTGACGCTCTATCCGGCAAACCTGGGATCGCGGCCCAACTCGTCGAACCTCAACTTCGTTGCCGGACAAACCGTACCGAACCTGGTGACTGCGAAGTTGAGCCCGGATGGGAAGGTAAAGATATTCAATTTCGCGGGTGCCACCCACGTAATCATGGATGTGGCTGGCTGGTATACGACCGGGGCTTCCGGGCAGCTATTCCACGCTGTGACGCCGGCACGAGCGCTGGACACCCGGGTGGGGACGGGGGGGCAGACCGGAAAACTGGGCCAGGGGGCTGAAATGGCCCTGAAGGTGTCGAGCGTCGGTGGACTACCGCCTTCCGGAGCCTCTGCCGTCGTGATGAACGGGACCGTTACTGGGCCGACGGCGTCAAGTTTCCTGACGCTGTATCCGGCCAACGAGCCACGCCCAAACCCGGGCTCTAACCTGAACTTCGTCCCAAATCAGACCGTTCCAAACGCGGCAATATCGAAGGTGTCGCCGGACGGGCGGATCAAGATTTACAACTTCGCCGGCAGTACGCACACCATCGTAGACATAGCGGGGTGGTTCGGGCCTTAGGAAGCGGGCTCTTCGGGCGCCGGTTCCGCCGCGGGCGGCCCATCCTGCGGGGGTGTCCCTTCTGTCACCACCGCCTCGGCGGCCGGTGAGCCGCCGTTTGTAGTGACCGTCGCCAAGGGCTTGCTGTAGGCGACGCTCATGTCCAGCAGTTCGGCGACGTCGAAGACCTGGACCCCGCGGGTTTCGGCCTCGGGGACAGCACCGACCGCGGACTCGAACATCTGCATGCAGAACGGGCAGGCGACGGCGATGAGGTCGGCGTTGGTCTCCGCGGCCTCGGCGGTGCGGACGACGTTGATGCGCTCGCCGCGGGATTCCTCCATCCACATGTGAGAACCGCCGGCGCCGCAGCAGAAGGTGCTGCGTTTGCAGCGGGGCATCTCGACGGTGCTGAGGCCGGTGGCGTCGAGGAGGTGGCGGGGCTCGTCGATGATGTTGTTGTGCCGGGAGAGGTAGCAGGGGTCGTGGTAGGTGGCGGTCTTGCCGGTGAGCGCCTCGACGCTGGAGGACTTGAGCTTGCCGGCAGCGACGAGTTGATCGAGGAGGATGGTGTGGTGCACGGTCTCCCACTCCATCGGCGCGTCCTTCTTGATGAGCTGCTGGTACTCGTTCTTGATGGTGTTGTAGCAGTGGGGGCAGTTGGCGATGACCTTCTGGACGTTCTTAGCGCGGAAGATCTCGATGTTCATCTCGGCCTGGATCTGGTAGAGGTACTCGTTACCGAGACGGCGGGCGGGATCGCCTGAGCAGCCTTCCTCCATGGCGAGGACGCCGAAATTGACACCTGCCTCCATGAAGAGGCGGACGAGGGACTGCGTTACCTTGACGTTGCGTTCCTGCAGGGCGCCGGTGCAGCCGACCCAGTAGAGGTACTCCTGGGTGCCGTCGAATATGGGAACTTCCACTCCCTGCGCGGCCATTTCCTCGATCCAGGAGGTGCGGGTCAGCTGGGTGCCGCGCCAGGGGTGGCCGCGCTGCTCGAGCTGGATGAGGGTGGCCTGGGCCTGCTCGGGCATGTTGGCCTGCTCCATCGTGAGGTGCCGGCGCATATCCATGATCGTGGGGACGTGCTCGATGAAGACAGGGCACTCCTCCATGCAGGCGCCGCAGGTCACGCAGTCCCAGATCTGCTCGAAGCCGACGCCCTCGATGAGCGGAGTGATGGAGTGGCCGTTGGCGCCGTTGCCGTTGGTGTCAGGGCTAGGGCCCTGACCTACAGGATGCTCGGCAAGGGCCACGCCGCTGGGCTCCTCGGAGCCGTGGATCGCCTTGACGAAGCCCGGGGTGGGCGTCTGCTCGTCCATGAGGTGGCGGATGTCGACGATGATGTGCTTGGGGGAGAGTAACTTGCCGGTGAGGTTGGCGGGGCAGGCGGCAGTGCAGCGGCCGCATTCGGTGCAGCTATAGGAGTCGAGGAGCTGCTTCCAGGAGAAGTTTCGGAGCTCGCCGACGCCGAAGGATTCGGCTTGCTCGATGTCTTTGATGGGGGTAAGTACGCCGGTGGGTTCGTTGCGGCGGAGGAAAACCTGGGGGGCGACGACGAGGACATGGGAGTGCTTGGAGAAGGGGAGGTAGCAGAGGAAGCCGAGGAAGCAGAGGAGGTGGTTGTACCAGAAGAAGACGTTGAGGGCCTCGGCGGCGCTTTCGGAGAGGTTGAGCTGACCCCAGAACTCGTAGAGGCCGTAGGCGACGTACGAAAGTTCCTTGTTCTGAAAGGCTTCGGCCTCGGGGTGTAGGTAGAACTCAAGGCTGTTGACGAAGATGTCTGTGACCATGAGCCAGCCGATGAAGCCGAGGATGATCCAGCCGTCCATGTTCAGGGTCATGCGCTTGGGGCGAATGATCAGGCGCTGGAAGGCGGCCATGAGGACGCCGACGATGACCAGAACATTGAAGGTGTCCATGACCGGGCGGAGGAGGTCGTAAAGCTGTGGCACGAGGCCCTCGAACGAGATGTCGGGATCGATGCCGTTGAGGAGGAAATTGAGGGTTCGGATCTGGAGGACTATAAACCCCCACCAGATGAGGGTGTGAAGGAGGCCGCTGTACCAGTACTTCGGCCGGGCGACGCGGGAGTTGCCCAGGAGGAGGGGGACCATGCCAACCGTGCGCCAGAAGAATTCGTTCAGGCGGTTCAGGGGCTGCCTCGCCTCCAGGAACCACTTGAAGCGAGTGAAGGCGGCCCAGGCGAAGAACGAGAGGAAGCCGACGAGGAAGAGGTAGAAGAAGACGTTGCCGGGGAACTCGTTAGCCGGGGTCATTTGGCCCTCCGCTCAGGTATGGCAGCGATGCGTGCATTGACGCCGATGATGATATGGGCGTGCAAACGGGGGGTCAACGGGAGAGACTATGTCAGCAAATCCCCCGTGGCCTTTGAAGTCTTGCCGGTCTCCTTGTAGGCGAGCATGACGTTCTTGGCGATGGTCTGCATGTGGACTTCGTCGGCGCCGTCTACGAGGCGGGCGGAGCGGGCGTTGCGCATCATGCCTTCGAGGGGCGTGTCGGTGGAGTAGCCGAGGGCGCCGTGAACCTGGATGGCGCGGTCAATGACCTTCCACAGGGTGTTCGCGACGTGGACCTTGGCCATCGAGACTTCCTGGCGGAACTCCATCTTGTTCTCGATCTTGTAGGCTGCGTGGAGAACCATGAGTTTCGCGGTGTAGAGCTCGATCGCGGACTCGGCCATCATCCACTGGATTGCCTGCTTTTCGGCGAGGAGGCTACCGTGGGCGTGGCGGTTGAGGGCGCGATCCACCAGCATTTCGAGGGCGATCTCGGCGTTGCCAATCCAGCGCATGCAGTGCGCGAGGCGCGCGGGCCCGAGGCGGTACTGGCCGAGGAGGTGGCCTTCGCCCTGGCCACCGAGCATGCGGTCGGCGGGGACGCGCAGGTCGGTGATGCGGATCTCGCAGTGGTTCCCCGGACCGTGCATGGTGTCGATGTCGCGGACGATCTCGAACCCTTCGCTGGGGAGGTCCACCAGGAAGGCAGAGTTGCGAGCCTGGGGCGGGTCGGCGTCGGGGTCGGTGCAGGCGATGAGGATGGCGAACTGGGCGCCCTTGGCGCCGGAGATGAACCACTTGTGGCCGTTTATCACCCAGTCGTCGCCGTCCCTCACAGCGCGGGTCTGGATGAGCGTCGGGTCGGAGCCGGCGACTTCGGGCTCGGTCATCGCGAAGCAGGAGCGGGCCTTGCCTTCAGCGAGAGGGCGGAGGTAGCGCTCCTTTTGGTCGTCGGTGGCCCAGTGAAGGAGGGTGTGCATATTGCCCTCGTCGGGAGCCTGGGCGTTGATGGTGAAAGGTCCGATGCCAGTGCGGCCAGCTTCGGCGGAGACGAAGGCCATGGCGACGGGGCCGAGTTCCATGCCGTCCCACTCCTTCGGGAGGTGAGGGTTCCAGAGGCCCAGGGCTTTGGCCTTTTCTCGTAACTGGAAGATGTTTCGGATGTATGTGCTACGGTCGGCTTCCTCTTCCTTGAGGCGGTTTTCGACGGGGCGGACTTCGGTGTCCATGAAGGCGCGGACCTTGAGGCGGATCTCTTCGACGTCGGGGGCGAGGGCGAAATCGATGGGCATTGTTGTGGGCCTTCCTTGTATTATGCTTGTCGCGCTGATTCTAGCAGGGCGCGAGAGTTAGTCCACAGATTGCACAGATAGGTTTGGGTTCTAGATGACGACCGCAGAAGCTCCGCCTGGAATAAATTACGAGACGCTTCTTCCCTGGTTCAGCGAGCACGTTGAGCCGGTGAAGTCATTGATGGCGACTGTGGTGGGGCACGGGCGGTCGAACATCACGTACAAAGTCGAGGCCGAGGATGGGCGGGCGTGGGTGCTGAGGCGGCCGCCGTTGTCGCACGTGCAGAAGACGGCGCACGACATGGCACGGGAGTTCACAATCATCTCGGCGCTACACCCGATTGGGTTCCCGGCGCCGAAGCCGTGGGCCTTGTGTGAGGACGATGGTGTGCTCGGGGCGCAGTTCTACATCATGGAGTACGTGGACGGGTTCATCGCCATTGACTCGGCGGAGGTGGCGCGGAAGTTCGATGAGGATGACCGGCGGAAGATGGGCGAGGAACTGATTGACGTGCTGGTGAAGCTGCACTCGTACGACCCGTCCGAGATCGGATTGGAGGACTTCGGGCGACCGGCAGGTTACCTAGAGCGACAGGTGCGACGATTTCACGAGCAACTGGAGGCGATCCGATACCGGGAGACGCCGGAGCTGGACGAACTGGCGAAGCGGCTGCAGGCATCGATACCGCCGGAGAGGAAGGCGGGGATCGTCCATGGAGACTACAGGCTCGACAATGCGATTCTCAATGATGAGGGGCATATCATCGCGGTGCTGGACTGGGAGATGTGCACGCTGGGAGACTCGCTGGCGGATATGGGGCTGCTGCAGATGTACTGGGGCGGACCGACGAGCGCGCAGGTGCAACTGGGGAGCGGCGCGGTGATGACGCTGCCGGGATTCCCGACGTGGGAGGATGCGGCAAAGCGGTACGAGGAGAAGAGTGGTTCAAGCCTGGAGGACCTGGACTTCTACACGGTTCTGGCGCACTTCAAGCTGGGCGTGATCCTGGAGAACATGTACAAGCGGTTCCTGGGTGGCGGCACAGTGGGCGCGGGGTTCGAGATCATCGGACAGCAGGCGTTCGTGCTGGGGCGGAACGGGCTATCGCTGGCAGACAAGAGTTCGATCGCGACGCTGCGGGGTTAGAGACGCATCTCACAGCGGATAGGAACCCTTCGACGGCCTCAGGGCGAGCAGATAAACGGATGATGTCGTGCTCGTGTTGAGCGAGGAGGACGTTGCCGGACTGCTCCGGATGGAGGAGTTGATCCCCGCTATGGAGCAAGCGCTGGCGGACTTCTCTGCCGGTAAGGTGGTTCAGCCGCTGCGGGCGATCGTGCCGGTGGCGGCGCACGGTGGCTTTCTCGGGATGATGGGCGCGTACACGGGCGCTCTTGGAATGAAGCTGGTCACGTTTTATCCGAACAACGAGGGGGTTCCGACGCACCACGCGGTAATCCACCTGTTCAAGCCTGAGACCGGGGAACCCCTGGTGATGATGGACGGCCGTCTGATTACGGAGGAGCGAACGGCCGCGGTGTCGGCGGTGGCGACGAAGTACCTGGCGCGAGAGGACGCGTCGGTACTGGCGCTGATTGGCTCCGGCGTGCAGGCGCGAAGTCATCTCAAGGCGCTTCGACTGGTCCGCGAGTTCAAGGAGGTGCGGGTGTGGAGTCCGCGGCGGGCCGGGGAGTTCGCGCGGGAGTTCGGCGTGACGGCCGCGCAGTCTGCGGAAGAGGCGGTGCGTGGGGCGGATGTGGTGGTGACGGCCACGGGATCGACGACGCCGGTTCTGCGCGGGGAGTGGCTTTCACCCGGCGCGCATGTGAACTCGGTCGGTGCTGTTAGACCGGACTGGCGGGAGCTGGATGACGAGGTGTTGCGGCGGGCGCGGATCTACGTGGACTCGAGGGAGGCGTGCCTTGCGGAGTCGGGTGATATCATCGCCGCGCCCGAGATTGTGGGCGAGATTGGTGAGGTTGTTCTCGGGGAGGTTGCGGGGCGCCGGTCGGACGAAGAGATCACGCTGTTCAAGTCGGTGGGGTTGGCCGTTGAGGATGTGGTGACAGCGCAGCTTGTGTACGAGAAGGCGGTGAAAGATGAGCGATGACCCGACGAAGGATCCGCGCAAGGTTCGCGACGTGCAGCGTGAGTACGCGAACGACAAGGTACGCGTGCGCTGGGAGCCTGCCTACTGCATCCATACGGCACGCTGCCTGACGGCGCTTCCGCAGGTATTCGATGCGCTGTCGCGGCCGTGGGTGGAGATCGACGCTGCTGATGCGGACGAGATCGCCGAGACGGTGATGTTGTGCCCGACGGGGGCGCTTCACTTCGAGCGTCTGGACGGTGGGGAGCAGGAGGCGGCGTGGGAGCCGACGATGGTGGAGGCGCGTCCCAACGGACCTTTGTTCGTGCGTGGGCGGATCATCGTGCGCAAGGAGGACGGGGAGCTGCGGGAGGAGACCCGGGCGGCGTTGTGCCGTTGCGGAGGGTCTTCGAACAAGCCGTTCTGCGATGGAGCCCATAGGTCTAACGGCTTTCGCGCGGAAGGGACTACGAAATTGTGAATGGTGAATAGTGAAAGGGTTCGCGAGGTGGAGGAACGGGGCGTCGTTGAGATGGGCGCTTCTATTGCGCCTGGGCGGGGTCGCTGCGGAAGCGGAAAGGCTGATCGACGAGGCGCGGCGGACGGCCATAGGTCACGGCCATTGCGACGCCGTTCAGCGAATCGTCGCGAATTAGCTCAAGGACGGCGTCCGCGATAGTTTCGGGCGCCATCAGGGGCATTGTTTTGAGGAGTGCGTCGCGCTGCGCCTTCTCCTCGGCGCTGAGGCCGCGGTCGTCATAACGCACCATGGGGGTGTCGACGACGCCCGGGCAAACGCAGTTGACGCGGATGTTGGCCTCGGGCTGGAGGTACTGGAGGGAGCGGGTAAAGCCGACGACGCCGTGTTTGGCCGCCGCGTAGATCGGATCAGGGGCGTACGCGATTAGGCCAGCCACGGAGGCGGTGTTGATGATTACACCTCCGCCGCGCTCCTTGAGGGCCGGTACCGTGGCCTGGGTGCCCGCGATGACGGCCCAGAGGTCGATCATGAGCGTGCGGTCCCAGTCCTCCGGCTTTGCTTCGGGAAAGCGGGGGCGCGGGGTGCCAACGCCGGCATTGTTGTATACGATATCGAGGCCGCCGAACTTCTCGTCCGCGAAAGCCACCATCCGGTCGAGGTCCTCTCGCTTGCGAACGTCCAGGGCAAAGGAGGCAGCGTTTCCGCCTGACTTCTCGATGAGCCGGACCGTCTCGGCAGCGCCCGTCTCGTTCATGTCGGCGACGACGAGGCTAGCGCCCGCCTGGGCGAGGGCGACGGATGTGGCGCGTCCGATGCCGGAGCCAGCGCCAGTAACGATTGCGACTTTTCCCTGTGGATCCATGGCGGGGTACTCCTTACGTTGCCGTAGTCTGCGGCACTGGAGAACACGGGGCAATAGGCCCTCACCTTGGTAGGCGTGGGAATATAGCCGGGCTGTCGAATATAATGTCGCGTGCCCCATATGACTCGCTCTCATTTTGTCGCCGTCGAACTATTGCTTGTCGCAGGTGGATTGCTGCTGCTTATCCTGCTTTTCGACATGCCTTTCGGCGGCGGGGGTGGTGATGAGGCCGCGGGAGACGCAGTCCAGGCGGACACGGGTCCGGACGCGGTCTCGGTGGAGGTCGCGGGGAGACCGGAGCTAGAAGGGGGCTATGTGCCTGAAGCCGTGGCGCCGAGTCCCGAATGCGCTCCACAGACAGGCAGGGACTTCCTTTCCGCAAACCAGGTAGTCTCGTTCTACGGCAGTCCTTACACGGTAGACCTGGGGATCCTGGGCGCGCTGCCGCCGGACGAGATGGTTGCGCGCCTTCGCGAACAGGCCTCAGCGATCGACGCCACCAACGGCGTGAAAGGCGTGCAGCCGGCGTTCCACCTCGTGTCCTCGACGGCGCAGCCGCAGCCCGGCGCAACTGGAGAGTACGTGCTGCACGTTGACCTGGAGACCCTGGAGGAGTGGTCGGACCTCGCTTGCCGGGAAGGGATGATGCTGATCCTGGATATCCAGATCGGGCACGCGGACTTGCTGGCAGAGGTGGAGCGGCTCCGGCCGCTGCTTGAGCAGTCGCACGTGCACCTGGCGTTGGACCCGGAGTTCGCGATGGCAGAGGGTGAGATTCCGGGGCAGGTGATAGGGGGCTACACGGCGGAGGAGATCAACTCGGTGCAGGATGTCCTGCAAGGGATCGTCCAGGAGAAGGGCATCCCGGACAAGATTCTCGTGGTTCACCAGTTTGAGATTGGGATGATCGAAAATCCGTGGGATATCGCGGCGCGCGAGAACGTGGCGGTCGCAATCGTCATGGATGGCTATGGCGACCCGCAGACGAAGGTGCGCCAATTCAAGACGTATTCGGAGCCGGCCGAGTACGCGGGGATAAAGCTGTTCTACAGCCTGGATCAGCCGCTGATGACGGAGGCGGAGATCGGGAGGCTGTATCCGTCGGTGATTATTTACCAGTAGCTGTGGGGTAAACCTGGCCAGGTCAGACTGAAGTCTTACCTTCGGGGGTATGGGTTCGGTCTGGCTCATATGCTCCCGGTCGAGGCCTGGATGTAACAGCGCTGAGGGTGATCAGACCGAGGGCCGCGGCGATGAGCGAGCCGAGAAGAATCCCGATCTTGCCCTCGTCGATGGCGGCTGGGGCGTCGAACGCCAGGTCGTTAATGAAAAGGGCGACCGTGAAGCCCACTCCAGCGAGCAGGCCGACACCCAGCATGTGAGACCAGGTTACGCCCGGCGGCAGGAGTACCTTGCCGGTCCGAACGGCCAACCACGAGAATGCGAGAATCCCGAGCGGCTTGCCAATGACGAGGCCGAGGATGACGCCGATCGTGATCGACTCTGAAAGCGAGTCCCGGATGGCGCCGCCACCGAGGGCGATACCGGCGTTGGCGAAGGCGAAAAGGGGGACGATGACGTACCCCGTGATCGGGTGGAGGCCGCGTTCAAGGCGGTCGAGCGGAGGTTCATCCTGACCTGGGGTCGTCTCACCCGGCGTCATGAGACCAAGGATGACGCCAGCGATCGTGGCGTGGATGCCGGACTCATAGACGGCGAGCCAGACGAGGCCACCGACAAGGAAATAGGGTGCGAAGGCGCGTATGCCGCCGCGGTTCATCGCGAAAATTAATCCGAGAAGCGCGGCCGCAATGACCAGGTACTCCGGTTCAAGCTCCGCCGTGTAGAAGACGGCGATCACGAGAATGGCGCCGATATCGTCCACGATGGCGAGGGCGAGGAGGAAGACGCGAAGGGGCGCCGGAATGCGAGAGCCGAGGATGGCCAGCAGGCCGAGGGCGAAGGCTATGTCGGTCGCCATGGGGATCCCCCAACCGTCGGCCCCGTCGCCGCCGACGTTGATCGCGGTATAGATGAGGGCGGGCGCCAGCATTCCGCCCACGGCGGCGAAGGCGGGAAGGGCGGCGCGGTCCCAGCCCTGTAGCTCACCCCTGGTGAGTTCGCGCTTGATCTCCAGGCCGACGACAAAGAAGAAGAGTGTCATCAACCCGTCGTTGACCAGGTGCTGGAGATCCTCTTCGAATGACAATCCGAGGATGTCTAACGAGATCGTGTGGTGTATGAGGTCGAAGTAGGATTCGTCCCAGCGGGAGTTCGCCCAGAGGATGGCGATGAGGGCGGCCAGGAGGAGGATGACGCCGCCGGCGACCTCGGTATGAATGAACTCCTGGAGGGGCTGAACGACGCGCCGGATGTGGGAGGGGGTACGGGCGGCGGAGTCGGTCACAAAATACAGTCTAAGCGGAGGTCGCTAGAAGTTCAGCAGAGTGGTGGGGGACGCGAGCTATCCTCGAATCCCCCACCAAAGACGGCTATCTCGCCTTCGCTGCTCGGAGGCGCTTCCACGCGCCGCCAAGTCCTCGCTGCAGCATCGTCAGTATTTCGTCTACCCTCTTCTTCCACTTCATCAAGGTGCGAACAACGATCTCCAGGAGGTCTACTCGCCGCTCTAACTCCGCGACACGCACCATCAGCTCACTAATCTGCTTATCTGTGTAGTACTCCGTGCGGGTGGTCGCCGATGACCTGTGCTCTACGGTTAGGCCTACGCTCCGTCGAGATTCATAGAGACGGTCGTCACGCCGGCTCTGTATGTCCTCGTACATTGAGGGAAATCCCATCGTAAAATCACCTCCTTTCTAGCGAAAAGGCACGACCGATTGGTCGCGCCAAGATAAAAAGAGGCCCCTCGGATTCGAAGCGAATCCAAGAAACCTTCCATATGGCTGGCTTCAGCCAGATTTCATAAGTTCATCTTAGTATTGTTGCAAGTCCTTGTCAAGCCCTTTCGATGACTATCTGACGATCCGTCGATTTCCGGTCAGACGTGGTCGGTGGTCGAGCCGCCATCCACGGGGATTACGGCGCCGGTGAGGTAGGAGCCTGCGCGGGAGGCGAGGAATATGACGGCGCCGGCCATGTCCTCGGGGCGGCCGATGCGGCCGAGGGGGACCTGGCCTTTGATGGCATCGCCGAAGCGCTGGAGGGTTTCGTGCATCATCTTGCTTTCAAAGGGGCCGGGGGCGATTGCGTTGACGGTGATGTGCTTCGGCGCGAACTTGCGGGAGAGGACGCGCGTCAGGTGGTGAACGGCCGCCTTGCTGGTCGAGTAGGAGTAGGTCTCGAGGAAGGGGGCCTTGATGCCGTCGACTGAGCCGATGTTGACGATGCGGGCCGGGTCGTCGGCGGTGGCGGCCGCCTCCAGGAGGGGCAGGAGGTTGCGGGTGGTGTGGAAGACGCCTTTGACGTTGAGGGCAAATACCCGGTCGAAGGCGTTGTCGGGGAACTGCTCGAAGGGTGCGCCCCAGTTGTTGCCGGCGTTGTTGACGAGGATGTCGAGCTTCTGCTCGCGCTTCGAGATCTCGGCGGCGAGGCGCTTGCAGCCGTCCTCGGTGCTGAGATCGGCGGCGATCGGGATGCATTCGCCGGACTTCGACAGCTCGGCCGCAACGCCTTCGATGACGTCGAGCTTGCGGGAGGAGATGTAGGTCTTTGCGCCGGCCTCGACGAGGCCTTGTGTGATCATGCGGCCGATGCCCTGGCCGCCGCCGGTAACGACGGCGACTTTGCCTTTTACGGAGAAGAGGTCTTGCATGGGGGATCCTTTCGCGAAGCGTGAATGTGGCCCGACAATTGTCGGTCATTGTGCCACGTTCGCGGTAGGGGCGAAGCACGCTTCGCCCCTACGTTGGTTTAGTGCGCAGATGGCTAGAGGGCGGGGTGTCGCGAGACCGCTTCGAGGGTCAGGGCGAGGCCGACGATGAATACGGCGGCGCCGGCGAATGCGGGGAGTGCTTGACCGGCCTGGCCCATCCATGGGCGGTAGAGGCCCGCGCGTGTTCCAGCGGTTTGCATCCGCTCAACGAGTCCGCGGAGTCCGATCAGGCCGATGCTGATGCCGGTGAGGACAGCGGCGAGGCCGACGGAGAAGGCGACGATTAGGGCGATCCCGAGTTCGAGGCGCCCGAGGGCGACGGCCCCGAGGAGGACGACGAGCGCGGAAGGGCTGGGGGTCAGGCCGTCGGCCAGGCCAAGCCAGAAGAGGGTGCGCCACGGGGTTCCGGTGGTAGATGGGGCGTCGTGGTGATGGTGATGCAGGTGGGGCAATTTAAGGCGATGGGCGATGGACCCTAGCGGGAGGCGCGACAGGAGAAGTCTGAGGCCGAGGGCGAGGATCATTACGCCGGAGGCGAGGCCGAGCCAGGGGTAGAGTTGCTCCGGGAGG
>Ga0208685_1000380_pt1 | contig 15811 bp, 17 predicted proteins | sample EasRivMeERMLT890_FD_187533 | JGI IMG/M metagenome (GOLD analysis project Ga0208685, IMG submission 187533) | Soil microbial communities from meander-bound floodplain in the East River, Colorado, USA - East River MetaG ERMLT890 (SPAdes) (version 2) | ecosystem: Environmental > Terrestrial > Soil...
GTGCTCGTCGGGCAGGGTGACGGCGGCGAGCTGTTCCGGGTTGAGGTGTTCGAGGTGAAGCGTCGACAAGCCGCGATTTTATCCGCTCATTTAACCGGCTACCCGCGGCTCCTTTACCCCGAACTTCCCCTTGAGCTGATCGGCGAGCGCCTGCGCCTCGTGTCGCGACGCAAGCTGGCGGATGCGCACGATGTAGGTGAGCTTGTCGCCTTCCTTGCGCTGCGCAATCTCTGCCGGGTAGCCGGCATCGCTTAGCTGCTTCTGAATCGATACCAGGGACTCGCGCTTGTCCGCGGTCGCGAGCTGCACGCCGAAGCGCCCGCCGCTGCGCAGCGCACCCTTGCCTGCCTGAATGTCGGTTTCGAGCGCCCATTGCTCGAGCTGCTTCGCCTCGACGAAGCCGAGCGGCTCCGTCTTGCCCTTGTCGCGCCGGTAGAACTGCCGCGGCTTGTCCATCGTCACCGGCTGCTCGCCCGCGGCGCCGACCTGGATCGCGCCCTCGAGCAGGCACACGATCTGGCGCTCGGCACGCGAGCGCCCCCAGAAGTCGGTGCCGCGGATGCCGATCGTCACCTGCTCGACCCGCACCGTGACTTCGCGCTTGCGTGCCTTGGCGGCGAGGTCGGTGGTGAAGCGAAACGCGCCCTCGAGCACCTGGAGCGCGGCGCGGAACAGCTCCTTCGAGGGCTGCAGCTCGGCGAACCGCAGGGTGCCGTTCTCGCCGAGCTTCACCACGCTGCCCTCGGAGAGCTTGACGAGCACGCGCGCCTCCTTGCCGGTGAGGATGCGGTCGCCCGCGCGCAGCTCCATCCCGGGGACCAGCGGCACGCGATTGCCGTCGCGCTCGCGCCAGGCCGGCATCTGCACGCCGTCGATCACCGCCGCCGCCTGCGCGAATGCCTGGAGCGGCGCGACGCCGAGAAGCAACGCAAGAAGTAGCGCTTTCATGGGGTCACTCCCTGACGCGCCTTATACGGCTTGGGCGCGGGCAATGGATGCGATAATCCGCGGCTTCCGCAAAAAAAGTCACATGCAAGACGTCTACGATCCGGCAGCGGTTGAGCGAGAGGCGCAGGACTTCTGGGCGAGCCGCGATTCGTTCCGCTCGCTCGAAGATCCCGCCAAGCCGAAATTCTACTGCCTGTCCATGTTCCCCTATCCCTCGGGGAAGCTGCACATGGGGCACGTGCGCAACTACACCATCGGCGACGTCCTCACGCGCTACTACCGCATGCGCGGCTGCAACGTGCTGCAGCCGATGGGCTGGGACGCGTTCGGCCTGCCCGCCGAGAACGCGGCGATGGCGAACAAGGTGCCGCCGGCGAAGTGGACCTACAGCAATATCGCCACCATGAAGGCGCAGCTGAAGAGCCTCGGTTTCGCGCTCGACTGGAGCCGCGAGCTCGCGACCTGCAGGCCCGACTACTACAAGTGGAACCAGTGGCTGTTCACGCGCCTGTTCCGCAAGGGCCTCGCCTACAAGAAGACCGGCGTCGTCAACTGGGACCCGGTCGACCAGACGGTGCTCGCGAACGAGCAGGTGATCGAGGGCCGCGGCTGGCGCACCGGCGCGCCGGTCGAGAAGCGCGAGATCCCGATGTACTTCCTGCGCATCACTGCGTACGCCGAGGAGCTGCTCGCGGCGCTCGACGAGCTGCCCGGCTGGCCCGAGCAGGTCAAGCTGATGCAGAAGAACTGGATCGGGAAGTCGGAAGGCGTGCGGATTGGATTTCCTTATCAGTTAAACAACCAACCCCAAACCCTATGGGTGTTCACCACTCGCGCCGACACCCTGCTGGGCGCAACCTTCATGGCGGTAGCGGCCGAGCATCCCATTGCAGTTGCGGGCGCCAAAAAGAACCCTCAACTGGCCGCGTTCGTCGAAGAGTGCAAGCGCGGTCCGGCGATGGAGGCCGAGCTCGCGCAGATCGAGAAGAAGGGGATGCCCACCGGGCTTTTCGTCGCCCATCCGCTCTCGGGCGAACCGCTGCCGGTCTGGGTCGCGAACTACGTGCTGATGGGCTACGGCGAAGGCGCGGTGATGGGGGTGCCGGCGCATGACGAGCGCGACTACGAGTTCGCGCTCAAGCACAGGCTGCCGATCAAGCCGGTGATCCGCCATGCGCTCGGCGACACGGTCCCGGCCCCCTGGAAGCCCGAGTACGCCGAATACGGGACTTGCATCAACTCCGGGAAGTACGACGGCCTTCCCTACAGGGAGGCGACCGACGCCATCGCCGCTGATCTCCAACGGAAATCTTTGGGAGAAAAGCAAATTCAATGGCGCTTGCGCGACTGGGGCATCTCGCGCCAGCGCTACTGGGGCACGCCGATCCCGATCGTGCATTGCCCGTCGTGCGGCGACGTGCCGGTGCCCGACGAGCAGCTTCCGGTGCGCCTGCCCGAGGACGTGGTGCCCGACGGCACCGGCAACCCGCTCAACAAGCTCGCATCGTTCGTCGACACCAAGTGCCCGTCGTGCGGCAAGCCGGCGAAGCGCGAGACCGACACCATGGACACGTTCGTCGACTCGTCCTGGTACTTCGTGCGCTTCTGCTCGCCGGAGGCGCCGGGCGCGATGGCCGACGAGCGCGCCGACTACTGGATGCCGGTCGATCAATACATCGGCGGCATCGAGCACGCCATCCTGCACCTGCTCTACTCGCGCTTCTTCCAGCGCGCGATGCAGAAGGAGACCGGCCTGATGCGCGGCGTCGACGAGCCGTTCACCAACCTGCTCACGCAGGGCATGGTGCTCGCCGAGTCGTATTACACCGACACCAGCGGGCGGCGCGAGTGGATCAACCCGGCGGACGTCGAGGTCGTGCGCGACGCGAAGGGAACCATCGTTTCCGCCAAGGCGAAGGATGGAAGGGCGGTGGTCTACGACGGCATCGGCACGATGTCCAAATCGAAGAATAACGGCGTCGATCCGCAGGCGCTGATCGACAAGTTCGGCGCGGACACCGCGCGCTTCTATACGATGTTCACGTCGCCGCCGACCAGCACGCTGGAATGGAGCGACGCCAGCGTCGAGGGCTCCTACAACTTTCTGCGCAAGGTCTGGGGTTTCGCCTTCAAGTACTCGCGGGCGACGTGCGCCGAGAGCATCGACCGGAAGATCCGCTACCTGGTCCACCTGGAGCTGAAGAAGGCGAACGACGACATCGTGCGCAAGAAATTCAACACCGTCGCCTCCGCGTGCATGAAGATTCTCAATGCGATCGAAGCGCTCCCTGAATGGGATGCAACCTCGAAAGAAGGCCTCTCGATCCTCCTGCGGCTGCTCTCGCCGATCGCGCCGCACATCGCGCACCACCTGTGGCGCGAGCTGAAATTCGGCGAGGACATCATGCAGGCGCCGTGGCCCGAGCCCGACCCGGCGGCGCTCGAGCAGGACGAGGTCGAGCTGGTGGTGCAGGTGAACGGCAAGCTGCGCGGCTCGATTCGCGTGCCCAAGGCCGCCGACCGCGCCGCGATCGAGGAGCTCGCGCGCGCCAACCCGAACGTGCAGCGCTTCGTCGCCGGCCACAGCGTCAAGAAGGTGGTCGTGGTGCCGGGACGGCTGGTCAACCTTGTCGTCTAGAGCCCTGGCGCTCGCGTTGGCGCTGCTCCTGGCGGGCTGCGGCTTTCGGCTGCGCGGGACCGCCGAGGTGCCGTTCGAGACGCTCTACGTGCCGGGCGCGACCAGCGGCATCGCGCTCGACCTAAAGCGCAACATCCAGGCCGGGACGAAAGCGCGCGTGGTGGACGATCCGAGCAAGGCCGACGCGGTGCTGCAATTCACCGAGGAGACGCGCCAGAAGGAGATCCTGTCGCTGACCGGCACCGGCCGGGTGCGCGAGTTCCAGCTGCGCTACCGCGTGGCGTTTCGCGTCCACGACGGCAAGGGCGCCGAGTACGTGCCGCCGAACACGATCCAGCTCACGCGCGACGTGACCTTCAACGATGCCGAGATCCTCGCCAAGGAGCAGGAGGAGCAGCTCCTGTTCCGCGACATGCAGATCGACATGGTGCAGCAGATCCTGCGCCGCCTGGCGGCGGCGAAGCGCCCGCAGTAGTAGAAGGACGAAATGCCGCGACTGCGCACCCAGGAACAGCTCCCCGGCCATCTGGCGAAGAATCTCGGCGCGGCCTACGCGATCCTCGGCGACGAGGCGCTTCTCGTGCTCGAGGCCGCCGACGCGGTGCGCGGCGCGGCGCGCAAGAACGGCTTTACCGAGCGCGAGGTGTACGAGCCCGGGCGCTCGTTCGACTGGAGCGAGCTGCGCCACGCCGGCGCCACGCTCTCGCTCTTCGGCGCGAAGAAGATCGTCGAGCTGAGGCTCGCAAGCGGCAAGGTCAACGCGCAGGCGGCCGAGGCGATCGTCGCCTGGTGCGAGCGCACGAATCCGGAGACGCTGCTCCTGCTCACCATGCCGCGGCCCGAGGGCGGCGGCTGGTGGGATGCGCCCTGGTTCCTCGCGCTCAACAAGCACGGCGTGATCGTGGAAGTCCAGCCCCTGCCGCGCGCGGCTCTGCCGGCGTGGCTTGAGAAGCGGCTCGCGCTGCAGAAGCAGAGCGCTTCGCGCGAGGTGCTCGAGTATCTCGCCGACCGCGTCGAAGGCAACCTGCTCGCCGCACACCAGGAGGTGCAGAAGCTCGCCCTGCTCGCGCCCGAAGGCGAGCTCGCCCTGGAAACCGTGCGCGGCGCGGTCGCCGACGTGGCGCGGTTCGACACCCATGTCGCCGCCGAGGCGCTCCTCGGCGGCGACACGGCGCGCTACCTGCGCATCCTGGACGGATTGCGCGGCGAAGGCGAAGCGCCGACCTATCTGCTGTTCACGATCTCGAGCGCGCTGTTTGCGCTTGCCGGCGGCGAGCGCACGAGCAAGGCGATGCAGGCAGTGCTCGACAAGGCGCGCCGCTATCCGCCCGCGGCGATCGAGCAGGCGATCAGCCGCGCCGCGGCGATCGACCGAGCGATCAAGGGTGTGGGCGTGGGCGAGCCGTGGGAGGAGTTCGCCAAGCTCGGGCTCGAGCTGCACTCGACCTGAGTCGCTGAACCAGCCCGACGAGGCCGTCGGCCGGACGCGGCGCAAGCGCCAGGGCGCGCGGCCGCCCCGCCGCGCGCAGCACTTCCTCGGCCGCCAGCCATCCCGAGCGCACCGCGCTTTCCATGGAGCAGGGCAGGCCGGTTCGCGTCCAGTCGCCGGCGAGCGATACGCCGGCGCAATGCGAGGCGGCAGGACGCTCGCTCTCGCTTCCGGGCAGGGGGCAGGGAATCGCCATCGCGATGCGGTTCACGACTGCGTGCACCACGCGCGAGCGTGCAGCCTCCGGAAAGAATTGCGCGATCTCGCGCTGCGTCGCCGCGACGATTTCCGCGTCGCTCATCGTGCCGGCGCGATGGCTGTAGATGATGTTGGACGCGATCAGCGAGGACCGCGCCGACCAGCCGCCGCGGATGTTGGAAAGATCGTAGAAGTCCGTGTTCAGGTGCTTCAGCGCGCCGAGCAGCGCCCAGAACCGCTCCCCGGTCAGCTTGCGGTCGAACCAGAGGTACGAGCTGATGTACGGACTCGGCTCGACCGCCGGAGCGGCGAGCCCCAGTTTCTTCAGGTCCTGCGGCGGCACGGCCGCGACGACGTGGTCGGCAGGCAGGTGCATGCCATCGCGCAGGCAGACTCCTTTTCCGATCGAAATCGCTTCCGCGCCAAGCAAGACCCGCCCGCCCGCGCGCTCGATCGCATCGGCGGCCTGCGCCGCGAAAAGCTCGCTCAAGGCCACTGCCGGAAAGCCGAAATGAAGCCGACGGTGGCCGATGAGCTGCGAATGCACGCGCAGCAGCGCCGCCGCCGAGCATCGCTCGAGCGGCACGTTCATGACCGAGAGCGCAGCGAAGGACCAGAACCATTCAATCATCGGCTCGCTGACGCCGAGGGCGCGCAGATATTCGAGCGCGCTCACGCGGTCGAGCTCGGGCACATCGGCTTCGTCGAACCGCATCGCGCGCCAGGTCACGCGGTTGTTGGACCAGAGATCGCGCGCGGAAAGACCCGAGCCCCTCACGAGATCCGGCAGCAGGCTGAAGGGCGGCGGCAACCGCCGGTGCCGGAGCACCATTCCCGATGAGAACGTGATCAGCTTCCCGGGCTGCCAGCAGATCAGATCCCGGGTGCCGAGCCGCTCGAGGAAGGCGAGCATGTTGCGATACTCGCTGTGCACCACGTGCGGCCCGAGGTCGATCGGGTCGCCGCTCGCTGCGTCGGTCCAGCTGCAAGCGCGCCCGCCGAGGCGTCTTTCGCGCTCGAGCAGGGTCACGCGTATGCCCGCGTCGCCAAGCGCCACGGCGCAGGCGAGCCCGGCGAGCCCTCCGCCGACGATGACCGCGTCCTGAACCATTACAATGCGCCCATGCAGCTCAAGCGCAACAAACATGCCCAGGGAGACCTGCATTCCGCGATGCAGGAGATGGGACGCGCGGCGCGCGCCGCCGCGCGGGAGCTCGCGCGCGCCGAGACCGGCGCCAAGAACCGCGCGCTTCAGGCAGTGGCGCAAGAAATCCGTTCACGTTCCAAGGATCTCTCAAAAGCCAACGCGCTGGACGTCGCCAAAGCGAAGAAAGACGGCTGCGACGCGGCGTTCGTCGACCGGCTGACGCTTACGCCGGCGCTGGTCGAGCAGATGGCCGCCGGCGTCGAGCAGGTGGCGTCGCTTCCCGACCCGGTCGGCGCGATCTCCGAGCGCGTGAAGCGACCGACGGGCATCGAGGTCGCGAAAATGCGCGTCCCGATCGGCGTCATCGGCATCATCTACGAGTCGCGGCCCAACGTGACCGCGGACGCTGCCGCGCTCTGCGTGAAGGCGGGCAACGCCTGCATCCTGCGCGGCGGGTCGGAAGCGATCGAGTCGAACCGCGCGATCGCCGCCTGCGTGCGCGCCGGGCTGAAAGCGGCGCAGCTTCCCGAGGCCGCGGTGCAGCTCGTCGGCACCACCGACCGCACGGCGGTCGGCGAGCTCATCACCATGCGCGAGCACGTCGACCTCATCGTGCCGCGCGGCGGCAAGGAGCTGATCGAGCGCCTGGCGCGCGAGTCGCGCATCCCGATGATCAAGCACCTCGACGGCGTGTGCCACGTCTACATCGACGACAGCGCCGACCCGGAGATGGCGGTGCGCATCGCCGACAACGCCAAGACCCAGCGCTACGGCACGTGCAACACGATGGAGACACTGCTGGTTTCCGCCGGGATCGCGCAGCGCGTGCTGCCGCGCATTTCCGGCATCTTCAAGAGCAAAGGCGTCGAGATGCGCGCGGACGCCGCCGCGCTCGAGTTCGTCGATGGAAAAAAAGCGACCGACAGCGACTACTACACCGAGTGGCTCGCGCCGGTCGTGTCGATTCGCGTGGTGGACGGGCTGGACGAGGCGATCGCGCACATCGCCAAGTACGGCTCGCAGCACACCGACGCCATCGTGGCGCAGGATCGCGCCCGCGCCGAGCGCTTCCTGCGCGAGGTCGACTCGAGCTCGGTGATGTGGAACGCCTCGACGCGATTTGCGGATGGCTACGAGTACGGCCTGGGCGCCGAGATCGGCATCTCCACCGACAAGCTGCACGCGCGCGGGCCCGTGGGCCTGGAAGGTCTGACCACCCAGAAATACGTGGTTCTCGGGCACGGAGAAATCCGCAACTGAGCATCGGTATTTTGGGCGGCACGTTCGACCCCGTGCATAACGCGCATCTCGCGATGGCGCGCGCGGCGCTCGATGAGCTCAAGCTCGAGAAGATCCTCTTCATGCCCACCGGCGCGCCCCGTTACCGCACGCCCGCCGTGGCGAGCGGCGAGCACCGGGTGGCGATGCTCCGGCTCGCCCTTGCAGATAACGAATCCTGCGAGATCGACGCGCGCGAGCTCGCGCCGGGCGCTTCGGGATACACCATCGACACGCTGAAGGAGCTCAGGCTCGAGCTCGGCGCCGCCACGGAGCTGTGGCTCCTGATGGGCGCCGACCAGTACGCGAAGTTCGAGACCTGGCATCGCCCCGACGATATCCGCAAGCTCGCCAGGATCGCCGTGTTCGAGCGACCTGGGATTTCGCTCGACAAGGGGGTTGCCGTCATTTCGATGAAACCCATGCCCGTTTCGGCGAGCGAGATCCGCGCTCGCGCCGGACGCGGCGAGGACATTTCGGCGTTCGTGCCGGCGGCGGTGGCGGACTATATCGGCCGCCACGGGCTCTACGCCTGATGGATATCCGGGTCAAGCAGCGGGTGGTCGTCGAGGCGCTCGAGGATGTGAAGGGCCACGACATCGTCGTGTTCAACACCGCGCGCCTGCCCTCGATGTTCGAGCGCGTGGTGATCGCGAGCGGCGACTCGAACCGCCAGGTGAAGGCGCTCGCCGACCGCGTGCAGGAGCGCGTGCGCGAGTTCGGCGCCCGCGTCTACGGCGTCGAGGGCGAGTCGAGCGGGGAATGGGTGCTGGTCGACCTCGGCGACGTGGTGGTGCACATCATGCATCCGACGGTGCGCGACTTCTACAATCTCGAGGAAATCTGGGGCGGCAAGCCGGTGAAGTTGAAGGGACCGAAGAAAGCCAAAGCGCGTGCCAAGGCTCCACGTCGTCGCCGTAGCCGCTAAGCTGCCCGGCTGGGCCGAGGCGGCCTGCGTCGAGTACCTGAAGCGCATGCCGCGCGGATACGAGGTTTCGAGGATCGATGCCAAGCCCGGAAAGTGGAGCTCCTTCGTGAAAGGCCGGCTGGTGGCGCTCGACGAGCGTGGAAAGGACATGACGACGGCTCAGTTTGCCCCCCTGCTGAAGGCCGAGACGACGTTCGTCATCGGCGGCCCCGACGGGCTCGAGGAAAGCGTGAAAAAGGACGCAGCGCTGCTGCTGCGCCTGTCCGCGCTCACCCTGCCCCACGCGCTCGCGCAGGTCGTGCTGCTCGAGCAGATCTACCGGGCGGCTACCATGCTGACCGGACATCCTTATCATCGCGCATGATCCCCATTCCCGAGCGCGGCATCTATCTCGCCTCGCGCAGCCCGCGGCGGCGCGAGCTGCTGTCCCAGATCGGCGTGCGCTACCACCTGCTGCTTTTCCGCGAGCGCCCGCGCGGCGGCTCGAGCGAGCCTGACCTCGACGAGGCGCCGCTCGCCGGCGAGCCGCCGGCCGCGTACGTCGAGCGCATGGCGCGCGCCAAGGCCGACGCCGGGTGGAGCCGCATGCTGCAGCGGAACCTGCCGCCCGCGCCGGTGCTCGCCGCCGACACCACCGTTTCGTTCCAGGAGCGGATCTTGGGCAAGCCGCGCGACCGCGCCGAGGCCGCAGAGATGCTGGCCGCGCTCTCGGGCCAGCGCCACGAGGTCCTGACCGGGGTGGCGCTGAAGAACTACGACCAGGTCGAGTTCGCGCTCTCGAGCTCCGAAGTGGTCCTGAAAAAGCTGTCCGACGACGACATCGCCCACTACGCGGCGAGCGGAGAAGGCGACGACAAGGCCGGCGCCTATGCCATCCAGGGCCGCGCCGGGCGCTTCGTGATGGAGCTGCGCGGAAGCTACTCGGGAGTCATGGGGCTGCCGCTGTACGAGACCAGCCTGCTCCTCGAGAAACTGCGTGGAAGAAATCCTTATTAACGTGACGCCGCAGGAAACGCGCGTGGCGGTCACCGCCACGGGCGTGGTGCAGGAGCTCCTGATCGAGCGCACGGCGAGCCGCGGCCTCGTCGGCAACATCTACGTCGGGCGCGTGGCGCGCGTGCTGCCGGGAATGCAGTCGGCGTTCGTCGAGGTCGGCCTGGAGCGCGCCGCCTTCCTCCACGTCGCCGATATCTGGGACCAGCGCGACCGCCCGATCGAGAAAACCCTGAGCGAAGGCCAGCCGATCCTGGTGCAGGTCGTGAAGGATCCGATCGGCACCAAGGGGGCGCGCCTGTCCACGCAGGTATCGATCGCCGGGCGCCTGCTCGTCTACCTGCCGCAGGATCCGCACATCGGCATCTCCCAGAAGATCGAGGACGAGAACGGCCGCGCGGCGCTGCGCGAGCGGCTCAAGGACCTGCTGCCGGCCGACGAAAAGGGCGGATTCATCGTGCGCACGCTCGCCGAAACCGCGAGCGAGCAGGAGCTGCGCGCCGACCTCTCGTATCTTCAGGAACTATGGAAGGCGATCAAGCAACGCTCCGGGGGACCAAATGCGGGCGCTACACCGCCGCTCCTCGTCTACCAGGACCTGTCGCTCGCGCAGCGCGTGCTGCGCGACATGGTCAGCGCCGAGACCGCGCGCGTGCTGGTCGACTCGCGCGAGAACTTCCAGAAGCTCGGCGCGTTCGCCGAGCGCTACATGCCGCAGGTGCGCGGCCGGCTGGAGCACTACACCGGCGAGCGGCCGCTTTTCGACCTGCACAACGTCGAGCCCGAGATCGAGAAAGCGCTGTCGCGCCGCGTCGAGCTCAAGTCGGGCGGCTACCTGATGATCGACCAGACCGAGGCGCTGACCACCATCGACGTGAACACCGGCGGCTTCGTCGGCAGCCGCAACTTCGACGACACGGTGTTCAAGACCAACCTGGAGGCGGCGCAGGCGATCGCGCGCCAGCTCCGGCTGCGCAACCTCGGCGGCATCATCATCCTCGACTTCATCGACATGGAAAGCCCCGAGCACCGCGCGGCGGTTCTCGACGAGGTGCGCCGCGCCGTGGCCCGGGACCGCACCCGCATCACGCTGAACGGCTTCACAGCGCTCGGCCTGGTGGAGATGACGCGCAAGCGCACGCGCGAATCGCTCGCCCACGTGCTGTGCGAGCCCTGCCCCACCTGCGCCGGCCGCGGCGAGGTGCGCACCGCGCACACCGTGTGTTACGACATCCTGCGCGAGATCCTGCGCGAGGCGCGCGCTTTCAACGCACGCGAGTACCGGGTGATCGCCGGGCAGGCGGTGATCGACCTGCTGCTCGAGGACGAGTCGGCCTCGCTCGCCATGCTGTCGGACTTCATCGGCAAGCCGATCTCGGTGCAGGTCGAATCCGGGTACTCCCAGGAGCAATTCGACATCGTGCTGCTGTAACATCACCGGCCAGAGGAGGAGGACCCGTGAGAACAGCGCTCATCATTGCCGCGAGCCTCGCGCTCGCCGCGTGCGGCAGCATGCCCCTGGACCCGCAGGCGCCGAAGGTCAAGATCACCGCGCTCGGCAGCCACGACGGCGAGTTCTGCCCGTTCGACCGGGCGCTCGTGTTCGAGGACCCGGACGGCACGCGCATCCTGTACGACGCCGGCCGCACAGTGCGCGGCCCGGACGATCCGCGCCTGGGCAGGATCGACGCGGTGCTCCTCAGCCACGTCCACGGCGATCACCTCGGCGATCTCATCCAGCCCTCGGCCAACGCCGGCGCCTGTCCCAAACCCGACATGTCGGTCAAGGTGACTCCCAACTCGAACACAGTGAACATCGTCCTGGCCAAGCAGGCACCGCTGATCGTCGGCGGTGAAATGCATTCGTTCTTCCAGGCCAAGGTGAAGTCGCTCGGCGGTGATCCCGGGAAACTGGTGCGGCTGGTGCGCGTTGGCGCCCAGACCATGGTCGGCAAGGTGATGGTCGCGGGCGTCCCGGCGGTGCACAGCAACGCCCTGGCGCCCGCATTCATGGCCCCGGAGCAGGCGAAATTCTTCGAAGGCAGCGGGCTCTCCCCCTATCTCGGAGACGCGGGAGGGTTCGTGCTGCGCTTCTCGAACGGGCTCACCGCGTACCTCTCCGGCGACACCGGCATCACAGCCGAGCAGGACTTGGTGGTGCGCGGCCACTACAAGGCAAACATGGTGGTGATGAACATCGGCGGCTTCCCCTTTACCACCGGCCCGGTTGAGTCGGCCTACGTCGTGAACGACCTGGTGCGGCCGAATTCGGTGATCATCTCCCACGCCAACGAGCCCGCGACCGTGGGCGGCAAGGTCGCACCCAACAGCAAGACCGCGGCGTTCCAGAAAGCGGCGAAGATGCCGGCCCACGTGCCGCTCAGCGGCAGGACGATGGAGTTCGACGGCAGCGGACGCTGCGCCGCCGGTTGCTAGACGAGATCTGCTTCAAGCCCGCGCGGACGCTCGCGCGCCTGATCCGCGCGCGCAAGCTGTCCGCGACCGAGGTGGTGCGCGCCTTCATCGCGCAGATCGAGCGCGTGAACCCGCAGGTCAACGCGATCGTGACCTTCCTGCCCGAGGAAGCATTGAAGGCAGCAAAGTCTCTGGATCGAAAAAAGGATTTCGCCGGACCCTTTGCCGGCCTGCCGATCGCGATCAAGGATGTGATCGCCACCAAGGGCGTGCGCACCACCTGGGGCTCGCTCGTCTACAAGGACCACGTGCCCACCGAGGATCACATCATGGCCGAGCGACTGAAGGCGGCCGGCGCGATCCTCATCGGCAAGACCAATACGCCCGAGTTCGGCGCCGGCTCGCAGACCTTCAACAAAGTGTTTGGCGCAACGCGCAATCCGTACGATCTGTCGAAAACCTGCGGCGGCTCTTCCGGTGGCGCCGCGGTGGCGGTGGCCTGCGGCATGGTGCCGTTCGCCGACGGCGGCGACTTCGCCGCTTCGCTCAGGAACCCCGGCAACTACTGCAACGTGATCGGCTTCCGGCCCTCCACCGGCCGTGTCCCGGCGTATCCGCATCCGTATCCGTGGAGCAACCTGAGCGAGCTCGGTCCGATGGCGCGCACCGTCTCCGACGCCGCGTTCCTGCTTTCGGTCCAGGCGGGCCCCGACCCGCGCGCTCCGACTTCGATCATGGAACCGGGGTCGGTCTTCCTGAAACCCCTGAAAAGAACCTTCAAGAAGGCTCGCGTCGCGTGGAGCCGCGATCTTGGCGGACTACCGATGGACGCCCGGGTCACGAAGGTCCTGGAAGCACAGAGAAAAACCCTCCAAGAGCTCGGCTGCATCGTGGAAGACGCGGAACCCGATTTTTCCGGCGCGACCGAAGCTTTCGAGTCGCTGCGCGCGCTCACCTGGCTGCACCGCGGCGGCGCGCTGCTGAAAGAGCACCGCGACAAGCTGAAGGACACGGTGATCTGGAACACCGAGGAGGGCTTCAAGCGCAGCGCCGCGGACATCGCCAAAGCGGAAAGCCAGCGCACCGCGCTCTACCACCGCATGCGCGTGTTCCTGGAAAAATACGAGTTCTTCGTCTGCCCGGTAAACCAGTTACCTCCATTTCCGGTCGACCAGCCCTACCCGACCGAGATCGCCGGGGTGAAGATGACTAACTACCTCGACTGGATGAAGAGCTGCTACTACATCACCCTGACCACGCACCCGGCGATCTCGGTACCGGCGGGATTCACCGACGAGGGCCTGCCCGTGGGAATCCAGATCGTCGGGCGCTACCGCGACGACTTCGGCGTGCTGCAGTTCGCCCATGCCTTCGAGCAGGCGGCGCAGGTGTGGAAGCGCCGCCCCCCAATATGCTAGAGCTACGCCCAACCTGCGAGCACTGCAACAAGGCCCTGCCGCCAAATTCGCTCGAGGCGCGCATTTGCAGCTACGAATGCACGTTCTGCGCGGCCTGCGTCGAGAAGGTCCTCGGCAACGTCTGCCCCAACTGCGGCGGCGGGTTCGTGCCGAGGCCGGTGCGCCCGGCGAAGAACTGGAAGGGCGACAACTTCCTCGGCAAGGATCCCGCGAGCACGAAAGTGAAGCACCGGCCCGTCGAACCGGCGGCGCACGCGAAGTTTTCGACGCCCATCAAGGGCATTCCACCCGAAAAGCGGTGAAGCGCTGCTCCTGGCCGAGCACCGAGCTCGACATCGCGTACCACGACCGTGAGTGGGGCGTGCCGGTGCACGACGACCGGGTGCTGTTCGAGTTCCTGATCCTCGAGGGCGCGCAGGCAGGCCTCTCCTGGTCGACGATCCTGAAGAAGCGCGAAAATTACCGGCGCGCGTTCGCCCGCTTCGATCCGAAGAAGGTGGCACGCTTCGACGCTGCCCGCAAAAGGCTTCTCATGAAAGATGAGGGCATCGTGCGCAATCGCCTGAAAATCGAGAGCACGGTGAGCAACGCGCACGCGTTTGTCGCCGTGCAGAAGGAGTTCGGCTCGTTCGACCGTTACATATGGCAGTTCGTAGGCGGCCAGCCGATCCGGAATTCGAGGAAAGGCAGGGACATCCCGGCGCGCACGGCGGAATCGGACGCGATGAGCAAGGACTTGCAGAAGCGCGGTTTCCGCTTTGTCGGCTCGACCATCTGCTACGCCTTCATGCAGGCAACCGGGCTGGTCAACGACCATCTCACCACCTGTTTTCGGTACCGGGAACTGAAATGAACAGCATCGTTCTGCGCCCCGGCGAGGGCCGCTCGTATCCTATGGGCCGCATCAGCGCGCTGTTCAAGGCCGACGGCGACGAGACCGCCGGGCGCTATTCGATCTCGGAGTGGTGGCTCGAGCCCAACACCCAGGGTCCCGGTGCGCATTCGCACGATGCCGAGGACTGCGTGTTCTACGTGATCGAAGGGACCATGAGCATCCTGGTCGGCGAGCACTGGATCGACGCGGCGCGGGGCTCGTTCGTGCTGGCGCCCGCGGGCGTGCGGCATGACTTCGAGAACCGGAGCGCCCGCCGTGCCGGGGTCCTGAATTTTTCCGTGCCCGGCGGCTTCGAGAAGGACATGCCGGCGATCGCGCAGTGGTTCGCCGAAAACCCGCCGAAGGACGCGCGATCGATGGAATAATCCGGCGCCTGCAGACGTAAATCACCGTATCCAACAACGGGAGGAGGACATGGAAGATTCGCGCAGGGACCTGAAGAACGATGACCTGAACAGCCTGGTGCCGGACGTGCAAGTCGACCGGCGCGGCTTCGTCGCGGCGTGCATCGCCGCGGGCTTCGCAGTGACCGCCGAGCCGATCCTCGCGCAGGCGATCAAGACCTCGATGGACGGCCTCGACGGCGGCGACGTGAAGATCGGCGAGATTCCGGCGTACTACGCGGTGCCCAAGGGCAAGGGCAAGCGCCCGGTGGTGCTGGTGGTAGCCGAGATCTGGGGCAACCACGAGCACATCAAGGACGTGGTGCGCCGCGTCGCCAAGGCGGGCTACTTCGCGGTCGCGAACGAGCCGTACTTCCGCATCGGCGACCTGACCAAGCTCGAGAACATCAAGGAAGTGATCGCCGGCGCGAACAAGCTTTCCGACCAGCAGGCGTTCGAGGACCTCGACGCGGTGGTGGCCTGGGCCGGCAAGAACCCGCGCGCCAACGTCGAGAAGCTCGGCATCACCGGCTTCTGCCGCGGCGGCCGCATGGTGTGGATGTACACCGCGCACAACAAGAAGGTCGACGCGGGCGTGGCCTGGTACGGCTCGCTCATGCCGATCCCGCCGGCGATGCCGACCGGGCCGCTGGATGTCACCGACAAGGTCAACCGGCCGGTGCTCGGGCTCTACGGCAGCGCCGACCAGGGCATCCCGATGGAGCACGTCGAGCGCATGCGCGCCGGACTGAAGGCGTTCGGCAACGACGCCAAATCCACGATCCACGTCTACGAAGGCATGCCGCACGCCTTCAACGCCGACTACCGGCCGAGCTACCGCAAGGAGGCGGCCGACGACGGGTGGAAGCGAATGCTGGCGTGGTTCAAGAAAAACGGAGTTGCGTGAGCAAGGAAGGGCGCCCCAGGCGCCCTTCTCATTTTCGGGCTCGGTGATCACTGTCCACCACCTGAACAACTCGCGCTCGCAGCGCGTGCTGTGGCTGCTCGAGGAGCTCGGGCTCGAATACGAGGTCAAGCGCTACCAGCGCGACCGGCAGACCATGCTCGCGCCGCCGGAGCT
>Ga0208685_1000381_pt1 | contig 15778 bp, 15 predicted proteins | sample EasRivMeERMLT890_FD_187533 | JGI IMG/M metagenome (GOLD analysis project Ga0208685, IMG submission 187533) | Soil microbial communities from meander-bound floodplain in the East River, Colorado, USA - East River MetaG ERMLT890 (SPAdes) (version 2) | ecosystem: Environmental > Terrestrial > Soil...
ATTTGCTCGATCGTTCTGCTATCTCATATCGATCCATCTGAACTTCAGCGTACTCAGGGGGATGCTGAGCACGCGCGCCGTGGTCGTCACGTTCCAACCCGATTTCTCGAGCGCGCGGATGAGAAAGTTTCGCTCGAACGTCGTGACGGCGCGTTCGAGCAGGTTTCGGTTGATGGCCCTTCCGCGTCCAGTTGCGCGACGTGCAGTTCGTACGGCAGGTCTTCATCCGTGATCCAGTCCTTGTCCGAGACGGCGATGATCCGCTCCATGAGATTCTCCAGCCCTTCTATCGCGAGGGCGACGCGATTATAGCGGTCGCGTTGCAGCACGATCCGACTTCGCTCCCCGCCTCCGCGCACGCTCTTCAGTCTGCCTGGCGCACGTTATGGTCTCGACCCGTATGTTGGGTACTACGATGTGTCGCCCGACGGTCGTCTCATCTCGGTTCGCCGGAACGCAGCTCCCACAATCAACGTGGTGCTGAACTGGGTCGAAGAGCTGCGGCGCGCGTTTGGGCAACAACCTTGACCAACCGAGAACAATGGTGCCTGTGATAAGTTCCTCCGGCGAGGGCCCAATGCGAACGATCACATGCCTCACCGTCACCGCTGCTCTGATCGCGCTCGCGTGTGCGTGCACGGCACCGGCCGACTCCACGACAAGAACGCAACCCGCGGTCGGGAAGACGGTCACGCCGACGCAATACTCGGTTGGAGACTTCTACAAGAACACCGAGTACTCCGGCGCCTCGTGGGCACCAGATCGGCAGCGAATCCTCGTCTCGTCGAACCTCTCGGGAATCTGGAACGCCTACGCGGTTCCGACCGGCGGCGGCGCGGCGCAGCCGCTCACGCAGTCGACCACAAACTCGATGTTCGCGCTCTCGTACTTCCCCGCCGACGAGCGCATCCTCTACTCGAGCGATGAGGGCGGAAACGAGCTGACCCACATCTACGTGCTTAGCACAGACGGCTCCATCAGGGACTTGACGCCCGGCGCGAAGCTGAAGGCGAATTACAGAGGATGGTCTGGAGACGAGAAGTCGTTCTTCATCTCGACCAACGAGCGCGACGAGCGTTTCTTCGACCTTTACGAGATCGCGGCGGACGGTTACAAGCGGACGCAACTCTATCGAAATACGGACGGGTACGAGCTCGGCCCGGTGTCGCGCGACAAGCGTTTCCTTGTCCTTGTGAAGCCGCGCACGACGACCGACACAGACATCTATCTGCACGATCGGCAGTCGAAAACAACCAAGATCATCACCGCACACAGCGGGACGGTCAGTAACACGCCGGCCGACTTTTCCGTCGACGGCTCGAAGCTCCTGTTCACCTCAGACAGCGCCCGCGAGTTCGCGGCGCTGTTCAGTTACGACATCGCCTCGGGCGCGACGGTCCCGGTGTACGAGCAGAACTGGGACATTGCCGGCGCGAACTATTCGAAGAGCGGGAAGTACCTCGTCGTCGGCGTGATGGAGAAGCAGGGCGGGAGCTTCATGGGTGGACCCAACTTCGACCGCCAGATCTTCGTTCCCATCCTCGGCGCCGAATACTCGAGAGCCGGGAAGTACCTCACCGTCTACGTGAACGAGGACTCGCGCTACTCGGGACGTGTGCTCGATGCCGCGACCTTCGCGCCGGTGCCGCTGACAGGAATGCCGCAAGGGACTGTTCGCGGCATCAGCGTTTCGCGAGACGACGCGGCGATCGCCTTTTACGCAAGCGACGGGAGCGTGCCTGACGAGCTGTACGCGGGGCCAATCACCACAGCCCCGTCTCGCCTGACAAACGCGCTCAACCCCAGCATCCGCCGCGAGGACCTGATGGTGCCGACAGTGGTGCGATTCAAGTCGTACGACAACGTCGAGATTCCAGGCGTCCTCTACAAACCGCATCAGGCGTCAGCCGCCGCGAAGGCGCCGGGAGTTGTACTTGTTCATGGCGGACCTGGCGGCCAGGCGCAAGTTGGCTATGTCGCACTCACGCAGGCGCTGGTCAACCACGGTTACGTGGTGTTCGACATCAACAACCGAGGCAGTTCCGGGTACGGCAAGACCTTCTTTGCAATGGACGACAAGAAGCATGGCGAAGCCGACTTGGGCGACGTCGTCGCGAGCAAGAGAATGCTCGTCGATACCGGATACGTGGACGCGGCCAGAATCGGTATCGTCGGTGGCAGCTACGGTGGGTACATGGTGCTCGCGGCGCTCACGCTCCAACCGAACGCCTTCAAGGTCGGAGTCGATCTATTCGGGATTTCGAACTGGGTGCGGACGCTGACGAGCATTCCGCCGTGGTGGGGCTCGTTCAAAGACGCGCTCTACGCCGAGATGGGGGATCCGACGGTGGACAGCGAACGACTGCATCGCGTGTCGCCGCTCTTCAACGCGGACAAGATCAAAGCACCTTTGATGGTGCTTCAAGGGGCCAACGACCCTCGCGTGCTCAAGGTCGAAAGCGACGAGATCGTCGCGGCGGCCAAGAAAAACGGTGTGCCGGTCGAGTACGTTGTCTTTCCCGACGAAGGGCATGGGTTCGTGAAAAAGGAGAACGAGATTAGGGGTTATACGGCGGTGATCGCGTTCCTCGACAAGTACCTGAAGGGACCAGCGACGGCCGCGACGCCATAACCGCTCGCCTCAATCACGCGCGCTCGACTTCGACCGACTTGGCCATTCATGGCGCAGAACAGGTCCGCCGCGAACACAGCTTGACGGGCGTGGACACGGGCATCAACGGTTCCCCGCGATAAACGCCGCACTGTTTCCTAATGCGCGACGACCATCGATCGTCACTTGGCGACTGATCGTTACCTTGACCTGGTGCGAGCACCTACGGGGACGTCGATGGTGACGGGGATCTGGACATCGTCCCGGCCAGACGAGACGCCGGGATTCAGATTCTTCGCAACGACTCCAGCAACACGAACACCTGGTGCAGGTCGCGGTGCTTCCACTCCATGCCGCCCCGGGCGCGAGAATCACGGTGACGACCGGAGAGACCGGCAGGTAGCGACGATCCAGGCCGGCAGCGGCTACGTGTCCAGTAGCCCCCCGATCGCGGCCTTCGGCCCGGGACAGGATACCCAGGTCGACAGCATCGAGGTTGTCTTTCCGATGGGACGCAAGCCTCGCTGGCATCGGCCGAGGTTAAACAACGTGGTCTCCATCTGGCATCCGCTCCTTCGGCCGTAGGACCGCGGCCGCATCGCGCGAGGCCGCCGCCGAAGGAGCTGGAGCCGAGGGCGAGCACAACTACATGTGGAGGAAGCCCCAACGGGGCGGCTGACCGAGAGCGATAGCTCCCACGTCTTCGTAGCGATCCGCGGACACATACGCATGCTGCGTGAGCGTGCGAAGGTCGCGAACGTGGCGATTGAACCGCGCCGACTGCCTTATGGCGTTGCCGCCGGCGCTGTCAGCGAGCAGCTCGATGGCATCGCACGCCGCCCTCATGGCGTAGGTGCCGGCTAGCTGCAGGTCACCCTTCTGATTCATGGTGATGAAATTGCCGGCTTTCGCAGACTCCCACACCCTGCTCATGGTCTCGTACATGTACGCGCGGGCGCCGCCCAGGATCGCCTTGGCTTGGCCCAGGCGATAGTGTGCCAGGGTCTGCGTGTTGACCGTGGCGGTCTGGTAGGCGGGCGTCTTCGCCTTGGCCATGTCGATGAACGCATCCATGGCGGCGCGGGCGATGCCGATTGAGTTCATCCCGACGCCCGCGACGATGTGCCAAACCGTCATATTTGTGAAAGAGTCGGCCCAGAACTTGTTGGCCGCCTTCGTCACGGGCGCCATGTTCGCCGTGCGATGCTCGGGAACGAAGAGATTTGGTTGCCTTGACATCGTGGCTCCCGGTCCCCCGCATTCCCAGGGTGTCCCAGTTCTCGACGATCTGCGCTTCCTTCATGGGGAAAGCGTGGATCTTCACCACGGGCATACCGTCGACGGTCTTGGGCTCGTTCCCCGCCATGACCACACCGAGCGCCATGAACCAGTCCGCGTGCTTGCAGTTGCTGGCAAAGGGGAACTGACCGGTGAGCTTGTAGCCACCGTTGGCCGGCACGGATTGGCCCGGAGGGCTGAACGCGTCGGCGAAGATGTTGTTGCCGCCCTTGTACATCTCCTCGACGGCTCGGTCACCGAGGAACAGTCCGAGGCCACTGATGCTGGCACTCATCTGAACGAGCCAGCCCGCAGCGCTGTCAATCGCACTGATGTCTTCGAAGACGCGAAACGAGGTAACCGGATCGACCTGCCAGCCACCCAGGCTCTCAGGCACCCACAACTTGAACAGGCCAGCTTTCCGGACCGCGTCCACTGCGGCCTTGGGAAGATCGCACTTCGCTTCGGCCTCGGCCGCGTTCTCACGCAGGACGGGTTCGATCGACTTCACGATCGCAGAGAGTTCGTCGTAGCTCTTCATATCGGACGATAGGAAACATTAGGGCCGTCTCGCGGTTACGTAACGCCTCCCCCTCACGACAGGCCGCCCCGGCTACGCGGCCGGAACAGGTGGTAGCACCCCGCGTCTCGCAGCGCCTCGGCCACGTGGGCCGAGAGCCGCCGCTCGATCTCCGCCTCGGCGGACGCCGCGCGGATCATCGGCTCGAGCTCAGCGACGCGACCCAGCACCTCGTCGACGGTCGTTCTGACTGCGGTTTCCATGCTGGCCTCCCTCGGTGTTCCGCTGGCTGCGCCGGATCTGCCCACCTCGGATCTCGGGTTACATCATGCGACCGGCCCTCGCCTGGCACAATGACAGAGAAACGAAATATACTGCCAAACTCGGGGCTCGGTCGGGTTCATGGGGAGGTCTGCGATGCTCGCGTTCGACGTTCCCAGGGTCGAGTCCCTCCGCGCGGCTCCACGGGATGGAGGCAAGCGGCGGTTCGTCCTGGTGACGATGCCCGACGGCGATCCGTTCGATCTCATCGGACCGATCGCCGTGCTGCGCGAAGCGAACTTCTTTCTCGAAACGTCCGGTCGACCCGACCTGGTGTACGACTACGAGGTCGTCAGCAACCAGCCCGGGACCGTGTTCGAGGCCGAGGGCCTCAGAATCGTCGTCGACAAGCCCTGCTACGCCATCCGAGGCGACGTCGACACGGTCGTGTTCCAGGCCGTCGACTACGAGGGGAAGTGTCTTCGGGACCGGCGTTTCATCGCCTGGATTCGACGCATTTCGAAAGATGCGAGGCGCGTGGTCACCGCCTGCGTCGGAACCTACGTGCTCGCGGAAGCGGGCCTGCTCGACGGGCGAAGGGCCGCGACGCACTGGGCGGCGGACAAGGACTTTCGTCGCCGTTATCCCGACGTCATCCTCGACAGCGAACCCATCTACGTCAAGGACGGCAACCTGTACACCTCGGCCGGCGCCACGTCGATTCTCGACTTGATGCTCGCGCTGGTCGAGGAGGACTTCGGCTCCGAGCTCGCCTTGCGCGTCGCGCAGGGCATGGTGATGTTCCTCAGGCGGCCCGCGAATCAGTCTCAATTCAGCGTGCAACTGACCGGGCTGATGACGGACGACGAGAGAATCCGCGATGTCGTCTCCCATATCGCGAAGAACCCGACCTGACGGTCGAGCGCCTCGGCGAGCTCGCCGGTATGAGCCCCCGCAACTTCACGCGCGTCTTTGCACGCGAGATCGGCATGACTCCGGGGAAGTTCGTCGAGTTGTCGAGGCTCGAAAGCGCGCGCCGATACCTCGAACAGTCGACGATGCCCGTCGGCGAGATTGCCCACGCGTGCGGTTACAGCACCACGGACGGAATGCGGCTGGCCTTCGACCGAAACCTGGGCGTGACGCCGCGCGAATACCGGCTGCGATTCTGCTGAAGGCGATCCCTCCGCCTCGTACTCGGCCGCCGGCGCGGCGATCAAGGGGCCATCCGACCGCCGGGCGACGTACGCAAGCGGTCAGGCTTCTCCGGGCGCCGCGGATCTTGACAGAGCTCCTAGGACCGGGCGGCAATCACGCCACTGCACCTGACGGCACCGAGGCCCGCTCACGCGCCGCCTTCGCACTCGGTACTATCGTTTACGCGCGTGCCGCAGGAGAGCGGCAACGTTCGCCGCGAAGAGCCTCCAAGTCCCTCCTAACGCACGGGATATTCAGCGCCCTCGCCAATGGCTACTGAAAAACGCCGCACTGTTTCCTAAACCCGCGACGGCCATCGGTCGTCATTTCGCGACTTATGAGGAGTTGATTGCGGAGGTTAGTCGTCTCGAATATTCACATCGGAACGGCATCGCCGACCTCGGTGTAGCCGCTGGCACTTTCTTGAGTCGACGCGTCAACTATGGAAGCCAGAATATAGCTCCCTTCGGTCTACCATACACCGACTGTTGGCACGTTGCCGTGTCAAGACGCCCCGCAGCGGCAGTCGCCGATGTCGGAATCGAAATCCCCGGAGACACGAACGCCGGCCAGTCTCCTGGTGGTGCGAAACCACGACAAGGATAGCGAACCATGGCAAACGCGAAGCACGTTGCGATTTTGAGACGTGGAGTGACCGCGTGGAACCGTTGGCGACTGAAACAAGAAGATGACTGGATCGAGTGGACCAGAGAAACCCGCCTGAGGTGGGGATTCTTCGACCTCCGTTCCGCTGAACTGTCGAGCGCGACACTGACGCGCGGCAACTTCAGCGGAACGGACCTAAGCGGCGCGAATCTCTCCGGCGCGGATCTCAGCTACACAGACCTTGGCGATGCGGACTTGACTGACGCAAGTCTCTCGAACGCGACACTTGAGAACGCGCGACTTCACGCGGCGCGACTTTGGCGGGCCGACCTCTCCGCTGCCAACCTCATTCGTGCCGACCTTACGTGGGCAGATTTCACGAATGCAAACCTGCCTGGTGCCAAGCTCGGCTCGGCGGAGATGACTTACACGGACCTGACTGACGCGAACCTTTCTGGGGCCAACCTTCTGCACGCGTCGCTCATCAAAAGCACCCTCACGCGCACGAATCTCGACGGATGCTGGATCTTTGGACTGTCGGTATGGGGCGTCGACTCAGAAGATGCAATCCAAACCAACATGATCATTACTGGTTTTGGAGAGCCCGTCATCCGGGTCGATCGGCTCGACGTTGCCCAATTTCTCTACTTGATGCTGCGGAACCAGCGCCTGCGAGATGTCATCGACACTATTACATCCAAGGTCGTGCTTGTCCTGGGCCGATTCACCCCAGCGCGCAAGGCTGTGCTTGACATGATCCGGACTGAACTCCGCCAGCGCGGTTGGGTCCCCGTGCTCTTCGATTTCGACAAACCCGCCAGCCGCGACATGAGCGAGACGATTCGCATTCTTGCCGGCATGTCTCGGTTCATCATCGCCGACATCACAGACGCGAAGAGCATCCCGCAGGAACTGTCGCAGATCGTGCCCGACCTGCCCTCTGTGCCGATTCAGCCGCTCGTTGTTGCGGGACAGGAGGAGTACGCGATGTTTGAGCATTTTCGGCGGTACCCTTGGGTTTTGCCGCCGTGCACTTATGAGAACGAGGAGGATCTCCGCTCGTCCCTCGACGCGAAGGTCATCTCACCAGCGGAGGCCAAAGCCGATGAAATCGCTCCGCGTCGATGAACAGCCAGAGAGCAGCGACGGACTAGGTCCCGACAAACGCCGCACTGTTTAACCGCCGCCGGGCCATCGGTCGTCACTTGGCGACTACTCCCGAGTAATCCGATTGAGCGGAGCACATCTTCGGGCTCTTGCGATAGCACCACGGCGAAACGTAGGGACGTCCTCACCGGAACGTTGTTTGTGGGGGCACCCCCTTCAGGGTTGCCAATTGTGAAGCAGCGCTTCCGCCTCCGCTCACGCTATTCGCTGGAAAGAGAGAACGCCAGGTCCCCGAGCACGGTGAAGATGTTGCCGCCATTCAGCGTTCCTCGCGCCGAAATACTGTTGTCCTGCTGACCAACGCGCCAGCCCCAAGGAGCTAAACCGTTTCCTATGTCGGCACGGATGAGGAACCAGTAGCGGGTTCCCGCCGTTACGGGAAACGACGTGGGCAGAACAGCCGCGTACTCGTAGTAGGCGCAATCGGCGTCGCTGCGAACACTGTCGAACATGAACTGCTCATGCGCGTCGGCAGATGTCAGGATGAATTCGGACAGGTAATTGAACAACTCAGGACGTCCGTTCGAGTCGCGGACAAACCACACCTGGAAGCTGCTCGAGGTTGGGCGCGGTGGACCAACTGACGGCGGCAGAAGGGGACCTTTCGGCATGCAATAGCCCCCTTGCCATGCCACCGTGCGAATCGTGGCCGCCGTCGCACTCGTGAAATCGTCCCACGCCCACGGTCGAAGTGAAGTAAACCCGGGAAAGTAAGCGCCCAACCACGAATTCGCGACGGCTAACGACGAATGGTTGTCAGGAGGGTTCAGCGTGTCATGAACAAAATATACGACCGACGGCGCCGCGGCACTCGTTGGAGTTGGCTGCGTGATGCCACGGTCGTCGGAACCGCACGCGGTAGCGGTGCAAGCGAGGACTGCGCTGAGGAGACAACATCGGCGCACGATTGAATTGTCCTGCCGCCGGATAGGACGGTCAAGGAAAGCCCAACGGCAGCTTGGTCAGTACTGGCCGCAAATGTTGGATGGGTCCTCAGTAACGCCGCAGTGACGATCGAAATACGACTCCGCATCGGTCACCAATACGCGGCTTATGGGGACTGATTCACATGGACGCGGCCGAGTGCGGCGCCGACCTGCACGCCCATCCGTGATCCGCACTTAGGGAACGGCTCACGCGTGTAGAGGTCGGGCACGGTCGGCTACAGGCGAATGCCAGGCCGCCCGACGTTCGATGATCATTGGCATGCCGAACCGCGGACGAAGCGTTATCAGAGGCCACGGCTCAACCCTGTGTCGCGGCACGAGATGAAGGCGATAGCCTTGCGCGAGTGTCGCAACAACCAGGTGGGCTTCAATCAGCGCGAATTGGTTGCCGATGCATTGTCGTGGTCCTGCGCCGAACGGAAGGTACACAAATTTTGGCCGATCCGAACTGCGTTCCGGCAAGAAGCGGTCGGGATCGAACGCTTCCGGGTCCTGCCAGAATGCGGGAAGCCGATGCAGGACGTAAGGGATGACGAACACCAGCCATCCGCGCGGTAGATGGAACCCGCCCAGCTCATCGTCGGCCAGAGCCTCCCGCGAGAAGCCCCACGCAGGTGGGTACAGACGCATGGTTTCGTCAATCACCATGCGCGTATATGGCAGATTCACGAGATCGGCGTACTCGGGCGGACGTCCGTTGAGCACAGCGTCGATCTCCTCCTCGAGTCGCCGTTGCGCATCCGCGTGCTGCGACAGCAGATACCACGTCCACGTCAGTGCCAACGACGTCGTCTCCTGACCCGCCAGCAGAAACGTCATGACCTCAACCCGCAGCTGCTCGTCTGTCATTGCCTCGCCGGTGTCCTCGTCGCGCGCCGACAACAGCATTGAAAGCAGGTCGGCGCTGTCAGACGGGTTGCGCCGGCGTTGGCTGATCACGTGATCGACCGCTCCCTGGAGCACAGCCCGGGCGGCCTGGAACCGTCGGTACTTAGGGGTTGGCAACCTGTCGGTGAACCCGAGCGACCAGAAGCTCTCGCCGATATGCTGATTGATGAGGGTCCAGGCATGGTCGACCTTGGCCGCGAACGGACCGAGGTCGGCGCCCAGGAGGGCACGGAGTACGACGGTGCGCGTGAGACGCATCATCTCTTCAGCGACATCCACCGGCCGCCCGTCTGACGCGATCGTCTGCCACTCAGCAGCGGCGTTTCTTGCCGCTTCGGCCATCACGCTGGCTAGCGCCGCGATGCGCTGGCGATGAAAGGCGGGTTGCGCAATGCGCCGCTGGCGCAGCCAGAATTCATCCTCACTCGTCAGCAGGCCGTTGCCGAGCAACACCCGCAGCTTGTCGTAGAGCGGGCTCTTATGATAGTTGCGCGCGTTGTCCTGCAGGACATGGCGAACGTCTGCGGGGTTCGTTATGAGGTAGCCTCGTCGGGGGCCGATCTTCAAGTAGACGACCTCGCCGAAGCGACGAGCAGCGCTCAAGAACAGGGCCGTCGGATTGCGTCTGACAGCCGGCAGCACGCCGAGGATCGGAAGCCCGCGAGGACCCGGTGGAAGCATTGAGACGAATATAGCCCTGAATAGAACCCCGATCACCCATGCTTCAGCAGAGCTCGGTGTGAATCCGCCGCACTGACGACCGAATCCGCGCGGCGCATCGCTCGCCAGAACTTTTCCCCGCCACCTCTTCGCTCGCTGCTCCCGGGCCTTGACACCTCAGAATCCGGGAGCGCATCATCGGCGCTTCGTTTTTCCGGACAACATGAAGGAGGGATCACATGACTGCGAAACGACTCGTGGTAATCGGCCTCGCAGGGATCGCGTGTGCTGTGGCCCCCGTTGCCGCATTGGCCGGCGCGGACGACCGGCCGCATAAACCCACCGGTCTCGTCCTGGAAGTACGCCAGGCGACACAGGATTTTTTCGACGTGAACTTTGCGATGGCGGCAGGTTACAGCTCGACCGGCAGTTGCGTCAGCGGGCCGGCGGAGGGCGCGATGGGGATCCACTTTGCGAACGGTGATCTCATTGGCGATGGTCTACTCGACGCGAGCCGTCCCGAGCTACTGATCTACGAACAGCGAGGAGACCGGCTGCGTCTACTCGGTGTCGAGTATTTGGTTATCGCCGAAGCATGGCACGCCAACAATGCAGCACCACCAGTGCTCATGGGCCAGCATTTTCAATACGTGGGGAGCCCCAATCGTTACGGCCTCCCGGCGTTCTACGAGTTGCACGTCTGGGCATGGAAGGATAACCCTCACGGCATGTTTGTCGACTGGAACCCAAGAGTTTCGTGTGAGGAATTCGCACCAGACGGGACCGATCTCTCACGGGGTGCGCACGGGTCGCACTGAAGAGAAAGGATCCTCCTGGCGCCTGGGGCGCGGCCCGGTGGACCCTCGGGACCTCCGGGTCGCCGCTCACCAACGTGAACGTGGGACCGCCGTTGAAACTGTAACGCCTTGCGTGTGATCGAGCGTGAATCGCTCGAGTCAGGCGGCAGGAGTTTCCCTGCCGATAACGGCTAGTCGAGCGTCGGGGTGGCGGGGTGCCAACTCGCGGCGCAACGGCCGTGCGGCGAGCAGAATCAGGGAGCCCCCGGCGGTGACAATCGCCGCATGGAGCAACCAGAAGTTCAATGGCGACAATTGCTCATAGAGCCCCCCGAGCCGTCCGCTGATCGTGCTGCCCACGAAAATCGACAGGAAGTAAACGCCGATCATCATGGCGTTCACAGCCTTGGGTGCCGTACGCGCAAACAAGCCGATGGCGACAGGTTGGACGTGAAGGTAGCCAATGGCCGACAGAAAATGGAATCCGACCGCCCAGGCAAGCGGGACCCTCCCGCCGGTGGGAGCGACCAGCTGACCGCAAGCAAGCCAGGCCACCGAGGCTCCGAACAGCAGGCAACCGACTCCAAGTTTCGCGATATCGTCGGGCTCTCGCCCGCGCCTCGCCAGTCCGCGCCACAGAAACAACACCGGCGGCACAAGTGCGACGGCACCAATACCATCGATCGATTGAAGCCACGGCACCGGCATGCTCCACCCGGCAATGGTGAGGTCGACATGGTCGCGCGCCCACAGGTTGTAGACGTTCCAGATCTGCGACTGCGCGATCCAAAACATCGTGAGCGCTGGTAGGAGCAGGATCAGAACGAGGACGACGCGGCGCTCTTCCGGGGTCAGCCTCGTGGCCGCCATTGTGACCTTCCGCGGTGCGTCAACAGGCACGTGCCGGTGTCCGATGACATAGATGATGAGACCGGCCAGCATACCGAATCCGGCAAATCCGAAACCAACGTGCCAACCGTAGGACTTGCCGAGCGCACCGGTAATCAATGGAGCGATGAACGCTCCTGTGTTGACCATGCTGTAGTAAATCTGGAAACCGTCGGCGCGGCGACGATCCTCGGGCAGATAGAGTTGTCCGACCTGAGACAGGAGATTTCCGCGCAGACACCCGGCTCCAAGAATGAGCAGGAGCAACGCCAGCAGGAACGACTGGTCAAACGCCATGCAGAAATGGCCTGCCGTCATGAGCAACGCACCGAGCGCCACCGCATTGCGTCGTCCGAGCACTCGGTCGCCAACCAACCCGCCGAATACGGGTGTGAAGTACACCAGCCCTACGTAAAGGCCGAAGATTTGTGCCGCGAGAGCCTGCGTTGAAAGCGCACCGGTGACGCTTTCAACGACCGTGCGGAAACGCGAGAAGCCGACAATCTTCTCCACGTGCCCGGGCAGCAGGAGTTGGTCAGCCATGTAGAGCGTGAGTAACGCCTGCATCCCGTGAAAGGAAATGCGCTCCCAGAGTTCGGTACTGGCGAGGGTTACAAGTCCGCGCGGATGACCGAGCACGTCAGTGGTGTGTGCGACAGCAGGAGGCGGCACGGTTATCAGTGTCATGGAGGGCTGCGATTATCACGTATTCAGGGTCTGCCAGCGTGGCCGAAAGCGAGCGGACAATGAACCATCCCGTCTGACGCGCAGGGCTCGCCGCCTTGGATCCCCGAAAAGCAGATTCAGTTAGTCACGCTCTGCCGCTGTGAGCCGCGGCATGTACGGTTTTGCTTCGGACACGCCGCATCTCACAGCGGCCAATGTCAGCTGGTCGTCCGCGCATGCTTCGCGACGGACCCGAACAGGGCAGCTTTGGTCGTGCCCGGGTGATGCGTCAGCGCCTTGGCGAACTCGTAGGTGAGGACGCTCGAGAAGGGTGCGAAGAGCCACACCGTGGCGGCCTCAAGAGGAAAGATCGCGTCACCACGCGACCAGGCGGCGATCGTCACCCCCATCATCCCGGACGGCTCGTATCCCCACCACTGCCGCGGGATCGCGAGCGTCACCTCCCAGATCAGCGACGTGACGATGACGTACAACATGGTGACGGCAAACGCCGGCCAGTTCGTCAGGTTGCCGATGGTCCGGTACAGGAACATCGCCGGCAGGAGAGCGCCCGCGGAGATGAACACAAAGTAGGTCGGAAAGTTTCCGTTCACGCGCCAGAGTACCAGCGCCATCACGGCGGCGCCGGCCGCGACGATCGCGAGGCGTGGCGACAGCTGAATCAGTTTGAGATCGAGCAAGTCGTCCTTGGGGTTGTATTTGCTCAGCCAGCGCTCGTCGGCACAGGCGTACACGAGCACCATGGCCACTGGGCCCATCACATAGAACAGAAGCTCCTCTACCGGGATCCGTCCATTCACGGCCGGCAGACAATACAGATAAGGACCGGAGCCCGCAGGCTCGCTGCAGCCCGGGAACCGCAACGTCAGGAATCCGAGCACAAAGTCGAGAACGATGCCGAGCACGACGATCGTGCCTGCGGCGTAACGCAAGGCCCGCCGACGCCGGCCTGTGCCCTCCGCGGTGAGCATGTTGAAGACCGGCCATAGATACAGAATCGGGATACCCCAGAAGGCCAGGCTGGTGAAATACGTCAGGCGTCCGACGGAATCAAGTCCCAGAGGCACGGCAACCGTCAGCACCAACATGACGAGCCAGCCGAGATTCAGCCAGAACGTACGGATCGTCATCGACTTCTCCTGTGGGCCCAGATACACGTGCCCATTCCGCCTGAGAGCTTCGTACGGGCCGAGGCGAGTACCCGGAGTCAGGGCCGTTTTGTGTGGATTATACGGGTGGAGCGGTGGTGGAGAGGTCATAGGTCTCGTTCGACGCAAAGGCTACGCTGCAGGGAGGCGAGCGGCCGCCTACGACATCGTCAGGCAAGTCGATCTGGTTGGCGTTCCAGCCGCCCTGTGACAAGATTCCCAGCCAATGCCGCGGCATGCGGCGACACTATTGGACCAGCGAGGAGGACATCGATGGGAATTCATCGTGCGCGAACAGCCGCCGGTTGCGCGTTCGCGGTCGCCTGTTTGACAGGCGCCGGCAATGCTCAGACGCCGCCGGCCAGCGCGAGTGGTTCGGTTGTAGTGGCCAAGCCCACATACACGTCTATTCCGATGGAGATCACCGTCAACCGCCCGGCTGCGGAAGTGTGGAAACGCATCGGCAAGTACTGTGATGTCGCCGAATGGCTGCAGATCCCGACTGGGTGCACAATCACGTCGGGTAAGGACGGAGAATTTGGCGCCGTGCGTACTGTGGGCGGCGGCGAGGTCCTGGTGAGCAAGACCGAGCTCTCGTACACCTACACACAGACCCCGAAGGAAGGCCAGCCGTACAACCTCTATCACGGCACGGTCGAGGTCAGGCCACTGACGGCGACCACTTCGAAAATCGTTTACACGCTATTTTTCGACAACTCGATGCTCCCGGACGACGCCGCTCGCGCAGCGGACAGGGCGAGGCGAACCGAGAGGTTCACGCAGGCGCTTCAAAACATGAAGATCCTCGCCGAAGGCGGCAAGCTACCGCCGGCACCGGCCGGAGGCGGGGCGACGGCGGGCGGCGCCCCCACGCGGTAGTAACTGTCACGACGGCGAGCGGCCTGCCGCACAACGTCCACTTAAGTGACTGCAGCGCGGGGGTGTGCCACCGCACGGAGGAGAAGTAATGGACATCCATGCCATGCGACTACGCGTTCTGCCGCTCGCCCTGGCGCTCTCCGTGACCTCGTCAGCCTCCGGCGAGGAACTGAAGGTCTATGCCGCCGCCGGCGTCAAGGCCCCGTTTCTCAAACTCGCGGCGGAGTACGAATCCAAAACGGGCCATAAGATCAACGTGGTTTTCGACACGGCGGGAGCCACGAACAAGCAGTTCCTCTCGGATCCGCAGGCGGCGCTTCTCATCACGACGCAGGCGCTCATCAGCGAGGGTGAGAAGAGCGGCCGGCTCACGGACAGCGTCAGCTATCGGCTTGGCGACACGGTGGCCGGCTTCGCCGCACCGCCGGGCTCCCCGAAACCGGATATCTCCACGGCGGAGAAGCTGAAGGCGACGCTGCTCTCGGCGCGCCGCATCGCGTTCTCCGATCCGGCCCGCGGCGCCACCGCCGGAACACATTTTCTGAAGGTGATCGAATCGCTGGGCATCAAGGACGAGGTGCTGAAGAAGGCGACCCTCGCACAGGACGGCGTGGAGACGATGCGTCTTGTGCTGGAAGGTCAGGTTGACCTGGGTGTCACACAGACGAGCGAGATTGTTCAGGCCAACCGCGCCGCGCTCGTGGGTCCCTTCCCGCAGGAGTTCGACCTGACGACGACGTATTCACTCTGGCACCGCGCAAGCGCCTCGGCCGCCGCCAAAGGGTTTGCCGCGCTGCTCACCAGTCCGGCCGGGCGGGCCCGGCTGGCCGAGGACGGCGTGCGGCCGCCTGCGGCGCGATAGCAAGTCGTCTCCTCGCTCGAGGCGTTGGTGCGCCGATGCTGCGAATGCGTTCTTCGCCCCGTCACGCTCGCATGGTTCGTGGAGCGACTTCAACGCCTGCCAGCCCGCCGCGACGGCGCCTTCCCGCCAGTCGGGCTCCGGATAGGGCGCCGCGGCAGCGGATCCAATGAGGATCCGCCGTCAGCACCAACATGACGAGCCAGCCGAGATTCAGCCAGAACGTACGGATCGTCATCGACTTCGTCGCCTGATTAGACCGTTTTTCACTACTACGGGCCACGGAGTCACGGAGTCACGGAGCAAAACATGAAATTCCTCCGTGTCTTCGTGTCTCCGTGGCTACGTGGCATCGAGATTCGCTCTAGCTAGTTCGATGCTGATC
>Ga0208685_1000385_pt1 | contig 15649 bp, 27 predicted proteins | sample EasRivMeERMLT890_FD_187533 | JGI IMG/M metagenome (GOLD analysis project Ga0208685, IMG submission 187533) | Soil microbial communities from meander-bound floodplain in the East River, Colorado, USA - East River MetaG ERMLT890 (SPAdes) (version 2) | ecosystem: Environmental > Terrestrial > Soil...
ATCCCGGGCCTGTTCAACGTCGAGGGTCTGACCTCGCCGTTTCAAATCACGCCGTCCGCCGAAACCGACTTCCGATTGCAATGGACCGTGCCGGCGACTACGGGTCTCGTGGTGCGTCAATCGTTGCGCATCCAGTGCAACACGACGAACGCGACCGACGTTCCGTTGCGGCTCGTCATGGAGCGGGCCTTCGACAGCGGGGAAGTCGCGGACACGCTTTTCGACACGGAAGCAAACATCGCGCTGATGATGCCCGTCGCGCACATCTATCCGGCGCCCACCGCCAGCGCGGGCGTCGTGATCCCGAACAACTCAAACGTGTTTTACACCGAGGACTCGCAAACCTACATCCTCCACAACCCGACCGCCGTGGACGTGGACGTGATGATCCTCGCGGTCTATGACAAGCCGCTCGAAATGCTCTGGCCCGGACCATGAACTTGATTTGCCTGATACTGATGAGCACGGCGCACCACTTCCTCGGACTCGCGCTCCACCAAGGCGGCGGCAGCGGAAATGGGCCGCACACGATTGTCCAGCGTGAAGAGGCTCGGACGCGCATCGGCTTCCAAGATGGTCCCAACGAAGTCCCAGATCTCCCGCCGCCAGTGGTCGGCCCGGAATTTCTCTGGGGGACTCCAGCCGAGAGTATCATCGGAGACGGGGCGGCGGCATTTACGCCCGCTGATGAGGAAGGCAACACGGTCAACATGTCCGCCAGTCACAATGGCGGGACCGACGATCCTTTTTCCATCGCCGAAGCGGTCAATGAAGGGACCTTCGACTGGCAGAGCGCCGAAACCGTGGATTGCAATCTGCATGTCGAAGTTGCGGCCTCGCACGAACCGGGCGCAGTGCCTCCGGAGCCAAATGTGGGCTGGGTCTGTCAGATTTCAATTCTTTCAGAGGACGGCATGTCCTCTGAATCGCTCGTGAACGAAGGCGGGACCACGCTGGGCAACAACGGCACCTTCGACATTCCCTTCACGCTGCCGGTGCGCGTGATTGAACGCGCGGTGGACTGGTCGGCCAGTGTCGTCGTCAGCGGGCAGCCCGGCCAGGCGATGAACGCCGGCAACGTCACGGTCGAAGCAACCTTCAGTCTCATATGAAAAAAACCCTCGCCCTTCTCGCAGCCGGACTGCTGACGGCAGCGACGTGTTTCTTTCTGGTGGATCACAGCGCCGTCCCGGCGCACGCCGCGATCAATCCGCCTGTCCTCGTCAATCGCTCCGCGATGGACGTGCAACTTTTTGATGATCCAGGAACGAACACCTGGACGAAGCCAAGAGGGGCGAAATGGGTAAGCGTCGTAATTATTGCCAGCGGTGCCGGCGGCGGTTCCGGGCGGCGTGGCGCAGCCGGGACAGTCAGAGCCGGCGGCGGCGGCGGCGGCGGCGGCGGGCGTGTGGATGTTTCCTTGCCGGCGGATGCATTTGCTTCAACAGCTTCAGTGGTTGTCGGTGACGGTGGCGCTGGCGGGGCAGCTCAGACTGTTGACGATACAAATGGGAATCCGGGGGCGCCCGGTCAGTTGAGTTCTTTTGGCGGGATAACGGCATCCAACGCGACCGGCGGGTTGGCGGGTGTCTCCGGCAGTTCGGGTGCGAGTTCTGGTGGCGTCGGGTTTCATTTTCTTGGGGGGGCCGGCGCGGCTGGCGAAGGGGCGGGAACGGGCGGTTCGTCCGGTGGGGCGATGTTGAACGGTAACACACCAGTGTGGAGTGGCGGTGGTGCCGGCGGCGGCGGAGTTACCACTGGAAACGCGGTAACTGCCGGCGGGACCGGTTCGCCCATCCAACGAATGCCGGGGTACGTCGCCGCGACCGGTGGCACAACGGAAGGCCAGGGAGGTTCGGCCGCAGTGACACCACTTCTTTATCTCGGCGTGACTGGCGGTGGAGGCGCCGGCGGAGCGGCGGGCCCCGGTGGTTTAGGCGCGGCTGGAAATGGTCCAGGCGCTGGCGGCTCCGGAGGCGGTGGCTGCCTGAATGGGAACATCTCTGGCGCTGGCGGCAACGGCGGCAACGGTCTCGTGATCGTCATCACTTATTTCTAATGACCCCCGCCACCATCCAACGCTATCAGCCAGGCGGCGACATCTTCGCCGAACTGGAATCCCGCTACGGCACGGGCGGTGCGTTGCTGATCGCGCAGGCCGCGCTGACGGGCGACCGCTTTGCCGTGAACGAAGCCATCAGCCGCGCCAAGTTCGGCGAGAAACTCGACGTCTCGCTGTGGTCCAACTTTTACACCCAAGTCACCACTGACCCGTTTGCCGCGCCGTTGGAAACCGCCAACAAAGTCATCGGCACGATTGGTTCGAGCGCGATCTTCGGCCTGTTCAAAAATCCCTGGGTGTTGCTGGCCGTCGCTGGCCTGGTCTTTTACGCCGTTGGCGGCTTCACCTGGCTGGGCGGCAAACTCAAACTCGCATGACCAAGGAAAACAAAATCATTCTCTGGAGCGTTGCGGGCATCCTGGTCTTTCACGCGCTGCTGTGGCTGCTGGGCCGCTGGACGCTGCCGCGACGCGAATCGCGAACCTGACGGGCTGACGAAATTATGAACTCGACAACTTTTCGCCAACGACTCAACGACTTCGCCGCGAACCTCCCCACCTGGCTGTGGCTGCTATTCCTCGCCTGGGTGCTCGCGTGGATGGCGGTGGAGGGCCGTCGGCTTGGCAAATGAATGCGCCGCACGTAACGGGAGAACACATGCTGACTCTGAGCGAGCGTGTTGTTCTGCTGGAAGCTGCCCACGTCGCGACGCTGGAAGTTCGGCGCGACGTGGAGTCACGGCTCCGTCGAATCGAACGAACACTCTGGGGCATCGTCGCCCTGCAACTCGGTCTGAAATACCTCCTATGAAAAAACTCAAATCCGTCCGCACATCGCTCTGGGGCACGCTGGCTGGCCTGACCGCCGCTTACGCCGCCTTCACCCCCGACCCGACGCACAAAGCCGCTGCGGGCGGCGCTGCGGCGTTCTTTACGGCGTTGCTGGGACTCTCCGCACGCGATCACAAGGTTTCCAGCAAATCAGCCGGCCTGGCTGAACTGGATCACGACGCCGAACCTTCGCAGAATGTTGCCATCAAGACCTTGCCGGGCTCCCCCACAACCCCGAGCCCACAACGCCCCAGGAGCGCGCCGCTACTCGTACTGGCCGGCGCGCTGCTTTTTTCCGGTTGTGTCACGACCGGCAACCAACAGTCGCTCGAAAACAAGGCCAAGGCCATTGGCTGGGTGGCCACGACGAAGCTTTTACAGGATCGCCCGGAGTGGCGGCCCTACTTTGAGATTGCGCGGGACGATCTCGCCACGCTGGCCAAGGCGGAAACGATAGACCTCTTTGCGGTCATGGAAATCGTGAACCGGCTGCCGACCGACAAACTGCAATCCGGCGACACGGCCTTGTACGTCGCCGGGGCCATGCTCTTCTTTGAAGATGAACTCGGCAGCGTGGCGCTGGAGAACCCGGAGCAACTGCGCGCAGCCGTCACTGGATTGCACGCCGGACTGTCACGCGCGCTCGGTGAAGCGCCGCTTGTGCCCGTGCCATGAACTTTCATCGATGCACACCACTGCTGGCGACGATGGCCACGCTGTTGCTCGCCTGGTCCTGTCACGCACAGCCTGGCACGGTCACGCTGGCTTGGGATCCGTCGCCCACGACCGGCGTGAGTTATCGTCTCTACGCTCACACCAACAGCTTGACGTCCACGAACGCCACGGCTGGCGCTACGGTCCGACTGGACGCCGGAACGAATACCACGGCGACACTCGCGGCGTTGACGCCGGCGCGCTGGCATTTCGTGGCTACCGCAGTGAAAGACAAATTGGAAAGCGTCCCTTCGCCCGAATTGATTGCGGAGATGGCAGCGCCGCCCGCGGCGCTCCGGACCGTCACGCTGCAATTCAACGCGACGGTGACAGGCACGAACTGGCTCGACGCGGGATTTTTTCGAATCCGCTTCGGACCCTCACCATGAAAACCTGGAAATCAAAACGCACCGTCTGCCGCAGCCGCAAGCGCGGACGCTTCGTCAAGCGCGGCCTGTGCGGTGCGTTCAAGAAAAGCAAAGTGCGCGTCACTCGCTCGCGGCTGTTCACCTTCGCCCGGTAGCAAAAAACCGGGTGTCAGGACAGCGGACCGCTGGCGAAACGTCGCTCTAATCGAATCCTGGCGCGTCGGTTTGGGCCCGCGCGGCGTCACGGAACCATTTTGAGCCTTGGACAGCTTTTGTCCTACCCCCTCTGAACGCCTCCTGGCGCAACCTGTGCGTCACATCATCGCTTCCCGACCGTCTGAAAGTAAATCGCGGCCATGAACGCATACACCAGCGCGGTCCACGGCAAGAGACTGAACTTGCCCGACACGACCACGACGGAAATGCAGACGAGCACGCCGAACACGACGGCGGCAATCCAGTCCTCGCGATTCATATACGCACGAGCTTTGCCATTCGGCAACTGTGCTCGTCAGCCAGGTGAAAGTAAATCCTGCCCAGCAACGCGCCGCCGTCGCGATGACCCAGCCAGCGCGCCACGGTGGGAACGTCCGCGCCGCTCTGAATGCAGCGCGTCGCGAACAAGTGCCGGAAGTCGTGATGCGAAAGGCGCGCGATGCCGGCCGCGTCACAGGCTTTGGCCAGCCCCGTGCGGATGCGCGCACGCGGCAACACGTAACCCCCTGCATCTTGACCGCTGCGGATCGCCCGCAAGTCTTTCAACACCTCCGCGACGCCGTTGACGAACGGAATTGCCCGCGGCCTGCCGTTCTTCGTGATGCTTCCCGGTACCATGAACACGCATTCGCCCACGTCCGACCAACGCAGTTGCTTCGCTTCATTGATCCGCAAACCCGTGTGCGCCAGAAACCGCACCACGATCCCGGCCCGTGAACGCTTGAGCTTGTCGCACTCAGCCAGGAGGCGGGAAAATTCCAACTGCGAAAGCAGCGGGCGATCCTTGATCTGGATCCGGCGACGCCGCAAGTGGCGGGCACCGATCGGCGACACGGAGCGCAACAGCGTAACGATCCCGTTCCAACGCGAGGCGGACAGGTGATAGAGTTTCTCAGCCAGGTGCGTCACGTCCGTTTCGGTGATCGTCTCAACTTCTGACGCGGTGCCGTTTGGCCAGACGCGGCACAGGAGCGCGATCAATTCGCCGTGATAGGCGGAAGTCGAAGGTTTGACCGTCAAACGCCGCACAGCGGCCCAATCGAGAAGTTTTTCCCGCAGGCTCATAACAGTAAGTGTGCCGGTTCCGGTTTCCTAAACCGTTGATCCCTGTTCAATTCAGGGTGGGGGTACCAACTTCCCCGGTTCAGTCCACCGCCGCTCGATCCGTCACGGAACCGGAACGGCAAGGGCTTCGCGGAGTTTCTTGGTCTTGCGCTCAAGGTGAGGTTTCAGGTGCTCTTTGAGCACTTCGTTAATCACCTCGGACACGTTCAAGTCCACTCGCTCCGCAAATGCCAGCCGTTCATCGTTTTCCGGCCAGGGCCGGAAGGTTCTCTGCTTGCCTTTCAACATACCGCACTCCTTTCGTTAGCCACGGTTGGCAGTTAGACGTTATCACCTTGACGAGAATTGACAAGAATCGTGTTGACTCCCACGGGAGGCATGGTTTACATACTCCCGTGCAGTCTGAACACACACAACGAAAGGACACCAATGCAGGTAACTACGATCCAAGTCACGGCAGCGCGCACCTTCAATCACCCGCACGAGCAATACAGCAACTTGCGGCCTGCCGTCACCATGGCGGCGACGCTCGCACCTGGGGACGATCCGACGGCTTCAATAAAAGCCTTGCAGCAACAAGCTGAGGGACTGGTCGAAGATCACAAGCAAGGTCTGCTCAAATCGCTCGAAGAGCTTTATCAGTTGACGGAACGCCAGGCGGAAGTGCGCGGCCTGGAAACCTCCTTGAAGCGGGCACAAAGCCGGCTCGAAGAAATCCGCAAGGAGAATCCCTGCCTGGTGATCGGGAACGGAGAGGAAATATCCCATGCCGCGGATTAAACCCATCAGTGCCTTCGCCGGCCTCGACTACTCGGACGTATCGCTGCTCTTTCGCGCCGCCGGCCTGCCGCACTCGCGCAGTTCGGTGACGCGCGCGCTACGCAGTCACAAGTGCCGTCCGCGCCGCGTCACTTACAAAACCGTCCGCTTCGATCCCGACAAGGTGCAAGCGGTCATCGAAAGGATTTTGAAGCCGTGAAAATCTTCCGCTATGCCGTGCGCCTCAAAGCCGACGCGGACAGAGCGGAACGGAAGAAAAAGAAAAAGGAGGCAGCATGAAGATTCTCGTTCAGTTTGAAGCCGGACCCAACACGCGCTGGCTTTTCAGTTTGGATGAAGTCCGCAAGGAACTCGAAAGGCTCGCGCGCAATGTTTCGTGTGCGATGACTGAGGGGCCGCAGCCGAAAGTCACGGCCATTGTCGAGGAACAAACCGCCGCGCCGGCCCTGGTCCTGTGCGCGTGGTGCAATCCCAGCCGCACCGAGCCGGGAATCAGCCACGGCATTTGCAACTTTCACAAGGTTCGGATGGAAGCGGAGTTGCTGAAAATAAAAACCGAGCAACCCAAGGAGACGACTTGTGATCTTCAACCTTGAACCGCTCGGAGGTCCGTGGCAGGACGCCCCAGAGTTACCACCGTTCGCGATGCAGTGCAAGGTTGTGTCGGCAACGCACATTCTGGCGGAAGCAAAGCGGTTGGAACTCAAAGGAGAATTCGACCGTGCCGATGAACTGCGCTGGGCGCTGTTCGATGTGACCGTCGGCACTCACCACAAACCGTAAACTTAAGTCGCCGGCGTTGGCACGCTGCCGCGTGCTGGCGTCGGCGCAATTTTTTGAACTATGGCAATCTCTGACAACGGCAACGGCAACGGCAACGGACACGGCGGCATTTTTGGTCTGCACGCAAAAGAGGACCCGATCCTCGCGCAAGTGGTGCCCCGAGCGCGCCGACAGTGTTGCGAGGACACGCGACTGACTGAGGGTGCGCGCATGATGTTCTGTTACCTGACGGACGCCTCGCTCCAGTTCGGCGTGTTCATCCGGCGCGGCGTCGTGCGCTTCGCCAATTCTTATCTCGCGCAAAAGTTCTGTGTGTCAGCAAAGACGATCCAGAACTGGAAGCGGTCACTGCTCGCGACGGGGCACGTTTGGGTGACGGAAAAGCGCATGAAGAATTCCTTCCCGATGACGGTTTACAACATCGCGGCCATCGTCGGGGCCGCGAGCCTGCCCGCGAACGGCGACAGTGAGGACGGCTATTTGATCGAGGACGTTGAGGCGTTCTCCAACCGCCGTCCGGCGCGATCCCTGGCGCGCGGCGAGGACGGCAAATGGCAGCGCCGCGAGTTTACCCCCCCTGCCAGGAGTTTGCCTAAGAACAGGACAAACCACAGTCAAAGTGCTGCGTCTGAGGACCGTGCGAGAAAAATTTTGCCGTCCACCACGGCAACCAGTTGCCGTCCACCACGGCAACCAGTTGCCGTCCACCACGGCAAACCATTGCCGACAGCCACGGCAACCAGTTGCCGTCCACCACGGCAAACCATTGCCGTCCACGACGGCAACCAATTGCCGTTGCCCACGGCAACCAGTTGCCGTAGCCCACGGCAACCAATTGCCGACAAGGGAAAGGCTCAAGCGGTAGGTGGAGAGGTTTTTGAGAGGGGGGAGCCGGACACCCCCCCCCGTCCAGATGTGTCGGAAGCTTTTAAGAAGTGGGAAACGCGGCTCGACGACATGAAGAACGGCCATCTTCGGGCACTGGAGTCGAAGATCAAAGCCCGGCTGCAAACAACCCGGAGCGAAATTGTCAGGAGCGGACTCAAAGCGCAGTTGCAAGCGGTTCAGGACCGGCTCCTGCCGCCAGTGCTCGACGTTGCTACCGCAACGCCAGCGACGGCGACGCCAGCTCAAAAGGAAAAGCCCACGCCGATCCCGATTGAGACACGGCGAAAGCTTTGGGCCGAAGCCAAGGCCAAGAATTTCGCTTCCGGCCCTGAATGCGTGGGCAGTGGTAGAAACTTCTGCTGAGCAAACCGCCCGCGCAGGCCGGAAGGGGAAACCATATTGAAGCTGAACCGACACGAAGCCGGCTGCCTGGTGTGCTTCCTCTGCGGACTGTGCGCGGGACTGTTTACAGAATTCCCGTTGCTCACTCTGTTCTTCCTGCTGTGCGCGCCCGTGGTCTGCCTACTGACGGCTAAATGAGTTACCCCGGATCAAAAGGCCAGGCCGGCGTCTGGCAACGCATCATCGGACAGATGCCGCCTCATCCGCTTTACGTCGAACCGTTCTTTGGGAGCGGCCAGGTCTTCTGGAGGAAGCTCATATCGGAAATGTCCATCGTGATAGACAAGAACCCTGCTTGCCTTGTCGGCGTAACACGGCCAGGAGTCGTCACCATCTGCGGCGACGCGATCCGTTGGCTCCAAGGCGCGGCAGAATGGGAGCATCTTCCCGACGCACTCATCTACTGCGATCCTCCGTATCCGCTTTCGACGCGAAAAGGCCGGCGCTACTACAAGCACGAACTCACCGACCTGGACCACACGACACTGCTGGCGTCGCTGCAGGCGCTCAAGTGTCGCGTGATGATTTCGAGTCCGCCGTGCGAACTCTACGGCGCCGCCCTCCGCAAGTGGCGTTGCCTCGAATACGACACCATGACGCGAGGCGGGAAGCGGCGCGAATGTCTTTGGTGCAATTTTCCCGAGCCCGAGCAACTTCACGACTGGCGCTTTGCCGGCCTGAACCATCGGCAGCGTTTCGGCATGAAGCGCTTTGTGCGGCGCTGGCTCGCGAGAATCGAAGCGATGCCGGTGCGCAAACGCGGTTACGTGCTGCATGAGTTGCAGGTAGCGATCGCACAGCGCCAGGCCCGGCGTGGTGGACCGCTGGATATCGCAACGCCAAGCTTGGTGCTGGCCGCGGCAGACGCCAAAGCTGGCGACGGTGGACACCAATGAACGGCGTCCAGCTCAGTCACGCCGGCCAGTCACGAATTGTCCTCTCCCTCTTTCACGGCGTCGGTCTGCTGGATCGTGGATTCGAGCAGGCAGGCTACACGGTGTTGAGAGGTCCAGACACACTTCACGGTTTCAGGATCGAAGATTTTTTCGGCTACGCGCTGCGCGGTCACATCGCTGGAGTCATCGGCGGTCCACCATGCCAGGATTTCAGCCGGGCTCGACGCCGCCCGCCAACGGGCCACGGTTTGCGGATGCTCAAGGAGTTTGCACGTGTAGTCACTGAGTCTGGGCCGCTTTGGTGGCTGATGGAAAACGTCCCGCAGGTCCCCACGCTTCAAATTGACGGCTACACTACGCAGCGGTTCAATCTCTACGCCGTCGAGTGTGGCCTGTGGCAAAAGCGCAACCGTGCGTTTCAATTTGGCAGCCGTGACGGCGTACCATTGCGGCTGCAACGGACGGGCCAGTCACACCCGGGCCGAAGGGGAAAAACCGCGATGGCCAAAGATCATCGCCCAAGATTTTCGCGACTGGTGAAGCTGCAAGGGTTGCCTACCGACTTCGACCTTCCTGGTCTGTCACGGACGGCAAAAATTCGCGCCGTGGGCAACGGTGTTCCGGTCCCGATGGCGCGGATCGTCGCGGAAGCGATCCGCGATCGGCACGTCACGACGGGAGAACTTTGTCCGTGCGGCTGTGGTCGGGTGCTCGAAGGCAACCAGCAACGGGCAACTCCGGCCTGCCGCAAGCGCATCGAGCGGACACGGAAGGGACTCACACCGGGCACGGTCAGAGTTGGGGCTGATATTGACGCGGCTGTTAGCATCGGGCCCTTGTGACGCTGGAAGAAATCGTAGCCAGGTTGGAGACTCGTCTAAACCGACTGGTTGATCTTCAAGAGAACACGCCCCGCCTGAACACCAAGGACGTGCTACGCCGCTATGGCTGGTCTTCACGCTCGACGATCTACCGGAAGCAGAAGCGGGAAGGGTTTCCCCAGGCTAAACGCCACCTGTGGCGACCGGGCGACCTGGACGCCTGGGACGCCGATCCCCGTCCTGGCCAGCCGTTGCAATCTGTCCGGCGTCCGGCCCGCAAGTGATTGATTTTCAGAATCCGTCCGGCTTGCTGTGGCTATGGTGTCCGAGATTAGCCACAAATCCTGTCCGAGAATGTCCGTCCAAAAACGTCCGGTCTGTCCGGCCTAGACCTTCTCAAAGCGTACCAGTTTTGACCCTTCCCAGAGTCCCCGTCCGTGCAACTGTCCGCCGCTGAGCCGGTTGTAAGCGATGAAACTTCCGAGCGGCAGCGCGGCGATCCGCTCCGCGTCCGCGCCCAGGTCGGACACGCATTTCCAGGCTTTCGGCTCTTGGAGTCGGAAGCACACCAGTTCAGCGCACTGCCCGACGATGCTGCTATTGACCCGGTGCGGTTCCTGAGTCGCGGTCAGCAGTTGGATGCCGTGTTCGCGTCCGGCTTGCGTGCACAGCCGCAGGCCGCGAGGGATTGAACGGGCGTCGGCCCATTGCCAGAGCTCGTCAACCGTCACCACTTTCAGGCCGGGGCCACCTTTCGCGCATTCGAACACCCAGTGACAGAACCAATCGAAGCCAGCGGCGTAGTCGTCCGGGAACATCCGCGCCGGGTTGAAGATCACCCACCGCGTTGGCAGTGCCGATTCGAGCTGCGTCACGGTGTAGCATGGGGCAACACCCAACCTACGCGAGAACCGCCCGCCGTCGTCGAACAGAAATCGGCACGCGCACACGACGTTGAGCAGATAGAGGATCGTGAACTTGGTCTTCCCGCTGCCGGTCATTCCGACGATGAGAGTGTGGAGTGGATCAGTCACGGCGCTCGAACAGTTCCACTTTAACGACGACTGTCGAGGAAACCCAGGCGGCGATTGTCCCCGCCGCCCAGAACTTCATCAGCGCATCGGGATAGCTTTGCCCGGGCACGTTGAACGTTCTTGGGAACGGGTCATTTTCAAGCCATACGAACAGCAAATAAATTTTCATCGTGTGGTAGCGGGGGGTGGAGTCGAACCACCTGGCGGTAGAGTGTAAGTCTCCGCTGGGCCTCCCGCCCTCCCCGCAGTTCGACGCGCGCGGTCTTCGGCCTGAAGGCGCGTGGCGCGATCCTCGGCAATCATCGTCTCCAGGTGCGAGCGCAGCCGGCGTCCCTGAAGCCAGATCGTCGCGCCAAAAAAGAGCAAGGCGGCTTCCTCTTTGTTCTTCGCGGAGATGCCGGATTTGTTCAGCCACTTGGCCGACGTGCGAGCGATGGCGGTTTTCAGCCCGGCCTTCGTCGCGACGGGATACCGGCAGTCGCTCTCAATTTTTTTGACGAGCGACGCCGGCAAGCTCGCCTCCTTGGCGACCGAAATAAAATCGTCTATGCGTCTGGCTTCGGAGAGTTCGACCAGTTCATCGGTGAAGCCGCGCACGTCGGCGTCCGTCCACGGGATGAAAGTCTCAACAGTTTGAGGACTGTCCCCAACAGCCAGGCCAGTGCCCGGCGTCGCAGCCTGGTCAGACACACTTTGAGCGGGCGGGGGCAGTGGAGGAGGTTCAGCCAGGCGCGCAGCTTCCTCGCGATCCTGTTTCTTGCGGTCGGAGTCGGCCTTGCGGCGTTCCTCTTTGCCGGCGGGAGTATTTGCGGGGTGCTTGAACTTTCCCTGCGGCTTTCGTCCGGTGGGGTTTCCTCCAGAGCGCGCAACACTTTCCTTTGCGCCAACCGGAGCGGCAAGAATTCCAGCCTGGCTTGGAACACTCCCGACCGCCACTGGCGCAACAGGCGGCGCTCCCGCGCCTCCGCTGGCGTCGCCGGCCGGAATCGTTGAAGCAATTTCCGCCACAAGGTCAATCGCGCCCGAAGGTAAACATTCGGGAGCGCGGGCGATGCTCTGGTTTCGGCGGCCGCGTCACGGGCGGATCCGCTGGCGCTGCCGGTGGCGTGGCTGCAGGTGTTGGTGTCGCAACGGGTGCGGCTGCCGGCGTTGGCGCTGCCGGCGGCGTCACAGTTTCTTCCGTGGCCTCACCTTCGATCACGGTTTGCGCGGCGGTCGGCGGCTCGGCCGCTGGCGCAACTGGCGGCGTCGGTCCACCAGCGCCAGCGTTGGTGTCTGGCGCCGGCGTTGGGGATTGAGACTCGGATTCGTTTACTGACGGCGTTGTAACACGGCTGCGCGTGGAGTCAACGGGCTGGGGCAACTTGCAACACATGTGTCTGAAGTTGTGCCAGCCCCTTGCGTCCGCCGTGCGACGTGAGAGAATCACCAGCGTAACAAGGAAGTCAGCTTCGCCCCTCCAGCGACCGTGCGGTCACACCGCACCGGAAACCTGCAACCGTTCATCATCTCCATGAAAGCACTCAAGAACATCTTCAACGCCGAAAACGCTATGACGTTCGGCATCGTCGTAGCCGCGGTCATCGTCGCCGGCATCGTCGGGCCCATGGTCGTCGGCTGGTTTACCAAAGCCCGGGCCAAAGTCGGCGTCTGAGCCGGCGAGTCACAACCTCCGCATACAAACTCAAACCGATCCAACCATGAAATTCCTTCTCGAAAAACTTTCCGCCGTCGTGTTCACCGCTGCCGCGCTCTTGCTCGCGGCGTTGCTGTTCACCGTCGCTTACCAGGACGTGGGCGCTGCGATAAATCGCAACGAACCCGTCCCCGTCACCTGGATGGCCGCCGGCGGCAGCAACTCGTTCGGCCTGTCGAGCACTGCCGTTCCAACGCTGCTTTATCGCGGCACCAACTATACGGGCGTGACGACCAACCTGGCGTTCTCCGATGGGGCGGCCACCAACACGATCCGCGTGGTCAACGGCATCATCACGGCGATCCTTGACTGATTCGAACTCCTGACTCCACCGAAATTTACCCTCAACACTATGATCACCGACGAACTGAGAACTCCCAACGGCGTCGAGACGGGCGCCAACGCCACTTTCGATCTCGATCTAGGCAACCTGTATCGCGAACTCTGGGTTCAAGCCAGCGTCGCGGCGGGTGACAAAACCTTTGACGAAATCGTCGAAGACATTTTCCTGGAGGTGAACGGCAAGCCCCAGCGCACGCACACGGCTGTCGAGCTGAACGAAATCAACTTGCTCCATGATGACGATCTCGGCGTCAAGACCTCGGGCAGCGTCGGCGGGGGCGATCTCGTCAGCTACCTCCCGCTCTTTCTGGCGGAAGATTTCCGCAAGAATGTCCCGCGGGGACTGGCGCTCGGTTGGAACGCAGTCGGCATCCGCCAGCTAGTGCTCAAGGTCAAGCTCCGCAGCGGACTCACCACGCCCCAACTCTCCGGCTGGGGAACGTGGGACCGGGCGGATCTTTCACGCGGCCTCGGTCCGATCACGAAATGGAAGCGCCAGGACCTGGACGCGGTGGGCACGCCCAAGGATTTCGGCAAGGTGTTCGACGTGGGCGGCGGCGTGGACAATTTCTGCCAGTCACTCCACCTGTGGCCGACTTCGACCGGCACGGCCCGCTACATCACCGAGACCGAACTGAAGCTCAACAACGAAATCGTCCACAAACGGACGGACGTTCGCAATCAGTCCGTGCTCGCGGCGAAGAAGATGAACCCCGACCTGAGCGCGTTGCCCCGTTACGATCTGGTCTTTGACGAGTCGGACGACATTGGCGACGTGATGAACCTCCGAAACGTCACGAAGCAAAATCTGAAGCTGACCTTCAACGGCGCACCCAACGGCACGCTGCGAACGATCAGCCTGGAAACGGGCGGCGTCGAATAACACCTTGGCCACGTCACTGCCTGGCACGTCACACTTTATGGCCATCAACTTAAAACCGCGGCGGACGGTGATCACCTCGGTCGGGAAACCGATTGAGCAAACCACCGTGGCGGCGACGGCCGCGTCACAGCGGAAGCGCACACCGGCGAAAGCGAGGAAGCGGTAAACAAACTCACAGACTTTTTGGACACTGCCGGCGGCGTGACGAGCGATGTGCTCGGCGCGCTCAATCCGCCCAAGACGACCACGACCGTTGTTCAGCCGCCCGGCGACAAGAGCAAAACCGTGTGGATCGTCGGCGGGATCGCCGCCGCCATCCTGCTGGTGATCGTACTGGTGTTCGCCGGACGGAAGTAAACAATTCGCCGCTTTTGTTGGCGAAGGAGAAAGGCCGACTATGAGCATGGCGATGAGTCAGGCGGACAGCGCCATCAACTTCGGGGACACCGACCGCTCGACGGGCGGCTCAATCTGGATGTGGATCGGCATCGCCGTGGTCGCCATCGTCGCCCTGGTGTTGTTGACGGGGAGGCGATCGTAGGAGGCGGTTACGACATTTCTGCCAGTACGAGCAACGCCGCCAGTGCGGCCAATCGTGTTGGCGAAGGCGACTTCATCGTTTACGGCGGCGGAACGAAGCAGGCCGTGACCATGTATTACGTCATCGGCGGGATTGTCGTGGCCATCCTGGCCGGCTTCGGGCTGTGGCTCTGGTTGAAAAAATGAGCGAGTTGATCCAGTTCACCGTTGAGCATTACCAGTCCGCGCTCGCGTGCTTCGGGGGCAGCCTGGCATTCCTATTTCTCATAGGCGGCATCTTCGGCAGCGGCGACACTGCCAGCACTGCGACCGAAACCGACCAGGCCGTGACGGACGAAGGCGTTTTGAAAACCGCGGGAGCGTCTCTGGCCGAATCCGGCAGCGTCCAGTTGACCGGCAAGGCAAAACTCCAAACCGGAGGCATTGGCGGCAGCGTGGGTGCCGGAGCCAAACTCGGCACAACGGAATTCAGCAACTCACCGGTAACGATCACGGACAGCAGCCCCGAGGTTTTAGTCGCCGCGCTGGATCGAATCTCGGACCTGTCGAGCCAGTCCACGCAATCCCTGGCCGACTTCGCGTCAAAAGCAGAACAGGGCCAGGCCAGTCAGCTCGCGACGTTGCTGGAGGCGTTGAGCACCTCCAAAGAGAAGGCTGACCCCGAGGCAAAACAAAACCGCACCGTGCTGTTCATCGTGCTGGGTCTACTGGCCCTGCTCGGCTTCGTGTTCCGCAAGAAACTTTTTTGACCTATGTCTGAGTTTGATAAACGACCCGTGCGCCTCAGCGACCGCCGCTTCCTGGAAGGTGGCGAACTCTCGCTGTCCAGCGATGCCGTGAAGTCCGTGGACGTGTACGGACGGTTCTTCCTTGTACGCAGCGCGAACCAGGAATTTCAGATGCGCTTCCACGGCGGCAACTGGTTTGCCATTGACCAGGGGGAAGGCTTTGACCTGGGCGACGATGACCGCTTCAGCAAGCTCTACTTCCGCCGTGTGCCGGGTACCAGCGGTACCGTAAATCTGAAATGGCGCACGGCTGACTGCAACATGTTCGACGCGCGCCTCAGTATCGTGCGCGATCCTCTCCATCTCGGCTCGCTCGACGTGCAGCGTGCAAAATCCTTTGCGCTTCAGTTCACGCCCGACGCCGGAAGCCTGGCCGAGCAGACGATTGAAATTCCGGCCGGCGCGGCGGTCCCGATCCCGGGCCTGTTCAACGTCGAGGGTCTGACCTCGCCGTTTCAAATCACGCCGTCCGCCGAAACCGACTTCCGATTGCAATGGACCGTGCCGGCGACTACGGGTCTCGTGGTGCGTCAATCGTTGC
>Ga0208685_1000388_pt1 | contig 15586 bp, 13 predicted proteins | sample EasRivMeERMLT890_FD_187533 | JGI IMG/M metagenome (GOLD analysis project Ga0208685, IMG submission 187533) | Soil microbial communities from meander-bound floodplain in the East River, Colorado, USA - East River MetaG ERMLT890 (SPAdes) (version 2) | ecosystem: Environmental > Terrestrial > Soil...
GCGTGGCTACGTAGGGCGGGTTGCACACGATCAAGTCGTAACGGCCTCTGAGTTTCTCGAAGAGATCTGAACGCACGAGGCGCACGCGCCTGGCCAGCCCGTGCTGGCGGACGTTGCGCGCGGCGACTTCCAGCGCTGCCGCGGAAATGTCGCTCGCGTCGACCTGCGCCTTTGGATAGGCGCGTGCAGCAAGAATCGCCAGGCACCCCGAGCCGGTGCACAGGTCGAGAATGCGCCGCGGCCGGATGCGAAGGTCCTTGAAGAGGAACGCGATGTGCGACCGCGGAATGATCACGCGGCGATCCACATAGAAGGGCAGGCCGTCCAGCCACGCTTCGTTGAGCAGATAGGCCGCCGGGATGCGCTGCGTGATTCTTTTCTTGACGAGTGCCTCGATCCGGGTCGGATCGGCGTCCTTGCCCAGGTCTTCATCAAACGGCAGGCCAAGGCCGCGCAGCACCAGGAAGGCCGCGTCGTCGCGGGCGTTATCGGTGCCGTGGCCGTAGTGAAGGCGTGCTGCCCTGAACCGCGCTTCCGTTTTCCGGATCAACTGCGCCAGCTTCAAGGAAGCAGGGTGCGCAGGGTATCGAGGTAGATGCGCGGCAGCATCTCGAGCTGCGAGAGCTCGATGTGCTCGTTCAGCTTGTGGATGCTGGCGTTGACCGGGCCGAGCTCGATCACCTCGGGGCAGATCTCGATGATGAAGCGCGCATCCGAGGTGCCGCCGGTGGTGGAAAGCTCCGCCGAGCGCCCGGTGTGCTTTTTGCCTGCCTCCATCGCGGCCTGCGCAAGGCGCCCGCGCTTGCTGAGGAACGGCTTTGCGCCCAGCGTCCAGTCGACCGCGTATTCGAGGCCGTGCTTGCGCAGGATCTGATCAACCCTGGCTTTCAAGGAAACATCCGTGCTTTCCGTGGAAAAACGGAAGTTGAAGTCGACTTCGACCGTTCCGGGGACCACGTTGGCCGCGCCGGTGCCGGCATGGATGTTGGACACCTGGAAGCTGGTCGGGGGAAAGCTCTCGTTGCCCTTGTCCCACTGCGTCTTCGCCATCTCGGCGAGCGCCGGGGCGAGCAGGTGCACGGGGTTCTTCACGAGGTGCGGGTAGGCGACGTGGCCCTGGATGCCGCGCACCACGAGCTTCCCGGAGAGGGAGCCGCGGCGCCCGTTCTTCAGCATGTCCCCGAGCCAGTCCACGGAGGTCGGCTCGCCGACGATACAGTAGTCGATCCGCTCGTTGCGGCTGCGCAGCTTCTCGACCACTCGCACGGTGCCGTCCACCGCCGGGCCTTCCTCGTCCGAGGTGATGAGGAGCGCGATCGAGCCGGAGTGGCCGGGGCGCTCTTTCACGAACTCCTCGGCGGCGACGACGAAGGCGGCGATCGAGGACTTCATGTCCGCGGCGCCGCGCCCGTAGAGCTTGCCGTCGCGGATGGTCGGGACGAAGGGATCGGAGTGCCATTCGGCGAGGGGGCCGGTCGGCACGACGTCGGTGTGGCCTGCGAAGCAGACCACCGGGTGGGCGCTCCCGCGCCGCGCCCACAGGTTGGTGACGTCGCCGAACTTCATCGGCTCGCACTTGAAGCCGGCGCGTGCGAGCCGCTTCGCGATGACTTCCTGGCAGCCCCCGTCTTCGGGGGTTACGGACCTGCGCCCGATGAGCTCCTTGGCGAGCTCGACGGCCCCATCAGGCATTTACATCGATCTTGAAGTTTCCAAAGGAAGCGCCGCTCCCGGAAAGCAGGCCTTCCTTCTTCTCTTCCTCCGCAGGCTTGGCCGCGACCTGCGGCATCGACTGGGGCATCGACTGGCCGGTAATCTCGCCCGCGGTGGCCTGGTTGATCAGCCACAGCATGTTGGTCGCCGAGTCGGCGTTCGCCATCGCCTCGTCCTGGGTGATCTTGCCGTCCATGAACAGCTTGAACAGCGCCTGCTCGAAGGTCTGCGAGCCGGGCGACATGCTTTTCTCCAGCGCTTCCTTGATCTCGCCGATCTCGCCTCTCTCGATCAGCTCCGAGATGTGGCGGGTATTCAGCAGGACCTCCACCGCGGCCACGCGGGCGCCGGTCTTGGTGCGCACCAGGCGCTGCGAGACTACCGCCGACAACGAAGCCGACAGGTCGAGCAGCAGCGCCGGCCGGTTCTCCAGCGGGTAGAAGTTGATGATCCGGTTCATCGCGTGGTAGCTGTTGCTCGCGTGCAGCGTGGCGAGGCACAGGTGGCCCGACTGCGCGTAGGCGAGGGCCATCGACATGGTCGGCTTGTCGCGGATCTCGCCGATCAGGATGCAGTCCGGCGCCTGGCGCAGCGCGTTCTTGAGCGCGATCTCGAACGCCTTGGTGTCGGTGCCGATCTCGCGCTGGTTCACGATCGACTTCTTGTTCTGGAACACGTACTCGACCGGGTCTTCGAGCGTCAGGATGTGGCCCGACTTGCGCTCGTTGCGGTAGTCGAGCATCGACGCGAGAGAGGTCGACTTGCCCGAGCCGGTGGCGCCGACCATCAGGATCAGACCGCGCTTGCCCATGATGACTTCCTTCAGCACCTCGGGCACGCCGAGCGAATCGATCGCGGGGATCGTGCCCGGGATGTAGCGCACCACGACCGAGGGCGAGCCCTTCTGGCGGAACGCGCTGATGCGGAAGGTGCCCACGCCCGCGAGGTTGTACGCGGTGTTGAGCTCCATCTCTTCCTCGAATTCCCTGATCTGGCGCTCGTTCAGCACTTCGTAGAGAAGCTGCTGCACGGTATCGGCGGTCATCGTGGCCTGGTTGACCGGGATCGCGACGCCGTTGATCTTGATGTTGATCGGCGCACCGATCGAGACGAAGATGTCCGAGGCCTTCTTGTCGGCCATGATCTGGAACAGCTTCTTCATTGCGGACATGTGTACCCCCGTAGAGTTGCCGCCCGCGGCGGTTTCCACCACCTCTTTCCGCTAGTTTAATCCCCCCTGAGAAGTTCGTTCAGGCTGGTCTTGGCGCGGGTCTTGGCATCAACAGTTTTTACAATCACCGCACAGTACAGGCTGTACTTGCCGTCCGCAGAGGGCAAAGTACCCGAAACCACCACCGACCCGGCCGGCACGCGGCCATAGAGGATGCGGCCGCTGGCGCGCTCGAGGATCCGGGTGCTCTGGCCGAGGTACACCCCCATCGACAGGACGCTGTTTTCCTCGACGATCACGCCCTCGACCACCTCGGAGCGCGCGCCGATGAAGCAGTTGTCCTCGATGATCACCGGGTTCGCCTGCACCGGCTCGAGCACCCCGCCGATCCCCACGCCGCCGGAAAGATGCACGTTCCTGCCGATCTGGGCGCACGAGCCCACGGTGGCCCAGGTGTCGACCATGGTGCCCTCGTCGACGTACGCCCCGATATTCACGAACGACGGCATCAGCACCACGTTCTTTGCGACGTACGCGCCGCGCCGAACCGCGGCCGGCGGCACGACCCTGAAGCCCCCCTTGTCGAAATCGAACGACTCGAACTTCGACGGCACCTTGTCGTAGTAGCGCTTCTCGATGACGCGGTTGTCCTGCAGCCGGAAGGACAGCAGCACGGCTTTCTTGAGCCACTGGTGCGTGATCCACTGGCCGCCGGACTTTTCCGCGACGCGCAGCTTGCCCGAATCGAGGCCGGCGATCGCTTCTTCCACCGCCTCGCGTAACGCCTTGGTGGGCTTCAGCGCGGCGCGTTCTTCCCACGCGGCTTCGACGACTTCCTTGGCGTTCATAGTTTGCGCAGGAGTTGGCTGATGCGCTCAGCGGCGGCGACGCAGTCCTTCAGCGGCGCGACCAGCGCGATGCGGACATGGTTGGCGCCGGGATTTGTCCCGTTGACCTCGCGTCCGAGAAAGCTTCCGGGCAGCACGAGCACATTGTATTCATGGTGCAGGCGGCGCACGAACTCGGTGTCGTCGATCGGCGTGCGCAGCCAGACGTAGAACCCGCCGCCGGGCCGCTCGGCCTTCAGCGCAGGCAGGACCGCGTCGAACTTCTCCGCATACAGGCGCCGGTTCTCGCGCACGTGCTCCTCGTCGTTCCACGCCGCGATCGACGCCTTCTGCACCGCGAGGCTCATGGCCGAGCCGTGGTAGGTGCGGTAGAGCCGGAACTTCTCGAGCAGCCCGGCGTCGCCGGCGACGAAGCCCGAGCGCATGCCGGGAGCGTTCGAGCGCTTGGACAGGCTGGAGAACGCGACCAGCCGCCGATAATCCTTTCTCTTCAATTGAAACGCGGCTTCCAGGGCGCCGAGCGGGGCCCGGTCAAAATAGATCTCCGAGTAACACTCGTCCGACGCGATGGCGAAGCCGTGGCGGTCGGAAAGCTCGAACAGGCGCCGCCAGTCCTCGAGCTGCATCACCTGGCCGCTCGGATTAGCCGGCGAGCAGGCGTATACGAGCTGCACGCCGTCCCAACTCTCCGGGACGCCATAGACCGGGGTGGCCCCGGCGAGGAGCGCCGCGCCCTCATATATTTGGTAGAAGGGATTGGGGCAGACGACCCTCGCATTGCGGGTCGGATCGATGACCGTCTGGGCAAAAGCAAAGAGCGCTTCCCGCGAGCCGTTGACCGGCAGCACCTGGGTCGCCGGGTCCGGCGGCGGGATCCCGTAGCGCCGCGCGAGCCAGCCGGAAATCGCCTCGCGCAGCTCCGGCGTCCCGGCCGTCAGCGGATAGGCGGCGAGACCGTCGAGCGCATTGGCGAGGGCGTCCTTCACCAGGCGCGGCGTGGCGTGCTTCGGCTCGCCGATCGAGAGATTGATCTCGGCCGGCCGGTCGCCGCTCATTTGGCCGCTCATTTGGCCGACGAGGGCGCGGAGTCTCTCGAACGGGTACGGCTTGAGCTTCTCGAGGAGCGGGTTCAAGCCTTGCCAGCCCAACCGCGCTTGCGATGCTCCGCCACGACCGAGGTGTAGATCCCGCCGCGCACGTTGAAGCGCGCCTCGAGTCTTGCATAGCGCGGCTTCATCGCCCGCACCAGGTCATCCAGGATGCGGTTGGTCACCGCCTCGTGGAACGCGCCTTCGTCGCGGTAGGACCAGATGTAGAGCTTGAGGGATTTCAGCTCGACGCACAGCCGATCGGGAACGTAGTCGAGCAGCAGCGTGGCGAAGTCGGGCTGCCCGGTCTTCGGGCAAAGGCAGGTGAACTCCGGGATCTCCATGTGGATCCGGTAGTCGCGCTGCGGCGTCGGATTGGCGAAAGTTTCTAGCCGCTTGCTGGGTCGCGAAGGCACGGAAAAACCGCCGGAAAGAAAGCGCGGCGATGTTATCATTTTTTCCGTGCGCCTCACTCAAATAAAACTATCCGGATTCAAGTCCTTCGTCGATCCAACCTCGATCCACATCCCCGGCGCGCTGGTCGGCGTGGTCGGACCCAACGGCTGCGGCAAATCGAACGTGATCGACGCCGTGCGCTGGGTGCTCGGCGAATCGCGGGCATCGGCATTGCGCGGCGACTCGATGCAGGACGTGATCTTCAACGGCTCGGCGAACCGCAAGCCGATCGCGCGCGCTTCGGTCGAGCTCATCTTCGACAACTCGCAGGGGCGCGCCGCCGGGCAGTGGTCGCAATACGCCGAGATCTCGGTGAAGCGCACGGTGCAGCGCGACGGCGAGTCGAGCTACTTCGTGAACGGCACGCACGTGCGCCGGCGCGACATCACCGATATGTTCCTCGGCACCGGCCTCGGCCCGCGCGCCTACGCCATCATCGAGCAGGGCATGATCTCGCGCGTGATCGAGGCGAAGCCCGAGGAGCTGCGCGTGTTCCTCGAGGAGGCCGCGGGGATCTCGCGCTACAAGGAGCGCCGGCGCGAGACCGAGAACCGGCTCGCCGACACGCGCGAGAACCTGGCGCGCGTCACCGACATCCGCCTCGAGCTCGGCACGCAGCTCGAGAAGCTCGAGGCGCAGGCGAAGGTCGCGACGCGCTACAAGGAATACCACTCCGACCTGCAGCTCAAGCAGCATCTTCTCTGGTACCTGCGGCGGCGCGACGCGGCCGCCGAGCGCGACCGCCACCGGCAGGAGCTCTCCCGGATCACGAACGAGTTGGAATCGCAGAACGCGGAGCTGCGCAGCGTCGAGTCGCGCGTGGAGGGCGCGCGCGCCGCGCATTACGGTGCGGGCGACGGCCTGAACGCCTCGCAGGGCGCGCTCTACGCGGCCAACGCCGAGGTGGCGCGCTTCGAGTCCGAGCTCAGGCACGCCGAAGAGACGCGCAGCCGCCTCGACAGCCAGCACACCGAGCGCCGCGCGCAGCTCGCTGCGTGGCGGGCGCAGCGCGCCGACCTGACCCAATCGCTGCATAGCTGGGCGGTCCGCGCCGGGGAAGCGAAGCAGCGCGTAGCCGAGACCCGGGAGCGATCAGAGCGGGAAGGCCATTCGCTGCCTCAGGTCGAGCAGGCCTTCCGCGCCGCCCAGGAGGCGCTGGAGGCCGCGCGCAGCGCGCTATCGCAGGCCGAGAACCGCCTTCAGCTCGAGCAGGCGAACGGCGCGCACCTCGAGCGCGGCCAGCAGGCGCTCGAGCAGCGCCGCGAGCGGCTCGAAGCCGAGCTGCAGACCCTCGGGGAGCCGCAGGCGGGCAGCGTTCAGAATCTCGATGACCTGCAGCAGGCGCTCGCCACGGCCGAGCAGGCATTCGCGCAATTGCAGGCGGAGCACGCCGCGGCGGAAGGGCGGCGCGCCGAAGCCGCCGAGGCGCTCGGCGCCGCGCAACGCGACCTGGCCGCGGCGCAGGCGCAGCTCGAGACCCTGCGCCAGATCCAGGCCGACACCGAGGACAACGCGCCGCTGGACGAGTGGCTCGGGCGTCACGGCCTGGCGCACGCCGCCCGCCTGTGGCAAAAGCTGCGCATCGACCACGGCTGGGAGACTGCAGTCGAGTCCGTGTTGCGCGAGCGCCTGCATGCGCTGGAGCTCACCGACGCCTCCGGGCTGGCGGCCGCGCTTGCCGATCGCCCGCCGGTCAAGGCGAGCATCTTCGACCATGGGGCGCGACCCACCTCGGCGCCGGCCGCCGGGCTTCCGCTCCTCACCAAGATCCACGCCACGGACCCGGCCGTCGCCGGCGCGCTCGCCGACTGGCTGGCCGGCGTGGTGGCCGTGGAAGGCACGCCCGACGCGCGGATGCGCGAAGCGCTGCCGCCGGGCGTCGTGATGGTGAACCGCGACGGTCACCAGTTCACCCGCCACACGGTGAGCTTCCATGCGCCCGACGCCCAGGACGCCGGCCTGCTCGAGCGCCAGGCGGAGATCGAGGAGCTCGAGAAGCGCTGCCGCGCGCTCGCTGCGGGTTCGTCGAACGCGGAAGCCTGGCAGCGCCGCCACGAGGAAGAAGTCAATTCCCATCTTGCTTCCCTCGAGCAGGCGAGGGTCGGGATCTCGGAGCGCCAGAAAGGGATGCACGACGCGCAGATCGAGAACGTGAAGGTCTCGCAGGCCCAGGAGCACTCTCGCGAGCGCAGCGCCCAGGTGCGCTCCGAGCTCGACGAGGTTCGCGGCGAGGCCGAGCGCGGCAGGCAGGCGCTCTCCGAATGTGAAGGCACGGCCGCGCGGCTCTCACGAGAGATCGCGGAGATGAAACAGCGAGCCGAGCAGGCGCGCGAGGCGCTCGCAGGCGCGGACAGCGCCCTCGCCGCGCAGCGCAGCGCCCTGCAGCAGGCCGAGCGCGAGGCGCAGGATGCGCTCTTCGGCGAGCGCGAATGCGCCTCCAAGATCGCCGAGATCGACAACTCGGTGCGCGTGATCGATCAGCAGATCGCGCGCGCCGACGCCGAGGTGGCTCGCCTCAACGAGGAGCTCGCCGCCGACCCGATTCCGGCGGTACGGGAGTCTTTGGCTTCTGCAGTTGAGGCGAGGATCTCCTGTGAAAAAAACCTCGCGGAAGCGCGCAACGCGGTCGAGGCCGCGGCCGGCGCGCTGCGCGAGCTCGAGGAGGCGAGGCTGCAGGCCGAAGGCCGCGCCGCGCCGCTGCGCGAGAAAGTGAACGAGCTGCGCCTCAAGGAGCAGGCCGCGCAGATCAACTACGACCAGTTCGCGACCCAGCTCGCCGAGGCGGGCGCCGACGAGGCGCTGCTCGCGGCGGAGGCCGAGGGCGCGCCGCGCGCCTCGTCGCTCCAGGGAGAGATTACCCGCATCACCCAGGCGATCAACGAGCTCGGCGCCGTCAACCTCGCCGCGCTGGAAGAGCTGCGCTCGAGCCAGGAGCGCAAATCGTTCCTCGATTCGCAGTCGGGCGACCTCGAGGAAGCCGTGACCACGCTCGAGGACGCGATCCGCCGGATCGACCGCGAGAGCCGCGAGCTCCTGCGCGAGACCTTCGACACCGTGAACGGCCATCTCGCCAAGCTGTTCCCGACCCTCTTCGGCGGCGGCGACGCCAAGCTGACGATGACCGGGGAGGAGATCCTCGACGCGGGCGTGCAGGTGATGGCGCATCCCCCGGGCAAGCGCAACACCAGCATCCACCTGCTGTCGGGCGGCGAAAAGGCGCTCACCGCGATCGCGCTGGTGTTTTCGCTGTTCCAGCTCAACCCGGCGCCGTTCTGCCTGCTCGACGAGGTCGACGCGCCGCTCGACGACTCCAACACGCTGCGCTTCTGCGACCTGGTGAAGCGCATGTCGGCGCAGACCCAGTTCCTGTTCATCAGCCACAACAAGATCTCGATGGAAATGGCGTCGCAGCTCGTCGGCGTCACCATGCCCGAGTCGGGCGTCTCGCGCGTCGTCGCGGTGGACATCGAGGAGGCGCTGCGCCTGCGGGAGGAGCTCGCAGCGTAGGGTGTGATGAGCGACCTCGTACTCGGTCTGCTCGTGCTCGGGGGGTGCCTGTTCGCAGGCGTGCTCGTCTATAACCGCCTGCAGGAGCGCTCGGCGCGGCGCGCCGCCGAGCGCGCTTTCGCGTCGCCCCACGCGGACTCGCTGCTGCAACAGGCGCCGCGGCGCGAGCCGGTTCTCAAGGTCGAAACGGCTCCGGACGAGCGCGTCGATTACGTCATCGAGCTCAGGGGCCAAGCGCCGCTGGCCGCTGCCTTGATGCTCGAAGCCTGGCGGCCGATCGAGCAGCGCTTCGCGCGCCGGGTGCTGCTCGCCGCGGCCGACGGCGGCGCGTGGCGTGCCGGCCTGCAGCTCGTGAGCCGCGCCGGCGTGGTGAGCGACGCCGAGCTGATCGAATTCCGCTCCAGGGTCGAGACGCTCGGCGCAAGTCTGGGGGCGGTAGTGTCCGCGCCCGAGATGCGGCCGGCGCTCGACGCCGCGCGCGAGCTCGACCGCACCTGCGCCGACAGCGATATTCAAGTCGCATTGCATGTCGTGGGGCCCATGCCTGACTTGAATTCGGAACCCCTGGCCGGCGAGCAGCCCTTCCGGGTAGTGCGGCGCGAGGACGGCGTCACGCTGGTGCTGGACGTCGCCCTTACGCCCGACCTCGGCGCGAGCTACGAAGCGATGGCGCGCGCCGGCCGCCGCCTGGCCGAATCGCACGGCGCCCGGCTGGTGGACGATCGCGGCAACGCGCTCGACGATCGCTCGCTCGCCGCGATCGGCGCGCAGCTCGAGGCGGTGCGCCAGACGCTCGCCGGACGGGGCATCGAGACCGGCAGCCCGCTCGCGCTGCGGCTCTTTTCATGACGATCGAGAAGAAGATCAAACAACTCCGGGACACGATCGAGCGCCACAACCGGCTGTACTACGTCGAGGACACGCCGGAAATCACCGACGCGGAATACGACCGACTCTTCCGCGAGCTGCAGGCGCTCGAAGCCGAGCACCCGGCGCTGCGCAGCGCCGACTCGCCGACCCAGCGCGTGGGCGCGGCGCCGCTCTCCGAGTTCGGCGAGGTGCGGCATCGCACGCCGATGCTCTCGATCGCCAACGCCTTCGACGAGGACGACGTGCGCGCCTTCGACAAGCGCATGCGCGAAACCCTCGATGTTCCGGAAATCGACTACGCAGCCGAGCCCAAGTTCGACGGCCTCGCGGTGAGCCTCGCCTACCGCGGCGGGATCCTGGTCCAGGGCGCGACTCGCGGCGACGGCACGCTCGGCGAGGACGTGACTGCGAATCTGCGCACCGTACGCTCGATTCCTTTGAAATTGAAATCTTCCGATGAATCTCTGGAAGTGCGAGGCGAAGTGCTGATGTACCGCCGCGACTTCGAAGCGCTCAACGAGCGCCAGCGCCAGGCCGGCCAGAAGGAATACGTCAACCCGCGCAACGCCGCGGCCGGCGCGATCCGCCAGCTCGATTCGCGGATCACCGCGTCGCGGCGGCTGCGCTTTTTTGCCTACGCCCTGATTTCCGACACGGAGGCAAAGACGCATTCCCAGGCGCTCGACCGGCTGGAGAAGCTCGGCTTTCCGGTTTGCGAGGAACGCGCGGTCGTTGCCGGGGTGGAGGGATTGCTGAAGTACTACGCGCGCATCGGCCGCCGGCGCGAGAAGCTGCCCTATGCCATCGACGGCGTGGTCTACAAGGTCAACCGCCTCGACTGGCAGGAGCGCATCGGCTTCGTCTCGCGCGCGCCGCGCTTCGCGCTCGCGCACAAGTATCCCGCCGAGGAGCAGACCACGCAGGTGCTGGGCATCGAAGTCCAGGTCGGGCGCACCGGCGCCCTGACTCCGGTGGCGCGGCTGAAGCCGGTGTTCGTGGGCGGCGTCACGGTGACCAACGCCACCTTGCACAACGAAGGCGAGCTGCGGCGCAAGGATGTGCGCATCGGCGACACGGTGGTTGTGCGCCGTGCTGGCGACGTAATCCCCGAAGTGGTTTCGGTGAGGACCGAAGCTCGTCCTTCCAACGCAACGATCTTTGAAATGCCGGCCAAGTGCCCCGTCTGCGGCTCCGCGGTCGTGAAGAACGAGGACGAAGCCGTGCATCGCTGCAGCGGCGGCCTGTATTGCCCGGCGCAGCGCAAGCAGGCGGTGCTTCATTTCGCCAGCCGGCGTGCGATGAACATCGAGGGCCTCGGCGAGCGCCTGGTCGACCAGCTCGTGGAAAAGGATATCGTCCACACGCCGGCCGACCTCTACAAGCTCGGCGCCAAGGAGCTCGAAGACCTGGAACGCATGGGAGAGAAGTCTGCCGCCAACCTGGTCGCCGAGCTCGAGCGCTCGCGCGAAACCACCCTCGAGCGCCTGATCTACGCCCTCGGCATCCGCAACGTCGGCGAAACCACGGCGCGCGACCTTGCGCGCCACTTCGGCGACCTCGGGCCGCTCGAAAAGGCAGCCGAGGAGGAATTGCTTCGGGTGCCCGACGTCGGCCCGGTGGTGGCGCGCTCCATCCGGCAATTCTTCGACGAGCCGCACAACCGCCAGGTCATCCGGGAGCTGGTCACGAGAGGGGTGCGCTGGCCGAAGGTCGCCCCGGCGCCCCGGCCGTCGACCCCGGCGAAGACGTTCGTGCTGACCGGAACGCTCTCGGGCATGAGCCGCGAGGAGGCGCGCGCGGCGATCGAGGCCAGGGGGCACAAAGTGGCCGGCTCGGTGTCCAAGAAGACCGATTTCGTGGTCGCCGGCGAGGACGCCGGAGCGAAGCTCGAGCGCGCGCGCGCCCTCGGCGTGACCATCCTACAAGAAAAGGAATTCACCAAAATGCTGCAGAATCTCTAACTCCAGATGCACGCCAGGCTCAGAAAAGCTGTCTTCCCGGTCGCCGGCCACGGCAGCCGCTTCCTGCCGGTCACCAAGGCGAGCCCGAAGGAAATGCTGCCGATCGTCGACAAGCCGCTCATCCAGTACGCGGTGGAGGAGGCCGCGGCGGCCGGCATCACCGAGATGATCTTCGTCACCGGCCGCAACAAGCGCGCGATAGAGGACCACTTCGATAAAGCCTACGAGCTCGAGACCGAGCTCGAGCGCAAGAACAAGAGCGTGCTGCTCGACATGGTGCGCTCGGTGCTGCCCGAGGGCGTGAGCTGCATCTACCTGCGCCAAGCCGAGCCGCTCGGCCTCGGCCACGCCGTGCTTTGCGCGCAGCCGGTGGTCGGAAACGAGCCTTTCGCGGTGCTGCTCGCCGATGACCTGATCGACTCCCAGCCGCCCGCGATGTGCCGCATGGCGGAGGTGTTCGCCAGCACCGGATCCTCGCTCCTCGGGGTCGAGGAAGTGCCGCGCGAGCAGACGCAGAGCTACGGCATCGTCACCATCGACAAGCTGCAGGGCGATACCGCGCGTATCCACAGCATCGTCGAGAAGCCCAAGCCGGCCCAGGCGCCGTCGAACCTCGGCGTAGTCGGACGCTACGTGCTGACGCCGAAGATTTTCGAGCTGCTCGGCCAGGTCGTGCCCGGCGCCGGCGGCGAGATCCAGCTCACCGACGCCATCTCCGCGCTGCTCGCGCACGAGCGCGTCCTCGCCGTGCGCCTGCCCGGACGGCGCTTCGACTGCGGCTCGAAGCTCGGCTACCTGGAGGCGACGCTGGAGTACGGGCTGCGCCACCCGGAAACCGGGGCCGACTTCGCGCGCTACCTGAAGTCGCGGAAAGATGCCTGACACGGAGAGCGCCTGGGCGTTCCTCAGGGACTCCGACCTGATCGCCAGCGCCGCGGAAGTGCAGGCAGCGGTGCAGCGCGTCGCGTCCGAAGTTGAAGAAAAACTCTCCAAGAGCTATCCGCTGGTGCTGGCCGTCATGGGCGGCGCGGTGGTGTTCGCCGGGCAGATTCTGCCGCTGCTGCGCTTTCCGCTGGACTTCGACTACGTCCACGCCTCCCGCTACGGCGCGATGACCCGCGGCTCGAGGATCGAATGGCGCGTGCGGCCGCCGGCGCTGGTGCGGGGACGGGCGGTGCTGGTGCTGGACGACATCCTCGACCATGGCGAGACCATGAACGCCATCCGCAACGGGCTGCTCGAGCTCGGCGCGCAGACCGTGCATTGCGCCGTGCTGGTGGAAAAGATTCTCAAGGAAGCCAAGCCCATAAAGCCCGATTTCGTCGGCCTGCAAATCCCCGACCGATTCGTCTTCGGCTGCGGCATGGACGCGAAAGGCTTCTGGCGCAATCTCCCCGAGATTCGCGCGATGAAAGAATAGCCATGCTGGCCATCATCGGCGGAAGCGGACTCACCAAGCTCGCCAACCTCGAGGTCGGCCGGCGCAAGGTCGCGCGCACGCCGTACGGCGATCCCTCGGGCCCCGTGACCTTCGGCCGCATCGGAAGCAAGGAGGTGCTGTTCCTCGCCCGCCACGGCTATGGCCACACCATCGCACCGCACGAGGTGAACTACCGCGCGAATCTCTGGGCGCTGAAGCAGGCGGGGGCCGATTCGGTGGTGTCGGTGGCCTCGGTCGGCGGCATCCGCAACGACATCTGGCCGGGAGCGATCGTGCTGCCGCACCAGGTCATCGATTACACCTGGGGCAGGGCATCGACCTACTTCGAAGGCCCGGGCACGCCGGTCAACCACATCGATTTCACCGAGCCGTACTCGCGCGAGTTGCGCGCGCGGCTGCTCAAGTCCGCCGCCGCGTGCGGCGAGCGGGTCACCGACGGCGGCGTCTACGCCGCCACCCAGGGCCCGCGGCTCGAGAGCGCGGCCGAGATCAACCGCCTGGAGCGCGACGGCGCCGACGTCGTCGGCATGACCGGCATGCCCGAAGCCGCGCTCGCGCGCGAGATCAGCCTGCAGTACGCAGCCATCGCGGTGGTCGCGAACTACGCCGCCGGACGCGGCGACAGCGAGCGCGCCGTGCCCCTCGACAAGATCGAGGCGGTGCTCGACGAGGCCATGGGCCGGGTGCGCCGCATCATCGAGAAGCTCTGCGAGCAATGATCCGCGACGTTCTGCGCATGGGCGACCCCCGGCTCTGGCAGAAGTCTCTGCCCGTTTCGCAGTTCAGTTCAGAAGAATTGAATGAACTGCTTCGGGACATGCGAGACACGATGGCTCACCTGAATGGCGCCGGCCTCGCCGCACCGCAGATCGGCGTGCCGTTGCGCGTCGTGATCTTCGGCGTCACCTCCAACCCCCGCTATCCCGACATCGAGCCGGTCCCGGACACCGTGCTCGTCAACCCCGTGCTCACGCCCCTCTCAAACGAGATGGAGGAGGGCTGGGAGGGCTGCCTGTCGGTGCCCGGGATGCGCGGCTGGGTTCCCCGCTACCGGGAATTGAAGTACGCCGGCTTCGACGAGCGCGGCAACCCGTATGAAAGAACGGTGCAAGGCTTCCATGCCCGCGTGGTCCAGCACGAGGTCGACCACCTCGACGGCGTCCTTTATCCGATGCGCATCCGCGACCTGACGAAGTTCGGCTTCAACGAAGAGCTGTTCCCGGGCGCGGAGCTTCCGCCGGAGGATTGAATTGGTCTACCAGGAACCCGGCGAAAAGGTCCGCCTCGAGCGCATTTCGCCCGATCCGCCAAAGGGCATGACGAAGGAAAGGGCGCAACGGCGCTTCGCCGAGCTCGGCGAGGAGCTGTTCCAGCTGCAGGACGCCATGTTCGGCGCCAAGGTCAACAGCGTGATGGTGGTGCTGCAGGGCCGCGACAGCGCCGGCAAGGACGGCGCCATCAAGCACGTCGCCGGCTGCCTCAACCCGCGCGGCGTGCACGTCGTGTCCTTCGGCGTGCCGACGGCCGAGGAGCGCGAGCACGACTTCCTCTGGCGGGTGCACCGCCACGCGCCGCGGCTCGGCGAGTTCGCGATCTTCAACCGCTCGCACTACGAAGACGTGCTGGTCGTGCGGGTGCACGACCTGGTGCAGCGAAAGCTATGGAAGGAGCGCTACGGGCACATCGTGGACTTCGAGGAGCTGCTCGCCGAGCACGGCACCATCGTGCTCAAGTATTTCCTCCACATCAGCAAGAAGGAGCAGAAAGAGCGCCTGCTCGAGCGCGAGCGGATGGCGCAGACCGCGTGGAAGCTCAATTCCAACGACTGGAAGGAACGCGACCACTGGGACGAGTACACCGAGGCCTACGAGGACGCGATCTCGAAGACCGCAGCCCCGCACGCCCCATGGATCGTCGTGCCCGCGAACGCCAAGTGGTACCGCAACCTCGTGGTCGCGGAATCGATCGTCGAGGCGCTGCGCGCGCACCGCAAGTCCTGGAGCAAGACGCTCGACGAGACCGGCCGCAAGCGCCGCACCGAGCTCGCCGCCTGGCGTTCTGAGCATGGGGAAGGCAAAGGCGGACGCGTGCGATGACCTTCACAGGGCGTGCTCGGTTACTTTCGGTTGTGTCGGGGTTGGTACTACTTGCTCTTTCAAACGCGGCGGCGACTGCTGATCTTCCTAAGCCGCTTGCAGTTCCAGTCGAGTTCAAGTTTCGTACGGGTGCAGGCGACGTCACGATCGACGAAAAGATCGGATGTTCCCCGCATGTTGTCCATGTTCCAGCTTTTGTGACCGGCCGAGCTCCGAGCGAGGTGATTGAATGGAGGCAATCGACCGACTATGTGTCGAGCGTTCTGCCGAACGGCGGTCGCTTGGTGATACAACTGCCGTCGATATGCCGGCGCGTTAGAGCAGCGGACTACTTACCCGGGTTCGTGCCCCTTGTTTACTCAATCGACAACGCACGAAGCCCCAGCTTGGTCGAAGCTATTGTCTATGAAACCGCTTACGAGCAAGGAACGTCTT
>Ga0208685_1000390_pt1 | contig 15484 bp, 13 predicted proteins | sample EasRivMeERMLT890_FD_187533 | JGI IMG/M metagenome (GOLD analysis project Ga0208685, IMG submission 187533) | Soil microbial communities from meander-bound floodplain in the East River, Colorado, USA - East River MetaG ERMLT890 (SPAdes) (version 2) | ecosystem: Environmental > Terrestrial > Soil...
CCATCGACCCCGGCACCGGCTCGCTCGACAGCATCAACCGGGTCGCGACCAAGGCCTACGACATGAGCATCGCCGACATCAATTCGCTCATGCGCTACCGCGACAACCCGGCGAACGCGCCGGTCAAGGCGGTGATGATGGTCTACGACTCGCCGCCGTTCGCCATCCTCACGCTGAAGAAGAACAATATCCGCGGCCCGAAGGATCTCGAGGGCAAGATTCTCGGCGCGCCGGCGGCCGACGGCGCGTGGGCGCAGTTCCCGATCCTCGCCAAGGTGAACAACATTGACGCGTCGAAAGTGCGCGTCGAGAACGTCGGCTTCCCGTTGCGCGAGGCGCTGCTCGCGCAGGGCAAGGTCGACGCGGTGACCGCGTTCGGCAGCAACGCCCTTGGCGTGCGCGCGCAGGGCGTCCCCGAGAGCGAGATCGTGGTCCTCATGATGCGTCGCTACGGCCTCGACCTCTACGGCAGCGCGATCCTCGCCCATCCGGACTTCATGAAAGCGCAGCCGAAGGCGGTGGCCGGCTTCGTGCGCGCGCTGATCAAAGGCTTCCAGGAAACTTTCCGCGACCCCGACGCCGCGATCGAAAGCGTGATGAAGCGCAATCCCGTGGCGAAGCGCGACATCGAGCTCGCGCGCCTGAAGCTCGTCATCGAGCAGAGCTACCTCACCGACGACGTGCGCGCGAACGGCTTCGGCGGCGTCGACATGCGGCGCCTCGACAACGCGATCGAGCAAGTCGGCATCGCCTTCAAGTTCACCAACAAGCCGAAGGCCGCCGATCTCTTCACCGCCGACTTCCTTCCGCCGCGCAGCGAGCGGCTGGTGAAGTGACCCAGGACTTCCACCGCTTTCTCGACGATTACCGCAGCCGGTATCCCGAAGACGTATTCGAGGTAAAGGAGGAAGTGTCCCCGGACCAGGAGGTCACCGCCCTGGTCTGGGCGCTCGCGGCGCAAGGCCGCGCGCCGATGCTCGCCTTCGAGCGCGTGAACGGGACGAAGGTCGTCACCAACATCTTCGCCTCGCGCGAGCGAATCGCGCGGCTACTGGGTTGCGACGTCGGTGCGATTCACAAGACCTACCAGGAGAAGGCGCGCCGGGCGGTCGAGCCGAAAGTCGTGTCGAGCGGTCCCCTGCTGGCCGAGAAGGACGTCGATCTCACGCGCCTGCCGCTGCTCAAGCACTTCGAGACCGACAAGGCGCCCTACATCACCAACGGGATCATCGCTGCGGAAAACAACCTCAGCTATCACCGCGCAATGTTGCACTCGAAGACCGAGCTCGCGACCAGCCTGCATTCGCGCGGCCACCTCTGGCGTCTTCAGCAGGAGAAGAAGGGACCGCTGCCGGTGGCAATGGTGGTAGGCGCGCATCCGCTATTCATGATGGCGGCGTCGGCGCGCGTCGCGTTCGGCATGGACGAGCGGCGCATCGCCGGCGGCCTTTTCGGTTCGCCTTTGGAGGTCGTCCGCACTCCGAAGCACGGCATGCTGGTCCCCGCCGCGGCGGAAATCGTTCTCGAAGGCACGCTCGACCCGGAAGCGAAGGTCGAGGAAGGGCCGTTCGGCGAATTCACCGGCTACTCGTCCAACCGCACCACCAATACCCTGTTCCGCGTGGAGACCGTGATGCGCCGCAAGGACGCGATCCTGGTCGACGTGGTCGGCGGCAACTCGCCCGAGCACCTGAACCTCTCGCGCGTGCCGCGCGAGTCGGAGATGGCGGAGAAGCTTGCCGAGCGCTTCCCGGGCGTCACGCGGCTGCACTATCCCAACTCGGGCGTGCATTTCCATGCCTACGTCGCGCTGCGCGCGCGGCGCGAGGGCGAGGCGCGCCAGGTGATGCTCGCGCTGCTCGGCTGGGATCCGTATCTCAAGACGGTGATCGCGGTCGACGAGGACGTCGACGTCACCGACGACTCGCAGGTGATGTGGGCGCTCGCCGCGCACTTCCAGCCGCACCGCGACGTGCTGATCATCGATGGATTGCCCGGCAGCGCGCTCGACCCGTCCGCGTCGGGGGCGGGCACCACCTCGCGCATGGGGCTCGACGCGACGCGCGGCCCGGGGTTCGAAGGCGTGCGCGCGCGCATCTCGGAAGCCGCGATGGCCCGCGCTGCGAAGATCCTCAAACGCTGACCCCCGCTCTCCGCTTCGTCGTCGTTCTGGTCGCCGGATTCATCTCGGCAGCATCGCTGGGCAAGCTCGTGCCGCACCTCGACTGGCTGGTGCGCACCTACGATGTGCCGCTCGGCGCCGCGGGATTCGCGGTGTCGTGCGTGATGCTTCCCGGCGCGCTCCTCGGCTGGACTTTCGGCACGGCCTCGGACCGGTTCGGCGCAAAGCGGGTGGCGCTCGCGGGCCTGCTGGTCGCGGCTGCGGCGAGCCTGCTTTCGGGATTCTCGTCGAGCTTCCCGGTCTTGATTCTCCTGAGAATCGTGGAAGGCGCCGGCTACACGCTGCTGGTGGTCGCGGCGACGGTGATCGCCGTCGCGATCGTTCCGGGCCGCACCGCGCTCGCGCTCTCGGTGTGGTCAAGCTTCGCGCCGATCGGTTTCGCGCTCGGGCAATGGGCGGCTGCGTACGCCGGCGACCCGCCGCTGGCCGTCGTGGGCGTGTCGCACGCCGCGATCCTGGTGCTGGCTGCTGTCGCGCTCCATTTTTCAATCGACTTGCAGGTCCTGCAGGAAAGACGCCCGTCGAGCGGCGAGGCGCTGCGCCACCCGCCGGCGCTGTGGACCGCGCTCGCATTCGGCGGGGTCTGCGGGGTGCTGCTCGCGTCGGTGGCGCTGGCGCCGATCGTTCTCGCCAATCAATCCCGGCTTTCGGTGGCGCACGTCGCCAGCCTCACCGCGCTGGCGGCGCTGCCGGCGATCGTCGGGCGGATCGCCCCGGGTTGGCTGCTCGAGCGCGGCTTTGCCGCGTTCACCATCTTCGCCGCGGCGAGCGCGCTGGCGGCCATCAGCCTCGCGGCGGCATTGATGGCGCCGCTGCCGCTTGTCCTGGCGCTCGCGCTCTTCTGCGCGTTTCAGATCCTGGCCGGCGCGCTTCCTGGGCTGCTGTCGGCGATGCTGCCGCACATCGCGCCCGCGCCGGCGCAGCTCGGCACGGTATCGGGGATGTGCTCGCAGAGCGTAAACATCGGCAACCTGCTCGGCCCGCCCCTCGCGCTCGCGGTGTATGCCGCCGCCGGCACGGGCGCTGCGGTCGTGCTGCTGCTGGCGATTCTCGGCGGCTCGGTCGCCGCGATCGCGCGGCTCGAAGTCTTCCGGCGCGACCTAAGGGGAAGAAGCGGGGGAAGTAGCGGCCAGGCAGCCTGACAGGCCGGCTTCGAGCGCGGCGCGATCGAGCGCGCGCCCGATGAGCACCAGCCGGCTCGCCGGCTTCTCCTCGCCCCACGCGTCGGCGGGCTTTAGGTCGCTGATGCGGTGCACCGCCTGCAGCACGTAGCGGCGCGGCTCGTCCGCGAATGCGACGATGCCCTTCAGGCGATAGATGTCGTCGCCTCTCTCTTGGAGCAGTTCCCGGATGTATCGCTGGAACCGCGGCCGGTCGAATCCCCGCGAAAAAACGAACGACTCCGACTCGAGGTCGGGGTCGTGAGACTGCTCGTGCACGTCGAGCGCGAGGGCGCCGCGCTGCGAGCTGAAGGCGCCGATGCCGAGGATGTTCTCGAGGTCGACCCTGGCGTGCGTCGAGCGCAGGATCGGCGCGGTGGCGTTGAGCCGGCGCACCTGCGCCTCGAGCTCGCCGAGCTCGCGCTCGGCGACGAGGTCGACCTTGTTCAGGATGATGCGGTCGGCGATCACGATCTGGTCGACCGCGTGGTGGTCGAGGTGCGCGGCGGCGTGTCTTGCGTCGACCATGGTGACGATCGCGTCGAGCTGGACCTGCTGCGCCAGGGAATCGAGGAAGAAAGTCTGCGCCACCGGCGTCGGGTCGGCCGCGCCGCTGGTCTCGACCAGGATGTGATCGTACTTCTCGCGCCGCGCGAGCAGCTTCTCGAGGATGCGCAGCAGGTCGGCGCGCGCGGTCGCGACGCAGCATACGCAGCCGTTGGTGAGCTCGAAAATCTCCTCGTCCGCGGACAGCACAAGCTCCGAATCGATGTCAGGATGTAGTTGAGGAGCGTGGTCTTGCCGGCGCCGAGGTAGCCGGTGAGGATGGTGACGGGAACCTGGCTCACTTTTTTCGCAGTCCTTCCAGGACCTGCTCCGGCGTGATCGGATAGTGGCGGAAGCGCACCCCGATCGCGTCGTACACCGCGTTCGCGATCGCCGGGCCGATGGCGATGATCGGATCCTCGCCTACGCCCTTGGCGCCGAACGGCCCGCCGGGATCGGGCGCGGTTTCGAGCAGGATGGTGCGGATCGGCGGCATGTCCATGGAGAGCGGCATCTTGTAGTCGACGAAGCCCGCGTTGAGCGAGCGCCCGGTCACCGGGTCGACCGCGTGGTCCTCGGTGAGCGTGTGGCCGATGCCCTGCTGGATCCCGCCCTCGATCTGCCCCGCCGCCGCCACCGGGTGAATCACTTTCCCGATCTCGTGCACCGGGATCACCTGCAGCACGTCGATCTGCCCGGTCTGCACGTCGACCTGCACCTCCACGAAATGCGCCGCGAACGAGTACGACTTGGTCGGCTGGTAGGTCGCCGAGGCGATGAGCTGCGCCGACGGGATGCCGCGCTTGGGGCTCACCGTGTCGCGCACGCTCAGGCGGCGATCCGAGCCTTTGACCGAGATCACTCCGTTCTTGACTTCGAGATCCGTGGTCGCGGCTTCCAGGGCCTCGGCCGCGGACTCCAGCAGCTTCCTCTTCACTTCCGCCGCCGCCATCTGTGCGGCGCGCCCGCCCATGTAGGTCGTGTGGCTCGCGAACGCGCCGATGTCCCAAGGCACGACATCGGTATCGCCGTGCACCACCGACACGTCTTCAAAACCCACGCCGAGCTCCTCGGCGACGATCTGCGCAAGCGCGGTATGCGCTCCCGTTCCAAGACCCGTGGTGCCGGTGAAGAGCTGCACCGTCCCGTCCTCGTTCATGCGCACCGTGGCGTTGCCCTGCTCCTTGATTCCCGGATAGGCGCTCGAGCCGTGCATCTCGCAACCCATGCCCCAGCCGCGGCGGATGGGGTCAGAGCCCGAAGTTGCCTGGTTCTTGCCTTTGGGGCTCTGACCCCGAATTTGCTTCCAATTCACCTCCTCCATGCCGCGCCGAATGCAGTCTTCCAGCCCGTGACCCACGATCGGATGGCCCGAAGGCGCGAGGTCGCCTTCACGCACCGCGTTGCGCAGCTTGAGCTCGGCCGGGTCGATGCCGAGCTTCTCCGCGGCCTCGTCCATCTGGATGTCGAGCGCATAGTAGGTCTGCACCACGCCGTAGCCGCGATAGGCGCCGGCGATCGGCGTGTTGGTGTACACACAGCGTCCCTCGAGGTGCACGTTCTCGCAGCGGTAAAGCGAGGTGAGCGCAGTCGTGCCGACCGCGGTCACGCCGGGACCGTGCGAGCCGTAGGCGCCGGAGTTCAAGGTGACGCGCGCCTGGCGCGCGGTGATCGTGCCGTCCTTTCTGAAGCCCTGCTTCAGCCACACGGTTCCCGGATGGCGCGAGCGGCCGCCGAGGAAGGTTTCCTTGCGCGTGAATTCCAGCCGCACCGGCCGCCGCGTTTCTTTCGCGAGCAGCGCGCACAGGAACTCGGTCTGGAAGAGATCCTGCTTCGCGCCGAAGCCGCCGCCCATGTGGTCGACCAGCACGCGCACCTTGGAAAGCGGAAGGCCCAGCACCTCGGCGAGGATGCCGCGCACCATGAACGGCGTCTGGGTCGAGATCCAGGCCGTGAGCTTGCCGTCCTCATCCCAGTGGCAGACGCAGACGTTCGGCTCCATGTACGCCGGCGTCGGGCGGCCCATCTCGTAGGTGCCCTCGACGACCAGGTCCGCTTCCGCGAACCCGCGATCGATGTCGCCGCGCTTGACGAGCACCGGATCGGTGACGAGATTGCTTTTCGTCCCATGAATCGAGGGCGCATCAGCCGCGAGCGCCTGCTCGACGCTGATTGCCGCGGGAAGCTCCTGGTACTCGACCTCGATCAGGTCGAGCGCTTCCTCGGCGATCTCCTCGCTCACGGCGGCGACCGCGGCCACGCCCTCGCCCCAATAGCGAACCTTGCTGTCGAGGATGTACTGATCGCGCGCCAGCGACGCCGAGCGCGGGTGCGGCGAGCCGTAGTGCAGCACGCGGGGCACGTTCAGGTGCGTGAGCACCGCCTTTACCCCGGGATAGGCCAGCGCTCTTGCAGTGTCGATGCGCGCGATGTTCGCGTGGGCGATCGCGCAGCGCTTGATCTTCGCGTGCAGCATGCCGGGCAGCGCGAGATCGCCGGCGTAGCGCGCGGCGCCGGTGACCTTGCCCGGCACATCCGGACGCCTAACGCTCGTTCCGATGACTGACATGAAGAATCGCTTCCACAATCTTGGTATAGCCGGTGCAGCGGCAAATGTTGCCCGAGATCGCGAAGCGCACTTCCTCCTCGCTCGGCCGCGGATTCTCGTCGAGCAGCGCCTTCGCCATCATGATCATCCCCGGCGTGCAGAAGCCGCACTGCGCACCGCCGTGCCGGATGAAGCTCTCCTGCAGCGGATGCCGCAGTCCTTCGATCGTAAGCACCTCGCAGCCCTGCGCCTCCACGCCCAGCATCAGGCAGGAATTGACCGGCTTGCCGTCGACGATCACGGTGCAGGCGCCGCAGTCGCCGACGTCGCAGCCCTTCTTCGTGCCGGTGAGCCCGGCCTCGTTGCGCAGCACGTCGAGCAGGCTGCGGTAAGGCTCGACCGCGAGCTCGCGCGCCTCGCCGTTGATCTTGAGCTTCAGCAGCATCGCATTGCCTGCTCGAGGGCGCGGCGCGTGAGCACGCGCACCATGTCGCGCCGGTAGCCGGCGCTCGCGCGCACATTGCTGATCGGACGCGACTCGTCCGCCGCCGCCTGCGCCGCCTTTTCAATCAACTCTTCATTCAACTTTCTCCCTTGAAGAACTTCCTCGGCCTTCCGGGCGCGGATCGGCGTCGGCGCCACCGCGCCCAATACCACCCTGACTTCCGCGTTCAAGGTGATCGAGACCGCGACCCCGACCGTGGCGAGCTCCATCGCCTTGCGCCGGCCGTGCTTGATGTAAACCTTGCCGGTGCGCGGCGCTGGCAGCGGCAGCACGATCGCGGTCATAAGCTCGTCTGCGCCGAGCACTGTCTTACCCGGACCGGTGAAGAATTCCTCCAGCAAGACCTTGCGCGTCCCGCTGGCCGCATGTATCTCCGCCACTGCCGCGTCGGCGATGAGCGGCGGCAGCGTATCCGCCGACGGCGAGGCGCGGCAGACGTTGCCGACGATGGTGGCGCGGTTGCGGACCTGGATCGAGCCCAGCTCGCGGACAGCCTGGACCAATCCGGAATACTTTTCCTTGACGATTGAAGAAAGTTCGACCTGGCGCGCGGTGACCAGCGCGCCGATCCGCAGCCCTTCGCGTTCGTCGTAGGTAAGCCCGGCGATGCCGGGGATCTTCTTGATATTGACCACGCGATCGACCCGCCGCAGCTGCTCTTTCATCTCGACCAGCAGGTCGGTCCCGCCCGCAAGCACGTGACCTCCACCCGAGAGGAGCTGGGTCGCCTCGCCAAGCGTCGCGGGCTCGAAATACTCGAACCGCCTCATGCGGTGAGCGCCAGGCTCAAAGCCTCGGCCAGGCTGGCCGGTGCCTTCGGCTCGGGCTGGGCGAGCTGCCGCTCCACGTTCTCGAGGTGCGCCGTCATGCAGCGCGCCGCGGCGGCCGCATCGCGGCGCGCAAGCGCCTCGACCACCTCGCGGTGCTCGTCCGCGCCGCAGTACGCGATGCGGCCGGTGCGCGCGAGCGCGAGCAGCGGGGTGCGGCAGATGAGGTGCTCCATGAACCGGTCGAGCGTGCGGTTGCCGGCGAGCTCGGACAGCACCTTGTGGAAGCGGATCGACAGGCGCTGGCCTGCCTTGTGGTCGCCCTTGCGGTAAGCGCGGCTTTCCTCGGCGACGAAGGCGCGCAGCTCGGCGATCTGCTTCGCGGTGAGCGCACGCGCGAGGCGCTGCACGATCGCCGATTCGATCACGCGCCGCGCCTCGAACATCTCGCGCGTCTCGGCGACCGACGGATTGGCGATGACCGCGCCGCGGTTCGGGCGCAGCTCGACCAGCAGGCTGTGGCCGAGGCGCGTGAGCGCGGCGCGCACCGCCGCGCGGCTCGCGCCGAAGATCTCGGCCAGCTCGCGCTCCTTCAGCTTGGTGCCGGGCGCGAGGCGGTGGTCGAGCACCGCGTCGAGGATCGCGTTGAACACCCGTTCCTCGGCACGGCCGTTGCGGGTGGCGGCGCGGGGCATGACGCTTCGAGGCTATGCGCGACCCCCGAAATTGTCAACAATCCGGCCGAGATTTGGTTGACAATATCCCGGGTGCGGACCTCGCTCGACTTTTGCCTGAACGGCGAAGCGCTGTCGCTCTCCGGCGAGGACCCCACGCGCACCCTCCTCACCTGGCTGCGCGAGCGCCGCGGCCTCGTCGGCACCAAGGAGGGCTGCGCCGAGGGCGACTGCGGGGCTTGCACCGTGGTATTGGCAGACGCAGCACAGGGCGGGAGCTTGCGTTATCAACCCATTAACAGCTGCATCCTGTGCCTCGGCGCGATCGACGGCAAAGAGGTCATCACCGTCGAAGGTTTGAAGGGCGAGCACCCGGTACAGCGCGCGATGGTCGACTGCCACGGCTCCCAGTGCGGCTTCTGCACGCCCGGATTCGTGATGGCGATGTACGCGCACTACCAGCGGGCCGATGGCGCTTCGCCCGCCGACGCGATCGCTGGCAACCTTTGCCGCTGCACCGGGTACCGCCCGATCCTCGAGGCGTGCGAGCAGTCACGGGCCCTCGCCGACCCGAAGCGCGATCTCGCCGAGAACGAGGCGCTGCTCTCGCGCCTGGGGCGGCTGCCGGGAGGTTCTTTTCGCGTCCAGAACTTCTTCGCGCCGGTGAGCGTCGCGGAGCTCGCGGCGTTCCTCCTCGAGCATCCGCAGGCGACGATCCTCGCCGGCGGCACCGACGTCGGGCTGTGGATCACCAAGCAGCACCGCGATCTCGACCCTGTGGCCTACGTGGGACGGGTTACCGAGCTACGGTTTCTCAAGGAAGAAAAGGACTGCGTCGAGATGGGATCCGCCGTGACGTATGAAGACGCCTACGCGGCGCTCGCCGGCATTCACCCGGACATCGGCGAGCTGGTACGCCGCCTTGGCGCCGCGCAGGTGCGCGCGACAGGGACGCTGGGCGGCAACATCGCCAACGGCTCGCCGATCGGCGACACGATGCCGGTGCTGCTCGCTCTGGGAGCGAGCGTAGCGCTGCAGCGCGGGCAACAGCAAAGGACCGTCGCCCTGGATGACTTCTACACCGGCTACCGGAAAAGCGTGCTGCAGCCGGGCGAGTTCATCCGCGCAATCCGCATCCCGAAACTGAAGCGAGCGGCACGCTTCGCCGTGTACAAGCTCTCCAAGCGCTTCGACCAGGACATCTCCGCCGTTTGCGCCGCATTTCACGTGAGTGGAAACGAGGCGCGCTTCGGCTTCGGCGGCATGGCGGCCACCCCTGCGCGCGCCCTCCGCGCCGAGAAAATGTGGTCCCAGGGCGTGGAGGCCGCCTGCGCGGCCCTGGCCGAGGACTTCAAGCCGATCTCCGACATGCGTGCTTCGAGCTGGTATCGGCTCGCCGCCGCGCAAGGGCTGCTGCGCAAGTTCCACGCAGCGGTCGGCCCGCGCGCGCTGCTCGAGCTGCAGCCATGAAAGCCGAGCGTCCCGGCCGCGGCGGCGTGCACGAGGCGCTGGCGCACGACAGCGCCGGGCTGCACGTTGCGGGCGAGGCGCGCTACATCGACGACTTGCCCGAGCCGCCGGGGACGCTGTACGCGGCCATCGGCATGTCGGATTGCGCCCATGGGCGGATTCGCTCGATGGACCTCGAGCCGGTGCGCCAGTCTCCCGGCGTGGTCGCGGTGGTGGCGGCCGGCGACATTCCGGGCGCCAACAACATCGGCCCGGTATTCCCCGACGAGCCGCTGTTCGCCGCCGAGCTGGCGGAATTCCGCGGCCAGCCGCTGTTCGCGGTCGCGGCCACGAGCGCGGAGCTTGCGCGGCGTGCGGCGCGGCGCGCGCGCGTGGAATACGAGCCGCTCGAGCCGGTTGTCACGATCGAGCAGGCGCTCGAAAAGCAGCAATTCGTGCACCCGACGCTCGAGATCAAGCGAGGCGATCTCCTGGCACTGGACCGGGCGAGGCACCGTGTGAAGCTCACGATACGCTCGGGCGCGCAGGAGCACTTCTACCTCGAGGGCCAGGTGGCGCTCGCGATTCCCGGCGAGCACGGCTCAATGACGATCTACTCGTCGACCCAGCATCCCACCGAGATTCAGCACCTCGCCGCCGCCGCGCTCGGGATCCCCGACGCCGCGGTCACGGTCGAGCTGCGCCGGCTGGGCGGCGGCTTCGGCGGCAAGGAAACGCAGGCTGCCGCCTATGCGATGGCGGCCGCCCTGCTCGCGCGCGCCACCGGCCGGCCGGTGAAGCTGCGGGTGGACCGCGACGACGACATCATCGGCACCGGCAAGCGCCACGATTTCCTCTACGAGCTCGACGTCGGCTTCGACGGCGAGGGGCGCATTGCGGGATTGGACCTGATGCTCGCCTCGCGCTGCGGGCTGTCGTGCGATCTGTCCAACGCGGTCAACGACCGCGCGGTGCTCCATTGCGACAACGCCTACTTCCTGCCGGCGCTGAAGGTCGTCTCGCACCGGTGCAAGACCAATACCGTCTCGGCCACGGCGTTCCGCGGCTTCGGCGGCCCGCAGGGCATGTTCGCGATCGAGGGCGCGATCGCCGCCATCGCACGGCGCCTGGGCATCGATCCGCTCGACGTGAGGAAGCGCAACCTCTACGGCGACGCGCCGCGCAACGTCACGCACTACGGCATGACGCTGAAGGACAACGTCCTGCCCGAGCTGATCGCCGAGCTGGAGTTGCGCTCCGACTACAGGAGGCGCAGGAAGGAAATCACTCGCTGGAATGCAGCCAATCCATGGTTCAAAAGAGGGATTGCCCTGACGCCGGTCAAGTTCGGCATCGCCTATACGAACGTGCCGATGAACCAGGGCGGCGCCCTGGTGCATATCTACACCGACGGCAGCGTGCACCTGAACCACGGCGGCACCGAGATGGGACAGGGGCTGATGATCAAGGTGGCGCAGATCGTGGCCGACGAGCTCGAGGTCGACCTCTCGCGCGTGCGCATCACCCCGACCTCGACCGGGAAGGTGCCGAACACCTCGCCCACCGCAGCCTCGAGCGGCACCGACATCAACGGCGAGGCGGCGCGCGTCGCCTGCCGCGTGCTGAAAGAGCGTCTCGCGCCGTTTCGCGCCAGGCACCCCGATCACAGCCTCGCGCAGCTCGCCCGCGCGGCATACAACGCGCGCGTGTCGCTGTCGGCCACCGGCTACTGGAGCACGCCCGAGATCCATTTCGACCGCGCGAGCTTCACCGGCGAGCCGTTCTACTACTTCGCGTACGGCGCTGCCGTGTCGGAGGTCGTGATCGATACGCTGACCGGCGAATCGCGCCTGCTGCGCGCCGACCTGCTGCACGACGTCGGCCGCTCGGTGAACCCGGCGATCGACCGCGGCCAGGTCGAAGGCGGCTTCATCCAGGGCATGGGCTGGCTCACGATGGAAGAAGTCGTCTGGGACGCCAAAGGCACGCTCCTCACCCACGCGCCCTCGACGTACAAGATCCCGGTGGCGAGCGATTGCCCGCCGGTCTTCAACACCTGGCTGTGGGAGCGCGGCGAGAACGTGCGCGACATCGTCTACCGCTCCAAGGCGGTCGGCGAGCCGCCGCTCATGCTCGCGCTCTCGGTGTTCCACGCGATCACCGATGCCGTGGGCTCGACCGGCGCTTCGCGCGATCCCGTGCCGCTCGACGCGCCGGCCACGCCTGAGAGCATCCTGAAGGCTATATGCGCATTGAGATCCTGATCGTCGAGACGCGCGGCTCGGCGCCGCGCGAAGCCGGCACGCGCATGTGGGTCGGCGCGACCGAGGCCGCCGGCTCGATCGGCGGCGGCAACCTCGAATACACCGCGCTCAAGATCGCGCGCGAGATGCTGCTCTCTTCAGAGAAGCAGAGAGAACGCAAGTTCGCGCTGGGCGATTCGCTCGGCCAATGCTGCGGCGGCAGCGTCACGCTTCGTTTCACGAAAAAATCCGAAATCGAAACCGAGAGCGAACCCCGCTTCCACGTCGTCCTCTTCGGCGCGGGCCACGTTGGCAAGGAGGTCGCGCGCATCCTCGAGCGCCTGCCCTGCCGTCTGACCTGGATCGACCCTCGCCCCGAGGCTTTTCCATCATCAGTCGGAAAGGACGTGAAAGTCGTTGTTGAGGAAGAGCCAGCCTGGATGGTCGACGAAGCGCCGCCCGGCGCGCTCTATCTCGTCATGACCCACAGCCACGCGCTCGATCTCGAGATCGTGGAGCGCGTGCTCAAGCGAAAGGACGTCGCGTTTCTCGGCCTGATCGGCTCGGAAACGAAGGCCGCGAAATTCCGCCTTCGCCTTCAACAACGAGGAGTTTCTGCGGAAGGCCTGGTTTGCCCCGTCGGCCTTTTCAAGGCCGGCAAGCATCCGGCCGAGGTCGCGGTGTCGGCGGTCGCGCAGCTGCTAGAGCGGCGCGCGCAGGTGCCAGTCGGTGGCGCGCTGGAAGGCGTGGCCCGCGCGTAGGGCAGTCGCTTCGTCGAGCGGCGGGGCGATGAGCTGCATGCCGATCGGCATGCCCGCCTTCGTGAATCCCGCATTGGCGCAGGCCACCGGCAGCCCGAGGTAGCTGATCGGCCGGGTGAGGCGCACGAAGCGAGCCAGCATCTGCGCCGCGGCCTCGCCGGTGGAGAGGTCGGTCTCGGCGACCGTCGGCGTCTGGAACGACACCACCGGCCCATGCACCAGATCCACCTTCGAGAACACCGCTTCGCAGAACGCGGCGATCGCGGGCCCGCGTGCCTGCAGCGCCTTCACGTAGTCGAGCGCGAGAACCGGCCGGCCCTTTTCCAGCCGCTCGCGCACCTGGGCCGAGTAATCCTGCGGCCGGGTCCGGAACCATTCGTCGTGGAACGGGTTCGCCTCGGCGGCATGCAGCACGCCGGCGAGCGCGCTCAGCCTTGAGAAATCCGGCAGATCGACGTCGACCACGGACGCGCCGAGGCGGCGGAAAACCTCGAGCGACGCTTCCATCGCCTGAGCGATCTCGGCGTCGCAGCCGTCGTAGAACAGTTGCCGCGGCCGGCCGATGCGCAGCCCTGCGACGGGCTTTTCGAGGTTGCATGCAAACCCGGGGGCGATGACGCTGAGGACAACTGCCGCGTCCTCAACGGTGCGCGTGAGCGGACCCACCGTGTCGAGCGACGGGCAGAGCGGAAGGATATTCTCGACCGACACTCGGCCGTGCGTCGGCCGCACGCCCGAGATGCCGCAGAACGCCGCGGGCAGCCGCACCGAGCCGCCGGTATCGGAGCCGAGCGCGGCGAACGCGGCGCGCGCCGCCACCGACGCGCCCGAGCCCGAAGACGAGCCGCCGGTGATGCGCTCGGGATCCCAGGGATTGCGGCAGTGGCCGTAGTGCCAGTTGTGCCCCGTGGGTCCCATGGCGAACTCCGCCATGTTGAGCACGCCGAACTGGATCGCGCCCGCGGCGTCGAGGTGCTCGAGCACTTTCGCCGTCGCCGTGGCCGGGGTGTCGCGCAGGATCTTCGAGCCGCAGCTCGAGACCACGCCGCGGCGGTAGTACATGTCCTTGTGCGCCATCGGCACGCCGTGCAGCGGGCCGCGCACGTAGCCGCGCGCCACCTCGCGGTCGGCAAGATGCGCCGCCGCCAGCGCCGCGTCCTCGTCGAGGCGCAGGAAGCAGTTGAGCCGCGGCTGTATCGCGCGCGCGCGCTCGAGCACCGCTTCCATCGCCGCGACGCAGGTCGTGCGCCGCTCGCGGATCGCCGCCGCGAGCTCCACGCACGAAAGGGATGTCAAGCCGTTTCGGTTAGCGCGGTCCATGCCCAGATCGTCTCGCGCGCCGAACGCCGCGCTTCGAACACGGTGTAGGGGTCGGCGCCGGCGACGTACTTGTCGACGAGGTGCCCGACCCATTTCTCCACCTTGGCGGCGCGGCCGGCCTCGAAACGCAGGTGCTCGACTGCGCCGGCTTTCACGCCGTAATGCTTCTGCAGGGCTTCGGCGAGCGCGCGCCACAGCCGCGGCAGGTGCTGCTCGAGCATGTACGCGATCACCGCGGCGTGCACCGGCCCCGAGCGCAACCCGTGCTCGCGCAGCACGTCGACCAGGTCCGCCGCCTCGGCAGAAGGCTCGACTGCGAGCTCGCGCTCGCTCGCGCCGAGCGCCAGCAGCACTTTCTTCCACCCCGTGTCGGGGTCGGCCGCGGGATTCTTCAGCGATTCGTGCAACTGGAGGAAAAGCTCTTTTCCGTCCTGCGCATCGATCTGCGACACCTTGGCGGCGAACGCGTAGCGGCCCGGCCCGGCGACGACCGGATAGAAGGCGACGAGCAGCCTCTTCAACCGCGGTTTGGGCAGCGTTCCGTCGAGCGCCGCTTTCCACACGGGGTGTTCAGTGATCCGATTCTCGGACTTCTCCGCATCCAACCGCAGAAGATCGAGCGGTGACGCACTCGCCTGGACGTCGAGCTTCATTTCATGTCCTTCAGCGAGGCGTAGCCGCCCTTCTTCACCACCCAGATCTGAATTTCACCGTCGGGCAATTTGGTGAAATTCAGGACGTCACCCGGCCCGGCCTTCAAATCGGCGGCGACCTGCGGCGGCAGCTCCACCGCAAGCTTCTTGCCGTCCTTGCGGACCAGCACGGGAGCAGACCAGGGCATTCCCTTCGGCGGCATGGTTTTCTTCATTGGATGGCGTCCCAGAAATCGAGCACTGCGGAAGCGACGGCGGCCGGCTGCTCCTCCGGCACGTAGTGGTCGGCGCCCGCGACCTCCTGCGCCGCGATGTCCGGCCGCAGGGCGCGCGTCTTGGCCCATCCGTGGCGCGACACGAGCTTGCTGTCCTCGCCGCGCAACAGCAGCACCGGCACGCGGATCTCTTTCAGCGTGGAAGAGAGATCATGGCGTAGGCCGAAGCAGGTTTCGCGCATGGCTGCAGGCGCCGCCAGCGGCCGCCACTTGCCATCGACGCTTTCGTACCCGTGGCGCGCGCGGCGCTCGATCGCATCGGCCGGCAGGCGCGGATAGCGCTCCCTCAGGTATTTCCGGATCTCCTCCAGCGAGGCGAAGTCGCGTCCTCCGGCCTCGACCCTTGCCTCAAGAGCGTCGAATACCTCCGGCTCGATGTAGGGCGTGAAGTCGATCGCGAC
>Ga0208685_1000391_pt1 | contig 15453 bp, 14 predicted proteins | sample EasRivMeERMLT890_FD_187533 | JGI IMG/M metagenome (GOLD analysis project Ga0208685, IMG submission 187533) | Soil microbial communities from meander-bound floodplain in the East River, Colorado, USA - East River MetaG ERMLT890 (SPAdes) (version 2) | ecosystem: Environmental > Terrestrial > Soil...
CGACTCGGCAAGGTCGCCCTTGATCGCGGGATACTTCGCGGTATCGAACTCGAGCAGCGTGTTGTAGTGCGGCCGCACCGGGTGGATGAACGCGAACGAGGTCTGCGCGTGGCAATCGTAATTAGGCGGCTCGGCGCCCACCGCGAACTTGAGCAGCCCGCCAGACTTCGGGGCGTCGGCTGCCATCGCACCCGCGGCAAGCAGTGCCGCAGCGCCCAGGATCAACGCAAGAAATCTCTTCATGCCCTCCTCCTTTTCTTGGTGAAGCGTGACTCGTTACTCGTTAATCGTTTCTCGTGACGAGTGATTCGCCAATGAATCTTGGTGCGGAGCGAGGTAAGGCAAGAAACGAGCAACGAGCAACGAGTCACTCCTTCAGATCTTGATACAAGCGGCAAAATGCCGCGGCTTGACTTCGCGCAATTCGGGAACGGCCATCTTACACTCTTCGCTTGCCAGCGGGCAGCGCGTGTGGAACACGCAGCCGCGCGGCGGATTGAGCGGGCTCGGCACTTCTCCCGCCAGCACGCGATGCTCGCGCTTCGCCTCGATCTGCGGGTCTGGGATCGGCACTGCATCGAGCAGCGCCCGCGTATAGGGGTGCAGCGGCTCGGCGTAGAGCGCATCGCGGTCGGCGATCTCCATCACCTTGCCGAGATACATGACGATCACGCGGTCGGAAATGTGCCGCACTACCGCGAGATCGTGCGCAATAAAGAGGTAGGTGAGCTTGAATTTCTGCTGCAATTCTTCCAGCAGGTTTATGATCTGCGCCTGGATCGAGACGTCGAGCGCGGAGACCGGCTCGTCGCACACGATGAAGGACGGCTGCATCGCCAGCGCGCGCGCAATCCCCACCCGCTGGCGCTGGCCGCCGGACAGTTCGTGCGGATAGCGTTGCGCCATGTACTCGAACAGCCCCACCTGGGTGAGCAGCTCCGCCACCTTGGCTTGCGCCGCCTTGTTGTCGGGCACCAGCTTGTACACCTGCATCGGCTCGGCAATGATCTCGCCGATGGTCATGCGGGGATTCAACGAGCTGAATGGGTCCTGGAAGATGACCTGGACCTTGCGGCGATAGGCCTTGAGCTGCTGCCCCGCGGCGCGCGTGACATTGGCGCCTTCGAACACAATCTCCCCGCCGGTCGCCTCCTCGAGCCTCAGGAGCGTGCGCCCGACCGTTGTCTTGCCGCAGCCGGACTCCCCTACCAGCCCCACGGTCTCGCCACGGAAGACCTCGAAGGAGAGCCCGTCCACCGCCCGCACCTCGAGACGGGCGCTCTTGAAAAGCTTGAAACCGGCGCCGACATCGAAATAGGTCTTGAGATCGTGCACCTTCAGGAGCGGCTGCGCCTTGTCGAGCGACTTGCGCACCGGTGGCCGCGGGTTCGCGCTCTGCAAGTTGAGCCCGGCCGGCCCCACTTGCGCCATCTCCCGCGCGCGTATGCAGGCCGAATAGCGGTGTGGCTCGACCTGGGCGAGCGGCGGCGGCGCCGCGACGCACGCCGGCTGCTGCGCCGGGCAGCGCGGGGCGAATCGGCATCCCGGCTGCGGCTCGAGCAGGTTGGGTGGCAGGCCTTCGATGGTCTCTAGTTTCAAGCCGCGCGGCTTGTCCAGCCGCGGCACCGAGCGCAGCAGCCCGGCGGTGTAGGGATGCAGCGGCTTGGCGAAGACGTCGGCGGCGCTGCCCTGCTCGGCGAGCCGCGCGGCATACATCACGTTCACCCGGTTGGCGTAGCGCGCAACGATGCCGAGGTTGTGGGTGATGATCACCATCGCGATGCCGAGATCGCGCGAGAGATCCTTCATGAGCTTCAGGATCTGCGCCTGGATAGTGACGTCGAGCGCGGTGGTCGGCTCGTCGGCGATGATGAGCCTGGGATTGCAGGACAGTGCAATCGCGATCATCACGCGCTGCCGCATCCCGCCGGAGAACTGATGCGGGTACTGGTCGAGCCGCCGCTCCGGGTCGGGGATGCCGACCATCTTCAAGAGTTCCACCGCGCGCGCGCGCGCCGCGTCCTCGGTTACGTTGAGGTGGATCAGCAGCGGCTCCATGATCTGGAAGCCGATGGTAAGCACGGGGTTCAACGAAGTCATCGGCTCCTGGAAGATCATCGCGATGTCGCGGCCGCGGATTTCGCGCATCTCGTCTTCCGTGAGGTCCAGCAGGTTCCTGCCCTGGAACAGGATCCTGCCGCCGACGATGCGCCCGGCGGGCTTCGCGAGCAGGCGCATGATAGCGAGCGACGACACCGACTTGCCGCAGCCCGATTCGCCGACAAGCGCCACCGTTTCGCCCGGCCGCACCTGGTAGGAGATACCCTCGACCGCGCGCACCACGCCGCGGGTCGTCACGAAATGTACATGCAGGTCCTCGACTTCGAGCAGCCAGGGGCTGTGCCCGGCTGCTGGCGCGGCCGCGCCCGGCGTTACTGTGGGTTGGTCCATCCCCCGGCGGAACTATCTGAAGTTATGGTCGGGTCAGGCTATTGACCACTATGCGGATTGTCAAGTCACATTAAACCGGCACTACGCGCCGGTTTAATAATTTGCCAAACAACGATCATCGGCTGAATACTATGTATCGCGCCGCACTCGTTACGCACCTATATGAAGATACTGCTGCCGCTATTGGCGCTCCTCGCCATCGCCCCCGCGCCTGCGCTGGGGCAACAGAAATACCCTGCCAAGCCGGTGCGCCTGGTGCTGCCGTTCACTGCCGCCAGCGCGGTGGACGTGCTGGGCCGGCTGTACGCGCAGAAAATGTCGGAAGCGTGGGGGCAGCAGGTGCTGGTGGATAACCGCACCGGCGCCGCCGGCATCATCGGCATGGAGGCGATTGCGCGCGCGACGCCCGATGGCTACACGCTCGGGATGGGCAATGCCGCGACGCTCGCGCTCAACCCGCACCTCTATCAGAAGCTGCCCTACGACGTGAACCGGGATTACGTGCCGATCTCGCAGGCGGCCATCATCCGCAACTGCCTGGTAGTGCATCCCTCGCTGCCGGTGAAATCGGTGAAAGAGCTGATCGCGCTCGCCAAGGCGCGCCCGGGTCAGCTCAACTACGCCTCTGGCGGCGTCGGCAGCGCGCAGCACGTGCCGATGGAAATGCTGAAGGCCATGGCCGGCATCAACATCGTGCACGTTCCCTACAAGGGACTGACCCCGGCGTTCAACGATGTGCTCGCCGGGGAAGTGCCCATGATCATTCCCGGCCTGGTGAGCGTGCTGCCATATCACCAGTCGGGGCGCCTGCGGATCATCGCCACCACGGGTGCCACGCGCACCGGCGTCACGCCGGAGATTCCCACCATCGCGCAGGCGGGCGTGCCGGGATACGAGTTCGACTCCTGGACCGGCTTCCTCGCGCCTGCGGGCACGCCCGCGGGGATTGTTTCACAGGTCCACGCCGAACTCGCGCGCGTCAGCACGCTGCCCGACGTGCGCGACCGGCTTACCGCGCTTGGCTTCGACGTCATCGGCGGCACTCCCGAGGCTTTCACGGCGGTAATCCGGGACAACAACGCGCGACTCGGCAAGGTGATACGCGACGCGGGCATCAAGGCCGAATGAGGCGTGATGAGTGATAGGTGATAGGTGATAGGTGATAGGTGATAGGTGATAGGTGATAGATGATAGATGATAGATAATTGTCGCCGCGCGCAGCGCGGAATTCTTATCACTTATCACTTATCACTTATCACCGCTTCAGTATGAAAATGCCGGCGACCCTGCAATTCGTGGTGATCTGCCTGATCTCGGGCATCGTGGCGTTCGCGTTCGTCGGGCGCAGCAGTGCAACGGACTGGCGCACGGCGAGCCGCGAGCCGGTGGGCCTCGCGCCCGACCCCGCGGCCACCCCGGAAGCGGTCATCCAGGTCTATGCCGCCCGGGCGTGGGGCTGGCGCGGCTACTTCGGCGTTCATACCTGGATAGCGGTGAAGCCCGCTGGCGCCATGACCTACACGGTTTACGAGGTTATCGGCTGGCGGCTGCGCCATAGCGACTCGGCGGTCGTGATCCGCGAGCGAACGCCAGACGAGCGCTGGTTCGGCAACACGCCCGAGCTGCTGGCCGAGAAGCGCGGAGACGGCGTGGACGCGCTGATCGGGCGCATTGACAAGGCTGCGCGCGACTATCCGCATGCCGGGGAATACACCATGTGGCCGGGGCCGAATTCCAATACCTTCACGGCCTGGGTCGCCCGCGCGGTCCCCGAACTCGCGGTGGACCTGCCGCCGACCGCGATCGGCAAGGATTACAACGGCGGGCGCATCGTGGCGCCGGCGCCGAGCGGCAGCGGCGTGCAACTGTCGCTGTTCGGCCTCCTCGGCGTCACCGCGAGCCGCGTCGAAGGCTTCGAGATCAACGTTCTCGGCCTGACGTTCGGCCTGGATCCATTCTCCCCGGCGCTCAAGCTGCCGTTCATCGGCCGCCTCGGCGCCGGCCGCTGACGAGCGGCGTGATTCGTGGGTCGTGGGTCGTGATTTGACGAGTCACTGCATCGCTCCATCACCTCATCACTTCGTCACTCACTGACGGGCCATCACCGGCAGCACATCCATTCGGGTTCGGAGAGTTGGATAGCGTGGCCGGTGAACAACTGGATCGGCGCGCGTGTCGCTGATCAGCGAAGCGGGATTCTTCAAATAATCATTCGCTTGCCGGGTGGTTTCCGTTCGGCGTTGCCCTGCGGCGACATTCTGCGCCCTGTCGCAGACGGCTGTTCTCCCCTATCCCTTTGATTTTACAAAATTCATGACACCTGGCACGAATGCCGCTCAAGCCTCCATGCCAGCTGGTTCGCTGTACGGGATTTTCTATTTCCCGTCCCATCAACTGATACCAGGAGGTACTTGTGAAAGTGAAACACACTCTGCGGAAGCTTGTGGCAGCGCTGATGGTGGCGTTGCTCGCCGGAATTTCCGGTTACGCGTCTGCCGGCACTGCTGCGGCCGCGGCGGCGATTGCGGATGCGCCGTCACAGACGCCGGACACGCCGCCCGATTGCAAGAAAACGCCGGACGATCCGCGATGCAAGAGCAAACCTTACTAGCTCTACCGATCCGGGGCGATACCGCTTGACCGCAGCGGCTTCGGCAACCCCGCCGCTCCTCCCCCGAAGCGGTCGGCGCGGCCTTGCACTCAAGGCTGCGTCCTTTTCGGGGGAGCTGGATGGACCCAGCATCAACTTTACCGTCGAGGAAACCATGAAATCAAACGTAATGACGCATCTCAGCAAAGCACTCAGTCTGACAATGGCATGCGCGCTCACGCTCGGCCTTGCGGCGTGCGAACAGGAACAGAATTTCGGCAAGTTTGGCAAAGGCATCGACAGTGACTTCGGGACCAGTGGCCAGCAGCAGGCAGCAGAACAACTGCCAACCGACCCCCGCCAGGAGAAGTTGGTTCTGGCCGCGAACGCCGACGACGATGCGGCACTCGCAGCCAGAGTGAAGGCCGCCATCTCGTCCAACGCGGGCCTGAGATCGGTGACTGTGGACGTCAACGCAGTCAAGGGCGTCGTCACGCTTTACGGTACGGCCGACACGCCGGTGATGAGCCGCGAGGCCGCGATGATCGCCTTGAACGTGGACGGCGTCCGCTCGGTGAAGAACGAGATGGTGATCGTCAAAGGCTCGTAAGAGCCCCCGCTCTTGCGAGATACAGTGATGAAGCGAGGAGGAATGAGATGACGACAACCAGTAGCTGCGCTACGTCGTAGCGTCGCGCCGTTACCGCGTCACTTCGCCACTGCATTACCGTATCACCGCATCACCTTAAAGGAGAACACCATGACTACGACACGAATGAAGTCGCTGCTGCTGAGAAATGGCTGCGCACTGCTTGCCAGCGTGGCGGTCGTCGCGATGATCGCCGGCTGCGCCGCCACGCCGACGCAGGAGAGCACCGGCGAGTACCTCGACAACAGCTTGATCACCGCCAAGGTCAAGACGGCGCTGATCAATGACGAGAACCTCCGTGCCGGCAATATCAGCGTGGCATCGTACAAGGGCAAGGTCCAGTTGAGCGGCTTTGCCGCAAGCGAGACCGACAAACGGCGGGCCGAGGTGATCGCCAAGGATGTCGAGGGCGTCAAGTCCGTAACCAACGGCATCGAGGTCAAAGGCAAATAATATTGACAAAAACGAGGGCGGCTGCGGCCGCCCTTTTTTTTTGTACGGTGCAATTCGTTAGTCGACCTGGCACCGGTCACCGATGTCAGTCAGCTCGAATGCCGTGCTCGCGCACGACTTTCCCCCAGCGCGCGATCTCCGAGACCAGAAACTTTTGCTGCACGTCCGGCGTGCTCACCACGAGGTCCATGCCGAGCGTGTCGGTGAGTTGCGCGCGCACGTCCGGCAGTTTGAATACCTTGGTGAGCTCGGCGTGGAACTTGCCGAGCACGGGCTCTGGCATGCCAGCCGGTCCGAAGATGCCCCACCAGGCAAGCGCCGAGAAGTTGGGAAAGCCCTGTTCCGCGAGCGCCGGCACGTCGGGCATGGTGTGCGAGCGCTTGTTGCCGGTGACCGCGACGGCGCGCATCTTTCCGCCTTTCACGTGCGGCGAGAGCACCGCGACCGATGCGATGCCGACCTCGACGTGGCCGGCGAGCACGTCTACGATCATCGGCCCGCCGCCTTTGTAGGGCACGTGCACGGCCTTGAACCCGCCCGCCTGCTCCAGCAACTTCATCGTAAGATGGCCCAGGCTGCCGCTGCCGACCGAGCCATAGGTCAGCGCATCGGGCTTCGCCTTCGCCGCCTTGATCACGTCGCCGAAGTTCTTGTACGGCTTGCCCGCGTTGGTCACCACCGCCATCGGCGCCGTGCCGACCAGCATCACCGGCGCCAGATCATTGACCGTGTCGAACGGCAGCTTCAGCAGCGACGGGTTTACCGCATGCGTGTCGAACACGAACAGGAACGTGTAGCCGTCCGGCACTGCTTTCGCGGCGATGCCCGCGCCGATGGAGCCCGAGCCGCCGGTGCGGTTGTCGACGATGAACTGCTGGCCCAGCGCGGGCGTGAGCCTGGAGCCCACCAGCCGGGCGAGCGGGTCCACCGAGCCGCCCGGCGGGAACGGCACGATGAAGCGCACCGGCCTGGTAGGCCAGTCCGCCTTCTGCGCCAGCGCAGGCAGCACGGTGAGCACGGCGGCCAACGCGACCGCTGCGCGAAGCAATGTCGAGTGGATCATGGCTACCTTCCTCCTGAATGGAATGCCTATTAGATTACCACCGCCCCGTTCCCTGCTCACCGGTCACTGGCCAGCGCTCCCCCGTTTTGATAGGTAAAATGCCGATTACCGCAAACTGAGAAATGATGATGAACACCACCATCGATACCCGCTGGCTGGCAATCGGGCTGTGCGCCTGTTCCGGTCTGGCTCAGCCGCTCTACGCCGCTCAGTCCGACGCGGCGGCGAACTATCCAGGCAAGCCGATCCGTTTCATCGCGCCCTTCGTAGCAGGCGCCGGCACGGATACCACCGCGCGCAGCATCGCCGCCAAGCTGGCCGAAGCCTGGGGACAGCAGGTGGTCGTCGACAATCGCACGGGGGCGGCGGGCGCCATCGGCGTCGAGCTCACTGCCCAGGCCGTCCCCGATGGCTACACCATCTGCCTGATCTCCGCATCGCATGCCGTCAACTCGGCGACCAACACGAAGCTGCCCTATAACCTCGAGAAGGACCTGCGGGCGATTTCGCAGGCGACGTCGCTGTTCTACGTGCTGTCCGTGGTGCCCACGGTGCCGGCGAAAACGGTCAAGGAACTGATCGCCTACGCCAAGGCCAACCCCAACAAGCTCAACTTCGGCTCTTCCGGCACCGGCGGCCTGCAGCACATGGCGGGAGAGATGTTCAATTACCTGGCGGGCGTGAAGATGGTGCACGTGCCGTACAAGGGCGCGGCGGGCGTCATCACCGCGCAGCTCGCGGGCGACGTGCAGATCGGCTTCACCACCAACTTCGGCGTCCGGCCGCACGTGCCGTCGGGCCGTTTGCGGGTGCTTGCGATGACCGCGAAGAAGCGCTCGCCGGCGCTGCCGGAGGTGCCGACCATGGTGGAAGCCGGCGTGCCCGGCTACGAAGTGGACCAGTGGTACGGCATCATCACCGGCGCCAGGGTTCCGTCAGCCATCGTCAAGAAACTGTCGGCAGGCATCGCCGATGCCATGAAAGCGCCGGACGTCGCGCAGCGGCTCGCGGCCGACGGCTCCACGCCGGTCGGCTCGACACCGGAACAGTTCAGCGCACACATCAGGTCGGAGATCGCGAAGTGGCGCAAGCTCGTGAAGGAAGCCAGGATCGAACTGCACCAGTAACATGCCGCCGCGGGGCCGCGCGGGCCGGTGGCGGTCACGGTTTGAGCGCGTAGGCCTCGTCGAAGCGACGCTCCAGCTCCGGGTGCACGCCGCGCATCCGGTCCACCACCGCTTTTGCCCACTCGAAATATTCGCGCCGGCGCGTGAGGTCCCACTTGGCCGGGGGATGCCCGGCCACGTCTCGAACGTTGCAGATTTTGTCGGCCAGCTTGACCAGCTTTGCCTCGCGGCTGATGTGCACGGCGTGCTCCACCTGCAGGCGCTTGCGCTCGGCCTTCGGCAGGTTCTGGTCGTCGGTCACCTCCTCGACGATGTCCGCGATTCTTTCGCCGAACGCCGCCCGCAGTTCCGCCGGCGTGGTCTGCGTGTCTTCGACCGTGTCGTGCAGCAACGCCGCCGACAGCACCACCGGGTCGGTGACGCCGCCTTCGCTCGCCAGCACTCCGGCGAGCGCGATCGGATGGTTGATGTACGGGGAGGCCTGAGCGTCCTTGCGCCGCTGGTCGCGGTGCTTGAGCGCGGCGAACTCGAGCGCCTTGAGGATCAGGCCGATGTCGGCTGCGCCCGCGACGCCGGGCGGCGCGTGAAGGTTGACGGACATGGCTGGTTCGTGCGGCCGGAGGCAGGAGCAGGGCGAACGGCTTGAGCATGCACGCCACGCATTCAACGCGTGCGGCACGCGCCAGTACACCGATCCCCTCAACCGAACTCACGCACCCGGGAGGGCGCTGAGCCGGCGACTGCCTGCTGCTGCCGGCGGCTGTCACGCTATCGCCGTGACCCGCGGCCGGTCGCCGCGCCGTTACGGCGCGGCGCTCACACCGACTTCAGGTTGTCGGCCGAGGTCTTGCCGTCCTTGCCGCGGGCCAGCTCGAACTGGACTTTCTGCCCCTCGTTGAGATTGCCGAGGCCCGCGCGCTCTACCGCCGAGATATGCACGAACACGTCCTTGGAGCCGTCATCCGGCTGAATGAAACCAAACCCTTTTACCTTGTTGAACCACTTCACAGTTCCTGTCGGCACAAATATCTCCTGTAGATGAGTCGTAACGCGATTCAACCCTGACCAGTGCTTTCGTCGAGGATGACGCCAGGGAAGTTTAAACAACCCGCCGGGCAACGGCCACCGGGGATTGCATAAATACGGTTCACGGGGGGGGTGTGCGGTCCGCGGGGTCGGCGGGGCCACGGCTGCCGCCCGGCGCCGGGGCGTACTTGGTCACGCGGTAATTAATGGCGCCCGAGCCGTGACGGCCGACGTTGGTGAATTGGTGGTAGCCCTTGCAATGCGCGCACCGATGGAGGAAGGCGTCGCCCTTCCCTTCCGTCCGCACGATGGTGGTCTTGCCGCAATGATGGCACTTCAAGGCAGGCTTCCGCCCGGGCTGCCGGCAACGATGGTCATCTGGGTTCCTGGTGGGTGGTTGCCGGCCGTCCGATTTCCTGGCCAGCGACTTCCGGGCAATCCGCAATAGGCAGGGTCGACGCCAAATCCGAGTCGTGCATGATACACGGATAGCCGGGGGAAGTCCCGCGAATTTCACCCCGCGCGGGCGTCACGCCTTCCCGGCGAGGGCCTGTGCCAGCACCCGGGCAACGTGGACGGCCGCGCGGCCGGCACCGTCGCGTATCTGATGGCGGCAGCTCGTGCCGTCGGCAACGATCAGCTCCTGGGCGCCCGCCTTGCGCACCCGGGGCAGCAGCGACAGCTCGGCCATCTTCATGGAGACGTCGTAGTGCACGGCGTCGAAGCCGAAGGCCCCGGCCATGCCGCAGCAGCTCGACTCGATCGCTTCCACTTCCAGACCGGGGATGAGCTTGAGGACCTTCTGCACGGCCGGCATGGCATCGAACGCCTTCTGGTGGCAATGGCCGTGGAGCAGCACCTTCTTCTCCCGCAGCGGCCCGAGTTTCAAGTCGAGCCGCCCCGCTTCGTGCTCGCGCGCGAGGAATTCCTCGATCAGGAACGCGTTCAGCGCCAACTCGGCGCTCTCCGCGCCCGGCAGCATCGAGAGGAATTCGTCGCGCAGGCCCAATAAACAGGAGGGCTCCAGCCCGACCACCGGCACACCGCGCTCGACGTATGGCGCAAGCGTCTCGATCGTGCGGCGTGCCTCGAGCCTCGCTTCGTCCACCAGGCCGGCGGCAAGATAGGTGCGGCCGCAGCAGAGGGGGCGGCCACCGTCCGCGGCCAGCGGCAGGCGCACGGTATAGCCCGCAGCTTGCAGCACTGCCAGCGCGGCGCGTGCATTCTCCGGCTCGAAGTAGCGGTTGAAGGTGTCGACGAGGAGCACGACTTCGCGGCCTTCCCCCCTCGCCCTGGCCTTCTCCTCATTCCCGGGAAGAAGGTTGGGGTGCGTGACGGCGTCCTTGAATGAATCGCTGCTCCACTTCGGCAGGGAGCGCTGCGATGCAAAGCCGAGCAGGCCCTTGAATATCCTCTGCAGGACATTCACGAGAGGCGCGAGGCGTGAGGCGTGAGGCGCATATCGCGGCAGATAGGCAACCAGCCTTTCCTTGATCGACAATGCATGGCGTTGTCGATAGTGGTGGAGAAACTCCACTTTCATCTTCGCCATGTCCACGCCGGTCGGGCACTCGCGCCGGCAGCCCTTGCACGAGACGCAAAGCTCGAGCGTCGCGTAGAGCTCGTCGGAGCCGAGCGCGTCCGGACCGAGCTGCCCGGAGAGCGCGAGCCGCAGCGTGTTGGCGCGCCCGCGCGTGAGATGCTGTTCCTCGCGCGTGACGCGATACGACGGACACATGGTGCCGGCGTCGAACTTGCGGCAGTGGCCGTTGTTGTTGCACATCTCCACCGCCTTGGCGAAGCCGTCCCCCCGATGTCCCGCGCCCGTCTCATGTTCCGACCAGTCGAGCGCGGTCTTGATGGAGACGATCTTGTAGCCGGGGCGGTAGCGGAACAGCGAGCGGTCGTCCTGCTTCGACGGCCGCACGATCTTGCCGGGGTTCATCAGCCCCTTCGGATCGAACAGATCCTTGATCTCGCCGAACGCGCGCGTGAGCCTGGGGCCGAAGAACGGCTCGACCCACTCCGAGCGCACCAGCCCGTCGCCGTGCTCGCCGGAATACGAGCCCTTGTACTGCTTCACCATCTCGGCGGCCTCCTCGGCAATGGCGCGCATCTTCTGCGCGCCGTCGCGGCGCATGTCGAGGATGGGCCGCACGTGCAGGCAGCCGACGGATGCATGCGCGTACCAGGTGCCCTTCGTGCCGTGCTTCTCGAACACGCGGGTCAGGCGCTCGGTGTACTCGGCAAGATGCTCGAGCGGCACCGCGCAGTCCTCGATGAAGGACACGGGCTTGCCGTCGCCTTTCATGGACATCATGATGTTGAGGCCCGCCTTCCTCACCTCCCACAGGTCGCGCTGCAGGCCGGGATCGATCACTTCGACCACGCTCCCTGGCAGGCCGCGGTCGCCCATCAGTTCGGCGAGCTGCTTCAGGCGGCGGAGCTGCTCCTCGCGGTCGCCGCCCGCGAACTCCACCAGCAGGATGGCGTCCGGCTCGCCTTTCACGCACTGGTCCACGATGGCGCGGAAAGCGGGATTGCCGCGCGCGAGCCCGATCATGGTGCGATCCACCAGTTCCACCGCGGTGGGCTGCAGCTTCACGATGTGCTGTGCCGACTCCATCGCCTTGTAGAAAGCCGGGAAGTGGCACACGCCAAGCGTCTTGTGCTTCGGCAGCGGCGAGAGATCGAGATGAATTCGGCGCGAGTACGCGAGCGTGCCCTCGGACCCCACCAGGAGGTGCGCCATGTTGAACGACTCGCCCGACAGCATGTCGAGGTTGTAGCCGCCGACGCGGCGCAGCAGCTTCGGCACGCGGTGCTCGATCTCCTCGGCTTCGCGCGCGGCGATGCCGCGGATCTTCCTGACCAGTTCCTTGTAGCCGGCGGGACCCTCGAGCCGGTTGACATCGCCGGGCACGGCGCCGAATGAGAATTCCGCGCCGTCGGCCAGCACGGCATCGATCCCGCGCACGTTGTGCACCATGTTGCCGTAGTGAAGCGAGCGCGAGCCGCACGAGTTGTTGCCCGCCATGCCGCCGATCGTCGCCTGCGCGCTGGTCGAGACGTCCACCGGGTACCACAGGCCGTGCGGCCTCAAGTACGCGTTCAACTGGTCGAGCACGACGCCGGGCTGCACGGTGGCAGTGCGCGCGTCCCGGTCGAAAGCGACGATCTGGTTCAGATGCTTCGAATGGTCGATGATCAGCGCGGCGCCGACCGTCTGGCCGCACTGCGAGGTGCCGCCGCCGCGCGCGAGCACCGGCACGCCTTCATCCACCGCGATGCGAAACGCGGCGAGCGCGTCTTCCTCGGTTGCCGGCACCACCACGCCCACCGGCTCGATCTGGTAGATCGACGCATCGGTCGAGTAGCGACCGCGCGAGGCGGCGTCGAACAGCACGTCGCCTTTCACCTCCCGCTTCAGGCGGGCGGCGAGGGCCGAATCACCTGGGGAAATCTTTCGCATCGTCATTCAAAGGATGAACGTGGAACGTGGAAGGATGATCCCCCGCTTCGCGTGTGATTCAGAGTCCCTCGCTTTCGCTGCGCCCGCTCGGAGGCAGGTTTTTCCGACCGGACAGCCGTGAAAGGAAGGGAACAACACGCTATCACCAAGTGAAACGGGTGAGGGTCATCCTTCCACGTTCCACGTTCATCCTTCGGGTGTTTCATGGCGAGTTACGGGTGGGCCTATAATAACGCACCCCACCCGGAGCCAAGCCATGAAACACCAGAGCGGCCGCCACTTCCTGCAGATACCCGGTCCCACCAACGTGCCGGACCGCGTGCTGCGCGCGATCGACAGCGCGACCGTGGACCACCGCGGTCCCGAATTCCAGCACCTGAGCAAGGAAGTGCTCGGGGGGCTCAAGCAGGTGTTCAGGACGAAGAGCCCGGTGGTAATTTTTCCCGCCTCCGGCACGGGTGCCTGGGAAGCAGCTCTCGTCAACACGCTCTCGCCCGGCGACAAGGTGCTGATGGTCGAGACCGGCCATTTCGCGACGCTGTGGCAGAACATGGCCAATAAACTCGGGCTTGCGCCCGAGTTTATTAAAGGGGATTGGAGGCATGGAGCCGATCCTGCCGCAATAGAGGCGCGGTTGACGGAGGACAAAAAGCACGAATTCAAGGCAGTGTGCGTGGTGCACAACGAGACTTCCACCGGCGTGGTTTCGCGCATCGGCGAAGTGCGGAAAGCCATCGACCGCGCGAAGCATCCGGCGCTTTACATGGTGGACACCATCTCCTCGCTCGCCTCGATCGACTACCGCCACGACGAATGGGGCGTGGACGTGACTGTCGCCGGCTCGCAAAAGGGCTTGATGCTTCCGCCGGGGCTTTCGTTCAACGCCGTGTCCGACAAGGCGCTCGCGGCCGCGAAACAGGCGAAGCTCCCGCGCTCGTACTGGAACTGGGAGGAAATGATCGCCTCGAACAAGGATGGCTGGTTCCCGTACACGCCGGCAACCAACCTCCTCTATGGCCTGCAGGTATCGCTCAGGATGCTGCTGGAAGAGGAAGGCCTGGAGAACGTGTTCAAACGCCACGACCGCCACGCCGAAGCCGCGCGCCGCGCAGTGCGTGCCTGGGGACTCGAGATCCTGTGCGCGAATCCCGCCGAATATTCCAGCTCGCTTACCGCGGTACTGATGCCCGAGGGCCATAGCGAGATCAAGTTCCGCGAGGTGGTGCTGGAGCGTTTCAATCTCTCCCTCGGCTCCGGGTTGACGAAGCTCCGCGACAAGGTGTTCCGCATCGGCCACCTCGGCGACTTCAACGACCTCATGCTCGCGGGCACCCTCGCCGGCATCGAGATGGGCCTCGCGTTGACCGGCGTGCCGCACAAGAAGGGCGGCGTGGACGCCGCGATGGATTATCTCCTGCACAGCGAGGTGGGGCGCGGCGCGGCGAAGGCGCGCGCGGCCTGACCGCCGCCACGCTCGAACGGCGTGATTCGTGAGTCGTGATTTGTGATTCGACCCACCCCTGAATCTGTTCAGGCCGTTCGCGCAAAGCGCTCCAGGAATCGATTCACGAATCACGATTCACGATTCACGCATTTATGAAACTAAAAGACCGCATCGGCATAGACATCAGCCGCCGCCTCAAGCTCGAGGACGCCATCGTGTGGGCGGCGAAGAACGGCCTTCGCCACATCGACATCCAGCTCGACACGGGGGAAAACGCACTTCCGAAATTCGATGCCAGGCGTTGTGCCGTCGTCAGGAAGCTGCTCGACAAGCACGGCATCGAACTGGGGTTGCACACGAACTCGGCGGTGAACGTCGCGGAGTACTCGCCTCACGTATCGGACGCGGTGACGGAATACCTGAAGCGCTACGTGGATCTCGTCCCCAGGCTCGGCGCGAGCTGGACCGAGATGCACGCGGGGTACCATTTCACCAAGGACAGGAAGGCGCGCATGGAAGCCGGGAAGGAGCGCCTGAAGCGGGTCGTGGCGCACGCGGAGAAGAAAAAAGCGCTGGTGCTGCTCGAAAACCTCAACAAGGAACCGCAGGACGCGGAGGTCCACTACCTGGCCCACACCGTGGAGGAGTGGCAGTACTACTGGGACATCAAGTCGCCGTGCTTCAAGCTGTGCTTTACCGCCAACCACGCGCACCTCGTGCCGGAGGGGATCGAAGGCTTCGTCGCGGCGCTCGATTTCAGGCGGGTCGGCGAAGTGCGGCTCGCCGACACCTGGAGGAACGGCCACGAGGTGCATCTCAAGCCCGGCGCCGGCGACCTCGATTTCGGCGTGATGTTCAAGCTGATCGAGGGCAAGGGTTACCGGGGCTACTACACCAACGCGTTCACCACGCTCGACGACATGCTCGCGGGGCGCGACTATCTCGTCGATCGGGCGCGCGAAGCGGGCGTCAAGGTCGACTAGCGTCGACTGAAGGATGAACGTGGAACGTGGAAAGATGACCCTCACCTGCGGTGATTGTCTTTTGTCCCAGCCTCCCGTCAACTTCGGCCGGCAGCTTTCTCGCTCTGACCGAGCGCAGCGAAAGGGAGGGTCTCTGAAGCTCACGCGCAGCGGGGCATCATCCTTCCACGTTCATCCTTCATCCTTTAAGCCACA
>Ga0208685_1000393_pt1 | contig 15418 bp, 23 predicted proteins | sample EasRivMeERMLT890_FD_187533 | JGI IMG/M metagenome (GOLD analysis project Ga0208685, IMG submission 187533) | Soil microbial communities from meander-bound floodplain in the East River, Colorado, USA - East River MetaG ERMLT890 (SPAdes) (version 2) | ecosystem: Environmental > Terrestrial > Soil...
ATGACTCCCGAGACGCAGAGGTTTCTGCGAGCGAGGGGGTATTCAGCGGACGCAATCAAGAGCGGGCAACTTGAACCGTGCGTGAACTACAGCGATTCGCGCGTTGCCGAAATTATCGAAAAAGCCCGCCTATACGACGCCGTCGATCCCGAGATCGAGGCCGAGCTGTACGCGGAGCTCGATCGACTAGCGGCTCCCGCGAAGGCCGAAGATGCGTCGAAAGGAAAGGAATCGTGTAGTTGCACGCCCGATGTCGGGCCTCCCCGATAATGGCCCGCCAGGCCCGCGCGGGGTCGGCGCGATTCAACGATCTCGGGCGGGCAGCAGAAGAGGGCGCGGGGATGGGGTGTGAGCGCGCGCGTAACAATTGGGCCTGTAGTGTCAACTAGTTGGCAGTTCGCGATGAACTTGCTCGGTATAGTTAGGCGCTATGCCGATCGGGGATTACCCCCGGAACACAGGCGGATAGCGGGTTTCCGCGTGGGGCCGGTACTGGCGTTATACTCAACCTTCGGAACCGTGGCGCTGTGAAAACGATCAGATAAGGCGTCCCACGAAGTCGGCTAAAATCTCCTCGTAGAATCAGGTCAGATCAGAGACGGCCATGAGCGCTCAGTTTTTTAACACGGTGGCAAATCGGGATGTCCTCGGTTTTGCGGACGACTATCAAAAGATCGCAGACTTTCTGAGTCTCGACGAGAACGACTTGTCGAAGATGGCGCAGGTGCGCAGACAAAGCATACGTCTCGACGAGCCGCCGCGCGAAGTGATTGAGCGCCTCCACGAGACCGCGATCGTAATCAATCTGGTTGCTGAGTTTTTCGACGGAGACCGCAATAGAACTGTTTCGTGGTTCCATGCGCAAAACCCAAGCCTGGGTAACATCAAACCACGTGACATGTTGCGGCTCGGGCGCTTTCACAAGCTGCACCAGTTCATCCTAGAAGCACGAGAAGAGGCTGGCTGGGGACACGCCTGAGCGGTGGCAGACGGCGGCGGCCCGAATCACTCGCTGGCGAGCCAGGCGAGGTCGCCAACGTCATTCTCGATCAGTTCTCTAGTGCTCAGCTCGGGCAATGGAAAGTCATCGCCTACGAGTCCGATGCCTACTACATCCGTATCTGGCACGAGATGGAAGCGCAGCGGCAGGCTTCGCAGGCCGCCATCACTAGCGCGCTACAGAGCGTCGCTGGCATTGAGTTGCCCATCGATAGCTGGGTTCGCGCTGTCGATTTCAAATATAGCCTTCAGCCGTTGTCGACAAAGGGGAGCGTGGCCGGCGTCGGTGGCCGATTCAACTACGGGGGCAACATAGATCCGTGGAAATACCCCCCGTTCAACGCGCTCTATCTAGGGGAAGATGAAGAGACCGCCTACCGAGAAAAGTTCGGTCTAGCGCGATCGAAGCGCGTTGCGGGCTTGCAACCTCATGAGCTTGCACTACGCAAGCCCAACTATGTCATCGTTCGGGTTCGTGGTCTTGCCAGCAACATCTTTGATCTGACAGAAAAGAACGTTGAGCCGTTCATAGACGCGGTTTCGAGGTTAATTTTGTTCGATTCCACGAAAGGCGACAAACGCTGTCTCGCGCTGTTCCCTCAGCAACTGGAAGGAAGCACATCGTTCATTGAGCTGGCTGATGAAGCTCCCGTCGAGTGCGTGCATCGGCGCATCGACGGGGTGAGTTGGAGAGACTACGTCTAGCAATGCAGCGACAGAGAGCTACGACGACACTTCCCGAGCCCGCCTCATCCTCTCCGCGACGGCATCACATAGACGATCCGAATCTGCCGCGGCCGCGCGTTGCAGTTTCGGCACGTGAGCCGGTGCTTGAGCTCGGCGATAGTGAATTGAGGGCCGTAGATAGCGGCGAGGCGAGCTGCGTTGAGGCGGATCGACCGACTGCACGGATCGCAGTCGGCGTAGATCGCATGGCTGTCGCCGAGGTCGGCGAGCGTGTTCAGTCCTCGCCTGGGCATCGCGGGGTCCGCGCGCGGGCGACATTGTCGGCGACCCGCTGCCAGTGTGCGGCTTTCTCGATCGCGCCTTTGCGCCGAGCGCGTGCGGCTAGGCGGCGGCAGGATTCCTCAAGGAGTCGGAGATCCTCGTCGGTGAGCTCGACGGACGGCGCACTCACGAGCTTGGCTGTCATAGCCGCGCATCGTGCCGACCGAAGTCGGGTTTGGCGAACTACTGTATTTGTGCGTTTCGATCAGATACGGCACTTGGCGTGCCTGTTGATGGCTTCACAGTGCCCTGCATCCCCATGGTTGCCGGCTGCGACTTCAAGTTACCGACGGCACTGAGAACGATCCCAATGGGCTCGCCTTCGCCGTCTCGTTTCACCTCAGCAAAGCCGGCGTGCTCGAGCGCATGCAGTATCAGCTTGTTGAGATGGCGTAATCTCGCCGCCTCGTTTCGTAGCTCTTTGCTCGCGACGAAGAAGAAGCCCCACCCGACGATCAGGGTAGCGACTACCGAGATAATCGTAGCAATCGCGGACTCGCTCATAGCGCTGGAATCTTACCGGAAACAAAGAGGGCACCGAATCGCGAATCGACCCGAACAACGCGGGCGGCGAAGGAGCCGGCTCGTGGCGATCGAGGCCGAGATCGACCGCGAGACCGCCCTCACGGCGACCGAGCTGGCGTCTGGCCGTCCACAATCGCGATGAACTTGCGGCCCGGGAAGCGGAGCCCTAACTCGTCTCGAAGTGCGTCAAAGACGACGCGCGCTTGAGATCGATTCTCCGGCAAGAATTCGAGCGTCATGTTTGTGAGGCTTTCGAGCTGACCGCGCAGCGCAGGGCCAGTCACGTCGAGCAACTGACCGAGGTCGCTGGCGCCAACGATGCCGGACCTAGCCCAAAGGTTCTGCGCCGTCGCGAACAGGGCGCCTCGTCGCTGAACCAGATCCAGGTACTGCCTGTAGCGCTCGTGTTGAATTTGGACCTCCACTAGGAGACTTGCTTTCGGCGAGTTCAGCATGAACTCCAAGCGGGCGACGTCGAGAATTCCCTGCCGCGGCTCCACGAAAATCCTTGGTCGCAGTTGGCACCAGTAGAGCGACGGATGCACTGTCGCCAGCTCGGGGGCGAGTCGTTGTTCGATCATCGTGTAGTCATTCCAGACCATGTAGAGATCGAACAATATCCGGTTGCCGGCCTGAACCTTGGCGCTAACCTCTTGCTCGCTCCGTCGCCGAGACTCAAGGAGGAAGGCGCCCCAGGCGCCGATAAACGTTGCGACGAAGGTCGTAAGCGCGTTACCGGTTCCGACGATTTCCGGCGCAGACGTTGCTGCTGCGAAGCCAATCAGAAGGCCGACGAGCGCGAACACGACAAGAATGCCGACGGCCTCGTCGCTTTTCATCGGCTGCCCCCTTGATCGCTCTTTCGGCGACTCTCGGAGCGAAGTCTGCCACAAACAAAAACCCCGGCACTGAGGCCGGGGTTCGAAGTGTCAACTAGATGACAGTTCAGGTTGCGAGTAGCGCCTCGATCGCCCGCGGGTGAGCTCGGAGCAGCTCGGCGACGTCGCGGACCGTGAGGCCGGAGCGGAGCAACACGCGGATAGCTTCGGCGATCTGGACGCGCGTCACGGCCGATGCTCCGTCACCGTGTCGCCGTGCACTATAACTACAGTCGCCACGTCGTCCCCGTGGTCCTTTTGCCGAAGGGCGATGTGGGCGCCGATCCGAACGCCAGCGTGTCCGGGCTGCGGGTCGAGCGACTGATAGAGCACATGCGAGCCGTCGCGCAGCACGGTTGAGGACCGTTAGGTACTTGTTCATGACGCGCCGCCTTTCGACCTGTCGCCGTTCCACTGGCGATTGGTTTCGACGATCTTGTCGATCGCGTCGAGCTCCCGATCGAGCAGGGTGTACAGCGCCGCGTGTTCGTCGCCGTCGTCCGATTCGTGCTGGATGGCCCGGCCCAGCGCTTGGCAGCGCTCGAGCCCGAGCAGCACTTCGTCGTACGGGGTGTTTACGCGCTTGGGCGGCGCGTCGTCCGGTTCGTAGGGTTCATCCGTGATGGTGCACTTCCCCAGGTACTCGACCGCAGCCTCGACTCCGCGCTCGCGGCGCACGTCCATCGCTGCGTAGCGGTCCTTTGGGCCTGCGATGACGAGCAGGCCGAGGAACTGCTCATAGGTCTCGCGCACATGCGGAGCATTGAAGTCGTCGCGCGTCGTCCACGGCGATGCATCGGCGTGCAGGCCCGCGGCCTTTTGGCGCTCCAGCGCGGCGGCGATGGCTTGCTGCTCGTCGGCGTCCGTGTCGCGCTCCTCTTCCGTTTCGAGCCATTCCTCGACCTCTTCGACCGTCGCTCCGACGAGCACATGCTTGTCGATCTTCGGGTCATGTAGATAGAGCCGCGGATCGCCGTCGTCGGCGTTGTCGACGAAGAGCTGACAACCGAGCTCTTGAACGCGGGCGCGTAGAGTTTCAAAGTTCTGAGTAGCCATGCTGATACCTCCGGGTATCGGTGGGGTTAGGCCGTCGCGCTGTTCACGCAGCGCGCACGGCCGCTTGCCGCGGGATGCGGCAAATTCTTGCAGGAATGCACTTACATGGCACTTACGACGGGCGAGCCGTCGAGCGCTGTTTAGCGGAAGTGTCGTAAGTGTTTGGCGGGAAAGGGCGAAAGTGGTCGGGGTGACAGGATTTGAACCTGCGACCCCTGCGTCCCGAACGCGAAAACGTCCATTGGCTGGCGCGGGTTCCGTCCGTAAGTAGCTGATTGGTAGGGCGTGCTTGTGCATGCTTGTGCGAGCGTATAGCATCGGATTGCACTTACGCAAGCACTTACGGCACGAATCATGGCACGCGGATCGAAAGCGCAGAGCGCGAAGTATCAAGCGCAGAAAATCACCGTCGAGCTCATCCGCAAGGTAGCCGCGTGGCCGGCGCCGGACAAGCCGAAAGAAATTCTCGACAGCGCCGCCGGCTTAGTCCTACGGCACCAGAACAAAACCGGCTATCTCGGCCTGTGGGTCGTGCTCGGGCGCGGCAAGCGCGAGCGGCCGTTCGGCAAACAGTGCGACGCGCGGCGCGTCATCGACCCGTCCGCGGCAATCACGCTCGGCGCCGTGAAGGCCGAAGCGAAGCGACTGCGCGGCGACGACGCGAGCGGCCGAGACTTCAAAGGGGAACGCGCCCAGGACCGCGCGGTCCCGACGCTCGACGCCTATCTGCGTGACAGCTATGGGCCGTGGGCCGAGCAGAATCGACGCAGCGGCGCCGACACCGTGGCGCGCATCAAGGCATGTTTCGCCGACGAGTTCGGCGCCGACAAACTGAGTGCGATCACGCCAGTACGCGTCGAGAAGTGGGCGAGTCGGCGCCAGCGCGACGGCGTGACTGCCGAAACGATCAACCGCGACATTGAGGCGCTACGACCGGCTCTGCAACGTGCTGTCCGGCCGCTGAAGCTCATTACCGAGAATCCGCTCGCCGACTACGAAAGGCTCGAGGTCGACAAGAGCAAGCGCGTGCGTCGTGCGTTCACGGCTACCGAGGAAGCGAAGCTCCGCGCAGCGCTCGCCGCGCGCGACGAGAAGAAGGCCGTAGAGCGCGCGAGTGCAAACGAATGGCGCCGTGCGCGTCACGAGGACGAGTTGCCGAGCCTCGCGGGCCTGTACGCCGACGTGCTCACTCCGGCCGTGCTCGTGAGCATCGAGACGGGGCTCCGGCGCGGCGAGCTCTTCGCGCTCGAATGGCCGAGCGTGGACTTCGCTGCAAAGCTCGTTCGCGTCGAGGGAAAGACGGCTAAGACTTTTCAGACGCGCGAGATTCCGCTCAACGCCGACGCGATCGCGGTGTTGCGCCGCTGGTGGATGCAGAACGGACAGCCGCGCGCGGGCTTCGTGTTCGGCGGCGCTGAACGACTCGCGAACCTGCGGAAGTCCTTTGGCGCGGTACTCAAGGCCGCGGGCATCAAGAACACGAAAGCGGGGCGCGTGTCGTGGCATTCGCTCCGGCATTCGTTCGGATCTCGTCTCGCCGCCGCTGGCGTGGATGCTGCGACGCTGCGCGATTTGCTCGGGCATCGCGACCTTGAAGTCACGAACCGCTACATACACAGCGACGCCGAGCGGAAGCGCGCGGCTGTCGAGTTGCTGCAATCTGGCAGTGTGCAATGACGACCACAAACGAGCTCGCCGAGGCCGCAGCGGTTATCGTCGATGTGTACCGCGACGCTATGGCCGTCGCGGCGCACAACATTAGCGTCATGCAAGGGGAGCTTCCCAAAATTCAGCAAGAGCGCGTGCGCGGGCAGTACGGCGAACTGATAGATCGCCAACTAGAAGCGCTTGATCTGATGCGCAGCGAATTCATCGAGTTCGCAAAAGACCCTGACCGCAGCGCGCACAAAGCGCTGACCCTCGGCGCGCTCGGCATGTTGCTCGTTATGTGCCACTACGAGGCGAAGCTTCTCGCACCCCAGCTCAATCTCAAGCCGTTCAAAGAGCTATGGACTGACGCCCAGGTTCTAGCAGTGGTTGACGATCCGCGTTATCCGACTCGGGCGCAGCAGGCCGCGAAGCTCGGGATGCCAGAGCGGCATCTATATCGGCGCCTGAAGAAGCTGCGCCTCGCTTAACTCCCTGACACGTGGCCACGCGTCATGACACGCGGCCGACTCGTCACTACCGCACCAATCCCATGTGCACGACTCTGTGTGCATGGACAAGCACCAACACGCAACCCAAGAGCCCACGCGGCAGAAGCGTCCGCGTGATCCACATCCCAGCGCGTTAGCGTACGGCGTTGACGAAGCCGCGCACGTCCTCGGCATCTCGAGACGCAGCGTCTACGAGCTCATCGCGCAGCAACGCCTGAAATCCACGAAGCTCTGCGGGCGCCGAATCATCACGCGCGCGTCGCTTGAGCACTTGCTCGCGGCAGCCGAGTAGGCCGGGGGTGATTCCGACCCACAAAAAGCACGATGCCGAAGCTCTGGCGGGCTCCGGCATCGTTTCGTTCACTGACACTGAAAGGAACTGGCATGAGCAATTTACCCCACAACCCGAACAGTCCGCAAACTGATCGTCGGCCGCCTCCGGGCTACGTCGAGATGCTGTCGCATCTGCTCGCGAAGTCGTCGCGATGAGCGCCTGCCGTGAGGCCGTAACAGCCCTAAACCGAACCGTAGCGCCGCGATCTCGTCTTAGCCTTCGTGACGCTATCGACTTGAAGTGTCGCGAGTGCATTCACGACCCGATTGGCGGGGTGGGCACTTGGCGACAGCAAGTCGAAGCGTGCACGGCGCGGAGCTGCGCGCTGTTTGCTGTTCGGCCGCGATCGACGGCAGAGCGCGTCGAGCAATGAGCGCCGCCGCAAATCTGCAACTACTGAAAAAGAACGCCGATCTGCGTTCTTTTCGCGACCCCGCGCTCGACACCCTCGGCATGGAGCTCGCCACCAAGATCCTCGTGCTCGAGGCCGTGATCGCCGCCATGACGCGAGTCGCTCGCGAACGCGAAGCCTGGTACCGCGCGAAGCTCGCGGACGCATACGCCACGATCGCGAGGCCGCGGCGATGAGCGCCGAGCCCGACAACGTCGCGTTTCTCAAGGGCTATGACGCCGTCTCCCCGACCGGCGCCGTGCTACTGGCGAACGTCGAGCAGTATATCGGCCGGTTCGTTGCGTACCCCAACGAGCACGCCCGCGTTGCTCATACGCTGTGGATAGCGCATGCGCACGCAATGGAAGCTTTTGAGTCAACGCCGCGGTTGGCGTTTCTGTCGCCAGAGCCAGGATCGGGTAAGACGCGAGCGCTAGAACTTACGGAGACGCTTGTCCCGCGTCCCGTTGCGAACGTGAACGCTACGCCGGCCTATCTGTTTCGCAAGGTGAGCGATCCGGCCGGACTGCCAACGATCTTGTTTGACGAGATCGACACGCTATTCGGCCCGCGCGCGAAGGAACACGAAGAAGTGCGGGGAATCCTGAACGCTGGGCACCGTCGCGGAGCTGTCGCTGGCCGTTGTGTTGTAAAGGGTAAGACCGTCGAGACGGAGGAGCTGCCAGCCTACTGCGCCGTAGCACTCGCGGGACTTGGCAATCTGCCTGACACGATCTTGACCCGCTCCGTTGTCGTGAAGATGCGTCGCAGGGCGCCGTCCGAGCACGTCGAGCCGTACCGTCGCCGCATTCACGCTCCAGCGGGCAATGCTTTACGCCACCAGCTTGCGGAGTGGCTTGGCGACTTCAGGATGATCGACTACCCCGAGATGCCGGCCGGCGTCGAGGATCGGGCGGCTGATGTGTGGGAGCCGTTGCTAGCGATTGCCGACCTAGCCGGCGGCGACTGGCCGTCCAGAGCTCGGGTAGCGGCTGTAGCACATGTAGCGCAGGCTAGGGAGGGGAACCCAAGCTTGGGCGTTCGGTTGCTGGCGGATATCAAGCTCGTATTCAAAGACCAGCTACTCCTACCTACCCAATCAATTATTGATGCGCTGATTCAGATTGAAGAAGCGCCCTGGTCCGATCTCCGTGGCAGAGCGCTGGACGCGCGCCGGCTTGCTAACTACCTACAACCGTATGGAGTGGTATCAAAGCGCGTGCGTATCGGCCCCGCTGTTCTGCGTGGCTACGCTCGAACGGACTTCTACGATGCTTGGACGCGCTATCTGCCAGCCCCACCCACAACCGCAATAAACGGTTCTGGGTCTCCCTCTATAGAGGGTGCTACATCCGCTACGCCCGCTACACCGATAGCGTTTGCGCGCTCGTGCCCCGACTGCGACGGCTCCGGCTGCTCGACGTGCGGCGAGTTCAAGGCAGCAGACGGGACGGAGCTCGGTGCTGCGTGAGCGCAGCGCCCGACATTCGCACGTGCGAGCAGTGCGGCCCGTTTGCAACGCTTATGAGCCTTCAGCGATGACTACTCGTCGCGTTCGCCTTCGGCAGTCTTCTCGAGCAGTTCGACTGCCTCGGCCAGCGCATAGATTTGCGCAGGAGTCAGCTCGTCCAGTTCCTTCCGCAGTCGGCGAAGGGCGAGCTCGTCCTGCGGTAGCACGACGGTCTCGGCTAAAGGGTCGCTCTGCGGGGTCTTCACGGCCGCGAATCGTACGGATCTCGTCGCTAGCGCCTTGTGACGCACTTCACGATTCGTCCATTGAGCGCTCAGTGAGGACTCATTGAGCGCGGCGATCGACATTCGTGCGTGTGACCAGTGCGGGAAGTCCTTTCGCCCGACTCGCAGCGATCACGTTTCCTGTTCGGTCAAGTGTCGCAAGCGAAAGGGCCGCCGCAAACAAGAGCCTATGCCGTCGCTGTCGCCCGCTGCTGAGCTGAGGCTCGATACATACGCGATCTGGCCGAGTCGTTCCGTGCGCAAAGGCGAAAGTACGCGCGCGGCGATCGAGTTGCTCGAGTGGATTACAGAACACGACGAATTGTTGGCGGCGATCGCGAAGTGCGCTGAGCGCGAAGCGGCCGAACGATTCGGAATTGAGTCAGAGTCGTTCGAGTTTCCAAACAGTAGCCGTGACGAGCCGTGACGGACGGATGAGAAAATAGAAGTATGGACGAGAGCGAATTCATGCAATGGAGCAAGTGGGCGGCGGAACACGATCCCGTTTCGTGGGTTTTGATCGCGTCGTGGCTGATCGAGTCGGCGGACTTCGTGAACATGCCTGACGCTGACTTGCCTGTGTACTTCGAGCTGCTCCAACGACGTGACGCGGTGCTCGCGGAGTTGCCGATGAGTCCGACTCCCGGCGAAGTGGTTCACTGAGGAACGAAAACAATGGCACTTCCACCTTGGCTTTTGCAGAGACTTCAGGCTGGCGGCGGATTCATGCCCGCGAACTACGGTGCTGTCCCCTTGCCTGGCGGCGGCGGCCCGATGCCCGGGGCTCCGCCCGCGTGGTCAACGCCGCCGTTCAATCCGAACGCGCCGAACTACGGAGCCGTGCCGCTTCCTGGCGGAATGCCGCCTTCGCGGGTCCCGCAACCGCAGCAACCCCAGGGCGGGCCGCCTTCGCAACCGCTCATCCCGACATATGGCAAGGGCGTTCCACCGTGGTTGCAAAAGTTCAGTGGCGGCTTCAACAAATTCGCCAATGGAATTTCTGGCGTGCAGTACAACCCGAACCTGTCGCCGCAACAGAACGAAGCATTAGCCCAACATCAGCGCATGGCGATGATCGGTTCGCTGTTCCAGTCGGCGCGGCCAGTCCCCCGCGGTACAGGAAGCGTGCTTGCCGACTTCGGCGACGCGATGTTCGCGAGTCAGCAGGCCGGCGGTCAGCGCACGGAATCGCTCATGCGAGAGCAAGCGGTTCAGCGCGAGCTTGAGGAAGCCGACCGTCACGCGCAGGCTGCCGCCTCGCTCGACTCGTTTATCCAGCAGCTCGCCTCGCCGCGCTCCGATGGCTCTACATCGTTGAACGCGGAGCAAGCGAAATATCTCTCGACGGTTGCGCAGATCGACCCAAGTGCAGCGGCCAGCATGATCGGAAAGATACCCGGCATTCTCGGCCCGGCGCCCGAGGAGCGGATCGGCGAGTCTCCGATCGGGAAGCTGTTCGCGGATCTTGAGACCGCCGAGGCATCCGGCAACGCCGCAGCCGTCAGCGCTCTAGAGAGTGCTATCCAGCAAGAAATCGGCGGCGACGAAGACGCGCCAGAAATCACCTTCGATGACGTGCGGGCGCTTCGCAACGACGTGAAGCGGGACAGCGCGCAATTCCTCGAGCAGCAGCGCGGTTATCAAGCCGTGCTCGCCGCCGTGAAGGACCCGAGCCCGGCCGGCGACCTGGCGTTGGTGTTCGGCACGATGAAAACGTTAGATCCGGGCTCGATCGTCCGCGAGGGCGAAGTGCAGCTCACCGAGGGCGCCGGCTCGCTCGCGCAACGCGTGGCCGCCGACTTCAAGCGTGTGTTCAGCGGCGAGCGTTTGACGGAAGGACAGCGACAAGATTTCGTCAACATGGCTAAGAGTCAATTCGGGGCCGCTCGCAAGCAGCACGATCGCGTTGTCGAAGACGCGCGCGGGTTTGCAGAGCGTCACGAGCTCGGCTTCGAGGACGTGTTCCCGGAATACCTGATGCCCCAAGACGAGGGCGATGGCCCGCCGGTCCCTGAGTACGATTTCGATCCGGCGACCGGGCAACTGGTCCCGAGACGCTGATGCCGGCAATACACACTCCAGGGATTGGCAAGATCCACTTCCCCGATGGCATGGCCCTGCAAGAGATCCAGGCCGCTGTGCAGAAGCTCTCGGGCAATGTCGGCCGCGATCCGAGCACCGGCCAAAGAGATTTCGGCCTCGAGCGCCTAGACGTGCTCATGGCAGGAGCGCCGGACACACCGCGCGAGCCGAAGTACCGGGTAACGCTCCCTGGCGCCGGTGGCGCGGGCTTCACGCTCCGCGGCGCGCCGGCCTCGTTCGCGAACGCCATGAACAACATTCCCGTCGAAACCTCCGCGCCAATCGTTGGCGCAACGCTGGCGAGCATTGCGTTTCCGCCGGCAGCTCCCGCAATCGCCAGCCGAATGCCGATGTGGAGCGCTCTCGCCTCCCGTTTCGGCCCGAGCATCTTGGCTGCCGGTACGGGCGGCGGCATGGGTGGGGCTTTAGCCGAATCCGCAAACCCCGAATCGACTCCGGGCTCTGTCGCTCGAGCCGGGCTTCGCAGCGGCGCAGAAATGGCGTTAGCAGAGACGGCCGGACTCGGAATCGCGGGCCTCGCTAATCGGGCGCTGGCTCCGAATTTGCGATTCCTCGATCCGCTTAAGCCTGTACGACAACGCGTCGCGCAGTTTGCTCGTGAAGCTCCGCAGCACACGCGCGGCGTGCTCTCGAAGTTCGTGGAGGCTCTGCCGGCCGGCGCTCGCAGTGCTGCTGAAGGCGTGCGAGCCGCTTCAACGCAGGTTAGCAACGTGTTCCGCGGTCTCGTGGCGCCGCAAGCAACGACCGCAACGGTTTCGACTCGCGCCGTTGCCAATCGCGTGGCCGAGACACTGCATCAAACCATCGGGAAGCGTCCGATGCGCATCATCGATCGCGTCTCAGGCAACCCGCAGATGCTCGAGACACTGCGCCGGAGTCTTTCGCCGCGCGAGTTCGATGATTTCCTGTCCGTCACACTGTCGCGCGCGATCGAGCGCTCGACGGTCACGCAGGGCGGGCGCCGCATTCTTGACGGTCAAAAGCTCCTCACGTTGTGGCGTCAATTCCCCAGCGAAACGCAGCAGGCATTCTCAGGCGCAACCCGCAGCGCGATCGAGAGCCTTGCGGTGCTCGGCACGACGATTCAGCGCGCGGGGAAGTTCGCGTCGTCGTCGATCGGCGCCGAGCTAGTCGAGGCCGCGGTAGTTCCGGCGGCTACTGCGGTGTTCGGGCTCCCCGTCGGCGTGCCGCTCTACATCGCAAAGGCTTTGATGTCGCCCGGTCCGCTCGTTCGCTATCTCACGCGAAGCAATCTCCCGAGCGAGGCCGTACGCACGTTGGGCCGTCAGACTTTGACGACCGGCATTAGGAGCGGGCTCCTCGATGAGGAACCGCAGCAGTGAGCCGAAGGAGATAACGGGAATGGCGATGTTAGGCAGCGGTCAACTTTCGGCCCTCATGCTCAACCCGGATTTCGGCGGGCTCACGATTGGCGGAGAGGATCTCTCGCGGGAGGATCTGGCGGAGCTCGCAGCGTTCGACGCTGAGCAAGCGCGCCACAAGCGTGAACTGGACCGGCTCGACCGAGAGATTGCGAATCTCGACCCGTCGAACAGAAGTCGGCGACTGACGCTCTCGAACTTGCGAGCGACCGTCAAAAAGCAGCACTCCGAAGCGATGGGGAACGCTGTGGGTCAATGCATGGTGCTGGGGATACCGATTTACCTCGCGCTCGCGCAGGCGCCACTAAGCAACAAGCTCGATGCGCTATTCGAGCGAATGAACACACCACGAGGAAAGCAATGAGTAACGAATCGTCTTCGATTGAGATCGCTCCGGCGGAGTCTGTATCGCATCTCAGTAACCACGTCGATCAAATGGTTTCCGGTCAACTTGACCGCCAATCGGCCGAGGACCAGGCCGGCGACATTATCGGCCGTTCGTTCGGTCTGCCCGAAGGGTCGGACGATCGAGAAGCGCCGAGCCGTTCCGCCAGCGACGACACGCCTTACGGCTTCTCCGATCCGCTCGATGCCGAGAGCGCGCCGAGAGACGAAGAGGAAAGCGTCGACGAAAAGCTCGACCGTCTCTTCGATCCCAAGCCGCCGCCGAAACCCGCACAGCCGCAGCAGCCGAAGCAGCCGCCGCGAGCCGAGACGCAGCAACAGGAGCATGAGGCGCCAGACGAGCCGGTTAGCTCCAACCTCTTCAGTTGGGAAGATCTCCAGCGCGCTCAGAAATTTGCAGCGGGGCGGCAGCAACTCATGGAGGCGATCCACCGGCATCAACAGGACGTGCCGCTCATCGAGCAGATCGCAGACCCGCAGCGCAAAGCCGCCGCGCTCGAATGGCATCACCGACGAGAGCAGGAGATCCGGGCCGCCGCTGAAGCGCTGGACCGGGTTAACGGCGAATTCCATAAGTCTGCCGAGGATCGAATGACTGCGCGCGCCGAGCGGCAGGTCGCGAGTGAGCGCCAGAAGCTTCAGAAGGCGTTCCCCGATCTCGACGTGCCGAAGCTCCGCGGCGCTCTGCTAGAGCGGGGTTACACCGAGGATCAAATACGCGCAGCCAGCGCCAACGATCTCATCATCGCAGAGGAATCCCGCCGCTATCGCGAGCTGAAAAAGCAGCAACCCGTCAGGCGGGCCATCAAGGTATCGGCGAAACCAGCGCAGCCACTGACGCCCGAAGACAGAGTCGGCCAACTCATGGAGCGATCACTGAACGGAGGCAGCCAAGCGAGGCAAGCCGAGTACCAATCACGAGAGCAGTCGAAGGCGGCCTATCGTGGCAAGCACCGCTAGAGAGGGGGTGGACCTTGGACGTGAGTTACGAGGACCTAAAGCAGCGCTACGCCGAGCGCACGCAGCGAACCCCGCGGCGCTCGACCGTCAACTATGGCCGCATGGCGTGGGAGGCGTTGTGCAGTCCGTTCGGCAGGGAAGCGCATGTCGCTACTCGCCGAGAGCAAGCGCAGCTCGACGCGAAGCTTAGGAAGCTGTTTGGTTGACCGTAAGCACAGGAGATCCATACGCATGAAGACTCGAAAGCTACCGAACCAAGGCGGACGCAAGACGCCGCTGCCGTTACCGAGTGCTGCGCAGGTGAACGCGAAGCGCAGCGGGCGCAATAAGGCTGCGTTTCCGAAGTGAGAGCCAATGTTTGACCCCCCCTAGACCCCTTTTTGGCGTGTGTTGTATGCGCGTGGGGGCGGAGGGGGCAGTCGCTTCGTTAAAACTCGACTTTTTCGGAGTTAGGTATGGAAACGCGCGGTCGCAAAAGTGAATCCGAGCGTGAAATCGCGCCCCTGGTCGCAAGCTTGGCCGCAGTCTCCGAGACGAGACCCGAGCCGCCGGCCTATTTGCGAGAAGCCGAGGCGGCGGAATGGCGCACGGTGGTAGGCCGGATGCCGGCCGGATGGTTCCGGGCGGAGAACTTCGGCTTGCTCGAGGCTTTGTGTGGTCACGTCTGCCGGCTGCGCCAGATCAACGCCGAGCTCGCCGAGCAGAGTATCGAGGGAGAGGACTTCGAGCGATACAACCGCTTATCGATCGCCGCAGAGCGGGAGAGCCGCGCGGCGGCGATGTGTGCGACGAAGTTGCGCCTAACTTTGCAGAGCCAATACGACGAGAAGGCAGCCCATAGAAGCGCGAGCCGGCAGAACTTTGAGCGCCCTTGGAACACGAAGCAATGAAAGACCGGGGCAGCAACGACGCTGACGACCGCCAACCCACGAACGTCGTCACGCTCGATCCCCGAGCCGGCAGGCCCGAGCCGCCTCCCGAGCTGACCGCCGATGAGGCGGCGGAATGGCGCAGGCTCGTGGGCTGTATGCCGCACAACTGGGTGACGCCCGAGAACGTCGACACGCTCGACGACTACTGTCGGTTCTTCGACCTGATGAACGTGCTATCGCGTGAGCTCCGCACGATGCTGGAGCGGGGCCTCAATACGCGCGAGGACACCGCTGCCTGCATCCGGCTGCAAACAGCCGGCGACGCTGCAGCGTTCGCGATGCTGGAGTGCGCAACGAAGCTGAAGCTCACCCCGGAGAGCCAGGGGGCCGACTGGGTCGTTATCCCCGATGCCTGAGAAGGAGTGAAGTAGTGGTGAAGCGCTCGAACGTGATTCAATTCATGGCTTGCGACATGACTCCCGAGACGCAGAGGTTTCTGCGAGCGAGGGGGTATTCAGCGGACGCAATCAAGAGCGGGCAACTTGAACCGTGCGTGAACTACAGCGATTCGCGCGTTGCCGAAATTATCGAAAAAGCCGCCTATACGACGCC
>Ga0208685_1000395_pt1 | contig 15408 bp, 19 predicted proteins | sample EasRivMeERMLT890_FD_187533 | JGI IMG/M metagenome (GOLD analysis project Ga0208685, IMG submission 187533) | Soil microbial communities from meander-bound floodplain in the East River, Colorado, USA - East River MetaG ERMLT890 (SPAdes) (version 2) | ecosystem: Environmental > Terrestrial > Soil...
CGAACAGCGTGATCGACGCGGCCGGCTGGGACAAGCGCCGCTCGCGCACGCCGCTCCAGCGCCTTGCCACCGCCGAGGATGTCGCCGCGGCCGCGGTTTATCTTGCCTCAGACGACGCCCGCAGCATCGCCGGCGTGACCCTGAAAATCGACGGTGCCATTACCGTGGTGGGACCGTGAAAGCAATCCTCGCCGCCTTGCTCGCGTGCGCTGCCATGGCGGTCCACGCGCAGGATCGGTTCCCGGAGAAACCGGTGCGCTTCGTCGTGCCGTTTCCCCCCGGCGGCGGCACCGACGCGCTGGCCCGCATCCTGGCGGCGAAGCTCGGCGAGCAGTGGGGGCAGCAAGTCATCGTCGACAACCGTGCCGGCGCGCAGGGAAACATCGGTACCGCGGCCGGCGCCAAGGCCGCGCCCGACGGTTACACGATCACGTTCGCGCACCAGGGCGCGCTCGTGATCAATCCGCACCTTTACCGCGACCCGGGCTACGACACGCTGCGGGACTTCGCAGCCGTCGCCCGCACCACCGAGATGGCCTTCATCGCCGTCGCTCATCCCTCGGTGCCCGCCTCGAACCTGCGCGAGCTCGCGCAGCACGCCCGCCAGCATCCCGGCAAGCTGACTTTTGCCTCCACCTCCGCCGGCCCGCACATCGTGGGGGAGCTCTTCAAGCAGGCGACCGGCACCGATCTCCTCCATGTTCCTTACAAGGGGGCCGGCCCCGCGATCAACGACCTGCTCGGCGGCCAGGTCCTGCTCATGTTTTCCAACCCGACCTCGACGGTACCTCACGTGAAAAGCGGCAAGCTGCGCGCGCTGGGCGTGATGGACGCGAAGCGCAATCCCTCGCTGCCCGACGTTCCGACGGCGCTCGAGGCGGGGCTGCCCGAGCTTGCGAACGTGATCGAGTGGTACGGCGTAGTCGTGCCCGCGGCGACGCCTCCTGGCATCGTGCGGCGGCTGAGCGACGCGGTGCTGCGGGCGATGGCGGCTCCCGACGTCGTCGAGCGCGTGACGCAGATCGGGCAGACGCCTTCTCCGGCTGGAGCAGAGCCCTTCGCGCGATTGATTCGCGAGGATTACGCGCGCTGGCAGCAGGTCGTCAAGACCTCGGGAGCGAAGGCCGAGTGACGGTGAGAAGCCTCGTGCTCGGCGCCGCCCTGGCGCTTCTCGCGCCGGCACTGCAGGCCGACGAGGTGTCGCTGCGCCTCGGCGGCAAGGAGATCGAGCTCAGTTCCGCGTTGCGCGAGCGGATGGTCTATTTTTCGCGTGAAGCCCTGAGCCGCTGCGGCCCGAATACCAGCCGGCATCCCGGCAACTTCGGGCTGGCGGCGCTCGGGGTCGAGGGCCGCTGGAAAGAGCTCCTCGAAGGATCGCGGCTGCGCGTGCGCTTCGCCGAGCCTTTCGTGAGCGAATCGCACCTCGGCGGCACGCTCGGCGTCTCCGAGGCGCTGATCGGCCTCGAGCACAAGGAGTTCTTCGTCGGCCCGGATTTCACCCGGCACGGCGCGGCGATCGCCGAGCACCTGCAATGCGGCTACCTGCCGCTGCTCGAGCTCGCCTGCCTCGGCGAACTGCAGCCGCACCTGCCTGGGCGCTACCGCGAGACCTGCGCCCGGCTCGAGCGCGACGCACAGGGCCGCATCGTCATGCCGCCGCCCGACATCGCCCCTTCCTGCAGCTGAACTAGGCTTTTTCCTTGTACAGGTTGGGCAGGTCCAGGCGCCGGCCCGGGTCGATCAGCACCGCAAAGAAGGGCTTGCCGCGCTCGCGCCGAGCGCTCGCCACCTGCTGGAGCGCCGCCACGATGACCTGGAGATCCTCGGCTGCCAGGCAATCGAGCCCCTCGAGGATCAGCACCTGGGCCGCCGGGCCGGCTTCGAGCGCCGCCGCGCGGGGGACGGTCCCGTCGGTCGCGCGGTAGACGCCTGAGCGGCTTGCGTCCTTATAGCGCTCTGCGAGGTGTCCCATCGGCGCGCGAGTTTACGTGACTGCGGGGCCGTCGCCCGCCGCGACGCACCATGTTTCCTCGAGAAACCGTTTCCTCTTGGGGCGACTTGCCTATGGAGAATCGCTGGGCGCATACTCGATTTTCAGAGGGACGAAGCTCATCGGGAGGAGGCCCGCATGGCGAGCAACACCAGCCGTCGCAATTTCATCCGCAAGACCGCAGCACTCACCGGAGGTGCGTTCGCCGCAGCGGGTGCGGCGCGCGCCGCGCCGCTGCCGGTTGCACCGAGCAACCAGGAGCCCGGCCGCATCATCGACGAGACGGCGTACGGCATGCCCTCGAAGTTCGAGGCGCACGTCAAGCGCCGGCGCACCGATGTGTTCAAGAACCGGCAGAACCTGTCGGACTGGAGCATGACGCCGCTGCAGCACCAGCCCGGGATCATCACCCCGAACGGACTGATCTTCGAGCGCCACCACGCCGGCACGCCGGACATCGATCCGAAGACGCATCGGCTCGTGATCCACGGCATGGTGAAGCAGCCGCTGGAATTCGCGATGGACGACCTCACGCGCTACCCGTCGGTGTCGCGCTTCCATTTCCACGAATGCTCGGGCAACGGCCTCACCGACTGGCTGAAGCCGGCGTCGACCACCGTGCAGCAGACGCACGGCCTGCTCTCGGGGGTGCTGTGGACGGGCGTGCCCGCATCCACGCTGATGGAAGAGGCGGGCATCGATCCGAAGGGCAAGTGGGTGCTGTTCGAGGGAGCCGATTCGTCCGCGCATGCGCGCTCGGTCCCGATGGAAAAGGTCCTCGACGACACGATCATCGCGTATGCGATGAACGGCGAGATGCTGCGCCCGGAAAACGGCTACCCGGTGCGCGTGGTCATCCCGGGCTGGGAAGGCAACGTCAGCGTGAAATGGCTGCGGCGCATGAAGGTTGGCGACCAGCCGTGGCACCTGCGCAGCGAGACCGCGCGCTATACCGACCCGATGCCCGACGGCAAGTGGCGACAGTTCAGCATGGTGATGGAGACCAAATCGGTCATCACCGCGCCCTCGGGCGGGCAGAAGCTCAAGGGTCCGGGGTTCTACGAGATCACCGGCCTCGCCTGGTCGGGCTCGGGCAAGATCCGCGCGGTCGACATTTCCGTCGACGGCGGCAGGAACTGGCGCGAGGCGAAGCTCGAGGAGCCGATCATGGACAAGTGCCTGACGCGCTTCAAGGCCGCCTGGAACTGGGACGGCTCGCCCGGGGTGCTGATGAGCCGCGCGGTCGACAGCAACGGCTACGTGCAGCCGACGGTGCAGGACCTGCAGAAGAAGCGCGCGATTGTGGGCTTCGTGCAGCACCACAACGCGATCCAGCCGTGGTCGATCAACGCCCAGGGGGAGGTGCGCAATGTCATCGGCCAGGCTTAGGGTTCTCGCGATCATGGGGGTTTCCGCGGCGGTCGCTGCGTGCGCCGGCACTGGCGGCGGATCCAGTGCACCGGCCAAGTCGTCGACCGGCATCTGGATGGGGAGCGCGGGGCCGCATGCGGTCCAGCCGCTGCCCGACAAGCCGCGCTTCGGCAAGCCGGTCAGCGAGGCCGACCTCGCGGCCTGGAATATCGACATCCGCACTCCAGATGGGCGGGGATTGCCGGCGGGCAGCGGGTCGGTGTCGCAGGGCCAGCAGGTGTACGCGGCGAAGTGCGCGGCGTGCCATGGCGCCGACGCGAAAGGCGGCCCGGTCTACGGCACGATGGTCGGCGGGATCGGCTCGTTCAAGGGCGCGCCCCGCGTGCTCACGCCCGGGAGCATGTATCCGTACGCGCCGATCCTGTTCGACTACATTCGCCGCTCGATGCCGATGGACCGGCCGCAGACGATGACCAACGACGAGGTCTACGCAGTGTCGGCGTACCTGCTCAACCTGAACGGCCTGGTGCCGGCGAACGCGGTGATGGACGCGCAAAGCATGCCGAAGGTGCAGATGCCGAACCGCGACGGCTTCCTGCTCGACGATCGCCCCGACACGCAGGCGACGCGTTGCATGACGAACTGCAAGTGAGCGGCATGTGCGCACCACGGCCGGGCGCGCCCCGGCCGTTTTTGTTTCATAAGGAAATGCGCATGAGCATAGAAGCGCCGAGTCTTGCCGCGAACGCGCGTCGCGGCCGAAAATCTCGCTGAAGGAGAAATTCGATCATGGCGAAGACTGCCGCGCAGTGGGAAGCGAAACCCAAGTTTCCGGAAACGCATTACGTCGACTCGCGTGTCTATACCGACGACGCGATCTTCGAGGAGGAGAAGGAGAAGCTGTTCAAGCCGTCGTGGATCATCGCCTGCCACGAGTCCGAGATGGCGGCGCCCTACGACTACCGCCTGTTCAAGCACCCGGCCGGCGTGCCGCTGATCGTGATTCGCGGCGACGACAACAAAGTGCGCGCGTTCTACAACATCTGCCCGCATCGCGGCAACACCATCCTCTACGATCCCGCGGGCAACGCCAAGCGCCTGACCTGCATCTTCCATCAGTGGTCGTTCGACTCGCGCGGCAACTGCATCGACATCTCGCGCGCCGAGCAGGGGTACCAGCAGCGCTTCTGCAAGGAAGACGCGGCGATGCGCGAAGTCAGGTGCGAGGTGGCGTTCGGCGGCTTCGTGTGGGTGAACCTGACCGACGACGCGCCGGCACTGCGCGAGTTCATCGGCAGCGCGATGGACATCCTCGAGCCCTACATGCAGCAGCCGATGGAGGTTTTCCACTACCACAAGGCGCACGTGCGCACGAACTTCAAGCTGTGGCACGACACGAACAGCGAGTTCTACCACGACTACCTGCACTACTTTAATCGCATCACCGGAATGATGCAGCCCGGCTACTTCGACCGGAAGTACACCGGCTTTCCGAACGGCCACGCCACCGTGGGCTCGATGCAGATCCAGTACGACAAGTACGAGGGCTCGAAGGAGCGCGCGGTCGGCTGGCCGGGGCTCGCGCGCGGCGGCTGGTACATGGTCGACGTTTTCCCCGGCATGACCTACAACCTGCGCACCTCGGTGCTGCGCATCGACACCGCGATTCCGCTCGGACCGAACGAGGCGATCATCGAGTTTCGCGGCCTCGGGCTGAAGAGCGATACCGAGGAAGAGCGCCGGCAGCGCGTGTTCGACCACAACATGATCTGGGGCCCGTTCGGCCGCAACCTGCACGAGGACCTGCTGGGCGTGCACGGCCAGGGACGCGCGCTGCGCAAGGACAGCGACGCGCGCTGGATCCTGCAGGGTCGCGAGGAGAACAACACCATCCACGACGAGGTCGGCATGCGGCACTACTACGCCGAGTGGGCGCGGCGCATGGGACGCCCGGCGTACGACCCGTATCGCGAAGGAAAGCCAGGGCCGGTGCGCGCTGCTGCTTGAATGAATATCGAGAAAAGAAAAGCGATCGAGGAGCTCGTCTACCGCTCGTGCCTCGCGCTCGACGGCCAGGACTACAAGGCGTTTCTCTCGCTCTGCGACGAGAGCTTCCGCTACAGCATCTGCACTTACAGTCCGGAGATCCGGCGCGAGATGGTCTGGCTCGACCACGACCGCAAGGGGATGGAGACGCTCTTTACCAACCTGCCGCGGCACAACAGCGACCACTCGCCGCTCACGCGGCATGCGACGGTCTATACGGTAGAAGAAAAAGGCGCTGAGGCCGAGGTCGTCTCGGCCCTGCAAGTGTTCAAGACGCAACTCGATGGCGGCGCCACCGAGCTTTTTGCCGTCGGCCGGTTTCACGATACCGTGAGTCTTCAAAAACTGAAGCTCGAGCGACGCCTGGTGCGGCTCGAAACCCGGCTCCTCGGCTACGGCTACCACATCCCGTTCTAGATCGATGCGAATCCAGGTGAACGCGCGCAATCGGGGCTACGAGTTCGAGGCCCTCCCGGGGGAGCGGATCCTGTATGCCGGGTTGCGCGCGGGCATCGACCTGCCCTACGAGTGCGCGACCGGCACCTGCGGCACCTGCAAGGCGAAGCTGCTGTCCGGCCGCGTGCAGGACCGCTGGCCCGATGCGCCGGGACGCAAGTTCGTGAAGCCGCAGGCGGCCGAGTTCCTGATGTGCCAGTGCGCCGCCGAAGACGCGCTCACGCTCGAGGTCTCGAAGTTCGTCTACCCGGTCGAGCCGGGTGCCTGCGTGCCGCAGACCGGCAGCGGCACCGTGCGCAACGTGCGCCCGCTCACGCACGACGTGACCGGCTTCGCGCTCGAGCTCGAGCGGCCGCGCGACTTCGACGCCGGGCAGTTCGCGCTGCTCGCACCGGAAGGCATCCAGGGCTACCGCGCCTACTCTATGTGCAACTACGCGCGCGCCGCGCGCGTGCTCGACTTTGTCGTCAAGCGCAAGCCCGACGGCGCGTTCTCGCAGTGGCTGTTCGGCGCCGAGCGCGAGGGCACGCGCCTGGACGTGTTCGGCCCGCTCGGCAAGGCCACCTTCGAGCCCGCGCTCGGCAAGAACCTGCTGTGCATCGCCGGAGGCTCGGGGATCGCGGGCATGATGTCGATCCTTGCGCGCGCGGACGAGGCGCGCTACTTCGAGCGCCACGACGGCTGGGTGTTCTTCGGCGTGCGCACGATGAAGGACGCCTTTCTCCTGAAGGAGCTTTCGGCCTCGAAGGCGAAGATCACGGTCGCGCTGTCGGAAGAAGACGTCTCGGAAAAGACCGGGAAGGACTGGCCGGGCCTCAGGTTCGAAAAGGGCCTGGTGAACGAGGTGGCGAAGCGTGCGATGGCGGGCAAGTACCAGAACGTGCGCGCCTACGTCGCCGGCCCCCCGCCCGCGGTGGATGCGGCGATCCGCGTGCTGCTGCTCGACGCCCGGCTCACCACCGACAACATCCGCTACGACAAATTCAGCTGATGGCGAAGCGCATGGTCTGCCGCGTGTCCGATGTCCCTGAGAACGGCCTCAAGGAATGCGAGGCCGAGGGCGGGCTGAGGCTCGTGGTGGCGAACGCCGGCGGCGAGTTCTTCGGCTTCCAGGCGATCTGCCCGCACCAGGAGGTGCCGCTGTGCGAGGGCCTGTTCGACGGCTCGACGCTCACCTGCCACATGCACCTGTGGCAATGGGATGTGCGCACCGGCGCGCCGCTCGGCATCGCCGAGACGCCGCTGCAGCGATATCCCCTCGCGCGCGAGGGCGACGCGCTCTACCTCGGCGGCGAAAGCACGGCGCTCGACGTGGGCGAGCTCTTCAACGGCCTGGATTCCACGACACTGGAAAAGCTGATCAGTCTGGCAAGGCGCGAGAGCCATCCCGCGGGCGCGGTACTCTACCGCCCCGGCGACCCGGCCGAGGATTTCTTCGTGCTCGATTCTGGGCGCATCGAGTTTCTCATCGGGCGCGGCGACCGCACCGCGCCCGGCGGGTTCATGCTCAGGAAAGGCGAAGTGTTCGGCTGGGCGGCGCTGCTCGAGGGCTATCCGGCCCGCATCGCGAGCGCCCGCTGCCTGGAGGATGCGTCGCTCCTCAGAATCAACGGCAAGGCGGCGTTGCGGGTCCTGGAAGGCGACCCGGCGTCAGGTTTTACGGTCATGCGCCGGCTGGCGGCGCTGATCGCGCGTTATCTCGCATCATCCGGAGCAAGGTGAGGACAACCGAGGAGAGGAGAAAGTCATGAACAGGCGGCATTTCATCGCAGCGGCAAGTTCGATAGCAGCGGCGGCTTCGCTGAGCGGCGCTGCGCTCGCGCAGGAGTATGGCAAGCCGGGCGGGCCGGTCACGGTCGTGGTCGGCTACCAGCCGTACTACACGCAGTCGTGGTCGGGCGTGGTGATGCGCGGCAAGAAGTTCTACGAGAAGTACCTGCCCAAGGGCTCGAACGTCGAGTTCCAGATCGGCCTGCAGGGCGCGATCATCGTCAACAACATGCTCGCCGGCAAGCAGCACATCGGCTACATGGGCGACATGCCGTCGATCGTGGCGACCACCAAGACCGAGGTCGCCGACGTGCGCCTGGTCGCGAACCTCGGCCTCGCCTACGACCAGTGCAACGCGTTCCTGGTGCGCAACGACGCGCCGCAGTTCAAGAACGACCAGGAAGCGATCCGCTGGCTCGCGGGCAAGACCGTCGCGGTGCCGAAGGGAAGCTGCACCGACCGCTTCGCGCAGGCGACCTTCAAGCGCTTCAACATCCAGCCCAAGGAGTACCTGAACCAGAACATCGAGGTGATCACCTCGAACTTCCGGGCCGGAAAGCTGGACGCGGCGGTGATGTGGCAGCCGACCACCTCGCGCCTGGTGGACGAGGGCCTCGCGCGGCTGGTCGCGACCGGCAAGAGCGTGCAGGAGAACGACGGCGGCTTCCTCGCGATGCGCGCGGACCTGATCAAGGCGCGGCCGGACGTGGTCAAGGCCTGGCTGCAGGCCGAGCTCGACGCGCAGCTCTTCATCGCCGACCCGAAGAACGCCGCCGAGGTGATCAAGATGGCGAAGGAGCAGACCACCGGGTTCTCGGAGAAAGTGCTGTGGAACTCGCTCTACGGCCGGTATCCCGACGCGGCCGGCGGCGGCGAGATGCGCAACACGATGCACTACACCTTCACGCCGGAGGCGAGGGAGCTGATCACGCGCGCGGCCACGTTCCTGCACTCCATCAAGAGCATCAACACCGAGAAGGTGCGGCCCGAGGCGATCGAGTCGAAGTGGACCGAGGAGATCCTCAAGGAGCGCGGCCTGAAGGCGCCGATCGCGCAAGTGAAGGCGTTGCCGGCTTCGCAGGCGCCCAAGTAAACGATGGAGGCTGCCGCAACCGCCAACGGGGCGGTCGACGGCGCGGTCGCTGCGCTGCGCGAGAGCACGCCTTTCGGGGACGCCTCCCCGGGGCTGCTCGCGCGCGTTGCGGCGATCGCGCGTGCTGCCCGCTATCCCGCCGGCGCGCGCATCTACAGCGCCGGCGACGATGCCGACGACATCTTCGTGGTGGTCTCCGGGCGCGTCGACCACGTGTTCACGCCGGAGGTGGGCGCGCGCGAGCCGCTGAAGCGCATGACGCGCGGCGGCGTATTCGGCTGGGCGGGGCTGCTCCTCGGCCAGACGCGGCGCCTCGCCACCGTGACGGCAGCCGAGCCGACGGAGGTGCTGCGCCTCGACACCGAGGCGCTGGTCGCGCTGCTCGAGTCGGAGTCGCTCGACGGCGGCCGCGTGATGGAGCGCTTCGCCGGCATGATCCAGCGCGAGTTCACCCTGCCCGCCATGCTCTCCCAGGTGCGGCGCCTCTCCGGCCCGCTCACCGAGGAGATGTCGAGCCTCAGCCTGACGATGTACCGCCTGTCGCTGTGGCTGAAGAGCCCGCGCCCGTACCTGATGGTGATCGGCTTCGCGCTGTTCCTGGGCCTCTGGTATCTCGCCGTCGAGGTGTGGAAGCTGCCGCGCTTTCGCGAGATGCCGGGCCTCACCTCGGTGGTGAAGGAATGGCTCTCGCCCAACCCGACCTACGGCCTGTCGCTCTATACCGAGGAGTACTACCAGCACATCGTCGTGTCGGTCTGGCGCGTGACGAAGGCCTTCGTCCTGGCCACCCTCCTCGGCGTGACCTTCGGCCTGCTGCTCGGCTGGTCGCGCACCTTCAAGGACTACGTGTTTCCGGTGTTCGAGATGCTGCGGCCGATTCCGATCCTCGCCTGGGTGCCGCTCGCCATCGTGATGTTCATCGCCACCGAGTCGGCGGTGGTGTACCTCGCGTTCCTCGCCTCGTTCTTCGCCACCGCCCTCAACACCATGCTCGGCGTCGAATCGATCGACGAGTCCTACATCCGCGCGGCGGACTGCCTGGGGGCGAACCGCCGCCAGGTGTTCCGGCACGTGATCATTCCCGGCGCGCTGCCGTTCATCTTCACCGGGCTGCAGATCTCCGTCGGGGTGTCGTGGTTCTCGCTGGTGGCGGCGGAGATGGTATCCGGCCAGTACGGCCTGGGGTACGTGATCAACACCTCCTACATGATGGTGCGCTACCCGACGATCATCATCGGCATGGTGACGCTCGGCATTGTCGGCTACGTCACCAGCGCGATGGTGCGCGTCGCGGGCGACTACATGATGGAGTGGCGGGTGCGCGAACTTGCGCTTTCGGAGCGATGAGCAGAGGACAGATTTCGATTCAGGACGTGGTCAAGGTTTACGACCCCGAAGGAGCTGCGGTCATGGCCGTGGACCATTGCTCGCTCGAGATCGAAGCCGGCGAGATCTGCATGATCGTCGGCCCCTCGGGCTGCGGCAAGACGACGCTGTTGAACGCGATCGCCGGCTTCCACGACATCACCTCCGGCCGGATCACGATGGACGGCGAGGTGCTGTGCTCCGACGACAAACCGAAGTCGACGCCCGGCCCCGACCGCATCGTGGTGTTCCAGAACGGGGCGCTGTTCCCCTGGAAGTCGAACCTCGAGAACGTGATCTTCGGCCCGGTGATGCAGGGCAAGCTCGCTCGCAAGGAGGCGATCGAGAAGGGACGGGGGATGATGGCCGACGCCGGGCTCTCGGGCGTCGAGCACAACTATCCCGGCGAGGTGTCCTCGGGGATGCGCCGCCGGGTCGAGATCGTGCGCGCGCTGATGAACGACCCGAAAGCGCTCCTGCTCGACGAGCCCTACCGCGCGCTCGACTCGCTCACCAAGAGCGTGATGCACGAGGCGCTGCTCGAGATCTATTACAAGAACAAGGTGACGATCTTCTTCATCACGCACGACCTGGAGGAGGCGATCTTCCTCGGCCATCGCGTCGCGATCATGACCACGCGCCCGTGCAAGCCGAAGAAGGTCCTCGACGTCGACATCCCGCATCCGCGCGACTACAGCGTGCTCACCTCGAAGCGCTTCCGCGAGCTGATCGAGGAGACCAACGACGCGGTGCACGAGGAAGCGCTGAAGGCTTTCCAGGCCGGGGAGAAGGAAGGATGAAGAAATTCCTGTCCAGTCCCGCCTTCTGGCGCGGCGCGGCCTCCATCGTTGTCTTCCTCGTCCTCTGGGAGATCGGTGCCCGCTCCAAGCAATGGATGTCGCCCGAGTTCTTCATGCCGTTCAAGGAGCTGCTCGGCGCGATGGGCTTCAAGAAGGACTACCTGCCCTGGATCGGCGCGGTGCCCGCGCCCTCGGGAGTGCTGAAGGCCTGGATCGCGGTGCTCGGCCAACAGGGCTACTGGCAGAGCTGGTACATGAGCATGTTCCGCGTCATGGGCGGCTTCGTCGCGGCGATGATCGTCGGCATTCCCTTCGGCCTGATGCTCGCCGTGAGCCGCGTCGCTCACGGCGTCGGCTTCCCGGTGTTCGAGGTGCTGCGTCCGATCCCGCCGCTCGCCTGGGTGCCCGCATCGATCATCTTCTGGCCCACACAGGAGCTCGCGATCATCTTCATTACTTTTCTGGGCGCGTTCTACACCATCGTGATCAACGTGCTCGGCGGCGCGCGCTCGATCGACGTGCGCTACTTCCAGGCGGCGCAGTCGATGGGCTCGTCGAACTGGGACATCTTCCGCCGCGTGATCCTGCCCGGCACGCTGCCCTCGATCGTGGTCGGCTCCGCCGTCGGCATGGGAATCACCTGGGAGGTCGTCGTCGCCGCCGAGATGATCTCGGGCGGCGGCAGCCAGCAGGCCGGGGTCGGCGGCGGCCTCGGATTCTTCATCTGGAATTCCTATGTGGGCGGGTCCTACGAGCAGATCGTCGTCGGCATGATCTCGATCGGCATCGCCGGCTTTATCTCGAGCGAGCTCCTGCGCTGGGGCGGGCGCTACGCCACTCCATGGCTGAAAGCACGATAAAACCCAAAATCATCCCTGGTGAAATCGCGCTCCAGGGTGTCAGCAAGTCCTATGGCGCGATCCACTTCCGCAAGGAGGTGGTGCACGACTGCTCGTTCAGGATCGAGCGCGCCAAGCTGACGGTGATGGTGGGACCGTCGGGCTGCGGCAAGAGCACCCTGATCCGCCTCCTTGCCGGCTTCGAGCAGCCGACCGAGGGCACCATCACGCTGGATGGGGAGCCGATCACCGAGCCCAGCCGCGACCGGCTGGTGGTGTTCCAGGAGACGGCGCTGTTCCCGTGGATGACCACCTGGGAGAACATCCTGTACGGCCCGCGCGCGCGCGGCGAGCTCTCGCGCGAGAGCCTCGAGTTCGGCGAGTTCCTGCTCAACAAGGTCGGGCTGCAGGAGTTCCGCGACAAGTATCCCGGCCAGCTCTCGGGCGGCATGCAGCGCCGCGCCGAGCTCGCGCGCGCCATGATCAACAATCCGAAAGTGATGATCCTCGACGAGCCGTTCCGCGGCCTCGACGCCATGACCAAGGAGCTGATGTGGGAGTACTACGCGCGGCTCTACGAGGAGAACCGGCGCACCAACTTCTTCGTGACCACCGACATCGACGAGGCGGTGTTCCTCGCCGACCGGATCCTGGTCATGTCCAACATCCCGACCCAGGTGCGCGCGGTCATCGAGGTCGATCTGCCGCGGCCGCGCAAGCTCATCGACATCTTCGAGAACGACCGCGCCAACGACATCAAGAAGCAGGCGCTGTCGATCCTGCACGCCGAGGCGATGCGCTCGTTCTCGCGCGGCTCCAAGGCCGCCGCCGACTTCGTCGACGCCTACCTCAAGCGCGCCAGCCGCGCTTGATGGAGCTTCTCCTCGCGAAGCCCGTCGTCGTCACGCTAGCCATCCTGGGGGCCGTCCTGTCTACCGCGGCCTCGTTTCTGCAGACCCGCAACTATGTCAGCGAGAAAACCGGCAAGGCGCTCAACTGGGCCGGCTACGGCGTGATGGGCGCGAGCATGCTGCTTTTCGTGCTCGCGGGGCTGTGGCGCTGAGGCCGCTGTCGGGATCTGCCCGATAGAGCGTTCAGCCGCTTTCCCTTATCGTCGGCCGGTGCCTCGGGAGAAGTGGCTGCTGAAACTGTACGTGATGGGCGCTGGCCGGCTCAGCATGAGCGCGCGCGCCAACCTCGAGCGCCTGTGCCAGGAACACCTCAAGACGCACTACCACATCGAAGTGGTCGATCTGCAGCAGCACCCGGCGCTGGCGCGTGAGCATGAGATCGTCGCCGTGCCCACCGTCGTGCGCGAAGCGCCGGTGCCGATCCGCAAAGCCGTCGGCGATCTCTCCGACACTGCGCGAGCCATGTTCGTGTTGCAGTTACGGCATTTCTAGCAGCCGAGCTTCGCAGCGAGCTCGACGAAGTCCTTGGGCGCGATGTCGACGCAGGTCGGATCCGGCGCCAGGTCGGTGGTCTGGCCGGGGCCGTGCTCGCTCGGCCGCGCGACGAAAGCGGTCTTCAGGCCCTGCGCCTTGGCCGCCTTCAGGTCGTTGTTGTGCGCGGCGACCATCATCACCGACGCCGGGGCCAGGCTGAGTTGCTTGCAGGAATTCAAGTAGGCGTCCGGCATCGGCTTGTAGGCGCGCGCGGTCTCGGCGCCGAGGATGCAGTCCCACGGCAGCCCGGCGCGCTTCGCCAGGTTGACCATCAGCGCGATGTTGCCGTTGGAGCACGGGGCGATCACCAGTTTTTTCTTCAATCTGGTTAGTCCGGATACAACGTCGGGCCAGGGATCGAGCCGGTGCCACACCCGGTTCATATGATCTATGTCGGCCTCTGACAGCCCCTTGATGCGGTAGCGCGAGATGAGCTTGTCGAGGCTCTCCCGGTGCAGCACGTCGAGAATCGTGAACGCGCGCCTTCCCGAGCGCACCTCGTCCATCGACGGCTGGTAGAGCTTGCGCCACTCCACCGCGAACTCCAGCCAATCAATGCCGCCGATACCTTTCTGCTTCGCAAACCCGGCAAGGTCGCGGCTCACGCTCATGCGCCAGTCGACCACCGTGCCGAAGACGTCGAACAGGCAGGCGCGGATGTCCATTACGGCCGGAGCGCCCAAAGCAGGTAAAGCACGAGCAGCAGGCCGAGCAGGGCGACGGCGAGGCTCGTGACCACCGAGAGATTCAGCCAATACCGCGGCGGAATCTCCGCGGGACGAAGCGAGGCGACGCTGCGACGGTGCTGCACGACCGACAGGATGTTCAGCACCACGCCCAGGAGAACGAACGCAATGCCGATCGCGACGGCGAAGCCGCGCCCCGGGTCGGTCATCAGCGAAGCGCGGTCGATGAAGAATCCGAGCGCAATGAGCCCGCACGACGTTCGATTCCATGCCAGTAGGGTCCGCTCGGCGGCAAACAATACCCTCGGATCATTGAGCTCGCTCAAGGGACGGAGTTTAAACGCTGGCTACAGCGGGGCGCGGCGCGGCCGGCGGCGTTCCGGGTCGTAGAAGGGAAGGGCGCACACGCGGGCGCTGCGGCCGTCGGGGAGGCGCACCGCGTTTCCCACAGATGCCGAGGGATCTGCAAGTCCCAGGGCAAGCGCCTTGCCGAGCGTCGGCGAGAAGCATTCGCTCGTGACCTCGACCCCCGGCAGGTCCCCGCTTGCAGGTTCGTCGAGGATTTCCAGGCCGACCAGTCGCCGGGCGATGTCGAACTTCATTCCGGGAGCAAGGCGTTCCAACCCCAGCTCGCGTGGGTTGGCGCGGCCGTCGACCTCGCGGTCGAAGAGAACGTAGCCCGCTTCGATGCGCAGGCTGTCGGCGGCGGCCCAGCCGCATTCGCGCAGGCCTTCGTTGCCGCCGAGCTCGAGAAGCTTTGCGCGCAGCGCCGCGGCTGCGCCGGCCGGGGCCAGGAGCTCGTAGCCGAGCTCGCCGGTGAAACCGAGGCGCGCGACGATCACGCCGTCTTTTTCGAGGAAGTGGAAATGGCGCAAGCTGCCGACGGCGTCGGGCCCGATCACGCGGGCGAGGATCCAGCCACTCGAGGGCCCTTGGAGGGCAAGGATGGCGTATTCGTCCGAGCGGTCGCGGCCGCCGTAGGCGCTGCGGCGCCCGGTGAAGAGCCAGAACTGCCTGGAGCTCAGGCACCAGACCGTTGCGTCGATCAGGACCGCGCCGTCTTGCTTCAGCAGGAGCGTGTAGGCGATCTGCCCGGGTCTCATCGCCTTCAGGTCGCGGGTCTGAAGGCGCTGGAGCGCGGCGCGGTCGGAAAACTCGTACAAGCCCATGAAGGAAAAATCGAACAGGCCGGCGCTGCGGCGCGTGGCGAGGTGCTCTTCGACCGCGCTCACAGGGTTCGCGCGAGAAGCAGCCCGCCGGTGAGGATGCAGAGCGCGCCGGCGAGGCGGCGCAGGAAGAGGGCGCTCGCGATGTGGGCGAGGCGCACGCCGACGATCACGCCGAGGAGCTCGAAGACGGTAACGACCAATGCCGTATTCCAATCGATGAACCCATGTCGCACGTTCTCGAGCGAGCCCGAGGTGGCGGCGACGATCTGCAGCACCTGGCTGGTCGCCACCGCGGTCAGCGGGACATAGCGCAGGATCATCATCAGCGGCACGGAAAACAGCGGACCGCCCGCGCCGGAGAACCCGGAACCAAAGCCG
>Ga0208685_1000397_pt1 | contig 15363 bp, 10 predicted proteins | sample EasRivMeERMLT890_FD_187533 | JGI IMG/M metagenome (GOLD analysis project Ga0208685, IMG submission 187533) | Soil microbial communities from meander-bound floodplain in the East River, Colorado, USA - East River MetaG ERMLT890 (SPAdes) (version 2) | ecosystem: Environmental > Terrestrial > Soil...
GCGGGCCGCGCGTCGTACACGCACGCCAACGCCGTTGGGAGCACCACGGTGGGTTACGTGCAGGTGGGCGAGCGCTTCAACCCCGAGGTCGGGTTTCTCCAGAGGCGGGCGTACCGGCAGCTTGACACCCGGTACAACCTCTCTTACCAGCCGAAACGGTGGCCCTGGATCCGTCGTTTTTCGCCGCACGCAAACTTCAACGTCTATACGGATCTGGACAACAAGCTCGAGACCTCACGAGGACATTGGCACTTCTTCCAAATTGAACATCGGTCGGGAGCCAGGTTCGGTTACATCTTCGAGACACAGCAGGACCGCCCGAGGCAGCCGTTCACCATCTACCAGGACGTCGAGGGACGCCGAGTGGTGATTCCGGCCGGTAACTATGCCTGGACGCATGGGATGTTCGAGGGAAACACGGACCAGAGTGCACCCATCAGCGCATCGCTGCGCCAGAGGATCGGCCAGTTTTACAACGGGAGCCAGATCGGCTGGCAACTGACGATCGGCCTGCGGGCTGGCGCCAGGCTCCTCTCCGAGATCGGCTGGAACCGGGACGACATGAAGCTGCCGTTCGGCAACTTCACGAACGACCTGGTGCCGATCAAGGTCAACTACGCCTTCACGAGCCTGGCGAACCTGCAGGGCCTCATTCAGTACAACCGCCAGACGTCGACCGTTTCCTCGAACATCCGCCTGGCTCTCCTGAATCGCAGCGGGACCGGACTGTTTCTCGTGTACAACGACCGGCGCGACACCTCAGACTTCACCTCGGAAGAGCTGCTGGGTCGCTCATTCATCGTCAAGTACACCCGGCTGTTCGGTTACTGACCCGGCGCGCAATTTCGGCCAGCCCATCGCGTTCAGTAATCCGCGGCGCGCTCGAAACGACTCGTCCATGTTCCGGCGAGCGTGCCAGCCGGAACGTGGCTGAAGACTTCGGGGCGCGGCCAACTCGCAGAGCGAGTTGGCGCGCCCGGAAGGAATCGAACCTTGAGCCGCGCCTTTCTACCAGACGCCCGGCCAGGGCTTGCCGACGACAAAGTCGGGGTTGGCGCCCTTGCGCGGCGCGTACTTCTGGACCCGGCCGGTTCTCACTTCGGAGGTGTAGAGATTGCCCTCCTTGTCGGTGGCAAACCCGTGCACGCCCCACTGGCAGCCCTGGCACGTGCCAAACGTTCCCCACGAATAGAGGAAGTGTCCGTCGGCGTCGTAGCCAAGGAGCTTGTTCGATCCCTGATCGGCGGCCCACAGAATATGGTTGGCGCCCATGTAGATGGTGTGAATGTTCATCGGCGGGCGCGGACCGAAATCCCACTGATCGAGGAACTTGCCGTTTTCGTCGAACACCTGCAAGCGCCCGTTGTTGCGGTCGTTCACGTACACGCGTCGCGTGGTCGGGTCAACGGCGATCCCATGCACGCTGTTGAAGTAGCCCGGGCGCTTTTCGTTGGGTGGAGTGCCCTTCATTCCCCACTCCAGAAGCTTCTTGCCGTTCATGTCGTACTTGATGACGCGAGTGCCGTCGTAACCGTCGGCCAGGTACCAGGTGTTGGCGTCCATGAAGGCCATGAACGTCGGCCGGCTGAAATGCGTATCGTCGGTGCCCGGCATACCCGGCGTGCCCAGCGTCAGGAGTCGCTTCTTGCCGTCGTGCGTGAACTTGCTGACGAAATGGGCGTCGGCATCCACGATCCAGATGTTCTTTTCCGGATCGTAGGGGCTGATCTCCACGTCGTGCGGCCGGCCCCAGATGCTGTCCCATTGCGACCAGTCCTCGATCATCTTTCCGTTGCGATCGAACACGACGATCACGTGCTCCCACCGCCAATCGACGCCAGGACGGCCGTCGCTCGCATCTACTGCCTTGCCGAAGCTGGGTGTGGCACTGGCGGCCTCGCGTATGGGCACGCCGCCGCCTACCGGAAACTTAATGCTGGGCCCGATCTGCGGAAGCCAGGTGGTTCCGCGCCCGCGCCCCGCCGGAAGCACAGGCAGCTCGCCTTTCTGCGCCACGATCACTCGGTCGGGACTCTCGGGAAACACATCGGTGGCCTGCGACCAGGTCCACCCCGCATGGTCGGGAAGGCTCTCGCCCAAGGGCTTCGGCCAGTTCTGCACCGGATCGTACGGGCCGAACACGTCCTGCCCGCCCTTGAGTCCGGGGACGGCGGCGAACCCCTCGCCGGGCGTCTTCTTCTGCTGTCCCTGGACAACGTCCAGCCGACTGCCAATCAGGATGCCCGCGACCAAAGCCACACCTATCGCCGCAATCTTGAGCGTTCGTCCTGTCATAAATCGGTGCCTCCGCGACCAGACGGTCAAAGGTGGGCCAACCATACGCCGGCCACACTTTTGAGTCAATCCGCCTTCGCGCTTCCGCCTTCGCGCTTCGCGCTACGGCGCTTTTCACATCAACGGGCCACGGAGGCACGGAGCCCACGGAGCAAGAACATGAATTTCCTCCGTGTCTTCGTGTCTCCGTGGCTACGTGGAAGTGAAAACAGTGTAGGGCGGACAAGTCGGGGCCGGGAGACTGAAATTCCCTCTTGATCTGGGGCGCGAAAGTGCAACGATCCGGCAGACGAGGAATGCCATGACAAGGAAACGCCTGTTGTTGTCAGTGAGTGTGGTCGCGATGGCAGCTGTTCCCGCGGTCCTTTGGGCACAGAGAGCGGAATATCCCATCACGATCATCGCACCGGGAGAAGGCTCGTACACCTTTCCTCCGGGCTACCAGACGCCCTGGGACAAGATCGAGATCAGGGTAACGGCAAAGATGTCGCCCAATCTCTTTGTTCTGCATGGCTCGGAAGGCCTTGATCCGGCGCACCCCGACGCGTCCGGCGGGCGCGCCATGGTGCTCTTCGGACCGGATGGCGTCCTGATGGTGGATACCGAGAACAGACAGGTTGCCGAAACGACACTGGCGGCGATCCGGTCCTTCACCAACGCACCCATCAAGGTTTTGGTCAACACGCATATTCATGGCGACCATACTGGCGCCAACGCCTTCTTCGCCAAGCAGGGGGCGTTGATCTTCTCGCAGGAGAATCTGCGCAATGAGATGCTGCGTCCGCCGCGGCGTGCCAACGCTCAGCAGGCGCCGGCGCCCGATATGGCCGCCGTTCCGGTGGTGACCTATAACTACAACCCCGCCGCCTCGGGCGAGCCTGCCGTGACCTTCAATATGAACGGCGAAACGGTGGACTTTATCCCGATGATGCCGTCTCACACCGCTGGCGACACCATCGTGCGCTTCCGCAACGCCAATGTGATCTACATCGAGGATTTCTACCGCAATTTCGGTTATCCCTTCGCCGATCAGGCCAATGGCGGATCGATCAAAGGCATGCTCGATGCGATTGACCTCATCGAGAAACTGGCCGGCCCCGACACGACGCTCGTCCCTGGCCATGGCACGCTGGTCAAGAAGAGAGATCTCCTCGCCTATCGTGCGATGCTGGTGGACATCATGGCCAAGGTGACAACGCTGCGCAATCAGGGCAAGACGCTGAAGGACGTTCTTGCTGCGAACCTGACTGCGCCGTATGACAAGACGACCCAGGGCGATACGCAGCAGAGCAAGGATCGCTTCATCACCGAAGCGTATGACGAGGTGAAGGACTTTCCGCCTGTTGTCGACGGCAAACGGACGATGCCGACACATCCCTAGGCAATGTCCTGTCAGTGTTCGGTCTCCCGCTCGTTAGCGTTCTGGCCACCTTGCCGATAACGTTCATCTGAACTCCGGTCGGCAACGAGAAAATCAACCAGGCGAGAGCGTTCAACGCCATCACCCATCGTGAGCCATTTCCTTAACGCGCGGAAAGCCCAGGGCAAGTGGTGTGCACCACCACTGTCGCATCACGCCGCGACATCGGACGTCTGACGCCGGATCGAGCCAAATTACGCTTCGTGCGTTGGTCTGGCCCGTTCTGAGTCACGGCGCTGCAAGTACTGGAATTGAAACCAGCAGAAATACCCAGCGCGCGCGGGCATTTTGAGGGGACGAAAGGAGTCCGGCGGTCTGGTACGACCATTGCCCCTGACATGGTCACGTGCCAAATGAGAATTCATTGGAGAGGCCGCATGAAAACTACGACGCGTGATCGGTTTGCCGACTGGCAGGGAGCCATGAAGACACGAGCCTCTGCGAGGCTGTGCCTCGCTCTCGCGCTTCTGGTCGCCAGCGCCGGCGCAAGCTACGCGCAAGGTAACCAAGTCAGGGTGGACAGCGCCGTGCCCAGCCTGGTCTCCCAGGTCGTCACGATCAGCGGTGCGAACTTCGGCAGTCAGCCTCCGTCTGTGACGCTCAACGATGTGCCGCTCGCCTTGTTGAGTTCGTCGCCAACGCAGATCGTCGCCGCTCTTCCCGCGTCGGTCATCGCCACGCCTGGCACGTATCAACTGGTGGTGAGAAAAGGGAACAGCAACAGTCAGAACAGCGCGAACGTCGCAACACTCGACGTCGCCATCGGTAACTTCGGCGCAGAAGGTTCGACCGGCGCACAGGGTACAGTCGGACCGGTCGGCCCTCGGGGAGAAACAGGGCCGCAGGGCGAAGTCGGACCCGCCGGCCCGCAGGGCCCGATCGGATCGATTGGCCCTCAGGGTGCGATCGGACCCGACGGCCCGCAGGGCCCGATCGGATTGACTGGCGCAAAGGGTGCGATCGGACCCGCCGGCCCGCAGGGCCCGATCGGATCGATTGGCCCTCAGGGCGCGATCGGACCCGTCGGCCCGCAGGGCCCGATCGGATTGACTGGCGCACAGGGCGCGATCGGACCCGCCGGCCCGCAGGGCCCGATCGGATTGACTGGCGCACAGGGCGCGATCGGACCCGCCGGCCCACAGGGCCGGACTGGAGCTGACGGTCCGCGCATCGGCCATATGTATCGCTGGAACGTGTTCGACACATTCGATCACCCGAACGTCACCTGGTTGTTCGCGAACAACCCGACCATGTTCGGAGGCGTTGCCCCTTCAGCGTGGTCGGACGGATTCGCGCTGGCTGCCAGCGTTGCCGCCGACAAGGACGTCCAACGCTCACTCTTGACGCAGAAGGGTTATCCCGGACGCAACGCGATGGTGCTCTCGGATACGCGGCTTCAATTCGGCTCCAACGACGGAAAACTGGTCGTGACGCTGTTTCGCGTGAGGAACACGACGGCGGATCCGATCAACTGGCAGGCTCACTTCTGGTATAGCTGCTATCGTCCGTGGGGCGAAGTCGCGAGCGCCGCGCTCAACGGCGTGAATGTCGTCGTGGACAATGCCGGATGCTCGACGAGCGGCAAGCTGGCGGTCGTGACCCTTCCGATTCCGCCGAACCGGACCAGCACGGTGATCTTCGTGTCCGCGTCAGGGGTTCCAACGTCATTCGCCAACAACAACCACTGGGTGAGACCGACGGTCGCGGGGTTCATCGACGACAGTCTGTCGCTGCCGACTGGCCTCGAGTTGGTGGACGACCTTGACACTGCGACTGGAGGTTACGAGCAGTAGGTGATCTGGTGCCTTCCCGCCCGTGAGTCGACCGATGCGTTACTCCAGGTGAACGACGGGCGGATCGATCGACAGCGGAAAAGCCGTACTACTGAGGAAGCGCCCGAGGCACTCGCAGACGAATGATCTGCGCCATGCCTCGGGTCGTCGACCGCTCTTTATTTCGCGATAGGGTTCGGTCGCATCTGGAACTTCACAACCTTCGGTCTTGAACCCTTGCCGCCTTCCTGGTGCCAGGGCGTGTACATCGAATAGCTCGACCACATCCCGCGACCCTTCCAGCCGGCTTTCGGGTCGTCGATCCGTCCGGCCACGTGACGAGAGTGGAATCCGAGCGGGTAAGGCACGCGCAGGGTCAGTGACTTCATCTGACCGTTCTCCGGCATCAGGACCCAGAAGGAGTCAGCGTTGACGTCGCCGGCCAACAAGACATCCTCCCCGAGACCGAGCGCGTTGTGGTGATCGATGTTGCTCAGGTACAGCATGTCGGTGCTGAGATCCGGCTCCCCCTTGAACGTAGGGCCGGGCTTCTTGTACACGGTCCAGCCTTCGGGGCACTGCTGACCGGTGGCCGTCGGGCCGTTCAGCACCTTGCACTTGCGACGGTCGAAGCTGAAGATCTCATGGACGCCCCGCCAGTTCAGCCAGGCGACGCCGTCACTGTCGACGGCCACGCCTCCCGAATAGGGCAACGGTATCGTCGACGGCGGCGGCACATAGACCTCGGCCTTGCATGACATCGGCGGGTTCGGCCCGCGCTCGAGGCGTACGAGCGTCTTGTCGTCGTGACCGATGCCTGAGCACCATATGCTTCCGTCGGTGGGGCTGAGGCCAATCGAGTAACACCCGAATTCGATCCGGTGGTCTCTCTTTGGATCGATTGCCTCGCTGGGTTCGGTCCAGCCGGTCGAGATCTTGCCGTCGCCGTTGGTGTCGACGACGCCTGGGCACCATGCTTGCGAGGCGGCGCCGTCGCGGGTCTTGTCGAACGCCACGGTGTCGACCCAGCCGACAGCGTCGTCCTGGCCGAAGATGAGCGCGTCTTTGTCGTCGAAGACGTTATGGTCCGCGGCGAAGCAGGTATCGATCGCCGTGAACTGCTTCGTCTTCGGGTCATACAGTTGCACCTGCCTTGCACTCGGGCCCTCCATCGGGAAGTACTTCGCGAACTTGTTCGTCGCGCCGTCCTTGCAGTACGCCGGCTGCTGCTGCGGACCGCGATTCCGTGCCGTGACCCACACGCGTCCCTTGGCGTCCATCGCCACGCTGCGGGGGTCGGCTTGCCGCTGCCAGATTTTCTCGTCCCCCCACACCGGAGAGGTACGAGTGTTCGCGTCAAGCACAGGTCCGTTCGACGGAATCTTGATCTCCGTTGACGAGTTCTCCCGCGGGTTGAACACGGTCAGAATGTCGGATGTCTGGATGGCCCCGTAAACCGGCCCGTTCGCGTTTATCGTGGGATGGCGTTCGTCGGTGCCCGCCGCATCGCTCCGTCGGCTGGTCGGCTGGGCCCAGTCCCACATCGAGATCACGAGGTTGCGCTCGACACCGGCAGGACGCGGCGGCGCCTCGGGATACGCGCCGGCGGCAATCCGATCGGTCCAGTCGGCGAACGCCTTGCGCTGCGCCCCGAGGCCCTTGAAGAGAGCGCCCATGTTTGGCCCATTGGGTCCCATCGTGGTGTGGTGATCCCACGCGTCAAGAGTCGAAGCAAACGTGCCAACGCCCTTCGACAATTCACGAGTCGCACGGTTGCCCACTTGATGGCATGAGTAGCACGCCTTTGTTTCCAGGGCCACGTGCCCGGCCGTGTGTTCTCCTTTGGGGATTTCCAGCAGGCTCAGCCAGTAATTTGCCGGATACACCTGCGCCGCCGCGCGTCCGTCAGGCGCGATGACCGCTTTGAGATCGAGGCGCTGCCCAGGTTTCGTAGAGACGCGCGCCGAGTCCACCAACCCATAGCCCCGCACGAACACTTGGTAGTTCGCCGGCGGAAGATCCGGCAGCACATAGCGCCCCTGATCGTCGGTGACGACCGTCCTGGCGAACTTGGTCGGCAGGTCCGTTGTTTCCGCGACCACCCACACGCCTGCCTCGGACCCCTTCGCGCTCGTCACCACGCCGCCGATGTCATCGGCATCGATCGCGACCGCGCCGCCGCTCCCCTGCTGGGCGCCGACCCAGGTGAACGACACCGCCAGTGCGCCCGCCGCCGCCCACAAACCGACGCTCCGATGCCATTTCATCTGCTCCTCCAATCCATCCGTTCAGCGCGCCTGCGATTGCGCGCTGGATCGACTGCCAATCCGCTGACATGTTGCTCGACGGGTACCGCGTCGGCACGTTAAGCCCGCAAGCGATGAATGTCAATCGTTCACTTACACGTTGGCTCCGTCGTGTCCTACACAAAAGGCCAGCGTTTGCGCTGAAAAGCACTGAGGCTGTTTACGCGTATGTTGTGTTCAATAGTGAGCATCGGCTCAACAGCCCATGTGTTAGCGTCCATCTTTTCCAAGGTTGAACATTGAAAACAGACTGAAATCATGACGGACGACCCACGCGAAGCAGCAACCAAAGCTGCGCGGCCGCTCCCGGAGCTTTCTGACGCCGAGTTCATCCGACTCTCGAAGGCGCAGGTCAGAACCCTCGTGGATGCCATAAAGCAGGATCTCGAGGCACTCGCACATAAAGAGATAGGTGACGAGGATCGACTCACGAAACTCGAAACACAGACGCAGGTCCTCGCCGAAGCGGTGATCGCGATCACCAAGACCGACGAAACCCTTGCCCCTGCGATTAGCGCAGTGAAAGCTGAGATGCATGGGCCGCAGCACTCGACAGAACGCAGGCCAGACACGGCGGCCGTAGCGACCCTCGACATTGGCGGACTGGCGGATATTGCCCGCAGGGTCCGCGACACGTCAGGCGACCTAAGAAGTCCGTCACTGCCACAGTCGCCACATCAGTGGCTACACGCCCGCGACGTCGATTGTCATCAGGGGTTCTGCGCACGCCCGCCATCCGGGCCAGCACCTTGAAGACGACCGCGAAGTCGTACTTGGCCGACCCCATCTCGCGCGCCGCCGTGCCGTGAATAAAAGGATACCGTCCGACAAGAAAGCGAGTTAGGGTTTCGGTCGGCGAGTCCGTGCGAATCATCCGGGAGCTGCAGGAGTTGAGCCAGAATGAGCTGGGCGCCATAACCAGGCGCTGGAGCCGTCGGCGCTGACGAGATCGCCGGCCCCGCGGCTTCAGCGCGAACCGTTATGCCCTTCGGATCACCATAGGAGAGAGCATGCGAGCGATCAGTTTCATCGCTGCGGTCATCTTCATGAATCTGGCTTCACATTCAGCGGCGCAGACCCCGTCCGTGCCGCAGCCCGACAGTGTCTTCCTCGAAGATCTGACGTGGATGGAAGTCCGTGACGCAATTGCCGCGGGTAAGACAACTGTCATCATCCCGACGGGCGGTACCGAGCAGAACGGGCCCCACATGGCCCTTGGGAAGCACAACTACCTTGTGAAATACAAAGCCGGCGAGATCGCAAGACGTCTCGGGAATGCGCTCGTTGCGCCAGTGGTTGCCTACGTCCCCGAGGGTGACGTCAACCCACCGACCGGGCACATGCGGTTTGCCGGTACGATCACGTTGCCCCAGGACGTGTTCAGCAAAGTCCTTGAATATGCCGCTCGTAGCTTCAAGCAGCATGGATTTCTCGACATCGCTCTCGTCGGCGACAGCGGCGGCAATCAGGCCGGGCAGAAACAAGTGGCTGAGACCCTCAATTCCGAATGGGTGGCAACGAACGTGCGCGTTCATCAGGTCACGGCTTATTACCCAGGTCGAGGCGACGAGTGGGTGATTGCACAGGGCGTCAGTGCTGACGACGTGGGCACGCACGCGGGTACGCATGACACCTCCAGCCTGATGTATCTCAACCCTTCAATGCTGCGATTCGAGCGCATGGGCCCCGGTAAGGCGGGAGACGGGCAAGGTCACGTTGGCAACCCTGCCAAGGCCACAGCACTGTTCGGTCGTCGCATCGTGGAAATGCAGGTCGAGGATGCCGCCAGGCAAATCCAAGAATTGCGACTAAGCAGCCGGCGCTGAAGTCGGTATTCTTTCAATCGGCGCGGCGGCATAACCGGTTGCGGCGGACGGCGCTGACGCGCCGCCGCTGAACCGGAGCGTTAGGCGGCGAAGTGGTACACGCGGAATGACCGTCAAGACGTATTTGCTTTCGTTCCCCGAGCGATTGCTCCGATCCGTCCTGGGGCTCGGAGCCGGCGTGGCGCGCGAAGTGGGAGAAGTCGCCCTTCCGGATGGCATCCGCCGCAGCCAGCTGTATCAGAACCTCGTGGACGCGACGCTTCGGTACGTGATCGAGCAGATCGGAGGCGCGGAGGGTGTGTACAGCGCCGAGGGAACGCTGCCGGACAAGTTTCTCGCACGGCGGACTGCGGGCAACGCGGTCGAAGTGCTTGGCATCGTCGCGTTTCGCGCCTCGCCCGTCTGGATCCTCGCGGCTCTGGCCGACCTCTGCGGCATGGGCCGGCACCTGATTCCGGAAATGGCTGACGCGCTCAAAGCGCAGGGCCTGCTGGACAAGGACGCGCAGTTCGCCACCGTCGATCAGATGTTGGACGGCCTGGAACGGACCTCGTCCCGGTTAGCTGCAACGATCAACACGCCGCCGCTCGACGTGGCCGGACTCCGAAGTGAATGGGAGGCAATTCGGGAAGAAGCCCGAAGCCTTCCATCTGCCAGTCTTCCCTCCAGAGACACGATCACCAATATGTGGGCGCAGCTCAAGGCAGAATCCGCGCGGCAGGACAGGTCGGTCTTTGAAACGTCGTCACTGATGGCGGTATCAGCGGCACGAGCCCTTCCCGGCGGCGTGCGCTGGCTCTCGGCGTCCGCACGCGTTGGCGCGACGCGTACAGGCCAGATTGTTGCGGCGGCGCTGCTCGATCACTACAAGCAGACGCTCAGCGAGATACAACAGGTCGGGTATCTGGCGTATGCGGGCCGGCAGTTTCGGCCCTACATCCGCGCGGCCGTGGGTCAGTTCTCGCCGGCGCGGCGGACGGTCACCCAACACCTGCTTGAGAGGCTTCACTTGATCAGGTCAACCCGAGGAGAGCGACCGGGGTAGGCGAACACTCTGGCGTCTCAACTTCGTCAGGTCAGAACAGGAGCAGATCATGTGTCGTGCCGCGAATGTGAGCGGGTTGCGCAGGATAGCTGTGGCGCTGCTGATGATGTGGTCAGCGATGCTGGTTGCGTTGTCCGCACAGCACACCACGGCGAGCCGCGACTTCTTTTTCGTTGGCGGCACGTATGCCAGCCAGACGAACAACGAGTTGATGACCGGACAAATGTATGTCGAGGTGTTGCACCCTGCGCGCGTCACGCAACGGTACCCGTTGGTGTTCTTTCACGGCGGAGGACAAACCGCCACAAATTGGATCGGCACTCCCGATGGACGCTCCGGTTGGGCCGACTACTTTCTTTCGCAGGGCTATGTCGTCTATCTGATCGATCAACCCGCGCGCGGCCGTTCCGCCTGGCACGCATCGGCAAACGGGCCGTTGCAGAGCGTCTCCGCCTCGACGATCGAGCAGCGATTCACAGCGCCAGAAAGAGCCGGCACGTGGCCGCAGGCGAAGAAGCATACTCAATGGCCGGGCACGGGCGAAAAGAAGGGCCTCCGCGGAGACCCGATCTTCGATGCCTTCTACGCGACTCAAGTCGAAAGCCTGGCCAGCGCCGTCGAAACTCAAACGCTGGTACAAGCTGCGGGCGCAGCCCTACTCGATCGAATCGGACCCGCCATCCTGGTTACTCATTCACAGGCTGGGCCCTTCGGCTGGCTCCTCGGAGACGCACGACCAGGCTCAGTCAAAGGCATCGTGGCGATCGAACCCGGTGGGCCACCTTTTCAAAATGCGGTGACTGGTGAGGAGAGAGCCCGGCTGTGGGGGCTCACGGATATCGCGCTCACGTACGACCCGCCGGTAAAGGCAGCGGCCGATCTCGCGGCCGTACGCGAACAAACGGCCGACGCGCCGGACCTAATCGGGTGTTGGAAGCAACCCGATCCGCCACGGCATCTCCCGCGTCTGCAGGGTATTCCGGTCCTCATTGTCACAACTGAGGCGTCGTATCACGCCGTCTACGACCACTGTACGTCGAAGTATCTGACGCAGGCCGGTGTCGCCAACACGTTCATCCGACTTGAGAACGAGGGGATTCGCGGGAACGGTCACATGGTGATGCTTGAAAAGAACAACCTCGTTGTGGCCGCGTTACTGCAGAAATGGCTGGTCGGACACGTCAAGTAAGCAGGATGATCGTTGATTTCCGCGGATAACCTCGCTATCGTTCGCCTCTGTGTTGTGACTTGAAAGGGGGTCGTCATGAGGTGGATAGTCATCCTCGCCGTCGTTCTCCTGGCAACAACTGCATCCCTCGCGGTCGCGCAAATCACGTCAGCGACCCTCTCCGGCACCATCAAAGACGAAACCGGCGGCGTCCTGCCCGGCGTCGACGTTGCCGTCAAAAATCTCGATACCGGTCTGACGCGCAGCGCGGTCACCGACGCGAACGGGTACTTCACCGTGCCCGGGCTGGCGCCGGGCAAATACGAGACGCGCGCCATGCTGCAGGGGTTCAGGACCGGCGTGCAGACCGGCATCGCACTGGAAATCGCCCAGCAGGCGGGCCTCAACCTCGTGCTGAAGCTCGGCACGGCGGCGGAAACGATCACCGTGACCGGCGAGAATGCGCTCGTCGAGACGCGCTCGTCCGCGCTCTCCGCCATCGTCCTCGAGAAGACGATCGAGGAGCTGCCACTGAACGGCCGCAACTACATCATGCTGGCCACGCTGCAACCTGGCATCGTCCAGTTCACCGAACGCACCAGCACCTCGCCGGCGCAGCGTGGCGTCCAGCTCAACATCAATGGAATGGGCGGCCGGTCGAACAGCTACCTGATGGACGGCGCCAACATGCGAGGGTATGCGGGTCAGGCCACGGTCACGGCGGCCGACAGTACGCTTGGCGTCGAGACGATCCAGGAGTTCCGCGTCGTCACCAACGCGTTCTCGGCCGACTACGGACGCGTGATGGGCGGCGTCGTCAGCGTCGCGTCGAAGGCGGGGACGAATGTCGTGCACGGCTCTGGCTTCGAGTTCTTCCGCAACAGCAAGATGGACGCCCCCAACTTCTTCGACGTCGGCGACCCGCCGCCGTTCACGCGCCACCAGTTCGGCGGCGTCGTGGGCGGGCCCGTCGTGAAGAATCGAATCTTCTTCTTCGGCGGGTACGAGCGCCTGCAGGAAGATCTTGGCACGACGGTGATCACTGCCGTACCGACGGCGGCGGCCCGCACGGGACCCGTCAATCCTACCTCGATCTCTATCCGCTGCCGAACGGACCCGACCTCGGGCCAGGGATCGGGCAGTACACGTACGAGTTCAACCGCGCCACGCGGGAAAACTTCGGGCAGGGACGCGTCGACATCCAGCTCTCCAACAAGGACTCGCTCTTCGTCCGCCACACCTACGATGGATCGCGCCAGATCGCGCCAGTCTTCAGCGGCGCGATTCAGACGACGGGACTGGAGCAGTTCTTCACGACGTCGGATTCCGGCAACCAGTTCTTCACGGTCGAAGCGAAGCGGACGCTGACGCAGAACCTGCTCAACACGGCGCGCTTCTCGGCGAGCCACCTGACCTACATCCAGAACCCGGCCAATACGCTGAGTCAGCCGCTGTCGTTCCTGCCAGAAGCGTCGTACATGGGCCTCATCCTGATTGGAGGCCTCTCGCAAGTCGGCAACTATGCCGCCGAGCCATCGACACAGAACATCGACTACCGGACGTGGAGCGACGACCTCACGTACACGAGTGGAAAGCACCTGCTGAAGACCGGGATGCTGATCGAGCATGCGTTCGCGGACAAGCTGACGACGAACCACATGCGCGGCACCTATACCTTTGCGAACCTGGCGCAGTTCCTGGCCGGCGTGCCGAGCCGCTTCCAGGGCAACACGCCGGATTCGAACTTCCACCGCCAGCGGCCCAACACGCTCTTCGGCTTCTATCTCCAGGACGATTACCGCGTCACGTCGAAGGTGACGCTGAACCTCGGCCTGCGGTACGAGTTCTTCACAGTGCCGAAGGACAAGAACGGCCTGGATGCATATCTGCCCGATGTGCGGACGTCGCCGGACACCGTGCTGGGAGGCCCGTTCGTCAACCCGTCGCTCAGGAATGTCGCGCCACGCGTCGGCTTTGCGTGGGACGTCGGCGGCGATGGCCGCACCGCGATTCGCGGCGGCGGCGGGCTCTACCACGACACCGACGGTCCGTTCAACAGCACACTCGGCGTCGCGCTGCAGTCGCCGCCCTTCGTGAACGTGGTGAATATCACCGGCGCGGGGATTCCGTTTCCGACGCCGGTGTTTTCCACTGCGACCGCCGTGGGCACGCGGAGCATCCGCACGATGGACTATCACATCAAGCAGCCCAAGGGCGTGACCTACAACCTCAACGTCCAGCGCGAGCTTGCGGCGGGCTGGGGAATGATGGTCGGCTACGCCGGCTCGCGCGGCTACGACCTGGTGAGCGCGATCGAGGGGAATCCCGTCGTGCCGGTCGTGCGGGCTGACGGCTCGATGTTCTTCCCGGCGGGCGCGCCGCGGCAGAATCCGGCGTGGGGCACCATCGACTACCGCATGTCCGACGGGCGCTCCACGTATCACGCGCTCCAGACGAGCCTGATGAAGCGGTACTCCGGCAGCTATCAGGTTCAGCTGTCCTACACGCTGAGCCGCGCGATGGACAACGGGGATGCCCAGCTGAGCACGGACTCGATTGCGTCGGCCATCTATCCGCCCAATCCGTACGATCTGGGCGCGGAGTGGGCGGTGGCGCCGTTCGACGCGCCGCACGTCTTCGCGGCCAACGCGACGTGGGAGCTCCCGTCCCGCAACCATCCCTTGCTCGCCGGCTGGCAGCTGAACGGGATCGTGGCCATGCACAGCGGCTATGCGTTCTCGCCGTCGATCCAGACGCCGAACTGGTCCCGCACCGGCAACATTTCGAACAACGCCGAGGATCGGCCCAACGTGAAGCCCGGCACGGATCCGAAGAAGATCATCACGGGCAACCCGAACGGCTGGTTCGACACCAGCGCGTTCGAGCTGCCGCTGCAGGGGACCATCGGCAACACGCCACGGAACTTCCTCCGCGGCCCCGGCTTCGCGAACGTCGATATGTCGCTCGTCAAGAACCAGCAGCTGCGCGGAGACACGAGGCTGCAGCTGCGGCTCGAAGTGTTCAACGTGCTCAATCGCGCGAACTTCGCCACGCCGACCCGGCCGGTGTTCGCCGGCGCGAGTCAGAATGAGGCGCCGCTGGCGACGGCCGGCAAGGTGACGCGGACGGTCAACTCGTCTCGGCAGGTGCAGCTCGGGATCAAGATCCTGTTCTGAGAGAGAGATCGATGAGATCCAAAGGAAGAGCGATCGCGATGGGAGCCGTGGCTGTGGCGCTGTTCGCCGTCGTCGCCGAACACGCCTCGACGCGGCTTCACGCCCAGTCCGCGGCCGCGTCGTCGGCGATTCCCAATCTCACCGGGATCTGGCATCGGAAGGGGCCCCTCAATGGCAAGCGCAATCCGCCGATGGCGCCCACGAACAGGGCAGTCGGGTTCGATAAGGCGTTCGACAACCCGCTATCGCCAACGTATGACTGCGTGCCCATCCCGATACCTGCGGTGATGAATGACGACTACGACTTTCAAATCATGCAGCAGGCGGACCGGGTGATCATTCGCTACGAGAAGAT
>Ga0208685_1000400_pt1 | contig 15280 bp, 16 predicted proteins | sample EasRivMeERMLT890_FD_187533 | JGI IMG/M metagenome (GOLD analysis project Ga0208685, IMG submission 187533) | Soil microbial communities from meander-bound floodplain in the East River, Colorado, USA - East River MetaG ERMLT890 (SPAdes) (version 2) | ecosystem: Environmental > Terrestrial > Soil...
GCGGGATCGAGATCGACGCGGCGACCCGCCGCCCGATCCACCGCCTCGCGGGGCTGCTCGCGCACGTGCCGCCGTCGCGCCTGCTCGATGAGATGTTGAAACTGCTGCTTTCCGGCCACGCGGCCGAAGCCGTCAAGCAACTGCGCAAGGAGGGTCTCCATCACGGTGTGCTGCCGCTGCTCGATGCGGCCATGGGCAGGGCGGCAGGGGAGCGCTTCGTGATGGCCGCGCTGGCCAGCACGGACGAGCGTGTTCGCGCCGGCAAGTCGGTCTCGCCGGGCTTTCTGTTCGCGGCGCTGCTGTGGCCCGAGGTGCAGGCGGAGTGGAAGGTGCTGGAAGCGAAGGGCATGCCGCCGATCCCGGCCTTGTACCAGGCGATGGACCACGTGATGGGAGCCCAGGCGGGCAAGCTGCCGATTCCGCACCGCCACGGCGCCGACATGCGGGAGATCTGGGCGATGCAACCGCGTCTTTCCCAGCGCTCCGGCAAGCGGCCGTACCGGCTGCTCGAGCACCCGCGCTTTCGAGCCGGCTACGACTTCCTCCTGCTGCGCTCGCAAAGCGGCGACGCCGATTCCCTGCTTGGCGAGTGGTGGGAGCGATTCCAGCACGCGGGCGAGACCGCGCGCAGCCAGATGCTGGTGAGCGACACCGAGCCGCGGGGACGCCGGCGCCGCCGGCGGCGGAAGCCGCGCGGGCCCGGCGGCGGGCCGGCCCAGGGCGGGGACGCCGGCCCTGCGGGCTGAAGGATGAAGGCCGAAGGATGAAGGCGGAAGGCGGAAGGCGGAAGGGTTCGACACCGGTCACCGGTCACCGGTCACCGGTCACCGCGTTCATCGCACTGGGGAGCAACCTTGGCGATCCGGCGGGGCAGATTCGCTCGGCGCTGCGCGCGCTGGACAAGTTGCCGGACACCAGGCTCGTGCGCCAGTCTGCTTTCTACCGCAACCCGCCCGAGGGGGGGCTTGCGCAGCCGGAGTTCGTGAACGCGGTGGCGCGAATCGAAACCCGCATCGGTCCGCGCGCGCTGCTCGACCGGCTGCTCGAGATCGAACGCGACCACGGCCGGGTGCGAGACTATCCCAACGCGCCGCGCACGCTTGATCTGGACATTGTTCTCTATGGGGATAGCATGGTCCAGGAACCCGGGCTCACGATTCCCCACCCGCGGATGCTGGAGCGGGTGTTTGTGCTCGCGCCGCTCGCTGAAATTGCGCCAGATGCCGTGGTGCCGGGTACAGGGCGCATCGCCGACCTTGCCGCGAAGCTTGACGCCTCAGGCCTCGTCAAGCTCGCTGCGGCTGGTAATGGGTAATAAGTATTGGGTAATGTGTAATGGGTAATGCGATAGGACTGATCTTGATTTACCCTTCACCCGTCACCCATCACTCATCACTCAGGGAAGTTGAGCCATGAAATGAGCGCGAAACTCCCGGAAAAGTATCGCTACGTGGTGATCGAGGGACCGATCGGCGCGGGCAAGACCAGCCTCGCCCGCCTGCTGGGCCGGAGCACGGGCGGGGAAGCGCTGCTGGAAGATCCGGACGCGAACCCGTTTCTCCCCGGCTTCTACCAGGACCGCGCGCGCTACGCGCTGCCGACGCAGCTTTTTTTCCTGTTCCAGCGCGCCAGCCAGTTGCGCGCGCTCAAGCAGCCGGACCTCTTCGCCGGCCTGACCATAGCCGACTTCATGCTCGACAAGGACCTGCTGTTTGCCCGCCTTACCCTGAACGACGACGAGTTCGCGCTCTATCGCCAGGTCTACGCGCAGCTGAAGCCGCAGGCGCCGGTGCCTGATCTCGTGATCTACCTGCAGGCCTCGCCCGAGACGCTGATCGAGCGGGTACGCCGCCGCGGCGTGCCCTACGAGCGCAGCATCCCCGACGATTACCTGTCGCGGCTGGCGGAGACCTACGCGCGGTTCTTCTACCAGTACGACGCCTCGCCGGTGCTGATCGTGAATTCCGACAATCTCAATTTTGTTGATCAGCCGGGCGATTTTGCCTTATTGTTGCAGCGCGTGGCCGCCATGCGCGGTCCGCGCGAGTTCTTCAGCATGGGAAATTGACCCGCTTGGATACACTGATACGAGATGCGAATCGCGGGATAACGCCTTGACCCGAATTGCCACATCCCGCATCCCGTATCGCGGTACCGTGCTTCCAGTGTTCTCTGTGGCCAAAGGCTGACAACATGCGTATTACTCTGACGACGCTGCAGAAGATGGCGCAGGAGGGCAACAGGATCGCGATGCTGACCTGCTACGACGCGAGCTTTGCCGCGGTGCTGGAGGCGGCGGGCGTGGACTCGCTGCTCATCGGCGATTCCCTCGGCAACGTCCTGCAGGGGCACGAGTCCACGCTCCCTGTCACCCTGCGCGACATGGTTTATCACACCGATTGCGTCGCGCGCGGCTCGAAGCGCGCCTTCATCGTCGCCGACATGCCGTTCGGAAGTTTTCAGGTATCGCCGCAGGAAACACTGCGCAACGCCGCCGGGCTGATGGCCGCCGGCGCCCAGATGGTGAAGATCGAGGGCGGGCGGCCGATGGTCGAGACCATCGAATTTCTCACCGACCGCGGCATCCCGGTATGCGGACACCTCGGGCTGACGCCGCAATCGGTGCACCAGCTGGGTGGCTATCGCGTCCAGGGCAAGGGCGAGAGCGAAGGCCAGCGCCTGCTCAAGGAGGCGAAGCAACTGGAGCAGGCGGGGGCCGGCATGATCGTGCTCGAAGCGATACCCGCGACGCTCGCGTGCGACGTTACCGCCGCGATCACCATACCCACCATCGGCATCGGAGCCGGCGCGGATTGCTCGGGGCAGGTGTTGGTGCTGCACGACATGCTCGACGTCTATCCGGGCAAGAAGGCGAAATTCGTCAAGAACTTCATGCGCCCCGCGGGCTCGATACAGGGCGCGGTCGAGCTCTACGTCAAGGAAGTGAAGGCCAGGACTTTCCCCGGTCCGGAGCACTCATTCTAGGATTGAGGATCGAGGATTGAGGATCGAGGGAAGAGCGGCTCGGGTAGTGCCAGGCGGCCGGGGTTTGCTCAATCCTCAATCCTGATTTCTCTATCCTGCTTCACGCATGGACATAATTTATTCTGCTGCCGCGCTCCGGGAGCGCCTGGAGCGCGAGCCCAACAACGTGTTCGTGCCCACCATGGGCAACCTGCACGACGGGCACATTCAGTTGATCGACATCGCCAAGCCGCGCGCGGCCTGCACCGTGGTCAGCATATTCGTGAATCGCCTGCAGTTTGGACCGCGCGAGGACTTTGATCGCTACCCGCGCACCCTGGAAGCCGACAGCGCGCGCCTGAAAGCGGCAGGGGTGGATGTCCTGTTCGTCCCGGACGACAAGGAGATATATCCGGAGCGCCAGACTTTCGTGGTCGAGCCCTCGGACCTGCAGTACATTCTGGAAGGCGCGCACCGGCCGGGGCATTTCCGCGGGGTGGCGACCGTGGTGCTGAAGCTGTTCAACCTGGTGATGCCGCACTCGGCGATCTTCGGCAAGAAGGATTACCAGCAATACCTCGTGCTGCGGGACATGGTGACGCAGTTCGCGCTGCCCATCGAGATCATCCCCGCCGAGACCGTGCGCGCCCAGGACGGCCTGGCGTTGTCATCGCGCAATAACTACCTGTCGCCGGCGGAACGCAAGGAGGCGCCGCGGCTGTACGGCGTGCTGAAGAAGGCGCGGGATGATATCGGGAACGGGGTGCGGGATTTTCAGCGTGTCGACCAGCAAGCGATGGCGGAGCTTGCGCGCAACGGCTGGCAGCCCGATTACATCGCCGTGCGCCGGCAAGCGGATTTGCGGCAACCCACGGAGCTTGACCGCGACCTGGTCGTCGTCGCCGCGGCGCGGCTGGGCCGCACGCGGCTCATCGACAACGTCGAGGTGACGCTGCGCTGAAAACTGAATGAACGCGGGTTTGATTCCGCATTCATCGTTGCCTTGTTGGTGCCGGGAGAGAGAATCGAACTCTCATGGTGTTGCCACCGCGGGATTTTGAGTCCCGTGCGTCTACCAATTCCGCCATCCCGGCAAGGAATGCGGATTATCCCGCATTCTTTGTTGATCTACATCAACTAGTTGTCCCGGATTAGCGGTAAGAATGTCCCCGCTATTCAGTCAATCGGAGGCAACGATGAAGAAGCTATTGGTCTTACTCTCGATTCTTGGCGGTCTCTTTGTGAATGGCGCCACCCTGGCGGCCGAACCCAACAGGATCAAGGTGGGGATTCTGTTGCCACTCACGGGCACGTTCGCCGCGGTGGCTGAAACCCAGAGGGACGGCGCTTTGCTGGCAGTCGACGTCATCAACAAGCGGGGCGGGCTCAACATGCCCTGGGGAAAAGTAACAGTTGAAGGCGTCGTCGCCGACGATGAAGCCAAGCAGGACGTCGGCGTCCGGCGCTATCGCTACATGGTCTCGGAAGGTGTCCGCGGCGTGGGTGGCCAGACCTGGGCGCCGCTCGCGTACGCGATCAACGCAATTGTCAGCAAGGAGCCGATGAGCTATTTCCCCGTCTGCGTCATGGCCAAGGAGGCGTTCCAGAAGGGCAAGCTCGCGCCGTCCACTTTCGCCACCGCATACAGCCCCTGGACGGTTGGCTACATGGCGGGCCAGGCGGCGGTCAAGACGCTCGGCAAGAAGCGCATATTCTTTCTTGCGCGCGCCGACAGCTGGGGCTGGGACATGCGTGACGGCGCCACGGCCGCCGCAAAGGAACTGGGCGCCGCGATCGTCGGCTATGACGAGGTTTCTCTGGGAACCAGCGACTACACGACCATACTGCAGAAAGTGCGGGCGGCCAAACCGGACGTTTTCATCTCGGCCCAATTCGCCGCCGATGCCGTTGCGCTCCTGAAACAGGTGCACCAGACCGGGCTCGGCAAGGAGATGACCATCTTCAATGCCTTCATCACGAACGTGGTCGCCAAAGGTCTTCCGCCCGAGGCCCTGGAAGGCGTCTACTCGATGCATTATTTCTACTATGACCTCACCGGCTTCCCCGACAAGGAAGTCGTAAAGAGCGCCAGTGCGTTTACCGACTTGTATCGCAGCAAGTACAATCGGCCGCCCGATGCCTACGCGACGATCGCCTATGTCGCCTACATGGAGATGTTCAGGGGCTTCGAGGCCGCCAAGTCATTCGATCCGCAAAAGGTGTCAGCGGCCCTGATGGCAAGCAAGGGCCAGTTCAATACGGTCAAGGGACCCGCGAGCTGGCGCGAGGACCATGCGGCGGTCTACAAGCACGCCGCCTTCCTGGTGAAGGGAAAAGGCCCCAAGGAGCAGAAACACGAGTGGGATCTCTTCACGGTCATGGGCTCGGTGGGCGGTGAATCGGTGATGCCGACGCTGAAGTCCCTGGGCTACTAGTGCCGCCGGCTTGTCAGGCGTTCCCAGGGCCTGCCGGGACTGCGTCCGACGAACTTCCGGGAGGGCCGGCGGTGAGCACGGTCCCGCGCGCTGAAATCATCCAGGCCAGGGGGGTCACGAAGCGATTCGGGGCGCTGGCCGCAGTTGACCGGGTCGATTATTCGCTGTGCGAATACGAGGTGGCCGGCATCATCGGGTCGAACGGCGCCGGGAAGACCACCTTCTTCAATCTGCTGACCGGGTATTACCCGCCCGACGAAGGCACGATCCTGCACAAGGGCGAAGACGTCACGCGCATGACGCCGCAGGAACGCGTCGGGAGGGGGATGATGCGCACCTTCCAGCTCACGTCCACGTTCGACAATTTGAGCGTGGCCGACAACCTGGTGCTCGCTTTTTTCAGGGCGCACCGAAAATCGTCCTTGCTGCATCTCATCCTCAACACCTGCAAGAGGCACCGCCAGAACGATAAGATCCTCGGCATTCTGGAGACGTTCGATCTCCAGGATGTGCGCGACCGGCAGGTGAGAAATCTCAGCCTGGGCGAAAAACGACGGCTGGAAATCGCCATGGCGGTGCTGGCCGAGCCCGAAGTGTTGCTGCTCGACGAGCCGCTGGCGGGTCTGGCCGAATCCGAGATCAAGAGCGTCCTCGACGTGCTGCGCCGGCGCATAGGCAAGCAGACGATACTCATTGTGGAGCATAAGATTTCACAAGTGAAAGATTTCGTGCAACGGCTCACCGTCATGCACGAAGGCCGGGTCATCGCGGACGGCGGGTACGAGGAATGCCTGCGCCATCCCGAAGTGCGGCGGAGCTACTGGCAGATCGACACCGCCACCGAGGAAAGCGAGCATGCCAGTAACTAGCGCTGCGCCGGCCCATAACGGCGACATGCTGACTGTCAGAGGGCTCAACGTTTCGTACGGCGAATCCAGGGTCTTGTTCGATATTGACTTGAGCGTGGGCGCGAGGCAGATCGTGGCGTGCGTGGGGCGCAACGGCGCCGGCAAGAGCACGTTGCTGAAGAGCATCGCCGGATTCCTGAAGCCGCTTTCCGGGTCGGTCACCTGCGACCACGCGAGCCTGGTTGGCCAGGCGTCCTACGATATCGCGAAGATGGGCGTCAAGTATGTTCCGCAGGACAAGAAGGTATTTTCCGATCTCACCGTAAGGGAAAACCTCGAGCTCGGCAGTTACGCCAGCCAGGATTACAACTGGGACCGCATTACCGGTTACTTCCCGAAACTGAAGGAGCTGATGGACCGCAAGGCCGGTTTCTTGAGCGGCGGCGAGCGGCAGATGCTGATGATCGGCAGGGCCCTGTTGGGCAACCCGAAAGTGCTTCTGATCGACGAGCCCACGGAGGGGCTGGCCCCCAGCATCGTCGCGCACCTGAAAACCGTCTTCGGCGAACTGAGCAGGAATGCAGCTCTGGTGATCGTGGAACAGAACCTGCCGCTGGTGTGCGCGATATCCAGCAAGGTCTACGCCTTGAAAGAGGGGCGCATCGCGGCCGTGCTTGCCGGTCGCGAGTCGATCCGGGCGGATGTCTGTGAACGCTACCTCTAGCGAACCGCGGGCGAAGGCATGGTGAAAGCGTTCCGATGGTGGTGGGGCATCCTGCTGGCGTTCTCGCTGGTGGGACTGTCGCGGCTGTTTCTGCCTCTGCCCTTCATCAACGAGGTCATCATCTTCTCGATCTACACCATCGGTTGCAGCTTCCTGCTGGGACGCGTCGGGTTCATTTCGTTCGGGCAACCGGCGTACCTGGCGGCTGGCGCCTACGGCACCGCGTTTTATCTCTTCTACTTCGGCACCAATCCTTTTGTCGGCCTGCTGCTGGGCGTCCTGTCGGGGCTGGTCGTGTCCGGCATCGTCGGCCCGCTGTTCGTGCGGCTGCGCAGCGACTACTTTGCGCTGGTGAACCTGGCGCTGGCGGTGATCATCTACTATCTCATGCAGAAAGTGCTGGCGGACTTCACCCGTGGCGACAACGGTCTCTGGTTCCTGACCAACATGGCCTCCACGCCGCTGCTGGATATCTCAAGGCCCGACCAGTTCTTCATCTTTGCGCTCCTGGTCGCGCTCGGCGTGTGGGCGTTCTACAAGTATCTTGATGACTCGATCTTCGGCGCCTGCTGTCTGGCCACCAAGATCAACGAGGACAAGCTCGAATTCCTCGGCTATAGCAATTACAGCGTGCGCCTCCTCGCGTTCATCATCGCCAATACGACGACCGCCCTCGCCGGCGCGATGTATGCGGTCTATCTGGGATTCGTCAGCCCGGAAATCACCAGCCCGTCGCGCGCCGCCGACCCGGTGATAGTCACGATACTCGGCGGGACCGGAACGCTCTACGGCCCCCTCGTGGGCGCCATCGCTTACACCGGCATGAAGGACGTGATCAGCAAGCTGATCGGCAACTGGGAGCTGTTCATCGGCTTCCTGCTGGTATTCATCATGCTCGCCGGGGACAAGGGCATCTGGGGCTCGCTGCAGCCCCGCCTGGAAAAGCTGTTCTCCCGGCGGAACGCTCCGGGAGCACCGGATGATGTCGGAGCCACGCGCCGATGATGGACGCGCAACTTCTCATTTCGGGAGTCATCTTCGGGCTGAGCATCGGGAGCATCTTTTTCCTGATGGCCATCGGCCTGTCGCTGTGCTTCGGCCTGATGCGCATCATCAGCCTCGACCAGTTGCTCTATTACTCGATCGGCGCGTACCTCACCTATACGCTCAGCCTTGTTACCGGCAGCGTGTGGCTCGGCATACTGGGCGGGTTGGTGGTTGCGGGCATCGTCGCCTTTGCCGTGGAGCGCCTGATTTTCCGGCGCATCTACGACCGGGACCTCACTTTCAGCATGATCACGTCCTTCGGCATCCTGATCGGCGGCATCGGCGTCATCAAGTTCTTTTGGGGCGTGGTTCCCCGGCCGGTTCCCATTCCGATGATGACCCAGCTGGACATCGCCGGCACGGAAGTCCCGGTCTACCGCCTGATCGTCGTCGCCATCGCCGCTCTCGTTTATGCCGGCATCTGGTTGTTCCTGAACCGCACCATCATCGGCAAGGCGATCCGCGCCGGCATCGAGAACGTGGAGCACGTGGAAGGCCTGGGCATCAACGTGTCCCGGCTCTTCACCATCACGTTCATCATTGCCGGGTCGCTCTCCGGACTGGCCGGCGGGCTGCACGCGCCGCTGATCATGGTGGATCCCTCGATGGGGCTGGAGGTGCTGGCATTCGTCTTCATGGTGGTCATCATCGGCGGCCTGGGCAGCATCAAGGGAACCTTGATATCCGCATTCATGGTCGGGCAGGTCGTTTCGCTGGGCTCCCTGATTTACGCGCCGTTGGCCCAGATGGCGCCTTTCGCCATCATGTTGCTGATCCTCCTGGTCAAGCCGACCGGTCTTTACGGCAGTGCGCTGCTGAAACGATGAAACCGGAGATGCCAGATGCGGGCGTTTGAACTCGTCACCGCCAGGGACTCCCGGCACGCGGTTGCATTGCTTGCCGAGCACGGCCCGTCGGCCAAAATCCTCGCGGGGGGAACCGATCTGCTGGTGGACCTGAAATCGGCGTCCCATGTTCCGCGGGTGGTCATTGATATCTCGCGGGCGAAGGACCTGAAGCAGATTGCGATTACGGAACAGGGGCTCAGCATCGGCGCACTCGTCACGCACACCGAAATCATGCGCTCGTCGCTGATCCGCGACCTGTTCCCCGTGCTCGTCGATGCGGCGCACTCCGTCGGCGCCGTGCAGACGCGCAACCTCGGCACGCTCGGCGGCAATCTGGTGACCGGCGTGCCGTCGATGGACAGCGGGCCGGCGCTGTACGCCCTCGAGGCGCTCGTCACGGTGGTCGGGGCCGCGGGGCTCCGGCAGCTGCCGCTAGCGGAATTTTTTTCCGCTACCCGCAAGACCGTTCTCAAGCTCGGCGAGCTGCTGGCGGAGATCGTAATTCCCAAGCGGAACCTGGGCAAGCCCGCGGACTTCCAGAAATTCGGCTTGCGCAAGGGGCAGGCGCTGGCATTGGTCAACGTCGCCGCGAGTCTGTGGGTCGATTGGGACAAGCACGCATTCGTGGCGCCGCGCATCGCGCTTGGCGCGGTCGCGCCGACGGTCGTGCGTGCACCGGAGGCCGAAGCGTTTCTCGAGGCTCGCGCGATCACGCCGGAGGCGATGGCGGAAGCCGGTCGGATCGCGGCCGCGGAGGCGAAGCCGATCAGCGATTTCCGCGCCCCGGCACAGTACCGACGCGATCTCGTCGTGGTATTGACCCGGCGCGCGCTGGCAAACGCGTATGCGCGGGCAACGACCCGGCGCCAGGCGGAACGCAAATGACCGACGTGACGATCCGGGTCAACGGCGAGCTGCGCACGGCGAGCGTGCCGCCTGAAACGACGCTGCTCAAGCTGCTGCGCGAGAGTTTTTACCTGACGGGCGCCAAGCTCGGCTGCGACGTCGGCGATTGCGGCGCGTGCACGGTCATCGTGGACGGCGAGCCGGTCAACGCCTGTCTGATGCTGGCCGGCCAGGCCGATGGCCGCGACGTGCTGACCATCGAGGGTCTTGCCACGCGCGACCGGCTGCACCCGCTGCAGCGGGCGTTCGAGGATCATGCGGCGCTGCAATGCGGATTTTGCGGACCCGGCGTCATCCTGTCCGCGAAAGCATTGCTTGACGGGAATCCCGATCCGACGCGGCACGAGATCCGCGATGCGATCGCCGGCAACCTGTGCCGGTGCACCGGCTACGCGAAGATGATCGATGCCGTGCAGCAGGCGGCTCGCGAGCTGCGCGAAGTTGCGGGGAACCGCGTCGCACTTGAGCACGAACCTGAGAGCCCGCGGTGACTGACAGCGTGATATTCGCGGAAACGACCAGCCGGAGGGAGGGCGTGACCACGACCGCGAAGCGGAAGGAGCTGCGCGTTCCGCCGAAAATGAAGGCGTGGGTCCTGGGCGGGCCGGGCGAGTTGAAGCTCGCGGACAAGCCGGTGCCGGCACCAGGCGTTGCCGAGGTGCTGGTGCGCGTTGACGCGGTCGCAATCTGCGGGACCGATCTCGAGGTGATCGCCCACGGCGACCCGGCGCTGGTGCGGGGCGGGAAGCCGTTCAACCAGGACTTTACGCCCGGGCACGAGTACATGGGCACCGTGGCGGCACTGGGGCCGGGCGTTGACGAGTTCGCGGTAGGCGAACGGGTCGCGGTCGAGATCCACGCCGGCTGCGGGCGCTGCGAGCGCTGCCGCGAAGGAATGTATACCGCCTGCCTCAACTACGGCATGAACTACCCCGGGCACGACAAGGGCCACCGCGCCAACGGCTTCACCACCGACGGCGGCTTCGCCGAGTACGCCGTCAACCACGTGAACACGCTCGTGCGCGTGCCGCGGGCGATGAGCGACGAGGAAGCAACGCTCATCGTCACCGCCGGTACCGCGACCTATGGGCTCGACGTGCTGGGTGGTCTCATCGCCGGGCAGTCGCTCGCGGTGATTGGGCCCGGCCCCATCGGCTTGATGGCGGTGGGCGTGGCCAAGGCGCTTGGCGCCGCTCCGGTGATCCTGATCGGCACGCAGCGGGACCGCAGCCGGCTCGACATCGGGCGCCGGTTCGGCGCGGACGAGATCGTGACCGTGGAAGAGGGCGATCCCGTCGATGCGGTAAGGCGGTTCACGCGCGGCCGCGGGGTCGATTACGCGATGGAATGCTCGGGCGCGCCCATGGCGGTCAACCAGGCGGCGTACATGGTAAGCCGCGGTGGGCGCATCTGCCTCGCGGCTTTCGCACATGAACCGGTGCTGGTCGACGTCGCGCATCTGGTGAGCAACAACATCTATGTGTTCGGGATTCGCGGCGAGGGCAGGAGCGCGACGCGCCGCGCCGCGGCGTTGATGGCCGAGCAGCGCTTTCCGGCGAAGCTCGTCCATACGCACACTTTTTCCCTGGAGGAAGTCCCGACAGCGATCCGCTACGCCGCCGAGCGCGTCGAGGACGCGATCAAGGTGGTCGTGAAAATATAGGAGTCATGGCACATGGACGTGATCGAGAAGACCGGCACGGCGCCGGTTGCGCCGGTGACGAAGAAGCCGAAATACCGCTTCCTCTTCATCCAGCCCTTCCAGTTGCCGCGGGACAGCCGGTTCGCGGACCCGTACCACTCCGACCTGCTTACCAAAGAACAGCGTCTGCGGGTGGATGCGAGCGGGCTCGCGTTCCCGGGTGATCGCCCGAAACAGTGGCGGCGAAAGAAGGTGATTTGATGGCTGACGAGAAGAGAATTACCACGGCGGAAAAGGAACACACGCTGGAGTCCTTGCGCCGGGCCGATCATGAAATGCGGCTGCCCGCCGTCGCGCCCGCCGTGCCGTATCCGATCGAGGCGCTGGTGCCGGAGGTGCGCCAGCAGACTCCCGCGGTGGGCCAGCGGGCGACGCGTTCTGATGGACGGCTGCACGGTCTGGGCCAGACCCGCTACATCGATGACCTGGTTTTTCCCGGCATGCTCTACGCCAGGATCAAGCGTGCGAACGTCGCGTCGGCGCGGATCAGGAGCATCGATACCAGCGCGGCGCAAGCCATGCCCGGCGTAATGGCGGTTCTGACCGGGCGCGAGATCCCGGTCAATTCCTTCGGGGCCACGTTGCAGGACCAGCCGGTGCTCGCCGACGAGCGGGTGTTCCACGCGGGAGACGGGGTAGCGGCCGTGGCCGCAGTCACCGAGCAGATCGCCACGGAGGCGCTGGAGAAAATCACTGTTGAGTACGAGCCGCTGCCTGCTGTTTTCGATCCGCTGGAAGCGCTCAAGGAAGATGCGCCGAAGGTTCATCCTCCGCACAGCAACATCTACGCGACCAAGGTGATCCGGAAGGGCGATATCGAGAAGGGCTTTGCAGCCTCGGACCGCATTTTCGAGGGCCTCTTTCGCACCCAGATGGTGGAGCATGTGTCGCTCGAGCCCCACGCGGCGATCGCCGACTGGGATCCGAACGGCCGGCTCACCGTCTGGTCCACTCTCGGGCGGATCACGCTCGGGCGCGCCGACCTCGCGCGCACGCTGAAACTCCCGATGAGCCGCATCCACGTCATCGCCACGATCGTCGGCGGCAACTTTGGCGGCAAGAACGAAATCACGCAGGAGCCGGTGCTCGCATTGCTTTCCAAGAAAGCCGGCCGCCCGGTGAAGGGCGTGTTCACGCGCGGCGAGGAGTTCACGTCGACGACGACGAGACACCCTTTCATCATGGATTACAAGACCGGCGTGACCCGGGACGGCAGGATCCTCGCGCGCAAGGTGCGCCTCGTTCTCGACGGCGGGGCATACTGCTCGTTCAGCGAGACCACGCTCGGCAAGGCCTGCATCCTCGCTTCAGGCCCCTACAAGATCGATAACCTTTTCGTCGAAGCGTTTGCCGTTTACACCAACAAGACCATGGCGGGCGCAATGCGCGGCTTTGGCGCGCCGCAAACGTGTTTTGCCTACGAGTCGCACATGGACGACATTGCCGCCGCTTTGGGTCTGGATCCTCTCGATATCCGGCTGCTGAACGCCTTTGACGAAGGTTCGGCAAGCCCGACGGGGCAAGTGCTCCAAAGCGTCGTCGTGAAGCAGTCGCTCGCCAAGGCGGCGGAGCGCTTCGGCTGGAAGGAGGCGGGGCAATGAAGCGGCGTGGGCGGGGCATCGCTTGCATGTGGTATCCGGTCGGTTACACGGTGACGGCCAATCCGAGTGCGGCGGTCGTGAAAATGAACGAGGATGGAACCGCGACCGTGTTGACCGGCACCGTGGAAACGGGGCAGGGCTCGCTTACCGTGCTCGGACAGATCGCCGCGCAGGAGCTGGGGATCGCCACGGATGACGTGTACGTGGTCTCGGCCGACACCGATGCGACCCCGGCGGACATGGGCGCGATCGCGAGCCGCACCACTTACGTGACGGGCAACGCGATCCGGCTCGCCGCCGGCCGGGCGAAGGCGATCCTGTTCGAGGTCGCCGCGCCGCTGCTCGGGGTCAAGCCCGATCAGCTCGAGGCGCGGGACCGCAAGATCCAGGTGAAGGGCTTCCCGCAGAGATGCCTGGCGATCGGCGAGGTGGCGAACCGCGCGCAGGTCGACATGGGCCAGCCGGCGATCGGAGCCGCGTCCTGGAACCCGCCTACCGTGGCGCTGGACCCGGAAACCGGCCAGGGCAAGCCGTTCAGCACCTATGTCTACGCCACGCAGATAGTGGAGGTGGACGTCGACGACGAAACCGGAGAAGTTGAGGTCCTGCGCATCGTCGCGGCCCACGATTGCGGCACGCCGATCAACCCGATGCTGGTCGAGGGCCAGGTCGAGGGCGGCATTTCGATGGGGATCGGTTTGGCGCTGCACGAGCAAATCCTGTTCGACGATGCCGGCCGCCAGGTGAACCCCAACCTCACCAACTACATCATGCCGACGAGCCTCGACATGCCGGAGATCGAGGTCGATATTGTGGAGAGCTTCGACCCGACCGGCCCGTTTGGTGCCAAGGGTGTCGGCGAGCCGACGTCGGTGCCAACCGCGGCGGCGATCCTCAACGCGATTCACGACGCGGTCGGTGTGCGCATCACGACGTTGCCCGCCACGGCCGACAAGGTGCTCGCCGCCATCCAGGTAAAGCGCGCGGGGGCGAGACCCGCGCTTCCCGCGGCCTGACGCGACAGGGCGCCGCGCGACCGGAAAGTATAATCATCGGGATGCGTCTCGATGACTTTGACTATCGGCTGCCGCAAGAACTGATCGCGCAGACTCCCGCGCGCGAGCGCGGCGCGAGCCGCCTGCTGCATCTCGACGGCTGCAGCGGCCGGTTGGCCGACCGGCAATTCCGCGACTTCCCGCAACTGGTCGGGCCTGGCGACCTGATCGTGCTCAACGACACGCGCGTGATCAAGGCGCGGCTCGTCGCGCGCAAGAATACCGGCGGACGGGTCGAGGTGATGGTGGAGCGCGTGCTCGAAGGCGGCGAAGTCCTGGCGCAGATCGGGGCAAATCACCCGACGCGCGTGGGCAGCACGCTGGTGCTCGCCGACGGGATCGAGGCGACGGTGCTGGGACGCGAGAGCGAGTTCTTCCGGCTGCGCTTCGAGGGCTGCGACGATGTTTTAGCGTTGCTCGATCGTCATGGCAGCATCCCGCTGCCCATGTACATCTCGCGCCCCGCCGGGGAGGACGACTCCGAGCGCTACCAGACGGTCTACGCGCGTGCGCCGGGCGCGGTCGCGGCGCCGACGGCGGGGCTGCATTTTGACGCGGCGATGCTGGACGCGCTGCGGGACAGGGGCGCGGCGCTGGCCACCATCACGCTGCACGTCGGCGCGGGAACGTTCCAGCCGGTGCGCGTGCAGGATCTGGCACAGCACGAAATGCACGGCGAGCGGTATGACGTGCCGCGAGAGACGGTGGAGGCGATCAACCGCGCGCGCGCCGGCGGCGGGCGCGTGCTGGCGGTGGGAACGACGACGCTGCGTGCGCTCGAAAGTGCTGCAGCCGGCGGCACGCTCGAGCCTGGCCGCGGCGAAACCCGGCTTTTCATCCTGCCCGGCTATCGGTTCAAGGTGGTCGAGCGACTGCTTACCAACTTCCACCTGCCCCGGTCAACGCTGCTCATGCTGGTTTCGGCGTTCGGCGGCATGGATAATATGCGCCGCGCGTATCGCCATGCGATCGAGCAACGCTATCGCTTCTATAGCTACGGTGATGCGATGCTCATCGAAAGACAGCAGCGTGAATCGTGAATGGTGAATCGTGAATCGGGAAAATGCTCGTCCGCCGGTTCGAGTCGTTACGATTTACCATTTACGATTTACGAATCACGGATCTTGAATGCAGTTTGACGTCTTAGCTA
>Ga0208685_1000401_pt1 | contig 15237 bp, 11 predicted proteins | sample EasRivMeERMLT890_FD_187533 | JGI IMG/M metagenome (GOLD analysis project Ga0208685, IMG submission 187533) | Soil microbial communities from meander-bound floodplain in the East River, Colorado, USA - East River MetaG ERMLT890 (SPAdes) (version 2) | ecosystem: Environmental > Terrestrial > Soil...
GATGGTTGACGGCGACTTTGCCGCCGATGGCGGCGTCGACCATGCCCAGCATGCTCGTGGGGACGTGAACGAGGGGAAGGCCGCGGGCGTAGGTGGCGGCGACGTACCCCCCGAGATCTGTAGCCACACCCCCGCCGACCGCGATCACGACGTGACCGCGCTCTGCCTTGTGGCCGATGAGCCAGTCGTACGCGGCGGCGGCGGAGTCCAGGGTCTTGCTCTGTTCGCCGGGGGTAATCGTGAACGAGTCGAAGTCGATCTTTGCGGAGCGGAGTGAGGCCTCGACCTCCTCACCAAGGTGGTGCCAGACCTGCTCGTCGCTGATTACGTAAGCGAAGGTGTCCAGGCCGCCCTCGCGAAGGCGTTCGCCAAGTGTGGCGAGGGCGCCCCAGGCGACGACGACAGGATAGTCGCGAAGGGCGGTGTGGACGATGGTGGTGGTGTCAGACGGTATGGCGTGGAGGGTGGTTGACGGTGCGCCAGACGTGGAGGCGGTTATTTCGGCGACGCGGCCAGCCTCGGCCAGGATTGCCTCTGCGTGGTCTTTGAGGACGCTCATGATTTCGTCGGCGACCTGTTCAGGGGTGAGGCCATCGGTGTGGATGGACCAGTCGGCGAGGGCGTAAAGATGCTGGCGCTCGGCCTTGATGTCGCGGATTCGGGAGAGAGGGTCGGCTGTGGCGAGGAGGGGACGGTCGAGGGGTGCGACCTCGGCGCGCTCGGCGAGACGGGCGGCGATTGTCTCGGGCCGTGCTTCGAGGCAGACGATGAATCCGGACTCAGCCATGAGGCGGCGGTTGGCGGAAGCGAGGATGACGCCACCGCCGGTGGCGATGACCGCGCGAGGGAGTGCGCAAGCGCGCTGGAGGGCGCGGGACTCGAGTTCGCGGAAGGCTTCTTCGCCGTCGTCGCGGAAGATGTCGGGGATGGATTTGCCGGCGTCGAGTTCGACCAGGGAGTCGGTGTCGACGAGGTCAATGCCCAGGCGCTCGGCGAGGATGGGGCTGACGGCCGACTTGCCGGTGCCGGAGAAGCCGGTGAGGATGATGTGGTTGGGCGTCACGGTGACGCGGGGTGGCGGGGCCCGATTGTGGCCTGGTAGCCCTGGAAGTTGCGCAGGGTTTCCAGCATGGAGTCGCCGCCGAATTTTTCGAGCATGGCGGTGGCCAGGACGATGGCGACCATGGCTTCGCCGACAACACCGGCGGCGGGCACGGTGCAGACGTCGGAGCGCTCGTAATGGGCCTGTATGGCTTCGCCGGTGTGGAGGTCCACGGAGGGGAGGGGCTTCGAGAGGGTGGAGATGGGTTTGAGGGCGCCGCGCACGATGATGGGTTCGCCGTTAGTGATGCCACCCTCGAGGCCCCCGGCGCGGTTGGTTTCGCGCCGCCAGGGTCGCCCGTTCCACTGGTCGGGTGTGGTGATGACGTCGTGGGCCCGGGAGCCGGGGCCGGCGGCGACGGTGAATCCGCCTCCGATCTCGACGCCCTTTGTGGCGTGGATGCTCATGACTGCCTGGGCGAGCTGGCCATCAAGTTTCCGGTCCCACTGGACGTGCGAGCCCAGGCCGATTGGAACGCCGGTGGCCCACATCTCGAAGATTCCGCCGAGGGTGTCGCCGGCTTCCTTCGCGCCATCGATCGCACTAACCATGCGGTCGCTCGCATCCGAGTCAGCAGAGCGAACGGGGGACTCTTCGACTGCCGCCCAGTCCGGCTCAGCGTCAACGGAGGCGACGACGTCGGAGATGGAAGCGGTGTGGGAGTGGATGGCGATCCCGAATTCTTCGAGGAAGCGACGACATACGGCGCCAACAGCTACCCTGGAAGCAGTCTCGCGAGCGGATGCGCGCTCCAGGATGTTTCGCACGTCGTCGAATCCGTACTTCATGGTGCCGGCGAGGTCTGCGTGGCCGGGGCGGAGGCGTGTGACCTGTTTTGGCTCGCCGTCGTATGGACCGACCTGCATGACTTCTTGCCAGTCCTCCCAGACGCGGTTAGCAATGAGGAGAGCAATGGGGCCACCAAGGGTACGGCCATGCCGGACGCCGCCGACCAGGCGGGCGTGGTCAGTCTCTATCTGCTGGCGACGGGAGCGGCCATAGCCGCCCTGGCGGCGATGGAGGTCGTGCTCGATGAAATCTTCCGTTATGTCGAGACCGGCCGGGATGCCTTCGAGGACGGAGACGAGTTCCTGGCCGTGGGATTCCCCCGCCGTGAGGAAGCGTAGCGCCGTCATGCCGTGACCTCCGGGGTCGGTGCCTCTGTTTCAACCGGACGATACTGCTCCGGGGTTGGCAGAGGCTCGATGGGGAGCGGGCGGCCGGTGTCGCTGAGTTTACTCACGCCTCCGAATTCCGTGACGATCTCCGTGGCAGTCCACTCGTCCCAGTCCACGTTGCGGGCCTGTTCGCGTGTGGCCAGGGTGGAGAGGATGCAGTTGTGGTGGGTGACGCCCGACTGGTCCCGGTACTGCGTGTAGACGTCGATCTGGGCTGCGTCGGGGCGGTAGTGGGGAAGTTCGTAGAGAAGCATATCGACGGCCTTCGCGGTGATCTCCGTGCCTTCCTGGAGAGGGTTGCTGACTTCGACCCAGCGTCCGGCGTCCTGGCGGTATTCGCTGGCGGCGTTGGTGGAGACGTGGACGTAACCGGCGGCGACTTCGACCGCCTGCATCCCCTGGATGCCGCGCCACACCTCGACACGGATCTCCTTTGGCCGCTTCTGCGAGCTCCAGCCCTTGATCGCATCATCGAGGATGTCCCGGATTACGCCGACGTCGCCTTCTTCCGCGGCCTTGCGCCAGGCCATCGCAGAGCGCGTGCCCTGCACGATGATGTAGGCAACGAAGAGGAAGAGGATGAAGAGGCCAGCAACGGCCCAGGGCATCATTGGGAGACGCCCTCCTGCGCCAGAGCGTCGCGCGCAGCGGCGAACATGACATCAGTGGGCGGGTCCTGTCCGGACCAGATCTTGAGGGATGCCGCACCCTGGTAGACGAGCATTGGGAGACCGCCGAGCGTGCGGGCGCCGCGAGCCTCCGCGTCGCGGAGAAGCGGGGTAACTGACGGCCGGTATACGAGGTCACAAACTAACATCTGCGGATGAATGGTACCGGCTGGGACCGGCGACGAGTGCTCTTCCGGCGTTCCAGCAGTGCCTAACGGTGTGCAGTTTATCAAAAGGGTCGCATTTTCAAGGGCACCATGCGATTCGTCGACGACTTCGAGGCGGGTTGCTCCACCCCCGATCGCGCTCGCTAACCCCTCTGCGCGCGACTTGGTCCGCGCAGTGATTGCGATCGATTCGGCTCCCGCCTCGCAAAGGGCGACGACAACTGCCCGGGCGGAACCGCCCGCTCCGGTTACGACCGCGCGCGCACCTGAAACGTCGAATCCCGCGTCGTCTTTGAGAGCGCGAGAGAAGCCCTCAACGTCGGTGTTGTGGCCGGATAGCCGACCGCCTTGGTTGAGAACGGTATTGACTGCGCCGACGCGGGTGGCGACATCGTCGATTTCATCGAGGAGGGGGATGATGGGTTCCTTGTAGGGAATCGTGACGTTCGCGCCTCGAACGGCGGGCGCGCGGAGGCCGGTGACCCGTGTAGAGAGGCCGTTGGGTGGCGTGGACCACTGGGCGTAGTGGTAGTCGAGCCGCATGGCGTCGATGGCGGCCTGCTGGATGGCCGGTGACAGCGAGGTCTTGCCGGGTTCGATAATTACGCCGAGGTACTGCATCGACGCGGACTATTCGCCGCCCAGGTATAGCTCAACGTTGGCGTTGTGTTCCTCGAGGGTCTCGGCGAAGGCGTGGGAGCCATCGCCCTTGGCGACGAAGTAAAGGTAGTTGGTGTCAGAGGGGTTGACCACAGCCTGCAGGGTGTCGGCGGCCGGGTTGGCAATGGGGCCCGGGGGTAGGCCGAAGACCTGGTAGGTGTTGAAGGGGGAATCGAAAGCGAGGTCGTCGAGAGTGAGGCCCTGCTTCCACCAGCCGTACTCCGCGACGCTCTCCGGGTCCTCAGCGACGGCGTACTGGACGGTGGGATCGGCATCGAGGCGAATGCCAAGTTCGAGGCGACTGAGGAAGACCTGGGCCATGATGGGCTTTTCCTCGGGAACGACGGCCTCGCGCTGGATGATCGAGGCGAGGGCAACGACCTCTGAGAGGGTGAGTCCCTGGGCAGCGGCCTGTTCGGCAACCGTGGCCGGCACGTTTTGGTCAAAGGCGTCGAGCATCTTCGCGACTACAGTGTCCGGTGTGTCACTCGAGCGGAGCGTATAGGTAGCAGGGTAGAGGTAGCCCTCCAGCGAGTCGCCCACCGGGACGTCCTGGAGGAACTCGTAGTTATAGTTGGAGTTCGAGGTTAGTCGCAGGAACTCCTCCCCTGAAATCCCCAATTCATCAAGGGACTCTGCAATCTCCTCGCGGCGCGTACCTTCGATGATCGTCAGCGTGCGGGTCGAGGTTTCGCCGTTGCGGATGCGGTAAACGACGTCCAGGGCGCTGGAATCCCGCTCGAACTCGTACTCACCGGCCTGGAGGAGGCGGTCGTAACCCATTAGGCCGACCAGCACCTCGAACTGGGTTGAGGAGTCGATTACGCCGGCCTCCTGGAGGGCCTCCCCGATGTTCGCGGGGGATTGGCCCTCTGACACCATGATCACGACCGGCTCTCCCTCCGATGTGGGAAGGGGTTCGTACGCGCCGATGTCATCGATTTGCGCCGGGCTGCGGGCGATGATCCAGGCAGTGATCAGCACGAGCACGACTGCGACCGCCAACGCTATGAGGTAGGCTGTCCGGCTGCCGATCATCTATCGGTGGGTGTCCAGGTAGGCCTGGAGGAGGATGGAGGCAGCGATGGCGTCTCTGCGCCCCTTGCCGCCCGGCACGTGTTCGGCCTGCGCGGAAGTGAGGCGCTCGTCGTGGAAGTCGATGGTGGCAGTTGTTCGCTCGGCGAGAGCCGCCGCGACTTCTCGCACGCGCTGGGCCTGAGGCCCTTCCGCGCCGGTGAGGGTCAACGGGAGACCGAATACGACCGTACCGGCGCCCTGCTCTTCCACCGCGCGGGCGATATCGCCCACGGGGTCGCCTGTGGCCCTGATCGTCTCGAGAGGTACGGCGATGGGTAGACGGTCATCGGCGGTCGCCAGCCCGATATGCCGCTCTCCGAAGTCGATCCCGATGATTCTCATCTCCACGATGTACCTATTGTGTCTAACGCCTTGCTTACGTCGAGGGTATCCGAGCGGACGGGTGTGGATCAGGTGAGCATATCGCGCACGATGCTGGGTACGGCGGCGAGGGCTTCGTCGAGTTTGCCGGGGTCTTTGCCGCCGCCCTGGGCGGTGTCGGGGCGACCGCCGCCGCTTCCTCCGGTGATGGTGGCAACCTGCTTGAGGATGTTGCCGGCGTGAAGGCCTCGGTCCACCTGTTCCTTGCTCACGAGCGCGAGGAACATAGGCTTGTTGTCGATGAGCGTGCCGAGGACGGCGACACCGGAAGGGAGGGACTTACGCACCGAGTCGCCCATGAACCGCAGAGCGTCAACGCTGGGGGCGTCGACGCGAGTGGCGAGGACCGACACGCCTTCCACGTCCTGGGCCTGCGCCGAGAGGTCGCCGGTGGCAGGGGCGGTCGCCAGCGAGCGCTCCAACTTCTCGATGCGCTTGCGCTGGGCCTCGTTCTCGGCGACGAGGGAGTCGAGCTTCTGGAGGACTGCAGTACGCGGCGCGCTTAGCTTCTGGGCGATTCCCGTGAGGGCGGCGCTCTGCTCGCGGATATGAACCTCCGCTCCGAGGCCGGTGAGGGCCTCGATGCGGCGCATTCCGGAGCCGATGGATGACTCGCCGGTAATGACGATGGCGCCAATCTCGCCGGTGCGCTCGCAGTGAGTACCGCCGCAGAGTTCGGCGCTGAAGCGCGGGACGACCGTGTTCACCTCGACGACGCGTACTTTTTCGCCGTACTTGTCGCCGAAGAAGGCGAGGACGCCGTCCGACATCGCTTCGTCGAACGAGGTCTCGCGGGTATGCACCGGGAGATTCTGCCGGACCTTGGCGTTGACGAGGGACTCGACTTCAGCGAGGCGGTCGGCGGGAACGGATTCCGTGTGGGTGAAGTCGAAGCGGAGGTAGTCCGGACCGACGAGGGACCCGGCCTGGCGGACGTGGGTGCCCAGGACCTGGCGCAAGGCGGCGTGGAGAAGGTGCGTGGCAGTGTGGTTGCGGCGCGTGTTCTCGCGGTGGAGGGGATCGACCGTGGCCGTGACTTCGTCGCCCACGGCAAAGGTACCCTCGGCGACTGTGCCGCGGTGGACGATGAGGCGCTCGGAGACACGCTGGGTGTCGGTCACGTCCACGCGGCCGTTGGGGGTGGTGATCGTGCCGCGGTCGCCGACCTGGCCGCCGCCCTCGGGGTAAAAGGGGGTGGAGTCGAGGAAGACCTCGATGGACTGGCCGGCCGTGGCTGACTCGACTGCGCCGTCGCCGGGGATCACCAGTGCTGCGATCCGGGACTTCGTCTCCGTCTCCTCGTAGCCGGTGAAGAGCGTGGCGTTTTCGACCAGTGATGCGTAGAGGGTCTCGGCGGCGACGTGGTCGGCGCCGCCCGCGGAGGCGCGGGCGCGCTCGCGTTGCTGGGCCATCTCCGCCTCGAAGGACGCCTCGTCAACGGTGAAGCCATGCTGTGCTGCGATGTCGCGCGTTAGATCGACCGGGAAGCCGTAGGTGTCGTGGAGGGCGAAGGCGTCGGCGCCGCTAACGGTCTTTGCCGACGACGAAGCGATCAACTCGTCCAGCTTCTCGACGCCGCGGGCGATGGTCTGGCCGAAGCGCTGTTCCTCCGGCCCGATGATCTCGCGGATGAACTTGCACTGGCGTTCGAGTTCCGGGTAGGAGTCCTTCATCGTCTCGATGACGACGTCTGCCAGGTCGGTCATGAAGGCGTCCTCGATGCCGAGGTGCTGGCGGCCGAAGTAGACGGCGCGGCGGAGCATGCGGCGGCAGACGTAGCCGCGCTCCTCGTTCGAAGGGACGACAGGGGTGCGCTCGTCGCCGACAAGGAAGGTGACGGCGCGGGCGTGCTCGGCGACGATGCGGATGGCCCGGTCGGTTGCCTCGTCCTCGCCGTACTTCCTGCCGGAGAGCCCCTCGATTCGGGCGATCAGCGGCTGGAAGAGGTCCGTGTCGTAGACGGAGGGGACACGGTCTGCGGTCCACTCGGGGCTGTTGTGAAGGAGGGTGATGGCGACGCGCTCAAGGCCGGAGCCGGTGTCGATGTTCTTCTTGGGCAGGGGCTCGCGTTTTTCGCCGTCGCAGTAGTACGTCATGAAGACGAGGTTCCAAATCTCGATGAAGCGGGGGCAGTCGTGGGCGGGGTGGCAGTCCGGGCCGCAGCCGAGCTCCTCGCCGAAGTCGTAGTGGACCTCGGAATCGGGGCCGCAGGGGCCGACGTCGCCGGAGAACCAGTAGTTGTCCTCCTCGCCGTAGCGCATGATGCGGGACTCGGGGTAGCCGAGGTTCTGCCAGAGGGCATAGGCTTCGTCGTCGTCCTCGAAGACGGCGGGCCACAGGCGGTCCTGGGGGAGGCCGAGGGTCACCGTGAGGAGTTCGTGCGCCCAGGGGACCATTTCCGCCTTGAAGTAATCGCCGATACTGAAGTTGCCGAGCATCTCGAAGAAGGTGAGGTGCTGGGTGTCGCCGACGGACTCGATGTCGGTGGTGCGGAAGCACTTCTGGACGGAGACCATACGGTTGGATGGCGGCTCCGCCTGGCCCATGAAGTAGGGCTTGAAGGGGACCATGCCGGCACTGGTGAAGAGGAGCGTGGGGTCGCCCGGAGGAACAACGGGGATGCCGGGGACGCGGCGGTGGCCGCGCTCCTCGAAAAAGCGCTGGAAGGCCTCGCGGATCTGGTGTGCGTTCACGAGGGGGATTGTAACGTGACGACGTTGGGAGGCGGAACCGAGGGCGCCGGAAAGGGCGATAATGAGAGCATGATCCGTCGGATGGTTGTTGTTGCCGGATTGGCCGTCGCAGTGGTGGCAGCTTTTGGCGGCTTTTCTGATCGTTAAACCCGATCGTGGGGACAGTACCTCTGGACAGGAGCTGTCAGGCGATTTGTCCATTAGTGACGCGATGGAGTTTGAGGAGTTCGAGTTGTACTGGGTTGGCGACGAGATCGCGGGCCTTCCGATCACCCACATTATTCACAGAACATCACGGAACTCGGTCAGTTTCAGCTACGGCGACTGTGAGTCCACGACGGAAGAGTCCGGTTGTGCCCTTCCGCTGACAGTGATCGTAGAACCAACTTGCACACGCAGGGAGGTCACGCCAGATGGGATCGACGGCGGCGAACGCGGAGAAATGCGGGGTGTGCCAGTACGCGATCTCAAAAACGGCACCGTTGTCATCTGGACACAGGATGTGACAGTCCTGATCGCGGTACCCGCCGGGGAGTCACCAGTGGATCCTTTAGACGCAGTCAACTCACTCACCAAGGTAGGTACGAGGGATGATTCCACGGAAGCGCCCGCGGATCTACCACAGCCGGACTTTTCAGCATGCGGCCGATCGGGTTGACGGTTCGCTGTTGACAGCCTTTTCCGGGCGCGGCTAACATTTCGGGGTGACAGGCCGTCAGTTATGCTGGAGCCTGCACAGAAGAAGATTACGTCTTGGACGACAACGAACCCCCAGATAGTAGCGAACCTCCGCATAGTACCTATCTGGTCACCCCCAAAGCCGCGCACGCTGCGCGTTCACGCCTTTCATCCCTCGACACTGATTGACGTCATGCCTACCCACGCGCCTATCGTCCGAGGACGAATCTACCCATGAGCACTGACCAACGGCTGTTCTCGCTGCTCGCAGAGCGGGTTGACGAAGCCGCCCGCTTCGCCGAAGCCGGCGTCACGATCACCGACCCGCTGACCACGTACATTGAGCCGTCGGTTAGCATCGGGCGGGGCACCGTCATTCAGCCGAACACTACGCTGTCGGGCCAGACCACGATCGGCGCCGACTGCCGCATCGGCCCGAACACCGTGATCGACGCTTCGTCAATTGGCGACGGCTGCACTATCTTCGCGTCGGTCGTGCGTGATTCCACCCTGGAGGACGACGTGTACGCCGGGCCGTTCTGCCATGTGCGGGGCGGCTCGCACCTGGAGGCGGGCGTGCGTCTGGGGACCTCGGCGGAGGTAAATCGCTCGCGGCTGGGCAAGGGTTCGAAGTCGAACCACTTCAGCTACCTCGGCGACGCGGAGGTGGGCGAGGGCGTCAACATCGGCGCCGGGACGGTGACCTGTAATTACGACGGCGAGAACAAGAACAAGACAGTGATCGAGGACGGCGTCTTCATCGGCAGCGACTCGATGCTGGTGGCCCCCGTGCGTATCGGCAAGGGCGCGCAGACCGGCGCGGGCTCGGTGGTGACCAAGGACGTGCCTCCAGGCGGAAGGGTCGCCGGAGTGCCCGCGAAGCCGATCGGTGAGTCCGGTGGATAGCGGCCTGATCATCGGCGTCGTGCTCCTGGTGCTCGGCACCGTGACGCTGGCGCTGATTTCGATCGCGGAGGCCGGCGTGATCGCCGGCGTGCGGGAGCGGGTAAGCAAGGAACCGGCTGAGTCTCCGGTTGAAGCGCTGCGGCGGTTCTACCACGAGCGGCAGATCACGCTGTCGACTCTGGCGCTGGCGCGCAACCTCGCCTCGGTGGGAGTGACGGGCGTGGTGGTGTACCTGGGGATCACGGAGCTAACGGACGCGTGGGCGGCTGTGCTGTTGACCGTCGTTGTGACGGCGCTGGCGTTCATGCTGCTGCGGACCTTCACGCGCTCGCTGGTTGCGCGAGACCCGCACAGGTGGCAGGCGATCACGCGGCCGTTTGTCGCGGCGGTGAGGGTGCTCCTGAGGGTGCCTGCGGCGCTGGTGGACGTGCCGATCGAGGCGGTGATGATGGGCGGGAAGCATCCCGGCGCTGACGGGGCGGTGGAGGAGCTGCTGATGCTGGCGGAGATGGAGGATGCGAGCGCGGCGCTGCAGGACAAGGAGCGGGAGATGATCCGCGGCGTGATGGAGCTGGAGTTCACGGCGGTGCGCGAGGTGATGGTGCCGAGGCCGGACATCGTGGCAGTGGAGGTGAGCACGAGCTTCGACGAGGCGGCGAAAATGCTCGTGGAACGCGGGTTTAGCCGGCTGCCTGTGTACGAGGGCGACGTCGACCACATCCTGGGGATCGTTCACGCAAAGGAGGTGCTGCGGCACCTGACGAACGGAAACGGCAAGCCGACACTGGGGGAGATCCTGCGGGACGCGCACGTGGTGCCGGAGAGCAAGAAGGTGCATGAGACCTTGTCGGAGATGAAAGAGCGGCAAATATCGATCGCGATCGTCGTCGACGAGTACGGCGGGACAGCGGGGTTGGTGACGGTCGAGGACATGGTCGAGGAGATCGTGGGCGAAATCCGCGACGAGTACGACGTGGAGGAGCCGGAGATCGAGCAACTGGGGGAGGGCGAAGTCGTGGTAGACGGCGGCGTGGGGATCGACGAACTGAACGAGATGTTCGAGGCGCAGATCCAGAAAGAGGACTTCGACAGCGTGGGCGGCTTCATCGTGAGCGAGCTGGGGAGAATGCCGAGCGTGGGGGACACGGTGCAATTTAACGGCATTAATTTGAAGGTGCTAACCGTTAATGGCAGGCGGATCAAGAAGGTCCTGGTGACGCGGACGTCGCACGAACCGGAAGACTAACCGACGGTTTACGGAGCTGTGACAACAGCGTCTCTTACGGCGCGCAACCCTGTGCTATCATCGCGCCCTGAAATGGGTCGGAAGACAGCAACTCTCGCGAGATCAGCCACAGTCGAGGCCCGGTACTGGGTCGGATTCAGCCGCGTTCCTGGACTGGGAGCGGTGCGGTTCCAGGCGCTGCTTGACAGGTTTGGTACGTTGGAAGCGGCCTGGTCAGCAAGCCGCAGCGACCTGAAGGCGGGGGGGCTTACCGACGGCGTGGTCCGGTCGATAGTGCAGGAGCGCGACAGCGTCGATCTCGATCGCGAGATGGACCGGCTGGCCGATCTGTCGGTGCGAGCGCTGACCTGGATCGATCCGGAGTATCCGGAACTGCTCAAAGCGATCGACGACTCGCCACCGGTGCTATATGTGCGCGGCGACCTGCAGCCGGCGGACGGCCTCAGCGTGGCTGTTGTGGGGACGCGGCGGCCGACACCCTACGGCCGCCAGGTGGCCGAGGAGATGTCGAACCAGTTGGCGACAAGCGGCGTAACCGTAGTCAGCGGCCTCGCGCGGGGCATCGACGCGATTGCGCACCAGGCGGCGATTGCCGCGGGAGGTAGAACGCTGGCAGTGATGGCGTGCGGGTTGGACATGGTCTATCCGCCGGAACACGCGAGGCTGGCAACGGAGATCATGGAGCACGGAGCGGTGATGAGCGAACAACCGCTGGGGACTCAGCCTCGTGGTGACTTTTTCCCGCGGCGGAACCGGATCCTGTCGGGATTGAGCCTCGGCACGCTTGTAATAGAAGGAGACATGAAGAGCGGAGCATTGATAACGGCGGATTTCGCGAACGACCAGGGGCGCGATGTGTTCGCCGTTCCGGGGAGCATTTTCTCGCCGCAGAGCCGCGGCCCGAACGTGAAGGTGCAACGCGGAGAGGCGAAACTCGTTCTAAAGGTTGCCGACATACTGGAAGAACTGAACCTGGCGGCGGTGCCGCAGCAGATGGAGATGCGGGAACTAATGCCGGCGACAGATACGGAAGCAGAGTTGCTCCGTCATATAACGAGAGAGCCGTCGCACATTGACGATTTGTGCAGGGCAAGTGGTCTGCCCGTTTCGGCGGTCAGCAGCTTACTCGCTATGATGGAATTGAAGGGCTTGATCCGGGAGGTCGGCCCGAAGGCGTATGTTACGTCGAGAGTGCCAGTGGCACACGGAGGATAGATTGCCCAAAGGAAACGGAAAAAAGAGCGGAAGCGGCCGCAACCTGGTCGTTGTGGAGTCGCCGGCGAAGGCGCGGACGATATCGCGCATCCTGGGCGATGACTACGACGTGAAGGCGTCCGTCGGCCACGTGCGGGACCTGCCGTCCTGGGGGCTGGGGGTCAACACCGAGACGTTCGAGCCGAAGTACGAGGTTTCCAAAGACAAGCGAAGCGTGGTCAAGGACATCGCCGCCGCCGGGAAGAAGGCGGATATCGTGTTCCTGGCCACCGACCCGGACCGCGAGGGTGAGGCCATAGCCTGGCACGTCGCCGAAGCCGCTGGCCTGGGTGACGCCGTTCTGGAGCGCGTCGTCTTCCACGAAATCACGCAGGACGCGGTGAGGGAGGCGTTCGATCACCCGCGCCAGATCGACATGGACCTGGTGAACGCGCAGCAGGCGCGCCGGGTCGTGGATCGGCTGGTCGGTTACCCGTTGAGCTGGTTCCTCGCCAGAAAGGTGCGCAAGGGGCTTTCGGCCGGGCGCGTGCAGTCCGTAGCGGTGAGGCTGGTGGTGGAGCGGGAGCGCGAGATCCGGGCGTTCGTGCCGGTGGAGTACTGGACGATGGACGCGCGCCTCGAGAAGCAGGGCGTGCCACCGGCGTTCAAGGCGAAGCTCTCTGGTTACGCTGACACGAAGGACAAGCTGGAGATCTCGAACGAGACGGACGCAAACCGAATCGCCGGTGAGTTGCGGGCGTCTGCATTCGCGGTATCGAAGGTTGATACGAAGAAGCAGGTGCGGCGTCCGGCGGCACCGTTTATAACGAGTTCGCTGCAGCAGGAGGCTTCGCGACGGCTGGGGTTTGGCGGAAAGAAGGCGATGTCCATCGCACAGAAGCTGTACGAGGGGATCGACATCGGCGCGGGCGGAGAAGTGGGTCTGATCACGTACATGAGGACGGACTCGACGAACGTAGCAACCTCGGCGCAGGCTGAGGCGCGGGACTACATTGCGCAGAAGTACGGCGACAAGTTCTTGCCAGCGAAGCCACGAGTGTATTCGGGCAGGGTGAAGGGCGCACAGGAAGCGCACGAGGCGATCCGGCCGACGTCAGTGATGCGCGACCCCGAGAGCCTCAAGGACCGGCTGACGAGCGAGCAGTACCGGCTATATAACCTGATCTGGCAGCGGTTTGTCGCCAGCCAGATGGCGGACGCTGAGTTCGACGTGACCTCGGCGGACATCCGGGCTGAGGCACCGACGGCTGCGGGCCCGTACCTGCTCCGCGCGACGAACACGCAACTCCGGTTCGCGGGCTTCCGGCAGGTGTACATCGAGGGGCACGACGAGGGGGACGAGGAGGAGGACGTGGGGACGAATCCGCTGCCACCGCTGTCCGCAGACGATTTGCTCAAGTTAGTCGACCTGGCACCGGAGCAGCACTTCACGGAACCGCCACCCCGGTACACGGAGGCATCGCTGGTGAAGGCCCTGGAAGAGAAAGGGATCGGGAGGCCGAGCACATACGCGCCAACAATGACGACGATCCAGGACCGCGAATACGTCAAGCGGGAAGGCAAAGCGCTGCACCCGACGGAACTCGGGGAGACAGTCAACGACCTGCTGGTCGAGTACTTCCCGGTGTTCATCGACGCGAACTTCACAGCAGGGATGGAGCAGGACCTGGACGAGATCGCCGAGGGCGAGAAGGAGTGGCAGCCCGTGGTGCGCGACTTCTACGGACCGCTGCAAGAGGCCCTGGAGATCGCCAAGGTCGAAGCGCCAAAGCAGGTGGAGGAGACAGGCGAGATGTGCCCCGAGTCCGGCCACCCACTGATCGTGCGCTGGGGACGGCGCGGGCAGTTCATCGCCTGCTCAGGCTACCCGGAGTGCAAGTACTCCAAGCCGATGCCGGGCGACGAACCGGAGGTGGAGTTGCCGAAGATCGAAGAGGCCTGCCCCGACTGCAGTAAGCCCCTCGCGGCGAGAAACGGCCGCAACGGGCCATTCATCGGCTGCACCGGATACCCAAAATGCCGGTACACGCGTCCGATCGAGGGCGAGACCGAGGAGTTGCCGAAGATCGAGGAGCCGTGCCCGGACTGCGGCTCTGCCCTATCCGCGCGCATGAGCCGGTTCGGCAAGCCGTTTATCGGTTGCACGGCCTACCCGAAGTGCAAGTACACACGCCCGATGCCGACCGGGGTGAAGTGCCCGCGGGACGGTGGCGACCTGGAGGAGAAGCGGGCGAAGGGCAAGCGCGGGTCGTTCTACGGTTGCTCGAACTACCCGGAGTGCGACTTCACAGTGCTGAACCGGCCGCTGTCGCAGCCGTGCCCGTCGTGCAATTCTCTCATCACGATGGAAAAGGACGGTGATGCGAAGTGCACCTCCTGCGACTGGAAGGGCGAGGTGCCAGCAAAGCGGGAACCGGTCGCGGTCGGATAAGCCCGGTCGGACTGAAGTCCGACCTCCAGAGACCCCGGACTAGCAAACTCGCGCGGTTGCGGCGCGTTATCCACATATATGGACGAACTGCTGGAGGCATACGTCCGCTACCTCGTGGCGGAGAAGAACCTTTCTGAGCTGACGCTGCGGAACTACCGCGGTGATTTGCTGCATTTCACGCGGTGGCTGGAGGCCAATGAGGATGCGGGACCGCTGGAGGCGGACCGGTACATGGCCAGACGATACCTTGGTGAACTCAAGGGGTCGGGTATGGCTACGGGGAGTCTGACCCGCAAGGTCAGCACAATCCGGAGCTTCTACAAGTGGCTCGTGCGCGAGGGAAGAGTCGATTCGAGCCCCCTAACCGGATTGGTGGCGCCAAAGCGCGAGCGTCGACTGCCGGTCGTGCTGTCGAGGGAGGACCTGGCGGCCCTGATCGAGTCAGCAGACGCCACGACGCCTCAGGGGTTGCGGAACCGGGCGATCCTGGAGCTTATGTATGCCTCGGGTGTGCGCATTAGCGAGGCGGCGGGGTCGAACGCGAAGGCGCTCGACCTCGAGGAACAGACTCTCATCGTGCGCGGTAAGGGAAATAAGGAGCGGATGGTGCTCGTGGGCGGTCCGGCGACTCGGGCGTTGAAGCGGTACCTGGCGAAGGGGCGCCCGAACCTGGCCGTAGGCTCGGAGGAAGCGTTGTTCTTGAACCGCGATGGGGCGCGGCTTTCGGCGCGGTCGATCCAGAAGATCGTGCGGGAGCACGCGCTCAAGGCAGGGTTCGACGAGCGCATCTGGCCGCATTTGTTGCGCCACTCGTTCGCGACGCACCTATTGGACG
>Ga0208685_1000403_pt1 | contig 15220 bp, 13 predicted proteins | sample EasRivMeERMLT890_FD_187533 | JGI IMG/M metagenome (GOLD analysis project Ga0208685, IMG submission 187533) | Soil microbial communities from meander-bound floodplain in the East River, Colorado, USA - East River MetaG ERMLT890 (SPAdes) (version 2) | ecosystem: Environmental > Terrestrial > Soil...
TGGACTGGGCGAGGACAAGGTGTTCTCGAACGTCGGCGACTACGGCAACACGAGCGCCGCCTCGATCCCGATCGCCCTCTACGAAGCTCTCAGCACCGAGCGGATCGACGTCGGCGACAACCTCGTGCTGGCGAGCTTCGGCGCCGGCCTCACCTGGGCCGCCGTCGCCCTGCGCTGGACCGCCGCCGCCCCCGAGCGCACCCGCTGGCAGCCGGTGCGCAGCGAAGTCGACCGCCGCCTCACCGAACTGCGCTCGCTCGCGCGCCGCCAGGGCTGGAGGGTGCGGGGTGAGATTGGGAAGCGGCTGGGGCGGGAGGAAGAGTAAAGAGTGAAGAGCGGAGAGTGGGAATGAAGGCTCATGTTGAGTTATCACCAATACCGCCGTGGGCCGCAGGGGATGCCGGTTAGGAGTATGCTGAAGGTGTCGCGTTCAAGCTTGCTTGGAACGCCTGAAGTCCACTGACACCTCCGACCCCCACGAGTTTCAGTACCACATCGGTGACGGGCGCCGATCTCCCTAACGTTGGCGCGACGGAATCGATTCATCATGCCCTACCAACTCGAGTGCCCTATTTGCCTGAGCGCGTCATCGTTCCAGCTCAAGGCTGATCCCCTGCAGGCGTATATCCGCGGTGTCTTGCCCCACCCGTTTGCACAACGGTTCCTCAGCGACAGCCCCACGCCGAAGCAGCGCGGCGCTGCAGCCTGGGACCTGGCAATCAGCGCTTGCCTCAGGCGGGAAATGGCGGCACATCTGCGGTGCGAGTCGTGCAATATCCTGATGGGCCCCGGACACATCGAAGGCGGCATCGGCCCGTGGTGTGGCACACACGGGGAGGTTGTACCTGCTTTGCCGGTAGCAGTGAGCCCAACCGAGACGGGCCCACTGGCCTGGATAGCACGCGGAGGCCAGGAGCAAATCAGGGCGGAAGGTCCACGACTCGCGCCTGACACCACCCCGCCAGGTTGACACCTGACCTTCGCTCAGCATGGCGGGCCACGCCGAGTAGTCGTCCTGCTAGCTGACGGACGTCATCGCCGGTTCCCAGATCGTGTCGCCGCAGGACGGACACGGCGATACAGCATCACCCGCTTTGAGGGGGTCCGAGTGACCACAGTGGGCGCAGGCGTAGTCCCCTTCCTCCGGGGCGACGGCGCCCGCGCCGAGCGGGTTATCCCTCGCCTCGTCCCCGGGCGTACAGAGGCTGAGCCCCGGGCGGACCTCGTCGGCGTTCCCCAGGAAGGCGCTAAACTGCCCGTTCGGTTCGAGATAGGCCCTTTTTACCTGCCCCAGGTGCTCGGCCCCGGCCAACCGCATCGCGGAAAAAACCTCGTCCCTTGATATCCGCTCGCGGGCGAGGGTCTCGACCTCGAGCCGGCCATCCTTGACCAGGCAGGCAGGGTAGCTTTGAACGTAGGCCTCGAGCTTCCGGTTGTTTTGCGTCGCACGAGAGAGGGTCTGGTTCATGACCACGACCAGGGAGACGACGACCATCGAGTGGAGGAGGGGCACGTCGGCCGAGAACATGGGATCGCCGACGGCGGAACCGAGGGCGATGATGATGACGAACTCGAAGGGGGCGATCTGTCCCAGGCCGCGCTTGCCCAGGGCGCGGATGAGGAGGAGGGCAAAACCGTACATGAAGACCGTGCGGAAGACGATCTCCAGCAGGAAAATGGCGTCCATATCGCCCAGGAACATGCGCTCCAGGTCAAACGCTTCTACTTCCATTCGTTACCTCGTGTGTGCCCGCGCCGGACCGGGCGATAATTTGGTCTAACTGCACCGCCAGCAGAGCTGCCTCCGGGTAGCACTGTGCTACCGGCTTCGCTCCGGCGACATGTTTCCATCGTCCTACGATTGCCAGCATCGCGTTTGAGACCTTGCGCGAGGATAAAGGGAGGTGGCTGATGGGTAACGGTGAGGTTTCGGAAGGCGGGCTGAAAAGGGGCCTTACTGGGGCGGATCGCGCCTACGTAGTGCTCAGGGATCCCTGGACAATAACTCCCGGGTGGGCATGATAATCGGCTCATCCCATCGCCGGACAGGCTTGATTCGAGCCTCACACTCTTCCGCTTCCCCAGGTAGCGTATCAAGAGTGAGGGGGGCTGTATGCTCGCCAACTGCAACATTCGCTATACGTGCTGTGTGTGGCGAGGTTCTACTCGCTAATCTAAGCTGGTTACACACCAGCATGACTCAATCTCAATCGGTCCTCGTTCGCACGAGTGATGACGAGACCCTGCCCACGACCGTGCGTCTCCCGGCGACTGCCGAAGCCGTCGCCGTTGGAGTTGTCGCCGTGTTCGTGGCCGCGTACTGGGCCGTCAGCAGCATCCTGATCCACCGGGCGTTCCATTCGAACGGATGGGACCTCGGCCTGATCGACCAGGTCGTCTGGAACACATCGGAGGGCCGGCCATTCTCCTACTCATTCCGCGATATATCCTACGCAGGAGATCACTGGCAGCCCATACTCTTGCTTCTCGTCCCGATCAAGTGGCTGGCTGCCGGCCCCGAGCCTCTGCTGGTCGCCCAGGCTGTCGCCCTGGCGCTAGCCGTTATCCCGCTGTACGCCTTCGTGCGCCAGGCCGCCGGGTACGCGCCCGCCGCAGCACTTTCCGGAGGTTACCTCGTTGGTCTCGGCGCCGCGAGAGCCGTATCGTTCGACTTTCACACGGAGGCGTTCGCGCCGTTACTCGCCTTCAGCGCCCTCTGGGCACTGGGTCGCGGACTGCCCATTGCTTTCCTGGTCTGCGGGCTCTTAACGCTAACGCTGAAAGAAGATGGGGCTCTCCTTGCCCTTGCCCTGGCATGGATCGCCTGGATCGCCTTTGGACAGGCGAAAGCCGCCGCGGTCCTCGCGGGCGTATCCGTCGTTTACGGCTACTTCGTGACAGCGTTGCTCATCCCGCATTTCCGCGGGGACGATTTGAACCCCTTCCTGGAACGGTACAGTTACCTCGGCGACACACCCCTGGGCGTCGTATTCGGGGCGATCACCCACCCTCACCTCGTGGCAGAACAACTGCTGCGGATCGACTCCGTCGAGGCTATCATCCTTGTGCTCGCATCGGCGGCGTTTCTGCCGCTCCTCGCGCCACGGTTGTGGCCCGCGCTTGCCCTCGTGATGGTTATTCCTTTGTTATCGAAATCGCCGTCCCAGGGCGACCTGGAACTCCATTACTTCCTCGTGCCGTCGCTCGTGGCGCTAACCATCGCAGCGGTCGTCGTACGTACCCACGTGGACCGCCAATGCAGCTTGCGGCTGGGCTCGCTTCGTCTGAACGCCGTCGCCTGGCCCGTGATGGCCTTCGCCGTGCCTGTCCTGCTGTTTGCGTTCTTGTCTCCTCTACCGCCATCGTTTTCCACCGACTGGAGACGCTTCGACGTAGATGATCACGCCACTCTTGCCGCGGATTTCGTCGGAGATATCCCGCCCGACGCGAGAGTCAGCGCCCAGTCACCGTTCGTCCCGCACCTGGCGGAGCGGACGCATATCCACCAGTTCCCCAGGATCCTGGACGCCGAATTCGTCCTGCTGGACGCATACGGCCCCGTCCCGGCCGAGGACCACGCCGCCGGATACGACCGCTGCCTGGCCTCCCTTCCCCAACTGGGGTTCGACCGGATCCGGGAGGAGGACGGCTTCAGCCTCTGGCAGAGAACCCGGCCGGCAGAAACGGCGACTGATGCGCCGCCAGAGTGCTCCGGGCGGCGCTAGCCGGGTTACCGGCGGTTGCCGCCAGCCAACCCCTGACCCATAATCCCCTCGTGCGTCCTCTAGTGATCTCCCATGCCGCCTGTGGCGGCCACGCCCCCGAGAACACCCTCGCGGGCATTCAGAAGGCCATCGAACTGGGGTCGGACGCGATCGAGATAGATGTACAGGCCAGCGCCGACGGCGTGCCGGTACTGATGCACGATCTCACAGTCGACCGCTCCACCAATGGCACGGGCGCCGTCGCAGACCTCACGCTAGACCAGCTGAAGTCCCTCACGGTGAAAGGCCAGCCGGTACCAACGCTGGCCGAAGTCCTTGACCTCACCAAGGGACACGTCCTCCTCGTCATCGAGATCAAGGCGCCTGGAATCGAGAAGCACATCGCCCGCGTCGTCCGCGACGCCGGGGCCCGCGACCAGGTCATGTCGTGGTCCTTCTTCCTCCCTGCCCTCGCCGGCATGCGCGCCGTGGATCCCGGAATCCCCGGCGCCATTCTCCTTGGCCCGCAGGCGCTGCCGGAGTGGCCGAAGATGCGCCATCTCGCCCTCAAGACCGGCCTCCAGGGCGTCAGTGTCTTCTGCGACGCCCTCACCCCAGCGATTGCCGAGGACTGCCGCCGCAGCGGCCTCGCACTCTACTCGTGGACGGCCGACAACGAAGCCCAGATTCGGCGTCTCATAAACCTGGACGCCGATGGCATCTGCTCAAACTTCCCCGACCGGGTCGTGGCGGCCCTAACCGCCTAGAGTGCACAGGCAAGCCTTATGTTTTTGTGAAACCCCGCACAAGTCGACTACGCGGTGTCTTCGCCCTTAGCGCTCCCTTCTATCCTCTGCCTGTTGACCAATGTGTCGATTCCCGCCAGCAACAGCAGCGCCAGCGCGACAATCACAACCACTGTCGAGAGCTTCACGGTCGGCCAGAACACCAGGAACGCCACGGCCAGCACTATTACGGCGATGCGCAGCGACGACGCGTGTGTCGCCACCCATCCCGCGAAGCCGCCGCCCTGCACTCCCGTGGCTGCGGCCAAGTGTTTGTCGCTCAACTCGTCGAGGCGGGCTCGTGCCGTCACAGCCCATCCCGCATCGCTGGTGATTAGCGCCAGCGCCAGCAGGTAGACGGCCACCAGCGCGAACACCGTCACCACGAACCTCGTGTCCAGTTCCGGCCAAACGACCAGCAGCAGCGCTCCGCCAACCAGGCCGGCGCCCCGCAGGGCAATCGCGTGCTCCCGCGCCCATCCTGCGAACCCGGCGCTCTCGCCGGTGGCCTGCTCCCCCCGGAGCCGGCCGCGGATTCCCTCCGCAGCCCTGGAGTCACCGAAGAACCAGCCACCAACCGCCAGCAGGACGCCCGCCCCAATCAAGAAGAGTTGCTGCTGCTTGAAGCTCCTCACGATGACGTCATAGATCGATTTCAGCGCCTCCTCGCCCTCAGGAGTCTGCGCCAGCAGGTCTGCGGCCAGGTTCCCGGCGACTGAGACTGCCAGGATCGTCAGCGCCATCACTGCCACCAGGAATCCACCGACGATCATTGCCGTACGGCTCCGGTCCCTGGAAATCACGATTGCGAGAAGCAGCAGCAGGGCTGCGATGATCGGTAGGACCGGCATAGACTGCCGCATCCACCAGAAGAACAGCCGGTAGCCCGTCACATCGTCCTTCTCGAAGAGGACGATCGTGCCTGCCTCCGGTGGCAGTTCTACCTCGTTCAGGAAATTCTCGCCGCGCTCACCACCGATCTCGAGGATAATCGCCTCCAGCACAGGCTTCATGTCGATGACCACCTGGTCGCCCTGCTCTTGCAATAACTCCGTGTCGTTCTCGATGACCGCGATAACCCGGCTGTGCACCGCCCTCAGCAATCTGTCCCGGACCTCTGCCAGCGGCTGCTCCTCTATCGCCCTCAGCGTTGCCCGGTAAATCGCATCCTGGGTTACACGTGCCAGTGGGCCTTCAAGGAATGCCCCCGACGGGATTCCCTCCGGCCCTTCTTCCTCTAATCTCGTTAGAGCCGTCCCAATGCGGTCCTGGATCTCCAGTTCCACCATCAAGGTCGCCGTTAGCCGCTGGGCGAGGGCAGTCTGCACTTCCTCCTGTTCCAGTGACTCGTCGATCATCCCGACGAACTTGTCCTCGTCGTAGATGACCCGCTCCTGCCACGAGGCCACACTGGCCGGAATCGACAGCAAGAGTCCAACAGCGATCAGGAGGATCACAATCAACGAACGCATAACATCACCTCATCCCCGCAACTACGCGGGCTACTAGAGAAACGCGGAACCAGTCTATCCGGTTAGATTGTGACCGAAACCGCTCCCAAGGTCATCGCTGGTAATCGTACCGTCCGTTCTCGTTTTCACCCACAAATGGAGAGGCCGCCCGATTTGTCGGGCGGCCTCCGTCAGAATCCAAAGATTGCTTAGCGTCTCGCGCGGCTAAACACCAGCGCGCCGCCGGCCATCGCGGCCAGTAGCGCCGCCAGTCCGAGCCACGCCACGCTGCTCCCAGAGTCCTGCACGCCACCCGTGGGCGGGAGAGCCGCTGGTGCCTGGGTCACCGGTGCTGGAGCCGGGCTCGACTCGACCGGCGGGGTCAAGAACTCGTACGCCCCAATATCGCACGCGGCCGTGCCGTCGTTATTTCCGTCTTGTGGGCGTGCGACGCCACGCTGGTCCGTTGCCGGGCAGCCTGCGCTTGCGCCGGCATCGACCGCCGGGCTGGTCGCGGGCAGGGCGTGCGTCTGCGTCGTTCCCGGCGCATTGAGGGCCAGGGCGCCGAGAGCGGCGTTCGTGTTCTGCAAGTCGCCAGCTGCCGCGAAGCCGCACGTGGCATCGCCGGAGAGGTTATTGCCGCTGGATGTGAGGGTCCCTCCGGCCTCTATGAAGCAATCGCCCCCGGCTGTGTTCTGGGCGACGATCGTGTTCAACAGGGTCGCCGTGCCGCCGTCCATAGCCGCCAGCCCGCCGCCGCTGTCGGTATTCGCCCTATTTCCAGTGATTGTCACATTGGTAAGCGTCGCCGTGCTGCCGTCATCGACGCGAAAGCCGCCGCCCGTATCGGAAGCCTCGTTACCGCTGATCGTCACGTTCGTCAGCGTCGCCATCCCGTCCTCCACATTCATGCCGCCGCCATCGTCGTCCCCGCTGGTGTTGCCGCTGATCGTGCTATTCGTGATCACGAACGGGTCAGCGCCGCAGCACTGGTTACTGTATATGCCGCCGCCATCGCCCACTGACGTATTCCCCGATATCGTCGTCGCGTCGATATAGGCGCTGGCGTCGGAATTGTTGCTGATGCCTCCGCCGTTGTCACTGGCATCGTTGCCGGAAACCGTGCAATCGGTCAGGTTCAGCGTTTCCGAGCCCTCGTTGGCGATACCACCGCCGTCACTCGCCGCAAAGTTTCCACTTACCGTGCAGTTCGTCGCGTTGAGCGTACCCGTCGTGTCGATGAAGATGCCACCTCCGTCGCCGTCCGCCAAGTTGTTCTGAACCACGACGTTGTTAATCGCAACGATGGCGTCTATGAAGAGCGCTCCACCAGAGCCTGCGGAGCCGTTCTGTACTGTCAGGTCGTTGAGGCCGCCGGCGCTGGCGTTGGGCAATTCATACTGGAACACTCTGCTGCTTCCGGCCGCATCGATGACCGTGCTGGCGGCGCCAGCGCCGTTGATGGTGATGTCCGTGGAAATGTCGAACTGTCCCTGTGACAGGACGTAGGTTCCCGCCGGGAGCGTTATCACGTCCGCCCCCGAGCCGGCGGGGCAGGTATCAAAGGCCGTGTCCGTTTCCGCCGCTATTATGGCCTCGCGTAAATTGCAGTCACCGTTTGCGTTGGTGTCGTCAACAATGGTGTCGACGACGATCGTAGCCGCCTGCGCAGGCGTTGCCAACGCCATGATGGCGACAAACGCGGCCAGGGCGCCGAGAACGGCGATAACGGGGAATAAGAAACCGAAACGAGTCATGAGGAGACCTCCTTCGAGCGCAGGTTATGCGGCTGGCAATCGTGACAAGTATGTCATGCCGCTACTAACGGTCAACGTCAGACAGTCTCAGGAGGTTAAGCAGGTTTGCGAGCAGAGAACTAGTAGATACTAGCGCCGGCGCGAGCCGCCACCGTACTTGGACTGGTTCGCGGCCTCCAGCCGTGTCGCCTTCTGGCTCTTGCGCAGCTTCGAGGCGGCCTTGCGCTTACGTACAACGCTCGGGGGCTCAAAGTACTGCCGCTGCCGGGCCTCTTTCAGGACCCCGGACAACTGCACCTTTTTATTGAACTGCTTAAGAGCCTGCTCGAAATTCGAACCCGGAGCGATGATTACTTCTGGCATGCTTATCCTTTGACCTGTTGAATACTTGCGCCAGTGTACAACGAAACGCTGATCTAAACGTCCGGCCTGGCCGGTGGCGCGTGCCCAATAGTATACCCCAAAAGGCGCGACGGCAAAGCAGTCCGGTAGCGTTACGACACTTTTGCTATACCCTCCGCCCCGCATCGTATGTAACCGTAACTCGCCGCCGGTAACCTCGGGGTATGCCCCGGATTAATCGCGGAGCGCGCCTTGACACGTCGCAGATCGAAGACCGCCGCGGCGCTCGTCGTGTTGGCGGTATCGGTGGCGTCCCGATGGGTTTGCCCGTGGGTGGGGGCATTACGGGCGTTATTATCACCGTGCTCGTGTTGGTGGTGCTCAATAGTGGTCTCCTGACCGGGGCAGGGGGACTCGGCGCCGGGCTCGGCAACCTCGAGGGGCAGTCAGCGGATAACACGCAACTCGCCCAGGACTGCCAGACCGGAGCGGACGCCACCGAACGCCAGGACTGCCTCGTCGTCGCCTACGTGAACAGCATCCAGCAGTTCTGGACCGATGAATACACTCGCCTCGGTGGTACCTACTCACCCTCGCAGACCGTGTTCTTCACGGACCGGGTGGCCACGGCCTGCGGCAACGCGACTTCCGCTTCGGGCCCTTTTTACTGCCCGGCCGACGCCCAGGTCTACATCGACCTCGGATTCCTGGACCAGCTGCGCACTGACTTCGGAGCACAGGGCGGCCCCTTCGCCGCGGCTTACATCCTGGCCCACGAGTACGGGCACCATGTGCAGGATCTCGAGGGTACGCTCGAACGCGGCCGCGGCGGTGACCGCCAGGGCGAGCAAAGCGAAGCCGTCCGCACCGAACTGCAGGCGGACTGCTTCGCGGGCGTCTGGGCCCGCAACGCCACGCAAACGGGCATCATCACCGCCCTCACAGCGGCGGACATCGCCGACGCGCTCGACTCGGCCGCCGCAGTGGGGGACGACCGCATTCAAAGCCGGATGCAGGGCGAAGTGAACCCCGAGACGTGGACCCACGGCTCATCAGAGCAGCGCCAGCACTGGTTCAACGAGGGATATGAGGGCGCCAACCCCGCCGCCTGCGACACGTTCAGCGGTGGCATCTAGGAGCATTCCCGACCAATCGGCGTTGTCATAGGGTCACACTGAGAGTAGATTGTGCCTCGAATCCATCAGGCGAAGAGTAGCGGCGGGGGGTCTCAGCCTCCCCGGGAGGGATCGATTGGCGAAGGTAGTAGGTCCGAAGGACGGAAAGCTCGGTTTCCTGGGCAGCATCGGCGCCCGATTCATGCTCAACGGAGATGAGTCCGGCGGCCGATTCTCCCTGGTCGAGCACCCAATGTCCGCGAAGGCTCTGGCAGCCCCCCTGCACAAACACGCTCGCGAGGACGAGTACAGCTACATCATCTCGGGGCGTGTCGGCGCACTGCTGGGCGACGAGGTACTCGAGGCCGGTCCCGGCGACCTCGTCTTCAAGCCCCGGGACCAGTGGCACACCTTCTGGAACGCCGGCGACGAGCCCGCGTACATCCTCGAAATCCTCTCCCCGGCCGGCTTCGAAAACTTCTTCGAAAAGCTCTCCGACGCCGGCGGCGTCACCGGGATGGCGCCCGAAGAGCTGATGGAGCTATGCGCCGAGTACGAGCTCGAAATAAACCCGGACAGCGTCCCGGGACTCGTTGAACGCTTCGGACTCAAGTTCCCCGGCGAGCCGCTATCAAGATAAGTCGGGGGCGGACCTTCGCTGTCGTCGTTACCCGGTCTCCGCTCGGGCGGCGGCGCGGCGCAACTGGAAGGAGTCCAGTAGCAGGATGACGCCACTGGCGATCGGGAAGCACTCGTGAGCGAAGCGTTCGTTTGGGGAGTCTTTGGTGCCTCTTCCCTTCTCTTCGGCGGGCTGATCGTGATGTGGAGACCCGTGGGGCAGGGTGCCCTTGGCCTGATCATGGCGTTCGGGGCGGGCGTGCTGATCAGCGCCGTCGCGTACGAGCTTGTGGCCGAGGCGCTCGAAACGGGTGGAGAATACTGGCCTATCGCGCTCGGCCTGGGTGCTGGTGGACTCACCTTCTTCGCTGGCGATTGGTACATCGACCGCCTGGGGGGCGAGAACCGGAAGAGCTCTGATCAGGAGAGTGACGGCGGCTCGGCGCTCGCACTCACGCTGGGAATCATCCTCGACGGGATCCCGGAGTCCATCACGCTCGGGTTAACCCTGCTCACCGGCGAGGGCGTCAGCGTCGCTATGCTGGCAGCGGTGTTCCTCTCCAACCTGCCTGAGTCGATGGCTGCTACGACAGGATTCGTTAAGTCTGGACGTTCGCCCCGCTGGATAATCGGCCTCTGGGTCGCGATCGTCGTCATCTGCGGCTTTGCCTCGGCGGCAGGCTACGCGCTGCTCGATACGGCGAGCGATACCGCCATCGCATTCGTCCTGGCGTTCGCCGGTGGCGCCGTCCTGACGATGCTGGCGGACACGATGATGCCAGAGGCGTACAAGTACGGGGGCAAGCAAGTGGGCCTGATGACAACGTTCGGCTTCGCGGTCGCGGCCGCGATCGTCGCGATGGAGCGCGCATAGAGGATTCTTGAGACGCTCGGCGTCCAGGATTCAGGTGATATACAAGAGCTTGTATTGAAAACGCCCACGAAAGTGGCACATTGGCAGGGGCGGCAGGGCTCGAACCGGCGACCTGTGGTTTTGGAGACCTGACCACGTCTGCGCTATGCCCGCACATTGGCAGGGGCGGCAGGGCTCGAACCGGCGACCTGTGGTTTTGGAGACCTGACCACGTCTGCGCTATGCCCGCACATTGGCTAGCTCAAGCGCTATGCGCCAAGATCACGGGTGCCTATTAAGGAAATCATATCATTTGTCTCGCACGACCCCCGGTGCGTCATGAAGGAACTTCAGGACAGTCTGCACCGAACTGCGGAGCCGAGAACGACTGGGCTCGAACGCTGGTTCATCAAAAGAAGGAGCCCTTCGGGTCAAGTCAACCAAAGGGCTCCAATCGAACTCTGGCCATTGGGGTGCGGCGATGAGCTCGATTTACCGACGCTGACACATCTGGGCAGTTCGTGTCATGAAGTTTCTTCACTTCGCGCCACCCTTAAGGCGGAGGATGCGAAAGTTCAGGTTAGTCAATCGCCAGCGGCCGCCACTGGGTTGACGGCGCAACATTCCATGGAACGAGCCAGGATTCAGCGAGCCGATGCTCCTCGAGCGCTGTCGCAGTACCGCACGTTAACAGGCCTCGGGACCTACGCGGTCTTTGCCAAGGCCTGCGGCAGTACGTTACCGAGGCATCGCAATTTCTCTGCTTATCGTGGCATATATGTATCTAACTCAGAGAATCTCACTAAAAGTACTTGTCGGATGTCATAACCCGTGATACACAGGTTTATGAAGGTTAAGAAGGAGTAAGCCCCCCGCCGCTCCTCAGAGATGCCCTCACTGGAGGACCGGGATGTTCAAATACTCTCCATGGACGATGCTGGTCGGGACAGCATCTGCGATTGCGCTGACGCTAATTGCGATAGTGTCCGTGACCAATCTCTTGCCCGCAGATGCCGCGGCAGGTGATTTTTCGCTGGACTTCATTGCCGCCGAGGACTCGACATACCACAAAAACGGCCCTAGCGGGGGCAGCGAGATAGGTGCTAGCGAGGGCCAGGATCTGGCGTTCGATGACCGCACCATTAACACCGATGTCGTGGAGCAGCTCGAGTCGGAGGACTTTGATTGCAACGACCGCATAGTCTTCTTCGCTCAAGTTGGGGTTGGTGGCAGCAGCACGGGCCAGACAATATTCCTCGAGTTAGATTTCGACGCCGAGAACAACGGCCAGCAAGGTGTCGGTTACTCCGACATCTTGAATGTCGGAGTAAGTGGCGTGACGCCTCCGTTCAATAGTCAGCAGAGCAGCGAGGATGGCAACCTGGGCCTTGACGGTGACGAGACAGCCACGCTTATCCAGGAATCCTACGAGCCCGATGGATCGACATTTGGGGACACTACTCCACCGATCAACCGTGCGTCGAATACGGTCGGTGTGGTCAAAATTACTGGACTTGATTTCGGCGAAACACTGATTGTGCGCGTCGACGTCCGCTACTCGTGCTTCGACACACCCGTGACTGGCAACCTTCACGCCGCAATCCGTAACGCCTATTTTGACGATGGTGACGGCGTGTACGAGCCAGGTAATGGCCCGGGTACGGACCCCAAGATAAACGTCGGGCAACAGGACGTGCCGATGCTAGGCCCGGAGGGTTCAACGACACCGACTCCAACGCCGACACCCACGCCGACTCCAACGCCAACGCCAACGCCGACGCCGACGCCCACTCCTACTCCGACTCCGACTCCGACACCCACGCCTACCCCAACGCCAACGCCAACACCAACACCAACACCAACACCAACGCCTACACCTACACCGACTCCAACACCAACACCGACGCCTACACCTACACCGACTCCAACACCTACACCGACTCCAACGCCTACATCGACTCCAACGCCTACACCGACTCCAACGCCTACACCGACTCCGACGCCTACGCCTACGCCTACACCTACACCGACGCCTACGACGGCGATTGAGACCCAAACACCCAGCCCGACGCCAAGTCCGTCACCGACGCCGACGGCGGCGATTGCTACCCAAACGCCAAGTCCGTCACCGACGGCGCTGGCTGCCGCGGCCGCGCCTGCAGGGCTCCCGCAATCAGGCGGTCCAATCGACAGTGGCCCGGGATCATGGACATGGCTGGACGGGATCTTCGTGTCCGTCGCGCTCTTCGTTCTGTCAGGCGGCGCACTGATCGTGGCGCATCGCAAGAACGGATGAGGACCATAATGCTGTGCGCGACCGGTCGTAGGGGGTAAGTGGCATGGATCGGGCTTGGGTTGCTGTCAAAGTTGCTGTCATCCCCGAGCTCAGAGCGCCTGGAGATCAGCTAAATTAGGGCGATTTAGATACGAATCAAATGCCGGGGACGGCAGGGCTCGAGCCCGCGACCTGTGGTTGGAGACCTGACCACGTCTGAGCTGTGTCCGCGTAACTGGCTAGCCCAAACGCTGTACGCCAAGATCACGGCTGTCTTTCGAGCGATTCTACTCCTCATCGGTCGCGCCTACGACCGCCTCACGGCTCATTACCGCTTGACTTTGGCTGAGATTGGTCTAGAGTGGGGCGCGTCCGGGCAGGCCAAGATATCAAAGGAGGACCTGCGATGAGGATTCTTTCTGTGCTTCTGCCGTTGGCAGTTGCCCTGTCCCTGTTCGTTGCCGGGTGCGGCGACGATGACGATGACGCGGGCGGCGACGAGGACGGTGCGACCACACCGGCGGGCGAGGGGACTACGATCAGCGTTACCCTCCAGGAGTTTAACGTTATCCCCGACGCCGACTCAGGCCCGGCGGGCGAATTCACTTTCGATATCAGCAACGTCGGCCCGGAAGACACGCACGAGTTCGTAGTCTTTAAGACGGATCTCGATCCGGATAGCTTACCGACCGGCGCGGATGGCTCGGTGGACGAAGCCGGTGAAGGCGTCGAGCTCATCGACGAGGTGGAGGACGTCGCAGTGGACACAGACGAGTCCCTCACCGTCGACCTGGAGGCGGGCAACTACGTGTTCATCTGCAACATCGTCGAGGACGACGAGGTTCACTACGCCGAGGGAATGACAACGGGCTTCACGGTGGAATAGCTCGTCTTCCGAGCTGGAGAGTTTTTTGAACAGCAGTGTCGTCCAAGAACTCCGTTTCCAATGCGAAAATGCTGGCAGGGGCGGCAGGGCTCGAACCCGCGACCTGTGGTTTTGGAGACCACCGCTCTTCCAACTGAGCTACGCCCCTACCTTGAAGAAGCGGACAAGGTCCGCGTGTGCATTATATCACCGGCGATTGGTTATTCCGGCGTCTAGCTCTTGCGTCCCAGCACTGTGAAGCAGGGGCCGTGCCGGTGCTCCAGGTTCTCGTTCAGGACGTCGAGCCGGCCGAATCCCACGAGTTTCAGGCTGCTCATTATGTCGTCTCGCGTCATCCAGTAGGTCCGCTCCACGCCAGCGCCGCAGAACCCTGTCCACTCCAGGGCCTGCCGGTAGTCGCGCGGGTAATACCGCACTTCGAAATCGCCGGTGTCTCGTACTATCGGCTCCGTCGTGAAGTGTTCCGAAATTTCGGGCAGCTTACCGATGAGGGCGGCGTCGTAATAGTGGGTCCACAGCAGGACTGTGTTGGCAACCTTGCTCACCAGCCGCAGCATCTCGAACGGATCGGTCTGGTGGTAGAGAACTCCGGACGCGACGCAGATATCGAACCGGTCCGGGGTTTCGTCCATATAGGCGTTGATATCCCCGAGCAGGAACCTCGACTTCGTCAGCCCCAGGACCTCTTTCACGATCAAGCACTTCAAGTAGGCCCGCGAATTCGCCTCCACCGCCACCACCGACGCCGCGCCAGCCCTCTCCACCATCGTCGTATGCGCACCCTCAAGTGGCCCCAACTCCAGGACGCTCGCACCCACGATGCCACCGAGTGCCTCCACCATCTGGACAATTCGCGCGTCGCCAAAAAGACCCGCGGTTCCGGACTCGACGCCTAACTCGTCTGGCAGCTTCGAGGACCACTCGCCCTTGAACAGATCGACCGCCTTCTGAGCAGTCGGAAATCCCGTGACGTAAGCATCGATGATGCTGGCCGCTTCGCTGGCCGCTGTTGTCGCCCCCTGTTCATTTGCGGCCACTTCGCCGGGAGGTCCGTCCGCAACCTCCGTTGGAACAGCGTTGCGTTTCTTCAAGAAGGAGAGCACGGCGATAGATTACAACACTGCCGAACCTCCCGCCCTCCTCCAGCCCCTTCGCCTTTGTTGTTAACTTCGGCGTTGACTCCCGGCCTTTCTGCTCGCCGAGACCGGCGCTGGACAGGCCGCCCATCCGCGCATACACTCCCGCTCGTAACACAGCCGTCCAACACGCAAGGAGTCTCCCATGCCCGCCATCCTCGTCCACGGTGTTCCGGACACCCACCACCTCTGGTCCGAGCTCCGCTCGCACCTTTCACGCGACGACGTCTCTACGCCGGACCTCCCCGGCTTCGACGGGAAGCCGCCCAGCTTCGAACCCGTCAAGGAGAACTACGTC
>Ga0208685_1000406_pt1 | contig 15204 bp, 16 predicted proteins | sample EasRivMeERMLT890_FD_187533 | JGI IMG/M metagenome (GOLD analysis project Ga0208685, IMG submission 187533) | Soil microbial communities from meander-bound floodplain in the East River, Colorado, USA - East River MetaG ERMLT890 (SPAdes) (version 2) | ecosystem: Environmental > Terrestrial > Soil...
AGTCGGCGCGCAGGCAGAAGCGCTCGAACAGGATCGGGTACTTGGCCTCGAGCTGCTCGCAGGGGCTGTTGTGGGTGTCGCCGTCGTTGGAGCACACCACGCCGCTCATGCCGTCGCCGTTGAACCTCGCGCCCCAGCCGCCGCCGGCGGGGCCGCAAGCGGCGATGTAGAACCGGCCGTCGCGCGGCGAGATGCCGTGGATCAGGGCGAACACCAGGTCGGCGTGGTGCGCGGCGGCGGTGCGCTGAGGGATTGCTTTTGAGACCGCTTTGATCACGGTGTCGACCACGGTCATCGGGAACGTCATCCACCAGCGCATGGCGGCCGGCTTGATGGCGCTCACCACCGTGCCCTTCGGCACGATCACCTTGAGCGAGCGGAAGCTGCCGTCGTTCACCGGGTAGTCGGTGGGCGAGGTGAGGCACTTGTAGGCGACCTGGGCGCAGGACTGGCCCGTGCTCGGCCCGGAGTTGAAAAACCCCTGCACCTGCGGGCTGATCTCGGAAAGGTCGATCGTCATCTCGTCGCCCTTCTTGATCACGCGCACTTTGATCGGCACGCGCTGGCCCACGGTGTAGCCGTCGTCGTCCATGAACGACTCGGCCTCGTAGGTACCGTCGGGAATGGTTTTCGTCCTCGCCCGCGCCGCCGCCTCGGAGTTGTTCATGATGTTTTCGATCGCGGCCGTCACTTCCTCGCGGCCATACCTGCGCACCAGCTCGAGGAAGCGGCGCTCGCCGGTTTTCACCGCGATCACCTGCGCGCGCAGGTCGCCCATCGCGCGCTCCGGGATGCGCACGTTCATGCGAATGATCTCGAGGAGCTCCTGGTTCACCACGCCGGCCTTCTGGTACTTCATGAGCGGGATCTGGATGCCCTCGGAGTAGATGTCGGTGGTGACGCCGCCGAGCGTGCCGCCGACGTCGGGCCAGTGCGCCATGCACGCCGCCCAGCCGCACAGCTTGCCGCGCTCGAAGATCGGCATGCTGAAGGTGAAGTGGTTGAGGTGGCTGCCGGTGGTGTAGGCGTCGTTCGTGACCAGGATGTCGCCGGGCTCGAGGCCCTCGGGCCCGAAGTGCTCGAGCTCCGCCTTGACCACGTTCGCCATGCCGCGGATGAAGCTCGGCAGCCCCATCCCGATCGACACCGTGCGGCCGTCGGCGGTAAAGAGGCCCACCGTGAAGTCGAGCGCCTCGTAGATGATCATGTTGTAGGCGGTGCGCATCAGGTTCGACTTCATCTCCTCGGTCACGGCGAGCACGCCGTTGCGCACGATCTCCGTCAGGATGGGATCTGCCTTGGCCTTTTTCCGTTTCATCTTTTCCTTCCCACCTCGATGACGAGATTGCCGTAGCTGTCGACCTGCATCCGGTCGCCCGGCAGCAGAACCGTCGTCGAGGCGTGCTCCTCGATGAGCGCCGGCCCGGCGATGCGGTTGCCGGCTTTGAGCTCGTTACGTGCGTAGGCCGGGGTTTTCAGCTTCTTGTCCGAAAAGAAAACCGTTCGCGTACCGCGTTGCGCCGCACGCGTCGGCGCGGCGCCTCCACGGGAGATTCGCTCGAGAGGCGGTTTTTTCATCAGGCCGGTGACGGTGGCGCGCAGGCTGACGATCTCGGCGCGCTCCTCGGGGGCGCTGGTGCCGTAGCGGACCTGGTGCACCTCGTCGAAATGGTGCTTGATCGCGTCGCGGTCGCGTTTCTTGAACACCGTGGGCGAGAGCTCGACGGTGACGGGATGCTCCTGGCCGACGTAGCGCATGTCGGCGGCGTAGGCGACGGTGGTGCGCGAGAAGCGCACGCCGCTCTCGGCGAGCGCCTTCTTTCCCTGCGCGATCAGCCGCCCGTAGATGCGCTCGATCTCGCCGAAGGGCGCGTCCTCGAGGCGCGTGAACCAGGTGCGCACGAAGTCGTAGCGCAGGTCCGAGTGCAGCATGCCGAAGGCGCAGAAGTGGCCGGGCGCGCGCGGCACGATGATGCGCGACATGCCGATCTCGCGCGCGATCTGCGAGGCGTGCAGGGGACCGGCGCCGCCGTAGGCGATCAGGCAGAACGCGGCGGCATCCAGGCCGCGCTCGGTCGAAACGCCCTTGACCGCGTAGGACATGGAGGACACCGCGATGCGCAGGATGCCGCTGGCGGCGTCGGCCAGGCCCAGGCCCAGGGGCCTGGCGACGTGCTCGGTGATGGCGCGGCGCGCGGCGGCCTCGTCGAGCTTCATCTCGCCGCCGAGGAAGCGGTCGGCGGCGAGCCGCCCCAGCACCAGGTTGGCGTCGGTGACCGTGGGGCGCGTTCCGCCCAGCGCATAGCACGCCGGTCCGGGATCGGCGCCGGCGCTCTGCGGGCCGACGCGCAGCGCGCCGGAGGCGTCGACCGCGGCGATGCTGCCGCCGCCGGTGCCGACTTCCGAGATGTGCACCATCGGGATCTGGATCGGCAGCGCCTCGTTGTAGCCTCCGACCAGCGCGGTCGACGCGGTCAGCACTTCGCCGCCGTAGATCACGCCGGCCTTGGCGGTGGTGCCGCCCATGTCGAAGGCCACGGCGTCTTTCAATCCCAGCTCCCGGCACAGGGCCTGCGCGCCCACTACGCCGGCTGCCGGTCCCGATTCGAGCATGCGCACGCACTCGGTCTGCGCCTGGCGCGACTGGTACAGGCCCCCGGTCGACTGCACCAGCAGGAAGGCGCCCTCGAACCCTTCTTTCTGGATGTGGGCATCAATCTCGGCGACGTAGCGGCTGACGCGCGGCCCGATATAGGCGTTCGCGACCGTGGTCGAGCAGCGCTCGAACTCGCGGTACTCCTGCGACAGCTCGTGCGAAGCGGTGACGAAGGCGCGCGGCAGCCTCTTCTGCACCAGGCGCTTGACCCGTTCCTCGTGCGCCGGATTCACGTAGCAGTGCAGGAGCAGGATGGCGACGGCGTCGACGTTGGCCGCCTCGAGCCGGTCGCAAAGGCCGTTCACCTGCGCCTCGTCCAGCGCGATGAGCACCTCCCCGGCCGCCGTCATGCGCTCGCGCACCTCGAAGCGCAGCGCGCGCTCGACCAGCGGCACGTGCTTGCGGAAAAACAGGTTGTACGAATCCGGCCGGTTGATGCGCCCGATCTCGTAGGTATCGCGGAAGCCCTCGGTGATGAGCAGCGCGGTCCGCGCGCCGGTGCGCTCGAGCATGGTGTTGATGGCGATGGTCGAGCCGTGCAGGAAGAGGCCCGCGTCGGCGAAGCGCGCGCCCGCCTTGTCCACGCCGTGCGAGATGCCGTCGACCAGGCGGCTCGGGGTCGAGAGCGTCTTGCCGAGCAGGAGCTGGCCGCTGCGCTCGTCGAAGGCGGCGACATCGGTGAAGGTACCGCCGATGTCGGCGGCCAGGCGGGTGCGGGCGGTCAAGCGCCCGATAGTATTACGGCGTGACGAGGATGAAAGCGAAACAGCCGGCGGTGGAGGCCATTCGTTTGCTGGGCGCGTGGCAGCGCGTTTCCGGCGGCCACGTGGTGTTCGCCGCCGGTTGCTCTTGCGGCGCAGCAGCGACCAGCGTGCGGGTACAGGACTACGAGCAGGACATCCTCTCGTTTCTGCAGAAAAAGCACAGCACGCAGGCGGCGTCGATCGCCGATCTGCTGACCGGGCTTGCCCGACACGGGGCACGCGGCGATCTGCCCATCCTGGAAGATCTCGAGCGCAGTATCGAGTCGTTCGAATCGGCGCACCGCGGCGGCGGCGGTTCGTAGTATTCTCGGCCGGAGGAGGATTCCATGAGGAAATTCGCATTCGTTGCGGCCGCGGCGCTATTCGCCGCGAGCAGCGCCGTCGCGCAGACCGAGCTCAAGTTCGCCGATGCGCTGCCGAAGACCTTCGCCTACTACCCGGCGATGGAGGCTTTCAAGGCGGTGGTGGACAAGAGCGGCAAGCTGAAGGTGGAGCTGTTCCCGGCGGGCGTGCTGGGCGACCAGAAGGCGCTGATGGAAGCGACCAAGGTCGGCGCGGTCGACATCTCGGTGGTGGCCTCGCAGGTGAGCCAGCAGCTCGTGCCGGAGCACGGCATCTTCGGGCTGCCCTTCGTGTGGGTGAAGTACGACGACTGGATCAAGTTCCTGCAGGGGCCGATCGTCGCCGAGCTCGGCAAGAAGATGGAGCCGCACGGTCTCAAGGTGCTGGTGTTCGCCGACGGCGGCTCGCTCGCGGTGCTGAACAGCAAGCGCCCGGTGCGCACGCCCGACGACATGAAGGGCCTGAAGCTGCGCGTGATGCAGGACCCGATGCAGGTCGACATGATCAAGGCGATGGGCGCGATCCCGGTGCCGATGGGCACGCCCGAGGTCTACAGCGCGATCCAGCAGGGCCAGATCGACGGCAACGCGACCGGCCCGCAGCTCCTCTGGGCGCTGAAGAACCACGAGGTAGCGAAGCACCTCTCGTTCACCAACCACGGCCGCGCCTCGGGTGTGGTGTTGATGAACCTGAAGAAGTGGAACTCGCTCAACGCCGACCAGAAGAAGGCGCTCGACGAGGGCTCCAAGGCGTTCTTCAAGACCGACTCCGAGTACTTCACTACCAACCCGAACACCGCCAACGACCGGGTGGTCGGCTTCATGGCGAACGCGGGCGTGACGGTCACCGAGCCGGACATCGCTTCGTTCCGCAAGGCGACGATGCCGGTGGTGCAGGCGTTCAAGAACCGGGTGAAATCCCCCCTGGTGGACAAGGCGCTGAAGGAAGCCGGAATTCCGTAAGGCGTTGTTTTTCCGCGCTCTCGAGCAAGCGCTGCGCGCCGTAGTGGCGGCGCTCGTGGTGACCATCGTGGTGATGGTCGCGGGGCAGGTGGTGTTCCGCTACGCGGTGCAGGAGCCGATCGTCTGGTCGGAGGAATTCACCACCCTCTGCTACCAGTGGCTGTCCTACCTCGGCGCCGCGCTCGCGGTGCGCTACCGCGCGCACTACGGGGTCGACCTCTTCGTCCGCTTCCTCGGGCCGCGCTGGAAGAGGCTGCTCGAGTGGCTGGAGCACGCCGTGATCTGGTCGCTCGCGGCCTTCATGGTGGTGTACGGCTGGCGCATCGTCGAGAGCTCCGCGTTGCAGATGTATCCGACGCTGCCGTTCTCCGTCGGCACGGGCTACCTGGTCCTTCCCATCTCCGGGGTCTTGTTTCTGCTCATGGATTGGCCGGTCATGGGAGAACGGCGGCGGGAACGGAGCAAGGCATGATCCTCCTCGTCATCGTGTTCGTCGTGCTGCTGGTGCTCGGCATGCCGGTGGCGTTCAGCATGGCGCTCGCGACGATCGCCGGATTCCTCGCCCTCGGGATCCCGCTCGAGACCGTGGCGCAGAAGATGATGTCGGGCATCGAGCCGTTCCCGTTCGTCGCGATTCCGCTCTTCGTGCTCGCGGGCGCGCTGATGGAAACGAGCGGCATCTCGCGCCGCCTGGTGGCGCTCGCCTCGGCGATCGTCGGCCATATCCGCGGCGGCCTGGGCATCGTGGTGGTCGCATCGGAGGTGCTGTTCTCGGGCATCTCGGGCTCCTCGGTGGCGGACGCCTCCGCCATCGGCTCGATCCTCATTCCCTCGCTGGTGAAGGCGGGCTATCCGCCGGAGCGCGCGGCCGCGATCGTCGCCGCCGCCTCGGGCATGGGGATCCTGATCCCGCCCTGCCTGGTGATGGTGATCCTCGGCGCGATGTCGGGGCTTTCGATCTCGGCGCTCTTCATCGCGGGCTTCCTGCCGGGCATCCTGATGGCGATCACGCTCTCGATCGTGATCCATATCCAGGCGCGGCGCGGCATCCTGCCCGGCGCGCGCGGCAAGTTCTCGTGGGCCGCGCTGCGCCACGCCCTGCGCGAGGCGATCCTGCCGCTCGGCATGCCGGTGGTCCTCTTCGGCGGCATCCTCGGCGGCGTGACCACCGCGACCGAAGCCGCGGTGCTCGCGGTGCTCTATGCGCTGGTGCTGGACGTCGTCATCTACCGCGAGATCACGCGCAAGGACCTGGGCCGCATGCTGGTGCAGACCGGCATCACCACCGCCGCAGTGTCGGTCCTGGCGGGTTTCGCGACCGGCATGTCGTGGACCTTCGCCACGACCGGCGTGCCGCAAATGATCGCCGGCGCGCTGCAGCAGGTCACTTCGTCGCCGTTCATCCTGCTCGCGCTGGTCACGCTCACGCTGATCGTGTTCGCGAGCCTGCTCGACGGCCTGCCGGCGCTCATCATCTTCTATCCGATCCTGTCGGTCACGGTGGCGAAGTACGGCATCGATCCCTTGCACTTCGGCCTGCTCGCGGTCGCGGCGCTCGGCATCGGCCTAGTGGTCCCGCCGGTGGGCCTGCTGCTCGTGGTCGTGGCCCAGATCGGGCGCGTAAGCCTCGGCGCGGTCACGCTGCCGATGCTGCCCTACATCGCGATCCTGGTGGCGACGCTGCTGCTGATCGCGTACGTCCCCTGGGTGGTGCTGGTGCTGCCGAGGCTTCTGCTGTAGCGCGTCACATCTGTAACCGGGGGTTCGCGCACTGCAATCCTCGGGTAGAGGGCGCCGCGCAACATGGCGGCGTATGCAAAGACTTCTCTCCGGCGCGCGCAGCGCGAGCCCCTACCTCCTGGTGGAGCTGTTGCTTCCGGGGGGAACGCTGATCGCGCTCCTTCTGTGGCTCCTGCGCCGCAAGAGCGGCTCAAGCGACGTTCAGGCCTAGCACCCGTTCCGCCATCGCCGGGTCGCGCGCCAGCTCCGCCGAGCGTGCGCGGTGCACGATGCGGCCGCGCTCGATGACCACCGCGTCCTGCGTCAGCGACAGCGCGATCTCGGTGTGCTGCTCGACCAGTACCATCGCCATGCCGTCGAGATTCCGCAACGACACCGCGAGCTCTTCGATGATGATCGGGGCGAGGCCCTCGAGCGGCTCGTCGAGCAGCAGCACCGCCGGGTTGGTCATCAGCGCGCGCGCGATCGCCAGCATCTGCTGCTCGCCGCCGGAGAGCTGGTTGCCCATGTTCGCCTTTCTTTCCTTCAGCCGGGGGAAAAGCTCGTAGACCGCGTCCAAGGTCCAGCGCCCGGGGCGCGAGGCGACGGTGAGGTTCTCCTCGAGGGTGAGCGAGGGAAAGATCTCGCGCTCCTGCGCCACCCAGCCGATGCCGAGCTGCGCGCGGCGATGCGGGGGCATGCCGCCGATATCCGCTCCATTGAAAAGAATCGAACCCATGTGCAGCCGCGTGTAGCCCATGATGGTGAGCAGCAGGGTGGACTTGCCCACGCCGTTGCGGCCGAGCACCGCGAGGCTGCCGTTCGCCGGCACCTCGAGCGAGAGGTCTTCCAGCACCACGGCGTCGCCGTAGCCGGCCCGCACGCCTTTCAGCTCAAGCATGGGCTTTACCGAGGTACACCTCGCGAACGCGCGCATCCCGCGCGATTTCGTCCGGGGCACCTTCGACCAGGATGCGGCCGCCCACCATCACGATGATCCGGGTCGCGAAGCGGAACACCACGTCCATGTCGTGCTCGATGAAGAGGATCGTCAGCTCGCGCGAGAGGCCTGCTATCGCGTCGAACAGCGCCGCGCTCTCGTCCTTGGGCACGCCCGCCGCCGGCTCGTCGAGCAGCAGCACGCGCGGGCGCGTGGCGAGCGCGAGCGCGATCTCGAGCAGGCGTTGTTGTCCGTAGGCGAGCTCGCGGGTTTCTTTGGTCGACGGGATTTTCAAGGAATCGAGGATCGCCTGAGCTTCATCGATGGCGGCGCCGAAGCGCGGCAGGCCGCGCCACCAGTTGTGCGCATCGCCGTTGCGCTCCAGCACCGCGAGCGTGACCGATTCGAGCGCGGAGAGCTGCGGGAAGAGGGTGTTGATCTGGAAGGTGCGCGCCAAGCCCTTGCGCACGCGCGTATCCGGCCTGAGCGCGGTGATCTCTTCGCCGCCGAGGAAGATCTGGCCGGAATCGGGCGCGAGCATGCCGGTCATCAGGTTCATGAGCGTGGTCTTGCCGGCGCCGTTCGGGCCGATCAGGGCGTAGCGCACGCCCTGCGGCAGCTCGAGCGCGATGTCCTGCGCCACGACCAGGGAGCCGAAGCTCTTGTTCAGGCTTTTCGTGGAAAGAATCTGGCAAGCCCTCCAAGGATGCCGTTCGGCAGGAACATGACGACCGCCACCAGCAGCAGCCCGATCCAGAAATACCAGTACTGCGGGTTGATGCCGGAGAACTGGTCGCGCGCCACCATGTAGATGACGGCGCCGATGATGCCGCCGTAGAGGCGCCCGGCGCCGCCGAGGATCAGGATCACCAGCACGTCCGCCGAGCGCTGGAACGAAAGCACCTCGAGCGACACCGTGGAGGTGGTGTGGGTGAGGAGCGCGCCGGCGATCCCCGCGATCACCGCCGCGATGGTGTAGGCCTTGCGCAGGTGGGCGCGGCTCGGCGCCCCGATCGCCGGCATGCGGGTCGCGTTCTCGCGGATGCCCCGCAACGCCAGGCCGAACGGAGAGTGGATGATTCTTCTGCAAACCAGGAAGCAGACAAACAGGACCGCGAGCGAATACGCGTAGGCGGTCCTGCCGAACATGTCGAACTTGAAGCCGAACAGCGTTCCGACCCGCACGCCCTGCAGCCCGTCGGCGCCGCCGGTGAGGGCGCTCGCGCTGTTGGCCGCCTCGTGCAGCAGCAGTCCGAGGCCCAGCGTGAGCATGATGAGCGCGAGGTGCCTGAACCGCACGACGATGTGGCTCATCGCATAGCCCATGATTCCAGCGGCGATCGCGGCGGCGACCAGGCCGGTCAATGGTTCACCCAGGTAATGCTTGGCGAGCAGCCCCGCGGTATACGCGCCCACGCCGAAGAACGCGGCGTGGCCGAGCGAGACGATGCCGGCGTAGCCGAGGATGAGGTCGAGCGACAACGCGAACAGCGCCGTGATCGCGATCTGGCTGGCGAGCGAAAGATAGTTCGGCGTGACGACGAACGGCAGCAGGGTGCACAGCCAGAAGGCGATCTCCAGCCAGCGCCAGCGCACCTTCTCGCGGAAATGCCGGTTAGCGTTTTCCAAACAACCCCGCGGGGCGCCACATGAGGAGGGCCACCATGACGAGATAGATCAGAAAGGCGCCGAGCCAGGGGAAGTAGTACTTGCCGGCCATGTCGCTGATGCCGAGCACCACCGCGGCGGCGAAGGAGCCGCCGATCGAGCCGAGGCCGCCGACCGCCACCACGATCAGGACGTAGACCAGGTAGGCGAGGGCGAAGCTCGGGTCGAGGCCGACCACCTCGATGGCGAGCGCGCCGCCGAGGCCGGCCAGGCCGCCGCCGAGCGCGAAGGTGAGCATGAACGCCCGGTCGACGTCGATGCCCAGGCCGCGCGCCATGCGCTGATTGTCCACGGCGGCGCGGACCTTCGCGCCGAAGCGGGTTCTTTCCAGCAGAAGGATCAATAGCCCCGTGACCGCGAGGCCGAACACGATGAGGAACAGGCGATACGCCGCGAAGTTGACGCCGAAAAGGTCGATGCGGCCGCGCAGCCATTCCGGCGGGCGCGCCGACTGCTGCTCGCTGGTGTAGAGCCAGGCGAACGCCGCCACCGAAACGAACACGATGCCGATGGTGAGCAGGCACTGGTCGAGGTCGGAGGCGCGATACAACCTTCTATAGAGGGTTCTCTCGAGAACGATAGAAACCAGGGCGGCCACGATGAATGCGATTGGCAGCGAAGCCAGGAACGGCCAGCCGAAGCTGTTGACCAGGGTGACCGTGGCGTAGCCGCCCACCATGGCGAAGCTGCAGTGCGCCAGGTTGACGAAATTCATCATCCCCAGCGTCACCGACAGCCCCACCGACAGCAGGAACAGCAGCATGCCGTAGGCGAAACCGTCGAACAGCACGGTCGCCAGCGAGGACAGCATTTTCTAGAAAACTATTTCTTCTTCCGGCGCTCGCCGTCCGGGTCCCTGACGTTCTCGACCTTGTCGAACGGCACGTTGACCAGCTCGTTGCCGACCTTCTGCACGCGACGGATGTACACCGTCTGCACCACGTCGCGCGTCTCCGCGTCGATCGACATCGGCCCGCGCGGGCTTTCCCACTTCAGGCCTTTCGCCGCCGCGATCATCGTCTCGCCGTCGGTCTTGCCGCCCGTCTTCTTCAGCGTTTCGTAGATCGCGTGCATGCCGTCGTAGCCGCCGATCGAGAAGAAGTCGGGGTTGCGGCCGTGCATGGCGTTGAACTCCTTGACGAACGCCGCGTTCAGCTTGTTGTCGAGCTTGTAGTCGTAGTGCCAGGCGGTGATGATGTCGATGGCGTTGTCGCCCATCGCCTTGAGCGCGGCCTCTGCCGTGGCCTCGCCCGAGCCGAGCACGCGGGTCTTCTTCTTGTCGATGCCGCGCTCGGCGAAGGCCTTGCCGAGCGCCGCGGGTTGCGCGCCGCCCGGGATGAAGATGTAGATCGACTCCGGGCCTAGGTCCTTCGCGCGCTGCACGAAGGCGGAGAAGTCCGGGTTCGCCACCGGGAAGCGCACCGAGCCGACGACCGTGCCGCCGGCGTTCTTGAAGCCGGTCTGGAAGGCGCGCTCCGAGTCATGGCCCGGGCCGTAGTCGGTCACCATGGTGTAGGTCTGCTTCAGGCCGCCCTTGGTGGCGGCCCAGGTGCCGAAGGTTTCCATCACCTGCGGCAGGACCACCGAGGTGCGGATCATGTACGGCGACTTGGTGATGATGACCGAGGTCGCGGCGTTCATCACCACCATGAACTTCTTCGCCTCGGCCGAGACGTCGCCCGCGGCCATGGCATTCGGCGTCAGGACGTAGCCGGCGAGGATGTCGACGTTGTCGCGCACCACCAGCTCCTGGGAGAGGCGTTTCGCCACGTCGGGCGCGATGCCGCCGGTGTCGCGGCGGATCAGCTCGATCTTGCGGCCGCCGACGGTGTCGCCGTGCATCTTCATGTAGGTCTTGATGCCGTTGTCGAGCTGCGCGCCGGCGTCGGCGAACTGGCCCGACGAGCTCAGCACCAGGCCGATCTTGATGGTCTGCTGCGCGTGCGCCGCGCCAAACGCCGTGGCGAGCGCGGCGGCGATGATTAGCTTTCTCATTCTTCCCTCCTCCAAGAGTGGTGTCGGATTCTAACCCCAGATTTCTCGTGCAGTTTCGGCGACCAGCTCGAGCTTGCGCTTCTGGTCGTCCTCGGTCAGCTTGTTGCCGACTTCGCTCGATGCAAAGCCGCATTGCGGCGACAGGCACAGGTTCTCGAGCGGAACGTACTTCGCGGCCTCCTCGACGCGCTTCTTCAGGGCGTCTTTCTTTTCCAGGACCGGGGTCTTGGTGGACACCAGCCCGAGCACGACCTTCTTGTTCCTGGGAACAAACCGCAAGGGGGCGAAGCCGCCGGCGCGTGCGGTGTCGTACTCCAGGAAGAAGCCGTCGACCGCGGTCTGGAACACCGCCTCGGCCACCGCGTCGTAGCCGCCCTCGGCCATCCACATGCTGGCGTGGTTGCCGCGGCAGGTGTGCATGGTGACGCCCATCGATTCCGGTCTTTGCGCAATCAAGCCGCTGATGATCCTCGCGTACTGCGCGGGCAGCTTCGCCGGGTCCTCGCCGTCGCGCTTCACCTGCGCGCGGATGCCTTCGTCGCACAGGCAGGCGAACGACACGTCGTCGATCTGCAGGTACTCGAGCCCCGCCGCGGCGAGGTCGGCAATTTCCTGTCGATAGGCTTGCGTGATGTCGCTCCAGAATTCCTCAACGTCCGGATAGACCTTCTCGTTGACCACCCGGCGCCCGCCGCGCATGTGGAGATAGGTCGGCGCGGGGATGCAGAGCTTGGCGGTCTTCTTCGTGGCTTGCTTCAGAAACTTGAAGTGGTCCACCATCACGGGCCGCGTACGTCTTACCCGGGACTCGACGACCATCATGGACCGGGTCTCGGACTCGGCGCCGCCTTCGCCGTGGAACTTGAGCGCGTACTGGCCCTGGGTGGCGACGATGCCGTCGAAGCCGGTGAGGAAGTCGACGTGCCAGAAGGCGCGCCTGAACTCGCCGTCGGTGACCGATTGCAGCCCGGCCGCTTCCTGCAAGGCCACCGCCTTTCGGATCGCCTTGTCTTCGACTTCTTTTAGTTTTTCCCGGGGAATCTTCTTGTTCTTGAAATCGTCCCTGGCCTGCTTGAGCTCCGGGGGTCGAAGCAGGCTGCCGACGTGGTCGGCGCGGAAGGGGGGCTTCACGGCTGCGAGCCTACAGTGGGAAGCAACCCATGGGAATTCGGGGACGGAGCCCTAACTCCCATGGCGGTAGCGCAGATATCGGAGTTAGGGCTCCGTCCCCGAATTCAGACCTCGCTGCCGGGGATCCGGCGGTCGGAGTGGCCGAGCCGGCGCTCGTGCTCGACCGGGATCACCTTCTCGCGGCGGTCGGGCCCGTTGCCCCCGCGGCGCTCCACCACGATCTCGGTGCGCCAGCCGAAATAGCCGGCGATGGCGGCGGTGCCGGCGTGCAGCCAGACGTCGTGGCCGTGCAGCGGCAGGAGCCCGAAGAGCGTGTTCATCATCGGGATCACCCCCGCCACGGCGAGGGCGCCGTAGAACATGGCGAGCACGCGCGCGTAGGTTTTGGGGCTCCCCATGCCGCGCCCCAGGTGGTCGGATCGCCAAGCCGCGAGTCCCCAGGCGCCGATCACCAAGTGAGCTGCGCTGTGCACCACGTTCACCGGGAACAGGCCCAGCAGGTAGCCGTACAGAACCGCGACGGTGACGGGCGGGGCGCCCGCCGGTGCCGGCATCAGCGCCGCCGGCACCATGCCGAGCAACCCGGCGCTGAGATAAGCAATCCCGAAGAACAACGCAAATGTTGCGGTTCTCATTAACTCCCTCCCTGCCGGGAGTTTAGCTTTTTTTCCTGCTGTCCTGCTTTTAGGCCCCGGCGTACGCCATGTGGCGGCGGTCGGAGAGGCCGAAGCGGCGCTCGCGCTCGACCGGGAGCATGTGCTGGCGCCGGTCGGCCGCGGAGCTCGCGCGGCGCTCGGGCGAAACCGCCGAGCGCCAGCCGAAGTACGCGGCGATCAGCGCGGTTCCGGCATGCAGCCAGACGTCGTGGCCGTGCATCGGCAGCATCCCGAACAGCGTGCTCATCCCGGGGATCACCCCCATCAGGGCGAGCGCGCCATAGAAAAGCGCGAGCGAGCGCGCGAACACCGTCGGGCTCGCCGTGCCGCGCCAGGCGAGAAGGCCCCAGGCGCCGATCGCAATGTGCACGGCGCTATGCAGGATGTTCACCGGGAACAGCCCGAGCAGGTAGCCGTAGAGGAAAGTGACGTGGGTGGGCGGCGCATCCGCGGGCGGCGGCGTCAGCGCGGCCGGGACCAACCCGAGCAGCCCGGCGCCCAGGTAGGCGATGCCGAAGATCAATGCAAAGGTTGCAGTGCTCATGGTTTCTCCTGCGTGTAATCGTGCGAGAGCCTGACGCCGCCGCCGCGCTCCACGATCGCGACGCGGCAGCGGCGCTGCGCCCTGGCGGCGCGCACGGCGTGGCGCATCGCGCCCCACTTGGTGGGGAAATACGCGATCGCCACCCGCGCCGGCCCGCGCTCATTGACGCTCCAGACGCCGTCCCGGGTCTGCGTGACCGAGAGGAGCGGCGTGCCGGAGTCGCCCATGGTGTTACCCCTTCTTCTCGACGCGAAGCTCGTTCTTCACCGACTTCACGCCGTTGACCTTCTTCGCGATCTCGCCGGCCTTTTTCTTCATGTCGGCGGAATCGACCTTGCCCTTCAGCGTCACGACGCCGTCGGCGCTGTCGACGTTGATGTCGGTCATGGTTTTCAGGCCGGCGTCGGAGGCGAGGGCGGTCTTCACCTTGGTGGTGAGGGCGGTGCCGGCGGCGCTGCGGCTTACTTCCTGGCGGTTTCCGGCGCGCTCTTCCGCGGTCGGGAGGCTCTGCTTGTCCTCGGCCTTCTGCGCGAACACGGGGACGGCGAAGGTGGCTGCGACTGCTGCTGCGATCAGGGTCTTCATCATGTCAATTGCTCCTTTGGGGTTGAAAAACAAGTTTCGCGTCAGCCGCCCGAGGGCGCCGCCGCGTGGATCACTTCGGGTTTCTCGACCGGCGGGCGCCGGATCTCCTGCTCGAGGCTCGGGCGCGCGCGCTTGGCGAAGGGCTCGAGCGCGACCGGCTGCCCGGTCGCGGCCGAGCGGTACAGCGCCCGGATCACGCGCACGTCGGCGAGCCCTTCGTCGCCGCCGGGCTCGGGCGTGCCGTTCTGCAGCACGCAATCGGAGAAGTAGAGCAGCTCGGGCGCGAACTGGTCGCGCTTGGCGAAGCGCCGCTCGCGCATCTCGCCGTCGAGGGTCAGCCGGTGCTTGAGCGGGCGCGCGTAGTCGTACGCCGGCTCGACCGCGAGATCGCCTTTGGTGCCCGCCAGGCGGTATTCCGAGACCTTGGCGGCGCCGAAGGACGCGGTGAAGCTCGCCACGCGATCGTTCGGGAAGCGCAGCAGCGCGCTCACCGATTCCTCGACCTCGTCTAGCGTGCCGGCCGCGGTTGCACGCACCTCGACCGGCTCGTCGCGGAACAGCGCCCGCGCCGCGTTGATGCAATAGATGCCGATGTCGTAGAGCACCCCGCCGCCGGCGTCGCGCTTCACGCGGATGTTGCCCGGCACCACCGGCGTGCAGAAGGTCGAGTTGAACAACCGCGGCTCGCCGATGCGCCCCGAGCGCGCGACCTCGCCGGCCTCGAGGTTGGCGCGCTCGAAATGCAGGCGGTACGCGACCATCAGCTTCACCCCGGCGTCGCGCGCGGCGTGCGTCATGCGCTCGCATTCCTCCTCGGTGAGCGCCATCGGCTTCTCGACCAGCACGTGCACCCCGGCGCGCGCGGCGCGCACCGCGTATTCGCAATGCAGGCTGTTCGGCAGCGCGATGTACACCGCGTCGACGGTCTCGAGGCACTCGTCGTACTGCTCGTACGACCAGGCGTTCTCCACCTCGTACTTCTTGGAAAGCGCTTTTCTTTTTAGAGAATCCCCGGATACCAGCGCGGCGAGCTTCGAGTTGCGCCGCGCGTTGCCGAACGCCGGCAGCACCGCCACCTGGGCGATGTGCCCGAGCCCGACCACCGCGTAGCGGATCTGGCGCTTAGGCATGGGCGCAGTGCTCGCAGCAGTAGATCTTGCCGGTGGCGTCGTTGTCCACGCCGTGGCCGATGATGCGGCACTTGCAGTGGGCGCAGCGCGGGGCGAGCTTCTCGATCGCGCA
>Ga0208685_1000410_pt1 | contig 15101 bp, 15 predicted proteins | sample EasRivMeERMLT890_FD_187533 | JGI IMG/M metagenome (GOLD analysis project Ga0208685, IMG submission 187533) | Soil microbial communities from meander-bound floodplain in the East River, Colorado, USA - East River MetaG ERMLT890 (SPAdes) (version 2) | ecosystem: Environmental > Terrestrial > Soil...
CATGCTCGCCACGGTGATGAACGCGCTGGCACTGTCGGACGCGATGCGCCAGGCCGGGATCGCGAGCCGCGTGCAGTCCGCGCTCAACATCGAGCAGGTGGTGGAGCCCTACATCCGCGGCAAGGCGATCCGCTATCTGGAAGAGGGCAAAGTGGTGATTTTCGCCGCCGGCACCGGCAACCCGTTCTTCACCACCGACACCGCGGCGGCGCTGCGCGGCAGCGAGATGGGCGCGGAGATCGTGATCAAGGCGACCAAGGTCGACGGCGTCTACACCGCCGACCCGAAGCGCGATCCGCGCGCCGAGCGCTACGCGAAGATCAGCTTCGACGAGGCGATCGCGCGCAACCTGCGCGTGATGGACGCCACCGCGCTCACCCTGTGCCGCGACCAGAAGCTGCCGATCGCGGTGTTCAGCATCTTCAAGCCCGGCGCGCTCGCCCGGGTGGTGCTGGGCGAGGACGAAGGCACTTTGGTTCACGTATGATGGCGGGGAGGTCGCCATGGTGATTGCCGAACTCAAGAAGACGACGGACCAGAAGATGGACAAGAGCGTGCAGGCGTTCAAGGCCGACCTGGGCAAGGTGCGCACCGGGCGCGCGCACACCGGGCTGCTCGACCACGTGACGGTCGACTATTACGGCACCCCGACCCCGATCAACCAGGTGGCCAAGATCATCCTGCTCGATGCGCGCACCATCGGCGTCACGCCTTTCGAGAAGAAGCTCATTCCGACGATCGAGAAGGGCATCCGCGAATCCGACCTGGGCTTGAACCCGGTCACCAGCGGCGACACCATCCGCCTGCCGATGCCGGCGCTCACCGAGGAGCGGCGCAAGGAGCTGGTCAAGGTGGTCAAGCACGAAGCCGAGAACGCCCGCGTCGCGGTGCGCAACCTGCGGCGCGACGCGATCCAGCAGCTCAAGGACGCGCTCAAGAAGCACGAGGTGTCCGAGAACGACGAGCGCCGCGCGCTCGACGAGATGCAGAAGATGACCGACCGCCACATCGCGGACATCGAGCGGCTGCTCCAGGACAAAGAAAAAGAGCTGATGGCGCTATGAGCTCGACGCGCGAAATCCCGCAGGCGAGCGATACCCCGTGCCATGTCGCGATCATCATGGACGGCAACGGCCGCTGGGCGCGGCGCCGGCGCCTGCCGCGCATCGCCGGGCACCGCCGCGGCGCCGAGGCGGTGCGCGCCGCGCTGCGCGCCTGCGCCGACCGCGGCGTCGAGTACCTGACGCTGTTCGCCTTCAGCTCCGAGAACTGGCGCCGGCCGCCGGAGGAGGTGGCGCTCCTGATGAAGCTCTTCAGGAACGCGCTCGAGCGCGAGGTGGACGAGCTGCACGCAAGCGGCGTGCGCCTCAAGGTCGTCGGCGACACGCGGCGCTTCGACCCCAAGCTCCGCAAGCTGATCGAGCGCGGCGAGGAGCTGACCGCGCAGAACCGGCGGGTGACCCTGACGATCGCGGCCAACTACGGCGGGCGCTGGGACATCCTGCAGGCCATGAGCCGGCTCCTGAAAGACAAGCCGTCGCTCGAGCAGATCGACGAGGAGCTCCTCGCGCCCTACCTCGCGATGAGCTACGCGCCGGAGCCCGATCTCTTCATCCGCACCGGCGGCGAGCAGCGCATCAGCAACTTCCTGCTGTGGCAGCTCGCGTACAGCGAGCTCTACTTCACCGACACGCTGTGGCCCGATTTCGACGCCGCGGCGCTCGATGCGGCGATCGCCTCGTTCCGCGGCCGCGAGCGGCGCTTCGGGCGCACCAGCGAGCAGCTCGAGCAGTCGCAGCGTCCCGAAGTTGCCTGACGAAGTTTCCTCCCGGTTGCCCGATCCGCTGAGGCGAGCCGGCACCGCGGCGGTGCTGCTCGTCATCCTGCTCGCCGCCCTGTTCCTGCTGCCGCGCGCGGGTATCGCGGCGCTCATGGCGCTGATCGTCGGGATCGGCGGCCTCGAGTGGGGGCGCCTGTGCGGGCTGGGCGTCATCGCGGCGCGGCTTTATGCCGGGGCGCTGGTGCTGGCACTCTTCGTGCTCTTCGCGCTCGGCATTTCGAGCCCGCTGTTCCTGCTCGGCTGCGCGCTGTGGATCGTCGCGGTCCCGCTGTGGCTGTGGCTCGGCGTGAAACCCGAGCAGCGCGCGGCGCTCGCCGCGGCCGGCTTCCTGGTGCTCCTGCCGCCGGCGCTCGCCATGGTAGTGCTCTCTCCGGGCGAGGCGCTCCTCGTGCTCACGGTGGCGTGGATTGCCGACACCGCGGCTTACTTCGCCGGCCGGCGCTGGGGACGGCGCAAGCTCGCCCCTGCGATCAGCCCCGGCAAGACCTGGGAAGGCGCGGCCGGCGGCCTCATCGCCGCGGCCGCCTACGCTATGATTCTTTCGACATTTCCCGCAGGAGTCGAGGCATCCCGGATGGCGGCTTTTCTCGGCGCGGCAGCGCTGCTCGTGATGGTCAGCATCGTCGGCGACCTGTTCGAATCCGCGGCCAAGCGGCAAGCCGGGGTCAAGGACAGCGGCGCGCTCCTGCCGGGGCACGGCGGCGTGCTCGACCGCATCGACAGCGCCACCGCCACGTTGCCGGTCGCCGCGGTGCTGATCCCGTGGTTGAAAGCATGAACGTCGCTCTCTTCGCATGAACCTCGCCATTTTCGGCGCCACCGGCACCATCGGCGCCAACACCCTCGACGTGGTGGCGCGCCACGCCGGACGCTACCGGGTGTTTGCGCTCACGGCGAACGCATCGGCCGAGCCGCTCGCCGAGCTGTGCCGGCGTTACCGCCCGCGCTACGCCGTGCTTTCCGCAGTGGCGGAAGATCGCGTGCTCAAACGGCGTTTCTCCGAGTTCGGCACCGAACTGCTGTTCGGTTCGGAAGCGCTTGAAGTCGTCGCGCGGCATCCTGAGACCCAGACCGTCATGGCGGCGATCGTCGGCGCGGCCGGGCTCGCCTCGACGCTCGCCGCGGTACGCGCCGGCAAGCGCGTGCTGCTCGCGAACAAGGAAGCCCTCGTCATGGCCGGGCCGCTCGTGATGCGCGCGGCGAGCGAGTCGGGCGCGCAGCTCTTGCCCGTGGACAGCGAGCACAATGCAGTTTTTCAATGCTTGGGTAGCGTAAAGAATCCTCGCAGAATTATTCTCACCGCTTCGGGCGGCCCCTTCCGCGCGGCGGCGCCGGAGAGCCTGAGCCAGGTGACTCCGGAGGAGGCCTGCGCGCATCCCAACTGGGTCATGGGGCGCAAGATCTCGGTCGACTCGGCGACCATGATGAACAAGGGGCTCGAGGTGATCGAGGCGCGCTGGCTGTTCGACCTCGCGCCCGAACGCATCGAGGTGCTGATCCACCCGCAGAGCGTGGTGCACGCGCTGGTCGAATACGCCGACGGCTCGGTGATCGCGCAGCTCTCGAATCCGGACATGCGCGTGCCCATCGCGAACGCGCTCGCCTACCCGGAGCGCGTGGAGTCCGGCGCACAATCGCTCGATCTGGCTTCCCTCAAGACCCTGTCCTTTGAGAAGCCGGACCTGGTGCGCTTCCCCTGCCTCGGGCTCGCTTATGCCGCGCTGCGCGCCGGCGGCACCGCGCCCGCGATCCTGAACGCCGCGAACGAGATCGCCGTGGAGGCTTTTCTCGCCGGACGGCTTGCGTTCACCGGCATCGCCGGCGTCATCGCCGATACGCTGGCGGCGGTGCCCGCCGGGCCGGCCGATGATCTCGGCGAGGTCATGGAAGCGGATAGGCAGGCGCGCCAAGCTGCGCGCTCGCGCATCCTGGCGCTCGCCGCATGAGCCTGCTGCACACCATCGTCGCCTTCATCGTGGCCCTCGGCCTGCTCATCGTGGTGCACGAGTACGGGCACTACCTGATCGCGCGGTTGTGTGGAGTAAAGGTGCTGCGCTTCTCGGTCGGCTTTGGCCGTCCGTTGCTGACCCGGGAAATCGGCGCGGACCGGACCGAGTGGGTGATCGCCGCGATCCCGTTCGGCGGCTACGTGAAGATGCTCGACGAGCGCGAGGGCCCGGTCGAGCCGCGCGAGGTGCACCGCGCGTTCAACCGCCAGAGCGTCGGGCGCCGCTTCGGGATCGTGGTGGCCGGGCCGGTGGCGAACTTCCTGTTCGCGATCGCGGCGTATGCGGGTCTCTTCATGTACGGGCTGCCGGAAGCGCGCCCGGTGCTCGGCACGCCGCCGGAAGGCACGGTCGCGGCCGCCGCGGGGCTGCGCTCGGGCGACACCGTGCGCTCGGTCGAAGGCGAGCCGATCACGACCTGGCAGGAGCTGCGCTGGCGGGTGCTGCAATCGGCGCTGCAGCGCTCGCCGCTGCGGCTGGAGATCGTGAACGACCGCGGCCATCTCAATGCCGTGACCCTCGATCTGCGCTCGTTCCCGACGGACGACGTGGAGTCCGACGCCCTGGAGCGCATCGGCCTGCGCCTCTATCGCCCGCCGCTCGAGCCGGTGATCGGCCAGGTGGTGCGCGGCGGCGCGGCGGAGAAGGCCGGCCTCGCGCCCGGCGACCGCGTGCTGCTCGCCGACGGACGTCCGGTGGAGTCGTGGGAGGCGCTGGTCGCCGCGGTGCAGGCGCGGCCCGAGATGCCGCTCGCGCTGACGATCGAGCGCGCCGGCGCGCGCCAGGCCGTGGAAGTCGTGCCCGCGGCGGTCGCCGCCGGCCCCAAACGCATCGGCCGCATCGGCGCCGCGCCGCAGGTGCCGGCGTCGCACGCCGAGAAGATGCTGATCCGGGTGCAGCACGGCCTGGGCGAAAGCCTGTGGAAGGCGATCGTCAAGACGGGCGACATCGCGGTGTTCAGCCTGAAGATGCTCGGCAAGATGCTGGTCGGCGAAGTGTCGTGGAAGCACCTGTCGGGCCCGGTGACGATCGCCGATTTCGCCGGCCAGTCGGCGCAGATGGGCTGGGTTTCGTACCTCACCTTCCTCGCGCTGATCAGCATCAGCCTCGGCGTGCTGAACCTGCTGCCGATCCCGCTGCTCGACGGCGGCCACCTCATGTACTACGCCATCGAAATCGTGAAGGGCAAGCCGGTCTCCGAGCGCGCGATGGAGCTCGGGCAGCGCGTCGGGCTCGCGCTGCTGCTGGTCATGATGGCCTTCGCCTTCTACAACGACCTGAATCGCCTGCTGACCGGCTGAATGATCTTGAGAGGTATCGCCACGGCCCTCGCCGTGTTTGCGCTCGCGGGGGCCGCAGGCGCGCAGGAGTTTCAGCCGTTCGTGGTCAAGGACATCCGCGTCGAGGGCCTGCAGCGCACCGAGCCCGGCACGGTGTTCAGCTACCTCCCGGTCAAGGTCGGCGAGACGATGAACGCCGACAAGGCCCGCGCGGCTCTGCGCGCTCTCTATGCCACCGGGTTCTTCGCCGACGTGCGCCTCGACGTCGAGAACGACGTGCTGGTGGTGTTCGTGCGCGAGCGCCCGGCGATCGCGCAGATCGATTTCTCCGGCATGAAGGAGTTCGAGCCCGACAACGTGCGCAAGGTGCTGCGCGAGCTCGGCATGGCGGAAGGGCGCATCTTCGACCGCGCGTTGCTCGACTCCGCCGAGCAGGAGCTCAAGCGCCAGTACCTGTCGAAAGGGATGTACGCCGCCGCGGTGCAGACCACGGTCACGCCGCTCGAGCGCAACCGCGTGGGCATCAGCATCGCGGTGACCGAGGGCCCGGTCGCCAAGATCCGCGGCATCAACATCGTCGGCGCGCAGGCCTTCACCGAGAGCGAGCTGCTGGGATTGTTCGTGCTGCGCACGCCCGGCTGGCTCACCTGGTACACGCAGGCCGACCGCTACTCGCGCGAGCGGCTCGGCGCCGACCTCGAGACGCTGCGCTCGTTCTACCTCAACCGGGGCTACCTCGACTTCGCCCTGGAGTCGACCCAGGTGGCGATCACGCCGGACCGGCGCGACATCTACATCACGATCAACATCTCCGAGGGCGAGACCTACACGGTGTCGGAGGTGAGCCTCGCCGGGCAGCTCCTGGTGCCGCGCGAGGAGCTGGAAACGCTGATCCAGCTCAAGCGCGGCGACGTGTTCTCGCGCGAGAAGCTCGCCGCCAGCACCAAGGCGATCTCGGACCGCCTGGGCAACGAGGGCTACGCCTTCGCCAACGCGAACGCGATCCCGAACATCGACAAGGAAAAACGCACCGTCGCCTTCAGCATCGTCATCGACCCGGGCCGGCGCGTGTACGTGCGGCGCATCGACGTGGCCGGCAACGCCAAGACGCGCGACGAGGTGGTGCGGCGCGAGATGCGCCAGCTCGAGGGCGCGTACTACGACGCCTCGAAGATCCAGCTCTCGCGCCGGCGCATCGACCGCACCGCCTTCTTCAGCGAGGTCACGGTCGAGACCCTGCCGGTCGAAGCGAGCCCGGACCAGGTCGACGTGCTCTACACCGTGAAGGAGAAGGCGACCGGGTCGCTGCTCCTCGGCGTCGGGTTCTCCAGCGTGGAGCGCATCGCGCTGTCGGCCTCGGTCTCGCAGGCGAACGTCTTCGGCACCGGAAAGTTCCTCTCGGCCAACATCAACAGCGGCAGCGTGAACCAGGTCTATTCGTTGTCCTATATGGACCCGTACTACACCGTGGACGGAGTGAGCCGCGGCTTCGACATCTACCGGCGTGTGACCGACGCGTCCAGCCTCGACACCGGCGCCTACAAGACCGACTCGCTCGGCGGCGGCATCAAGTTCGGCTACCCGGTCTCCGAGCAGATCTCGGTCGATTTCGGCGCCACCATCGAGTCGGTCGAGCTCGAGATCTTCGAAACCAGCCCGCTTGCGTACATCAGATTCGTGCGCGACTTCGGCACCCAGTACACCTACGCGTCGGGCACCGCAGGCTGGACGCGCGACTCGCGCGACAGCCTGATCACCACCACGGCGGGCTCTTTCCTGCGCGCCTCCGGCGAGATCGCGGGCGGCGACCTGCAGTATTACCGGCTCGGCTACCAGCAGCAGTGGTACTACCCGATGACGCGAACCTTCACGCTGCACCTGGGCGGCGAAATCGGCTACGCCGGCGGCTACGCCGGCCAGCCGCTGCCTTTCTTCAAGAACTACTACGCCGGCGGCACCGGGTCGGTGCGCGGCTTTCGCTCTTTCTCGCTCGGCCCGAAGGACGAGAACGGCGACGCCACCGGCGGCAACCGCAAGCTGACGGGAGTCGCGGAGTTCCTGTTTCCGATGCCGGGCGCGGAGCAGGACCGCTCGCTGCGGCTGGCGGCGTTCCTGGACGCCGGCCAGGTCTATGCCGGCAACATCGTGCTCGGTGAGCTGCGCTACGCGACCGGGATCGCGCTGTTCTGGTCCTCGCCGCTCGGGCCGCTGCGCCTCTCCTGGGCGCATCCCATCAACGTCCAAAGCGGGGACCGGAAGCAGCAGTTACAATTCACCTTCGGAACAGGGTTTTGAATGAAGAACATCCTCGCGGCCGCAGTCCTGGCGACGCTGGCGGTATCCGCGGCGGGGCAGGCGCCTGCCCCTCAAGCCTCCGCCGGCGGCAGCAAGTTCGGCTTCGTGCACACCGAGCGCATCCTGCGCGACTCGATCCCGGCGGTGCGGGCGCAGAAGAAGATCGAGGCCGAGTTCCAGAAGCGCGACCGCGAGCTCGCCGGCATCGCCGACCAGCTGAAGAAAATGCAGACCGAGCTCGACAAGGACGCGATGACGATGGGCGAGACGCAGCGCCGCGCCAAGGAGCGCGAGTTCGGCGAGCTGAACCGCGAGTTCCAGCGGAAGCAGCGCGAGTTCCGCGAGGACCTGAACCAGCGCCGCAACGAGGAGCTGGCGCAGGTGGTGGAGCAGGCGAACCGCATCATCCGCATGATCGCGGAGCAGGAGAAGTTCGACATCATCTTCCAGGAGATGCCGGCCTACGTGAGCCCGCGCATCGACATCACCGACAAGGTGATCAAGGCGCTGGAAGGCAAGCCGCCCGCCAAATAGACCCGATGCCGGGGCCGTTCACGCTCGGGCAGATCGTTTCGCGGCTCGGCGGCCGCGTCGCCGGCGACCCGCAGACCGTGGTGCGCCAGGTCGGCTCGCTCGAGCGCGCGGCCGCGGACCAGATCACTTTTTTCAACTCGAGAAAACTGCACACCAAGCTGGGCGAGACGCGCGCTGCCGCGGTCATCCTGGCGCCCGAGAACGAGGCACTCACCCGGCGGCCGCGCATCGTCGCCGAGAATCCCTACGCGTACTTCGCCCGCGTCTCGCAGCTGTTCAACGCGGTGGTCAGCCAGGCGCCGGGCGTGCATCCCTCCGCCGTGGTCTCTCCGAGCGCGAAGCTCGGCAAAGGCGTCTCCATCGGCGCGGGCTGCGTGATCGGCGACGAGGTCAGCATCGGCGACGAGAGCTGCCTGTACCCGCGGGTCGTGGTTTACCGGGGATGCAAGATCGGCTCTCGTGTGGTGATCCATGCCGGCGTGGTGATCGGCGCCGACGGCTTCGGCATCGCACGCGAGGGCGAACGCGAGGCGGGTCGCTGGGTGAAGATCCCGCAGATCGGGGGCGTGCGCATCGGCGACGACGTCGAGATCGGCGCCAACACCACGATCGACCGCGGCGCGCTCGACGACACGGTGATCGAGGAGGGCGTCAAGCTGGACAACCAGGTGCAGGTGGGCCACAACGTGCGCATCGGCGCGCACAGCGCGGTCGCGGGCTGCGTCGGCATCGCCGGCAGCGCCGACATCGGCCGGCACTGCACCCTCGGCGGCGCCGCCATGATCCACGGCCACATCACCATCGCCGACCACGTGCACGTCTCTGCCGGGACGCTGATCTCGCGCTCGCTTCTCAAGCCGGGCACGTACACCGGCTTCTATCCGTTCGACGAGCACGAGGCCTGGAAGCGCAACGCCGTGCAGCTTCGCCGGCTGGGCAAGGTCAAGAGCAGGGGGGAAAAGAATGGCTGAGATCGATATCCAGAAGATTTTCAAGTTCCTGCCGCAGCGCTACCCGGTCTTGATGATCGATCGCGTGAAGGAGATCGAGCCCGGCAGGCGCATCGTCGCGCTGAAGAACGTCTCCGCGAACGAGCCGCATTTCCAGGGCCACTTTCCGGGCCGGCCGATCATGCCCGGGGTGCTGATCCTCGAGGCGATGGCGCAGGCCGCCGGGGTCCTCGTGTTCAGCGCCGAAGACATGGCCGAGAAGCGCGACCGGCTGCTCTATTACTACGTCGGCATCGACAACGCCCGCTTCAAGAAGCCGGTAGTGCCCGGCGACCAGCTCGAGATCGACGTGACGATCGAGCGCACGCTGCGCGGCATCGGCAAGTTCACCTGCCTGGCCCGGGTCGCCGGCGCGGTCGTCGCCGAAGCCACCATCCTGTGCTCGATCCGGCCGGTGAACGACAAGTAGGGTCCCCGATGATCCATCCGACCGCACTGGTGCACCGCGGCGCGCGCCTCGCCGCCGACGTCGAGGTCGGCCCCTATTCGGTGATCGGCGAGCACGTCGAGGTGGGCGAGGGCAGCTGGATCGGCGCCCATGTCGTGCTCGACGGCCATACACGCATCGGCCGGCGCAACCACATCTGGCACTCCTCGTCGATCGGCGCACCGCCGCAGGACAAGAAGTACGCGGGCGAGCCCACCACCGTCGAGATCGGCGACGGCAACACCATCCGCGAATACGTCACCATCAACCGCGGCACGAGCCAGGACGCCGGCGCCACGCGGGTCGGCAACGACAACTGGATCATGGCTTACGTGCACTTCGCGCACGACTGCCAGATCGGAAGCAACACCATCTTCGCGAATCTCACCCAGCTCGCCGGTCACGTCACGGTGGGCGACTGGGCGATCTTCGGCGCCAACACGCTGGCGCACCAGCACGTGCACATCGGCGCGCATTCCTTCACCGGCATGTGCACCTACCTGGCGCAGGACCTTCCGCCCTACGTCACCGCCGCCGGCAACATGGCCACGCCCTACGGCATCAACAAGGAAGGCCTGAAACGGCGGGGCTTTTCGCCGGAGACGATCGCCGGGCTGAAGCGCGCCTACAAGACCCTCTACCGCAAGGGCCTGGCGCTGGAAGAATCACTGAAAGAACTCGAAAAGCAAGTGTCGGCGTGCCCCGAAGTGCAGCTGCTCCTGGACTTTATTTCCCGCAGCAAGCGCGGAATCATCCGGTAGTGGCGGACCTCCTGCGCGTCGCCATGGTCGCCGGTGAAGCGTCCGGCGACCAGCTCGCCGCGCCGCTTATGGCCGCGTTGAAGGCGCGCCGCAACCCGATCATGTTCGCCGGCATCGGCGGGCCGCGCATGGAGGCGCTCGGCTTCGAGTCGCACTACCCGATAGAGAAGCTCTCGGTGCGCGGCTACGCCGAGGCGCTCATGCACTACCGCGAGATCATGGGGATCCGGCGCCGCATCGCCCGGTCGCTCCTCGCCGAGCGGCCCGACGTCTTCATCGGCGTCGACGCCTCGGACTTCAACCTGGACCTGGAGCGCAAGCTGAAGGATGCCGGCATCCCCGCGATCCATTACGTGAGCCCGTCGGTCTGGGCCTGGCGCGCCTGGCGGGTGCGCCGGATCGCGCGCTCGGTCACGCGCATCCTGGTGATGTTTCCGTTCGAGGCGCCGCTCTACGAGAAGGCCGGCGTGCCGGTCACCTACGTCGGCCACCCGCTCGCCGACCTGATCCCGCTCGAGCCGAACAAGCTCGAGGCGCGCGCGGCGCTGCGCCTTCCGGCGGGGAAGCTGATCGTCGCGCTGCTGCCCGGCAGCCGGCGCTCGGAGCTCCAGTACATGGCGAGCTCGTTCGTGCTCGCGGCGCACCGCTTCCGGCAGGAGGTGCACGACGTGCACTTCGTCTGCCCGACCGTCACGCGCGACACGCGCGACATGTTCGAGCGCGCGGTGCACGAGCACCAGCGCACCGACCTGCCCCTGACGCTTCTTTTCGGCCATTCCCACGAGGCGCTCGCCGCCGCCGACCTCGCCCTGGTGGCGAGCGGCACCGCGACCCTCGAGACGGCGCTCTTCAAGACGCCGATGGTGATCGCGTACCGCCAGGCTCCGCTAACATGGGCGCTGATGCGCACCATGATTTACCTGCCCTACGTCGGCATGCCGAACGTGCTGGCGGGCGAGAAGCTGGTGCCGGAGCTGCTGCAGGACGAAGCGAATCCGGCCGCGCTCGCCGGGGCGCTGCTGACGCTGCTGCGCGATACCGCGGCCCAGCGCCGGCAGATCGAGCGCTTCCACGAGTTTCACCACCTTCTGCGCCAGAACGCGGCCGAGAAGGCCGCCGACGCGATTCTCGAGGTGCTGAAAAAATGAAGCTGGTCTGCGGCGTCGACGAGGCCGGGCGCGGGCCGATCGCCGGGCCGGTGTACGCCGCCGCGGTCATCCTCGACCCCGCCAGGCGCGTGAACGGCCTCGCCGATTCCAAGGTGCTCACCCCTGAGCGGCGCGAGGTGCTCGCCGGCCGGATCAAGGAGCGCGCCATTGCCTGGGCCGTGGCGCACGCGAGCGTGGAAGAGATCGACCGCATCAACATCCTGCGCGCTTCGCTCCTCGCCATGCGCCGTGCCGTCGAATTGCTCGCGATACCCCCGCAGGAAGCGTGGATCGACGGCAACATGTGCCCGGACCTGCCTTGCGCGGCCCGCGCCATCGTCGACGGCGATGCGACGCACAAGCCGATCTCGGCCGCCTCGATCCTGGCCAAGACCGCGCGCGACGCCGAGATGCGCGCGCTGCACGACCGCTTCCCGCAGTACGGCTTCGACCAGCACAAGGGCTACGCCACCGCCGAGCACCTCGAGGCGGTCGGGCGGCTCGGACCCTGCGAAATCCACCGCCGGAGCTTCTACGCGGTCGGGGTGTTCTTCCAGGGCAATCTGTTCGGCTCCACCTGGGAGACCATGGCCGAATCGCTGCGCATCCGCAGCTACCGGCTGTACTGCGAGGCGACGAAGCTGTCGAGCGCAGTTAAACGCCTCGCCGACTTCGATTTCCGCGCGAAGCGCCTCAGGCGCGAGTACGCCGACGTCTTCGCTTCGCGTGACGCCGCCCCCCATATCAACCTGGTCAGGACCTTGTTGCGGAACGCTCGCGCGGATCTCCGCAGTGACGAAAAAAGCCGAAACTGAAGTCCTGGTCGCCGCCGGGCGCAAGGTCGTGATCTCGAACCCGGCCAAGGTCCTGTTCCCGAAGCCGAAGCACACCAAGCTCGACCTCGCGCAGTATTACGTTTCAATATCAGACGGAGCACTTCGGGGTGCGGGCGGCCGGCCCAACATGCTGGTGCGCTATCCCGACGGCATCCAGGGCGAGTTCTTCTACCAGAAGCGCGCGCCGAAGGCACGCCCGGAGTGGATCGAGGTCGCGGAATTGAGCTTTCCCTCGGGACGTGCGGCGGAGGAGGTGGTGCCGCGCGATGCAGCAGCGCTCGCCTGGATGGCGAACCTGGCCTGCCTCGAGCTGCACCCGCATCCGGTGCGCGCCGAAGACCTCGAGCATCCCGACGAGCTGCGCGTCGACCTCGACCCCGTGCCCGGGGTGAAGTGGGCGCAGGTTCGCAAAATCGCCCGCGTGGCCGAAGCAGCGCTGAAGGACTTCGGCCTCGCCGGCTGGCCGAAGACCTCCGGCAAGCGGGGCATGCACATCTACGCGCGCATCGCTCCGCGCTGGACCTTCGACGAAGTGCGCCGAGCAGCGCTCGCGCTCGCGCGCGAAGTCGAGCGCCGCGCGCCGCAGCTTGCCACCAGCAAATGGTGGAAGGAGGAGCGCCACGGCGTATTCGTCGACTACAACCAGAACGCCAAGGACCGCACCATCGCCTCGGCCTATTCGGTGCGGCCGACCGGCGATGCGCGCGTGTCGGCGCCGCTGTCGTGGGACGAGGTCGACGACTGCGATCCCGGCGACTTCACCCTCGCATCGATGCCCGCGCGCTTCAAGCAGCTCGGCGACCGGCATGCCGGCATCGACGAGCGCGCCGGCTCGCTCGAGCCGCTATTGGAATTGTCCGAGAAGCAGAACCTGGGCGACGCGCCGTGGCCGCCGCACTACCGCAAACAGGCGCACGAGCCGCCGCGCGTTCAGCCGTCGCGGCGAAAGATCCGGTCGAGCTCGTAGGGCGCGGTGATTTCGAGCTGGTCGTAGCGGCAGTCCGCCGGCCGCTTGTCGGGCCGCCAGCGCAGGAAGATCGCCGCGTGGCGGAAACGATCGCCCTGCATGTGATCGTACTTGACCTCGCACACGCGCTCCACGCGCAGCGGCTCCCACGACAGGTCCTTCCCCGCGCTCCAGCGGCTCTGCGCGCCGGGCATGCGATTCGATTCCGCCGCAGCGCCGGCCCAGTCCTTCCAGGGGTGGTCCTTCATCGCGTCCCTGCGCAGCGGTTCCAGCTCCCGGGCCAGCTGCTTTCGCATGGCCATGGTGAAAGAGGAAGTAACGCCGACGTGCTGCAGCACGCCTTGGTCGTCGTACAGGCCGAGGAGGAGGGAGCCCACCGCATCCTTGCCGCTCTTGTGCCAACGGAACCCGGCGACCACGCAGTCGGCGGTGCGCGCGTGCTTCACCTTGATCATGGCGCGCTTGCCCGGAAGATAGGGGCTCGAATCAGGCTTCGCGATCACGCCGTCCAGCCCGGCGCCCTCGAAGCGCGTCAGCCAGTCCACCGCGAGGGCCCGATCCTTCGTGACCGGCGTCAGATAGACAGGCGGCTTCACCTTCCGGAGCAGCTCCTCAAGTGCCGCGCGCCGCTCGCCCTGCGTCGCCGCCATGAGATTGCGCCCGCCGGCGGCGAGCAGATCGAAGGCGACAAACGACGACGGCGTCTCTTTCGCCAGCTTCGCGACACGCGATTCCGCCGGATGAAGCCTCAGCTGCAGCAGGTCGAAGTCGAGTCCGTGCGCGGTAACGATCACGATCTCGCCGTCCACCACGCAGTTCTTCGGCAGCCGTTCGAGCAGCGCGTCGTGCAGCTCGGGGAAATATCGATCCAGCGGCCGCGAATCGCGGCTCTGGATGTACACGTCGTCCGCGCCGCGAAACACGAGAGCGCGAAACCCGTCCCACTTCGGCTCGTACAAATAGCTGCCCGCAGGCGGCAGTTCGTCGGCAAGCTTCGCGAGCATCGGCTCAATCGGCGCGACTACCGGCAGCTCCGGAGCAGCATCACCGCTTGGTTTTCGTGCGGCCATTTGTACAAGCTCGGCAAATCAAAAACTTGCCGAATTCCTTCTGGCTAATCTGGCGGCTCGAACGCCAACTACCTGAGCCATTTGCGATTCATCATCAGTAGTCCCATGATAGCCGGCAATGATTCTGACCATTGGACGTTAGGGCTCATGCAACAGATCGTTGAATATCGCGAGCGCCGTCTAGGCGCACGACGGGACTTCACTCTACTGGACGACGCCGTGTCAGTTCGGGGCAAGACCTTTCTCCTATCCGAGTTTGACTCGACCGTCCCGCTGCGAGTGCTTCTGCCAACCCCTTCTCGAGCTAAGATTCGGACCCCGACCTTCCTCGCCGGCCTCGCATTTTTCTTGTTTACCGTAACCCTAGTAAGCATGTTTTGGGGCGGACCGGGGCCAAAGCAGAACCTGCCCCTCTTTGTTCTCGGCTGCCTCCTGACTCTGCTTGGCCTCGTAGTAGGCCTCGCGATCTTCCGGAAAGTCGAGTTCGTTCAGTTCCAGAATGAAGCAGGGCTGACTGTTCTCGATATCGCGCGCGCAGGGCCGGACGCAAGGAGCCTCGATGCGTTTGTGGGTGCGATAGTTGATCGCATACATCAGCTTCGCATGAGCCCTAACAGCACGGTTGACTCCGACGCGCGCAAGAGCGGCGCGCGCGGGTCACCGTGAACGTTAGAAGGCGCTGTCAACGCCAGTCGAGAGGCCACGTTGATCGATGAATGTCCGAGCTCGATCGCGTCAAAGAGCAGCTGGTTTACCTCAGGTTCTGGCTTGGGATCATGGTCGCCACCGAGATTGCTTTGGTCGGCTGGCTTATCTCTACGGCCATCGACGCAAATGCAACGCTTTGGTTTATGGGCGCATTTGGCGCGGTCATACTTTCGGTCGGAATTTTGCTTGTGCACAGGCAAGTCGAGCGTCGCATTGATC
>Ga0208685_1000412_pt1 | contig 15097 bp, 23 predicted proteins | sample EasRivMeERMLT890_FD_187533 | JGI IMG/M metagenome (GOLD analysis project Ga0208685, IMG submission 187533) | Soil microbial communities from meander-bound floodplain in the East River, Colorado, USA - East River MetaG ERMLT890 (SPAdes) (version 2) | ecosystem: Environmental > Terrestrial > Soil...
CTGCGGGGGCGGATCGTGCTCTACGGAAAAACCGCCCGGCGCCGTGGCGCCGCCGAGCCGATTGCACGTCATGTGCTCGAGCGCGAGGTTGCTTGCGTGGTCGGATCCACCGCGCGCGACTGCGAGACGATGCCCGATGCTGGGTACTTCGCCGACGATGAGCTCGCCGCATCGGGCGCAGCTCATGCCATCGCGGTCGATGAGGTAGCGTCGAGCTCGCTGTCTCGCCGCATCACTGCGTCGCAGCAGAGAGACGGGGCTGCCCAGACGGCGAGCTCGACGTGGCACGAGCCTAGCGGGGGCGTACTTCGCCCGACGTCTCGTCGGGTGTCTCGAGCTCGACACGCTCGCCACCGGGCTCGGCCTCGGCGGGAGCAGGATCTTCGGGTGTGGCGACCGGCTGCTCGAGCTCGGTGTCGGCCTCCTCGGCGGGCTTCGGGTCGATATCGGCTAGCGGTTCGCGCGGCATGGTGTCTCCCGTTCTGCGTACTTCGTGGGCGCCGTCGTGCCCGGCGGGCAGCTCGCACCGCATGACGAATGCGAACGTACACCGATCATGCATCCTGCGGGCCGAGCCGATCGGTCAGCTGCTCCATGAAGCCGCCCGCATTGTCGACGCATAGGTGGGTCACGTGCTCGACGCGTCGCTCGCCGTACGTGGTGCGTATGACGTAGGCAGCAGGCGCATCGCAGAGATCGCACGTCGGCGGGCCATGCTGCCACTGCGCAGCGTCGATGCGCGTCAGGGTCAGAGCGTGCAGATTCTCGGGCAGTGGTGGTGGGTACGGGCTGCGTCGGCTCATAGGATCGCTGCGAGCTCGGAGAGATCGTCAGCAGGACGCACCACGTAGGCCAGGACGCCGGGCACTGCTGCGAATGCCGTTAGCCAGGAGCGCTGATCGCGCGTCACCACGCCCGTACTCGACTTGATCTCGAGCGCCAGCATACGCCCGCCCTTGACGGCGATCAGGTCGGGGAACCCGGGCGCCGATCGTCTCGAATCGAAGGTGTGATAGACCAGCCAGCCGAAGCGCTCGAGAAGGTCGACCAGCTCGGCCATGAGCTGCTTCTCGGTGAGCTCGATCATGGCGCCACCAGGCCGAGCGGCTGCTGCGCGTTGCGTCGGAGCTGCTGCTGCAGATAGGCGGGATTCAGGTCGACCAGGATGGCGCGCCGTGACAGTCGATTAGCGACCATGCCCACGGTGCCGGATCCTGCGAACGGATCGAGCACGACGCCACGCTCGGGAGATCCTGCCAGGATGCAGCGCGTCGGCAGCTCGGGCGGGAATACGGCGAAGTGCGCGCCAGGATACGGGCGTGTCGCAATCGACCACACGCTGCGGGCGTTGCGCGTCACGCCCTGATCACCGGGCACCCATGGCACACCAGTCCCGAATGCGCTGCGCCCGTTCTGATGATTCTCGCCACGCTCGAGCTGCCCCGACGGATGGTCGCCCGCGGGCTCGGCGATGGCGGCGCCGTCGTAGTAGTAGCGCGCCGACTTGGTGAGCAGGAACAGATACTCATGCGACTTGGTGGGTCGATCCGTCACCGACTCCGGCATCGGGTTCGGCTTGCTCCATATGACGTCAGAGCGCAGATACCAGCCGTCGGCCTGCAGCGCGAATGCGACACGCCACGGGATCCCGACGAGCTGCTTCTGCGCGAGCCCGTCGACTCGCTCGCCACGTCCCTGTCGGTTGTCGAGCTTGCTGCCCGCCAGGATGCCAGTCCTGCCCTGCCCGCCGATCCCGCCGCCGTTGGCGTAGCTGTCGCCCAGATTCAGCCAGCACGTACCACCACGACGCAGCACGCGACGCACTTCGCCGAAGATGGCGACCAGGGCTGCTACGTACTCGTCGGGTGTGCGCTCGAGCCCGAGCTGCGCGTCGACGCGCGTGGCGCCGCACTTGCGACACGAGCTCGACGCTCGAGCTCCGGCCGTCTGCGCTGCCAGGATGGGACCGATACCGCCGTGCAGCGTCGAGCGCGAGCCGATGATCGGATTCGATAGCCCCGGGTCGATGTGGTCGCAGTCGGGGTCGCCGTCGATCCAGCTCGCCGTCCCATAGTCGCGCAGTCCCCAGTACGGCGGAGACGTCACCACGCAGTCGATCGACTCGGGCTCGATCGTCGCCAGGACGTCCCGGCAGTCGCCGCCGAGGATGGTGAGCCACTCGTCGGCATAGAACGGCGCCGTCATGTGCGACCCAGCAGCCCGGCCAGGACGTCGCCCAGCGAGCTCGGCGGGCCAGCTGCCCGCGGTAATGTGTCTGCCCGGTCAGATACCACGCGATCCGTACTCCGTCGGTAGGTACTTCGTAGAACGGTTGACGGGGGCGACACATTAGGCTGCTTGTCGAGCGCTTGTCGCATGAGCTGCGCGAGCGACTGCGCCATGCGAGCGCCTGCGCGCACCCATGCGACAGTGGATCCGTGGCGACCACGCGAGCTCGAGACGGCGATCAGGCCGAGACGCTGCAGGCTGCGTAGCGCTCGACTCATGCCAGCAGCGTCGGCATAGCCTGCTTCGATGGCGAGATAGCGCAGTCGGTGTGCGTGCTGCTTCGAGACGATCGCCAGGACGTCGCGCTGCTTCTCGCTGATACGCACCATGCGCCCCAGGCCGGGCGACCACGCCTCGACGGGGAGTGCTGCGATGAATCGGGCCGCGCGCGGGCTTGTCGGGTTCGCGTACACTTCGCTTCGATCCTTTCTCGGTGACACGGTGAGAGGTCAGAAGCGACCCGGCTCGTCGGCTGGGTCGCTTCGCTTATGTCAGGTGGCGTAGCCCGTATCGTCGTCGCCACCAGGAATGACCGCGACGAGCTGCTCGTCGGGATGCACGTCGAGCTGCTGCTCGGATGGCGGGCGCAGCACTGGCAGCAGCGCTGCCCGAATCGGGCGCATGTGCTCGCTGCAGAGGTGGTGTCGCTGCTCGTGCACGTACGCGAATACGACCGCGCCCTCGGCGGGCTCGACGCAGCCAGGAGCGCAGCAGTACGTGCGCAGTCGGGTGTCAGTGGTCATGTGGTGATTCGTCCTCGTGTGTTCTCGTAGGTATTGCGAGCTGCGAGCAGCGCATCCATCGCGGCACCCAGCAGCTCGCGCGCGTCTCGGCGCGTGGTGGCGCCACTCGCCGTGAGCCAGTACGCGTACGCAGACGCGAGCATATCGACGGCGGCGAGAAGCGTCTCGAGTGGGTCGACTGGCACGAGCTCGAGCTCGGTGTCGGCTTGCACCAGGACCGGCGGGCGGGGATGATTCGACGTGGCGGCGCCTCCTACGTTCGGTGATTCGACGGGCGGGCGCCGTCACTTCGCGCCCGCCAGGATCTCGAAGCATAGCGCCAGCTGCGCGCGACTTGCCCACAACGCAGTGGGCCGGGTGTGGATTAGTCGAGCGTCGAGACGTGCAGCGCGCCCATGCGGTAGCGCCCGTCGGTGTAGAGCCAGGCCAGGTACCAGCGATCGGAGCCCGACACGTGCTCGCCCTTGACGATGGCGTGCGGCTGCACTGCCACGCCCGCGTCGAACGTCTCGAAGATGGCAGCGTCGGTGCTCGTGTCAGCTCTGAATCGAGCTCCCTCGAGTGTGCGGTGCTGCTGGGTGTGCTGCTCGAAGTCCGCGCCGCCGTAGGTTCGCATCCATAGCTCCTCGCTGCTGATCGCATTCGCGTACGGCCACGGATCCTGCCGGACGTTGTGGTGCGAGACGTCGTAGTGCAAGTGCGGCCCCGACACCCAGCCTGTCGAATCGAGCGAGCCGATATGGTCGCCCTGCTCCACGTGGTCGCCGACGCGCACGTAGAGCTCGTCAAGGTGTGCGTAGCCCGTCGACCACCCGTCGCCGTGGTCGATGCGCACGATGCCAGCGCCACCCGAGGCCGAATCGAAGAACGCTTGATATACGGTGCCGTCGGCCATCGCCAGAATCGGGTCGCCGGATGGCCCGCCGTTGTCGATATCGAGCCCGTCATGCGGGCCGTACTGCGTCGACGTCGAGCCGAATGCCTGCGTCACGACGAAGCCGGACGTCGGGTCAGGCTTGCCAGGAGCGCCGATCAGGCCGGGCACCGGATTGCCGAAGATCATCGCTCGCTGTCCTCGTCGTCATGCCCGAGCTGCCACCAGTCGGGCCACCAGTCGGGTCGCTCCTGCGGCGCGCCAGGTACGCGCGGGTCGATATCTGGCATCGTCGGCGGTTCGCCATATCGAGACTCGCGCCCCTCGCGCAGTGGGTGCTCGACGCTCATCGCTTGCCCATCCTATCTGCGAACCATATCAGCGACACGGCGAGCCCGATCAGCGCGCCGATGATGAGCGCGCCCGCGATTAGGAATGCTGCGACTGTCACCGCGTCGCTCATATGGCGGGCTCGCTGTCGGGTGCGTGTGGTGTGAGCTCGGGCAGCTGCTCGTCGCCAGGACGCGCGGCGGCGGCGACCGGGCCGACGTCCTCGACCATGATGAAGGCGGGCGCATCGGCGCTGCCGTTCTGATTGATCGTGCCAGTGCCATAGGCCATCTGATGCGTGACGTCGAACGTATGCGCCCCGGCGGCGGGTGAGAACACACCGATCGACACGACGGTATGCACTTGCGTATAGCGCATGACGGTATCGGCCGATAGCTGCGCGTTGACGCCATCCACTCGCAAGCGCTGTCGCACCACGTTGTTATCCTGCGAGGCTGTGTAGTTGACGTGCGCGGTGACACGGATCCTGCGCCCCGCCGGGATCGTGACGGTGACAGTCAGGCCGACAACCGGCACGGCCGCCGTCACGGGCGCGCCGGGCGCCAGCGATTCAGCGTAGCCCAGCAGTCGCGGCCCGGTAGCGATGAGCTGCTCGACGGCCAGCGCAAGCGCGCCGATGGCGTTGTCGCCATCCATGACGCGATCAGTGCCGAGTGGATAGGGGAGCCCGTATACGGGCGTGCTAGCGGGCATCGGGTGTACTCCTACTGCGGGTGCGCCCCGCCCATTCGTCCCATGCAATCGACGGATCGAGACTATCCCACCGCGTCGAGCTCGGGACGTCGACCCAGCGATCCGGATAGCCGACCACGAGCGGCGGCAGGCACGAGATCGCATCCCAGGTCATGCCAGGATCGAGCCCGTCCCATAGCCAGCCCGGCGCCACGTCGTCCCATTCGGGCGGGGGCGCCGTTCGGCAGTAGTCAGAGACGAGCAGCTCGAGCTGCCACGCGCCCGGGTCGATCGTCTCGGTCCATCCCTCCACGTATACGTACGCATTCGTCATGGGCGCCCCGGCGGGCATCCCCGACACGGCCACCAGGTCATGCAGCTCGAGCTGCAGCAGCGCCGTGGTGAGCTCGTAGTCGACGCCGGGCGACTGCAGCGGGAACCCGAGCGACGAGAGAATCCACGCGGGCTCGGCCTGTCGCCCGACGATCAGATTCGCGCGAGCCTGCGCGGCCGACTCATCGGCGAGACGCGTGGTCAGGCTCGCCGCATGGGTGCCATAGCGCGCGATCGAGCTCGGATCGTCTGCGTGCACGCCCGGCTGCTCGCCGCCACCAGGAGCGACGCCGTAGCGCACGTCGACGTCATTCGCTAGACCTTCGAGCCCGAGCGACCACGCCAGCTCGAGCGGGAGATCGCACGCCACGAGCTCGAGCGCGATCTCGCTCGCGCGGCGATGGTAGGCGTCGGCATAGAGCACGGCGCCATCTTTGGCGCACCATAGGAACCCGCCGCCGTCGTAGGCAGCGTCGCCCGCCACCACGAGTGCGGGCTGCGCGTCGACGTCGCGCGCCAGGACTGTCAGGTAGCCAGGATCCGAGCGCAGCGCGTCAGTGGTCACACCCGCCGACGCGATCGCTCGATTGACGCGCGTACCGTCGAGCTCGGCGGGATATGGTGCGTCGCCGATGATCTTCCGACCCATATCGGCCAGCTCGGCGACCGCGATGATGGTCGCCAGTGGCACGTCGAGCGATGCCCAGCCGATGCGCACGTCGCTGATACGCCCGGCGAAGCGCTCGTGCTCGCCCGCATCCCATGGGTCGACGGCCAGGAGCTCGACGCGAGCGCCGATGGTCGCCACCGCGGGCAGCTCGCCGACGAGCTCGATCGTGGCAGCGTCGGCCTCGGGCTGCGTGGTCGGATCGTCGCGCCCGTGGCGTATGACCGCGTGCAGCACTTCGCACTCGACGGCCAGCCCGTCGACCAGGACGATGGCGCCCGGCAGGCTCATCGGCTCGTGCCAGTGGCGAGCGCCGGATGGCGCCCGACTCGGATGGCGTGCTGATTCAGCACGCGCGCCACGGTGCGCGCCACGCCCTCAGGATCGAGTGCGCCCGTGACGTTGATCGTCACACCCGCAGCAGCAGTCGACCCGCCACTGCGACCACTGGCCGCGGCCGTCGTGCTCGCTGCGTTGCCACCGATGAATGGCAGCGATGGCAGCTCGATCCCCTTTAGTGGATTCAGCGCACCCAGGAAGTCCCCGACTTTACGCACGGCGGTCCCGATCCACGTTACGAGCTTCACGAGCCAGCCGACGACAGTGGCGAGCACATTCGCCACGAGACCCAGCACGCCCGCGAGAAGCTTCACGAGCGGGATGAGCGCGGGCAGGAGCGCCGTGATGAGCTCGCCGAGCACTTTCAGAATCGGCATAAGTGCGGGCAGGACTTCGCTCATGACTGGCAGGAATGCGGCGCCGATCTGCTCGCCGATCTCGGCGAATGCGTCGGCTCCCTTCGCTCCCATGCCCGCCGCCGATTCAGCGTAGAGATCGGCCTGCCCGGCGGCCGTCTTACTCGCTGCAGCGATGGTGTCGGCTGCGGTCGCTCCCTTCGCCAGGCCAGGCACGAGCTTACGCAGCGCGCCATCCTGCCCGGCATGTGCTTTGGCGACCGCATCGGATGCAGTGGCGAGATCCACGCCCGCGAATCGCGCCACGTCCTGCGCGCTTGTGAGCAGCTCCGTCGCGGCGCCGACGTCGCCAGTCGCCACGATCAGCGACTCGAGCCCGGCGCGCGTCTCGCTGTCGGTGAATGCTCGCTCCTGCCCGGCGGCGATCGCTGCGTCGACTTGCGCGGTCGACTCGGCCGTAGCAGCGCCCGTCGCGCGAATGACCGCTTCGAGCTTCGCCTGCTCGGCCGCATCCTCGGCTGCTGCAGTGGTGAGTGCGGTCACGGCCACCGCAGCTGCGCCGACACCAGTGGCGACTGCGCCGATGGCAAGCGCCGACTTGCCTAGCCCGCCCGAGAAGCCGCCGACGGATTGCTTCGAGCTGTCGAGCGCGCTGTCGAGCTTGCTCGTGTCGCCGCGGATCTCGACAGTCAGGCCGACGGCCATCGGCTAGCTCCTGCGCGACGCAGCCGAAGCGCCATACGCCTCGGCTTGTGCGAGTGTGAGCTGCCCGGCCACGTCGGGAGCGAGCCCGGTCGCCAGTGCTGCCGACACCGATGCTTCTGCTTCTGCTTCGGCGATCGGATCCACCGCGTCGAGATCGAATACGACGCGCCACGTCTGCGCCTGCTCCCAGGACAGAGACGGATCCCGACGTCGCTCGAGCACGAGCGCCCACGCGTATAGGAGCTCGGCAGCTCGCTCGAGATCGGCCGGGTCGCCCGCCGGGTCATTCAGCGAGCGCAGCAGTCGCTCGGCCTCGTCGCGTCGCACTCCACTGATCGCGCACGCGCGCGCGATCTCGAGAATGGTCAGAGATCGGATCCCGGCCAGCGTCACGGTGACTTCGCGCGGGTCAGTCGGTGTCGAATCCACGGCGCCTCCCTCGCTCGGTCAGTGTGCGGTCGTACTCGGCCAGCATCGCGTCTGTCTGCTCGGCGATGGTGTCGGCCACCATGCGCGCGCCAGGAATGCCCCGCGCGCCGTACTCGACGGGGCCAGCGTAGCCGACACCCGACACGACGCTGCCCGCGATCTTCGTCGCTTCGCTGCGCCAGGACGCAGCGAGCGCTCCCGTGCGTCGTGGCGAGCGTCTCGACACGCCAGGGATGAGCAGCTCGACTGCGCGCTTGTGCGTCTCGCCGAGATCTTCGACGTCGCGCCCCAGCGCGTCGAATGCGGCGCGCACTTCTGCGTCACCCGAGACGTCGACGCGCGGCGGCACTAGCCAGTCGCCGCGGCGAGCTCGTGCTCGCGGTCGTGTGCGTCCTGCGTCTCGAGCTCCTGCTCGCTCGAGCTGTCGGCAGCGAGCCCGGCGGGGAAGGCTGCCACGATGAGCTCGGGCTTGCTCGAGCATGGCAGCGTAACGTCGAGCTCGGCGAACGTGTCGGCCTCGCCGCCATAGGTGGGTGCCACGATCGTCAGCTCGCCCATCATGCCCGGCGCCGCGTCGGATGGCGCATCGGCGCCCGCCACGTCGGAGCCGTGCGCTTGATAGCGGAAGGTGGCCGACTCGCCCTCGTGCTCCCAGAGCACGCGCGCCAGGCCGGTCGCCGACCAGTCCTGCGCTGCGGTGATATGCAGCGCGTACGAGCTGCGCCCGGGCTCCGAGAATGACCCGTCTGCGCAGAGTGTCTGATAGGTCACGACGTCGCCCGGCTCGACTGCTACCTCGACGGTGTGCACGTCGCAATTGACCTCGAGCGCGGGCTCGGCGCCGATGGTGAGCTGCAGCGAGACGTCTCGCATGAAGAGGGGATTGCCAGCCACGGGTCTACGCCTCCGATTGCATGAGCACGATACCGATAGAAGCAGGATGCGCCACGTTGGCGAGTGTCACGTCGTGCGGTGCTCCCCAGGATGGCAGCGACACACCACGCAGAGATAGCAGCGCCAGGTCGCAGCTGTCGATGAGCTGCGCGAGCTCGTCATAAGCGCCGCCCGTGTCGCTGCTGCCAGAGATCGCGGTCAGCTGCCAGCGCACCAGGAGCACGCGACTCGGGCTCGTGCGGTCGATCCACGGGTCGGCGGGCTCGATCAGCACGCATGGCGCCGAGAAGCGCCCGCCGATCGCGGTCCGCACGCCCGACCCGTCGAGCGCATCGGCCAGTCGCGTACGCGCATCGGCGAGCCTGCTCATGCAATCCCGAACGTGGCATAGCGCGCGATGATCGGCGCCACGCCCTCGAGATAGTCACGGGCGACGCGAATGGCGGCGCCCTCGAGATCCACGTAGCCCGTAAGCCCGTACACCGCTTCGCGTCGCTTGTACGCTTCGGCGCCCGCGACAGTCGCCGAGAATACGAGCTCCGGATAGAGCGACACGTCGACGTCGAGCGCATTCAGCATGGGCACGCCGACCAGTCGCGCGTCGATGCCCGCCGACACTGCGGCGGCGCAAGCCTCGGCCCACGCCGTCGATTCAGCATCGGCGGGGAGCGTCACACCGACGGCGCCGAGAATCTGATCGGCCGATACCCATGCTGCCATGCGTTAGGACTTGCGCGAGCTGCGCGACTCACCCGACGCGAGTGGCAGGACGATCGCGGTCGCCTTGACGAGCCCGGCGGGGATGAAGATGCCAGTCGCACCCATGCTCCAATAGGCTCGATTCTGCCCGAGCTTCGCCACGTCCTCGGCCGTTGCGATGAATGGCCCGTCTTCGTGCCACTGCGCGGCGCGGTCGTTGGTGAAGATGGCGACGCCCGCCGTCAGATACGGCGCCTCGACCACGGCCAGCCCCGAGACGTTGACTTGCAGCGTCGACGCCTGCGCGGTGCCCGTCAGGTTCGCGGTGCCGTACGCGCCCGGCGTCAGGACGGCGCCGAGTGCGGCGAACACGTCAGAAGCGACCAGGACGGCCGAGGCGGGTGCGCCAGTCGCGCTGCGAACCTTCGCGGATCCCTCGAAGAACGTCGCGCGCGTCGCTGCGTCGCTCGAGATATCCCCGGTCATGGTGCCAGTGGCGCCCGCTTCGAGATCGTCCTCGTACTCCCGCTCGGTCGTCAGTGCCCAGCCCGCCAGCATGATTCGCCCGTAGGCTTCGAGATAGCTCGGCGAGCTCCTGCGGATGAGCTGATATGAGACGTCGGAGCCTCCTGCGAACGTCTCGATCGGCGCGTTGCCGTCGAGCAGATTCACCACGACCGACGTTATCTCGGTCTTTTCGGCCGACTGCTTGCCGACGAGTGCGCCGAGATCCCCGGCGAAGTACGGCCAGTGCAGGCTCATGCCCGACGCGCCGAGCGGGCCAGGACCGCCGGTCGCTTCGATCGCCGGTCGGCTCGCATCCATCACGCCCTTGACGTCGGTCAGGAATGACGGCCCGGCGACGCCGGGATTCGTGGCGAGCTTCTGATCGGCCAGCGCGCGCGCCAGGAGCACGGCCTGCTCGGGGTCGCCCGAGGCATCTTTCAGGTACTCGCCGAAGCCGGACCATCGCGCGAGGATGTGCTGCCCGCCGCGTCGACCCGAGCTCGCTTCGAGCGAGGTCATGCGCGCGATCAGGTCGGTGCGCAGCTCATCCATGCGAGCGCTCATATCGGGCGTGTCGGCTGCGACGCGCACGCCGTTGTCGCTTGTGGTGTCGGCTGCCACGGGCGCAGCCTGCTCATCGGTCATGGGGTGTGCATCCTCACTTCGTACGGCCAGGACTTCTGCGCCCGCGTATGCGGGACGCTCGACAATGCCCACGCGCACGAGCTCGGCGCGGGTGCGAACGGTGACGCCATCCGCGGCGGCCCGTTCTTCGAGTGGTGTGAATACGACCGACGCGCCTCGATACACCCGATCGCGGGCCAGCTCGAGCAGCTCGTCGCCGTCACGGGTGCGCGACACCAGGAACCGCGCGTATTGCCCGTCGTCGCGGTCCTCGAGCCCGACGGATCGCCCGGCCAGTCGCACGCCAGGATCCGCGCCATGCGGGCCGATCGCTTCGAGCGTCACCGACTCGGGGTCAGTGCCCTCGAATGCGCCACGCGCGAATGATTCGCGCCCGTCGGGTGTCTCGGCCACCACGTCCCAGGGCACGGCGCGCACTTCGATGATGCGCTCGGCGGCCGAGCGCACCAGGAGCTCGGCCGAGTACGTGGCGGTGCGAATGGTCACGATATCGGTACCTCGGCTGCGGCGGGAGTGGGTGCCAGCGCGGGCGGGATATCGGGCTCGACGTCGCGCTGCCAGCCCTCCCATCGGTCAATCTGCGCTGTCGACAGGAACCCGGCGCGCAGTCCTGTCTCGTATGCGGTCCATCGCGCGGCCGTATTCAGTCGCTCGATCTCGGCCGTCGAGAAGCGCGCCGACTGCGTGCCCGGCAGAAGATCCGAGAGTGCCTCCTCGACGGGCGCCAGGTAGAGCGGTTGCACGGTGACGCGTAGGAACGTCATTAGCGCTTCGCTGATGTTCTGATAGGTGAGCGAGCTCCCGCCGACTTCGGCCAGCAGGAGCTCGGGCGGGAAGATACCCAGCCCGCGCGCCACTTCGAGTGCGCCATGCTTGCGCGTCTCGAGCAGCTGCGAGCTGCCAGGATTCGCGCCCGGCTGGGTGAGATCCCAGCCCTTAGGCAGCACGGCGGGCGAGTGGTCGCGGTGATTCTCGATCCACTTCGCTTTGACGCCCTGCGCCGCCACGTCGTCAAGTGTGCCGTCGTACTTGAGTACCACGCTCGGCACGGCGCCATTCTCGAACCAGGCGCCCGCGTAGAGCTCGGCGGCGAGTACGCGATCGAGCGACGCAGCGATGAGATCGAGCGGCGAGCGCCCGACGAGCTCGCCCGCGGCGCGGTTGATCGACACCAGCAGCACGTCGCGCCCGGGCACGAGCTCGCGTCCGGCCCATTCGACGGTGCGCGAGAGACGCGACTCGTCGGCCCATTGGATCGAGACTTGATCGAATGGCAGGACGATCGAGACGTCGGGACGCCCGGCCGCATTCCTGCCACTAATCGGCTGCCAGAGAATCGCGTTGCCGTGGTCGAATAGGCTACCGACGAGCTGCGCCAGGTACTCGCCGCGCGTTATCTCGGGCGCGGGCCGCACCAGGACGCGCGGCTGCTGCTTCGTCGGCAGTGGGTAGCCATTGGCCCATGCCACGGGCTCGAGCATAGAAGCGAGCGAGACGATGAGCTCGCGCGCGCGAGCGACTGCAGGAATGGCGAGATAGTCGGCGGCGCCGAGACGCTGCTCGATCGCGTAGTTGATCTGGCCCGTGAGATCCGACTCGGATGGCGGGCCGAGTACCCATCGCCGCACACCATCCCATACGCCCGCCACGCTCGGCAGCATACGCCACTGGTGCCAGTAGGCAACAGGTTGCGATCTCTTATCCTGCGCGCCATCCGAGCTCGTCGGCGCCGCCGCTATGGTGTGCGCATGACCGAATCACCGACCACCACCACCACCTATACGCTCTACACCATCTTCGACACGTACACCGAAGAATGGTGCGCAGCGATCCACCGCGCGCGCGATGGGCACCACGTGCAGAACGTGCGCGGCGACACGAGCGCCGAGTGCCTACGCGAGGCCGCGCGCGTCATTGACGAGCTCGTGGCGGCCGACCGCGACGCGCACGATCGCGCCATGACGCAGCTCGCACTCGCCGACCGCGCCGACCGCGAGCGCCAGCGCGAGCTCGCTGTCCCCGCCGACGTCCTGCTGCGACTGATCGAAGCGACCACGCGCGACGAGCTCGCACTCATCTTCGAGAATGATCTCGAGACGCTCCACGTCGCGCGCACTTGGGCCGAGACGTGGTGCTCGCGCGATGTGCGCTACTCGGCGCACCCAGTCGCGCCGAGCTGCCCGAATTGCGGCGACACGAGCGACCATCCCTGCGCCGACTGCGCCACGTATGGCGCGCATGGTGGCGAGTGTCGCCACGCAGCGACTGTCTGAATCCACCGCGACACCGCGACCAGGAGCCCGGGCCATCCGGCCCGAGCTCGCCGACGCTCCGCGTTGTGGCAACTGTGGGCGCCCGATCCGGCGCTCGCGGGCATTCCCGATATGGGTACACGTTGCGAACGCATCGGTGTACTGCCGATGATGCCGCCCGGAGTGGCAGCACCCTTGCTGCGTCGTAGCGATGCAGCTCGCCGCCGGTCGGCCCGGGCTTCTCGCTTTGTCCTAGAAGATCGTCGGCTGCGATGGCGCGGCTTCGGGCGCCAGAGCTCCCCATGCGGCCCACGCAGCAGCTCGCAGCGCGTCGATCGCACCAGTCGACTCGCGCACGCTGAAGTACCACCCACCGCCCGCCAGCGGCGCCGATGGTCGCGCGCGTCTCGCCTGCGCGCCGAGCAGCGGATCGTCTGCGTGCATGAGCCTCCCGCCGATGAGCTCGGCCCGGAATAGCTCGGATGCTGCGCGCAGCTCGGCGGGCGCGAGTGCCATGCTCGGGAGATCGGCCTCGGCTGCCCATGCTTCTACGTGGCGCGCGGTCGCACCCGTGCGCGCGTAGACCACAAGCGCGGGCGACCATGCTCGAGCTGCAGCTGCGAGCGCGTCGAGCAGCTCGTCGGGGCCGACAGTCGCGCCAGGAGCGGCCGAGAGGTCGGCAGCGAGCCCGACGAAGGTAGGAGCATCGGCGCTCGCCACTGCGACTGCGACGCTCGCCCGGATCCATGACGGATCAGCCTCCACGGCCAGGACGATTCGCTCGCCACGCTCGAGCGGGGGAGCTCCTGCTGCGCGCGCCCAGACGCCCGCGGGCAGCCACTCGTCGGCTGCGTCGCTCCATAGGTTGAGACGCTCCTGCCGGAATGTGGCGGGCGTCAGTGCTGCCAGCTCGTCACGGATCGACGCCGGGTCGATCCTGCCCTCGGCCATCGCGGGCGACGCTCGCGCCCATGCCCGCGGATCGTCGGGCGCATCGTCCTCGTCGGCTGCGTACCAGGTCATGCCGAACCCGTCGGCGGGCTCGAGCCCGTCGAGAATGCGTCGACCACGCTCCCATAGCCGACGCAGCAGAATCGAGCGCTCGTCGCCCGCGGTGCTGATCTCGAATAGCAGCGGATCGGGGCGCGCGGTCATGGTCGGCTTGAGCCCCGCGTACGTGTCCTCGTCGCGCTGCGTGCGTACCTCGTCGAAGATGCCGAGGTCGATCGAGTAGCCGCGGATGGCGTCGCGCGCGTCTCGACTCGCCACGTGGTACTCGCGTCGCCATCCTGCCACCGCCGACCGGATCCCGAGATAGCGCGTCAGTGCCAGCCCGCCCGAGCGCTCGTGGCCGAGACGTCGCTGCAGTGGTGCCAGGTCGCCCATGACGGCCGCGTACGGGATGCGAGCTTGTGCTCGAGTGTGCGCCAGCCCGTATACGAGCTCCCAGGCCGGGCCGACGGCCGTGGTCAGTGCCCAGCCGATCAGCGCGCGCACGAGTGCGGTCTTGCCGTTCTGCCGAGCTGTCGAGATCAGGTACTCGCGGTGCAGCAGGCGCCCGGCGCCATTGACGGCCAGCGCTCGATATATGGCGAGCTCCTGCCAGCGATCGAGTGAGATGCCGAGCTCGCGTCGAGCGAATGCCACGACGAGCGGGCCCCAGCTGCCCGCGAGCCCGGCGGGCATCGGTGTCTGCCATCGCGGCGGCGGTACGCGGCGGCGACGCGCTACCACACGCCCGACGCGGGCAGACTCCACGCGAGCCCGACGAGCACTACCACGACGAGCAGCAGCGCGACCGCGATCAGCACGTCGCGGTCCTCGTCAGTCACGCGACGCGCCCAGAGCGCCAGGAAGGCGCCTCGAATCGCTCGACCATAGCTGCGCATGGTCAGAACGTCGCTCCTGCGCGCGGTCCTGCGTCATTCGATCCGGGCTCGATCTCGGCGGGTGAGCTTCGGCGCCCGGCCGCGCGTCTCGTCGGGCGCAGCTGCGATGGCGCGCGGTGCGATGGTCGGGAGATCGCTGCCACTCCCGAGCTCGCGCGCCAGTTTCAGCGCGAGATCCCATAGGCGCAGTCGCTCGACAAGCTTCGGCTTTGCACCAGTCGACGGGCGCAGCTCGGTCAGTGTCTCGCCCAGCTCGTCGCGCAGCGCCGTGCGGTAGCGCTCGAGGATGGCGAGCGATTCAGCGCTCGGGATCCCGCGGCGCCGATGCGTACGCCCGGCGTCCTGCGGGCGGTCGCTATCTTCGGCCATTCTCGCCAGGATCCGGCGCTATCACACCGATTCGGATGCGAACCCGCGCGACTCGCTCATTCTGGGCACCACCCTGCGCAGCAG
>Ga0208685_1000418_pt1 | contig 14972 bp, 15 predicted proteins | sample EasRivMeERMLT890_FD_187533 | JGI IMG/M metagenome (GOLD analysis project Ga0208685, IMG submission 187533) | Soil microbial communities from meander-bound floodplain in the East River, Colorado, USA - East River MetaG ERMLT890 (SPAdes) (version 2) | ecosystem: Environmental > Terrestrial > Soil...
AGCGTGCCGAACTCGAAGGCGCGCTTGCCGGCGAAGTTCTGGCGCGACAGCAGCCACGCGGTGAGCAGGCCGACCCCGGCGGTGAGCGGCGCGGCGACGGTGGCGATAATCAGCGTGGTGGTGAGCGAGGGCCACGCGGCGCCGTAGAAGTGCATCCCGCGCTCCGTCGCCTCGACGCCGAACCCGGCGAGGAAATGCGCCAGCGTGAAGCTGTAGTCGCGGCCGACCGACTTGACGAAGCCGCCGACGAAGATGGTGACGTAGACGAGGAGCGTGAGCGCCGACCATGGCAGCGCGATGCCGTAGCACAGCCAGCGCAGGCCGCGCGGCAGCGGCACCGGCAGCCCGGCGTCGCCCTTGCCGGTGACCGTGGTGTAGGAGGCGCGCCCGAGCCAGCGCTGCTGCGCCCAGAACGCGGCCAGCGTGAACACCAGCAGCACGAGCGCCAGCACCGCGGCGCGGCTCTGGTCGTGCGAGGCGCCGACCACGGCAAAGAAAATCTTCACCGAGAGGACCTCGAAATTTCCGGACAGCACCAGCGGGTTGCCGAAGTCCGCCATGCTCTCGACGAAACCGAGCAGGAAGGCGGCGGCGAGCCCCGGCCGCAGCAGCGGCAGCGTCACCGTGCGAAACGTGGTCCAGCCGCGCGCGCGCAGCGTCTGCGAGGCTTCCTCGAGCGACGGGCTGATGCCCTGCACCACGCCGAGCAGCACGAGGAAGGCGATCGGGGTGAAGGCTAGGAGCTGCGCGAGCGCCACGCCCGGCAGGCCGTAGATCCAGCGCGTGCGCGCGATGTCGAACCAGTCGAACAGCAGCGTGCTCACAGCGCCGGCGCGGCCGAAGAGCAGGATCACCGCCAGGCCGATCACGAATGGCGGGGTAATGATGGGCAGCACGCTCATCACGCGCAGCACGCCCTTGAGCACGGTGGAGCCCGCCCCGACCACGATCGCCAGGAACACCGTGTTCCAGGCCACGCCGCAGCGCAGGCTCGAATACAGGCAGTCGAGGCCCCAGATCGAGCGGTCGAAGAAGCTGGCGAGGAAGTTGCCCTCGAACGCGCTCCTCAGCATCACGAGGATCGGGAAGAACACGAACGCGGTGATCGTCGCCACCACGAGGCCGATCGCGCTGACGACGAAGGCGTCGCCGCGGCAGAAGCCGCGCGCCGCGAGCCCGAGGCAGAGCAGCATCAGGAAGCCGAGCCCCGCGATCATCGCGCCGTATCCCATGCCCGGCTGGGTCGGCCAGCCGGCGGGCGTGATGTTCGGATGGCGGAACAGGAAGCCCTGCCCGATCAGCAACAGGAGCCCGGTTATTCCAATCAACATCAAAAGGGTACCGGCGCGTATGCGCTCCAGGCGCCAGGGACGCGCCGCCAGCGCCGCAATCACCGGCAGAAACAGCAGGAGCAGCCAGGGTTTACCCTGAAAGCCGTGCAACAGCGCGGGCGCGCCCCAGCGCGCGCCCTCGATCGCGTACCAGGGCAGCACCACCAGTGCTGCCGCCGTGGCGGCGATCCAGATTACTTGGGTAGTGCTTTGACTTCCTTGTCCCACTTCGACAGCAGCCGCTTGCGCTCCGCCGACGAGCCGTACTTCGCGAAGTCGTAGTCGATGACCTTGGTCTGGTCGAGCCGCGGTGCCTGCGGCGGCACCTTGGCGTTCTTGTTGGACGGGATCTGGTAGGCCTTGGTCTCGGCGCCGATCGCCTGCGCCTCGGGAGTGAGCGCCCAGTCGTACCAGATCCTCGCCTGTTTCGGGTTCTTGCCGCCCTTGATGATGCTCATGGACCCCACCTCGTAACCGGTGCCTTCACACGGGGCGACCAGCTTGAGCGGCGCGCCTTGCACCGCGAAGGTCACCAGATCGTGCAGGAACGTGATGCCGATCAGCGTCTCGCCGCTGGCCGCGGCCTTGGCGGGCGCGGCCCCCGAGCGCGTGTACTGGTTGATGTTCTTGTGCATGCGCTTCATCAGGTCGAAGCCCTTGTCCTCGCCGTGCAGCTGCACGATCGTCGCGAGCATCGTGTAGGAAGTTCCCGAGGAGTTCGGGTCGGCGACCTGAACCTCGTCGCGGTACTTGTCGGAGGCGAGGTCGCCCCAGCACTTCGGCTCGGGCAGCTTCTTCTTCGCCAGCAGCTCGGTGTTGTAGCCGAACCCCAGGACGCCGGCATAGACGCCGACCGTGCGGTACTTCGACTGTTCGGCTTGCTTCACCGCCCAGGGGGCGAGGTCCTTCAGCAGCGGCGAGCGGTACTCGTCCAGCAGGCCCTCTTCCGCCGCCTGCAAGTGCGGATCACCCGTGCCGCCCCACCAGATGTCGCCGCGCGGGTTGGAAGCCTCGGCCTTCACCTGGGCGTAGTTCTCGCCGCTCGACTTGCGGGTCATCGCGACCTTGATGCCGGTCTTTCTTTCGAACGCGGTCACCATCCCCCGGCACCATTCTTCCTGCGGCGTGCAGTACAGGACCAGGTTGCCTTGGGCTGCCGCCAGCGTGGGAACCAGCAGCGCCAGTGCTGCGAACAGATGCTTCATGACATCCTCCTCTCGAATTTTTCGTTAGCTTGCCCAACTCCGGTCGCGCCGACCAGAGCGTCCTTCAGTCCCGGCGCGCACGCCAGCACCGCGTTGCCGCGCTCGAGGCCATGGCCGGCGAGAAAATCATTGGTCCACCCGCCGGCCTCGCGCACCATCAGCAGGCCCGCGAGCGTATCCCAGGAATTGATGTGCAGCTCGCAATAGCCATGCGTGCGCCCGGCGGCCACGTAGGCGAGCCCGAGCGCGCCCGAGCCCGCGCGCAGGAACGTCGCGCCGGTGGCGAGCACGCGCTCGACCAGCGACGTATAGGCGCGCGTCGGCCTGCGCGAGGACCAGCCGAGCTCGATCACGGCCTGCTTGAGGTCGGCGTCCGTGACGCGCATGGCGCGGTCGTTGAGGAAAGCGCCCCGGCCCAGGCGCGCGCGGTAGAGCTCGCCGTACATCGGCGCCGCGATCGCGCCGAGCGCGAGCTCGTTGCCGGCCATGAACGCGATCGATACGCAGAAGTGCGGAATGCCGTGAGCGAAATTCGCCGTGCCGTCGATCGGGTCGATGACCCAGAGCGCGTCGCTCTTTCCGGAATGGGAGGCACCGCCTTCCTCGCCGAGAAACGCGTCCTGCGGGAAGCGGTCTTTCAGGCGCGAGATGATCATGCGCTCGACCTGCCCGTCGGCCTCGGTGATGTAGTCCTGCTTGCCCTTGAGCTTGATCTCGATCGGCTTCGAGAACAGCTCGCGCGCCAGCTCGCCCGCCTCGCGCGCGACCGCGATCAGCGTCTCCTCCCTGGCGTCGAGCTCCTGCGTGGTCACGTTTTCCAGTATCGCCGCGCGAGAGGCCTAAGGCAATCGTGGCCGATGCGCGCGTGGGTCAGCGGGTGCGCCTTCGCCGGGTCCTGGTCCGCCTCGACCACGAGCCACCCGTCGTAGCCGGCACCGGCCAATCCTTTCAATACGGGCTCGAAATCGATCGACCCGTCGCCGGGCACCGCGAACACGTCGCCGAGCACCGCGTCGAGGAAGCTCATGTCCTTTTGCCTCGCCTGCGCGAGCTTGTCCTTGCGGATGTCCTTGCAGTGCACGTGCACGATGCGCTTCGCATGGCGCTTGAGCGCGCGCAGCGGGTCGCCGCCCGCGAACGTGAGGTGGCCGGTATCGAGAAGCAGTCCGACGGCCTTGGTCGAATCCATCATGCGGTCAACCTCGTCCTCGGCCTGGATCACCGTCCCCATGTGATGGTGGTAGGCCATTTTCAGGCCCTGGTTCTTCAGCTCGCGCGCCACCGCGTCGAGCCGCTCGCTGAACTGCTTCCACTCCTTTTCGGCGAGCTTCGGGCGCTTCGACAGCGGAATCTTGCGATCGCCGTGCACGCAGCGCGACACCTCGCACAAGACCATTTCCCTTGCGCCGAGCGCCTTGAGGAGCGTCGCATGCGGCTGCATCGCCTTGATCTCGTCCTCGACCGAGCGCTCGAGGAGCCGGGCGCTATACCAGCCCGACACGAGATTCAGCCCGTGCTTCTTGAGAATCGGACCCAGCGTCGCGGGATCGCGCGGAAACTTCCTGCCCAATTCGACCCCCTCGTAGCCGGCGAGCTTCGCTTCCGACAGGCAGGTCTCGAGCGAATTGCGCTCGCCGAGCTCGGGCAGGTCATCGTTCGTCCACGTAAGCGGATTGATGCCGATGCGGACCATCTAGGCTCCCAATGCCTGCTTTTTCCGGGCTCGTTCGTACGCGCCGCGGGCCTGCTTCTGCCCCGCCGAGCGCGGCGCTTCGGTGACGGCGACGTCCCACCAGGTCCCGCCTTCGGCGGTGCCACGGCGCGCATCGGTGTCGATCACGATCACCGAGGTCCGCTTCGCGCGCAGGCCTTTCTTCAGGGAAGACGTCAACGCGGCCAGGCCATCCACTTTCTCTGCCTGCGCGCCGAGGCTGCGGGCATGGGCAGCGAAGTCGACGCGCGGTGCGGCGTCGCCCAGCAGGTTGTTGAACGAGGCGCCGCCGGTCGCGGCCTGCAGGCGCTCGATACAGCCGAAGCCGCGATTGTCGAGCACCACGATGGTGAGCTTCGCGCCCAGCGCCACGGAAGTGGCGATCTCGGAGTTGAGCATCAGGTAGCTTCCGTCGCCGACCAGGACGCACACTTCGCGCCCCGGATGCGCCAGCTTCACGCCGAGGCCGCCGGCGATCTCATAGCCCATGCACGAGTAGCCGTATTCGAGGTGGTAGCTGGTCGAGTCAGTCGCGCGCCACAGCTTGTGCAGCTCGCCCGGGAGTCCGCCGGCGGCGCAGACGACGATTCCATTCCTGGGAAGATTCTGGTTGACGATGCCGAGCACCTGCGCATCGCTGGGCTTGCCCCGGGAGGGAGACACGATCTCGTCGACCTTGCGGTTCCAGGCCCGCGTGAGCCGGGTCGCTTCGCTCGTCCACGCCGCCGGCGCCTTCCAGCCCTTCAAGTCGCGGCTCAAGGCATCGAGAGCCGCGCGTGCGTCTGCGACGAGGGCCAGCGCGCCGTGTTTCGCGGCGTCGAACGAGGCGACGTTGAGCTGTACGAGCTTCGCTTCGGCGAAGAGCGCACGCGAGCCGGTAGCGAAGTCGCCCAGTCGCGCCCCGATGGCGAGAACCAGGTCCGCGCGCGCGGCGAGCGTATTGGCGGCGCTCGTGCCCGTGACGCCGATCGCGCCCACGTTGCAGGGGTGGTCCCAGGCCAGGCTGCCTTTGCCCGCCTGCGTCTCGGCCACCGGGAGGCCGTGCGCCTCGGCGAACGCGGCCAGCCGCTCTTCGGCGAGCGCGTACTTCACGCCGCCACCCGCGACGATCAGCGGCTTTCTCGCCTTCTTGAAAAGCTGGACCGCCGCGGCGAGCTCGTCGCCGTCAGGCAAGGGGCGGCGCACCCGGTGCACGCGGCGGCGGAAGAACTCCGCCGGGTAATCGTAAGCCTCGGTCTGCACGTCCTGCGGCAGCGCGAGCGTTGCCGGGCCGCACTCGGCGGGATCGAGCAGCACGCGCAGCGCTGCCGGCAGGCTGACGAGGATCTGCTCCGGGCGCATGATGCGATCGAAATAGCGCGAGACCGGCCGGAAGCAGTCGTTGACCGACGCGGTCGGATCGCCGAACGCCTCGAGCTGCTGCAGGACGGGGTCGGGACGCCGGCTCGCGAACACGTCGCCGGGGAGAAAGAGCACCGGCAGGCGGTTGACGTGCGCCACCGCGGCGGCGGTCACCATGTTGCTCGCCCCGGGGCCGATCGAGGTGGTGCAGGCCATCATGCGCCGGCGCGCATGCGCTTTCGCGAACGCGATCGCGGCGTGCGCCATGGCTTGCTCGTTGTGGGCGCGCAGCGTCGGCAGCTTGCGCCGCGCGGCGTGCAGCGCCGGGCCGAGGCCGGCGACGTTGCCGTGGCCGAAGATCGCCCACACTCCGGCAAAGAGGGGAATCTCGCCTTCGATCTGTTGTGCAGCCATGAAGCGGACCACCGCTTCGGCCATCGTGATGCGAACCGTTGCCACACACCTCCCCTCGAGCAATCTATTATTACAAGAAAATGACCGAGATCGCCCAGTTCGGTGCCGGCCGCATCGGCCAGATCCACGCCTCCAACATCGCCGCGATGAAGGACGTGCGGTTGCGCTACGTGGTCGACGTGAACGAGAAGGCCGCGCAGGCGCTCGCCGCACGCTACGGCGCAAGAGTCGTGGCCGAGCGCGAGGCCTTCGCTGATCGCGAGGTGGACGCTGTGCTGATCGCTTCCTCGACGGACACCCATGCGCGGCTGGCCATCGAGGCCGCGCGCGCGGGCAAGGCGATCTTCTGCGAGAAGCCGATCGATCTGTCGCTTTCCAAAGTGGATTCATGCCTGGAAGAAGTCCGGAAAGCCGGGGTCCCCATGTTCGTCGGCTTCAACCGGCGCTTCGACCCGAGCTTCGCCGCGCTCAAGCGGCGGCTCGACGCCGGCGAGATCGGTGCGGTGGAGCAGGTGGTGATCTCGAGCCGCGACCCCGCGCCGCCGCCGCCTGCCTACGTGAAGGTCTCGGGCGGCATGTTCCGCGACATGACGATCCACGACTTCGACATGGCGCGCTGGCTGCTCGGCGAGGAGCCGGTCGAGGTGTTCGCCATGGGCGAGTGCCTGGTGGACCGCAAGATCGGCGCCGCCGGCGACATCGATTCGGCGATGGTGCTGCTGCGCACCGCCACCGACAAGATGTGCCACATCAACAACTCGCGGCGCGCCGCGTACGGCTACGACCAGCGCATCGAGGTGGCCGGCGCCAAGGGGATGCTGCGCGCCGAGAACATCGGCGAGACCACGGTCGAGCACTTCGGCGCGCGCGGTACGGTAGCCGACCGGCCGCTCGACTTCTTCCTCGAGCGCTACGCCGGCGCCTATCGCGCCGAGATGGCTGCTTTCCTGCGTGCCTTGAAGGAAAAAGCGCCGATGCCGGTCGGCGCGCACGACGGCCGCCAGGCGCTGGTGCTCGCCGAAGCCGCTTTGGAATCTCATAAGAAGAAAAAACCCGTCAAAGTCGGCAATGGTTAACTTCGCCCTCTTCGGCGCGGGAAGAATCGGGCGCATGCACGCCGAGAACCTCGTGCGGCGCAGCGATGCGAAGCTCCTCTACGTGGTCGACTCGAAGCCCGAGGCGGCGCGTGCGCTCGCCGAGCCGCTCGGAGCGAAAGCGGCGGACGCGGATAGGGCTTTCTCGGACCCGCAAGTCAACGCCGTGCTGATCGCGTCGTCGACCGGCAGCCACGCCGATCTTTCGATCGCCGCGGCGCGCGCCGGCAAGGCGATCTTCTGCGAGAAGCCGGTGGATCTCACGCTCGCGAAAGTGGAGCAATGCATCGCGGCGGTGAAGAAGGCGAAGGTACCGATGTTCGTCGGCTTCAACCGGCGCTTCGACCCGAGCTTCCGCGAGTTGAAGAAGCGCCTGGACGCCGGCGCGGTCGGCGCCCTCGAGCAGGTGATCATCACCAACCGCGATCCCGGGCTGCCCGACCTGCGCTTCCTCGCCACCTCGGGCGGGCTCTACCTCGACTTCACGATCCACGACTTCGACATGGCGCGCTGGCTGCTCGGCGAAGACCCGGTCGAGGTATTTGCGTGGGGCGCGGTGCTGGTCGATCCGCGCGTGCGCACCGAGGGCAAGGACATCGACACCGCGATGCTGCTCCTGCGCACCAAGTCCGGGAAGATGTGCCACATCAACAACACGCGCCGCGCGGTGTACGGCTACGACCAGCGCATCGAGGTCTTCGGCTCGAAGGGCATGCTGCGCGCCGGGAATCTCGCGCCGACCAGCGTCGAGCGCTCGGGCGAGCAGGCGACCTGCGGCGACAATCCGTGGCCGAATTTCCAGACCCGCTACGCCGCCGCCTACGCTGCGGAGCTCTCGTCGTTCATCCAGAGCGTGGAGAAACGCAAGCCCGCCGAGATTCCGCCCGAGGACAGCCGCAAGGTATTGCTCCTGTGCGAAGCGGCGCTCAAGTCCAGCCAGACCGGCAAGCCCGTAAAAGCAGGATGAGAATCAAGAACTAGCGCGTCGCGGGCGGGTCCATAGAAGCCATGGACCCGGCCGAACGCAAGGACACCGCGCAGCATGCGCTGGTTTACGTCGCCGTTGCCGTCGCTGTGGTCGTCGTTCTTGTGCTCCTCTGGTATGCGATCGACGTAGTCCTTTTGGCCTTCATCGGCATCCTGCTCGCCATCCTGCTGCGCGCGCCGGCCGACTGGCTGAGCGAGCGCGCCGGGCTCCCGCAGCGCTGGTCGCTCGTCCTGGTCGGGTCGGTGTTCCTCGCCCTGCTGGTGCTCGGCGCAACGCTCTTCGGGCGCGGCATCGCGGCGCAAGCGCTCGCGCTCGTCGATCGCATCCCGGAAATCGTCCAGGCGCTCAAGAGCGAGCTCGCCGAAACCGAGATCGGCAGCCGGGTCGTGGCGCTCGCCGAGTCGAGCGGGATGTTCTCCGGGGGCGGCGGCCAGTTCATCGGCCGCGGCCTCGGCCTCATCGGCTCGACCTTCGGCGCGATCGCGAACGTGCTGATCGTGCTGTTCTTCGCCGTGTTCATGGCCGCGCAGCCGCAGCCCTACGTCGAGGGGTTCCTCTTCCTCGTGCCGCGCGGGCGCCGCAGCCGCGTCCGAGAGGTCCTCTACGAGATCGGGCACGTGCTGCGCCGCTGGCTCGTCGGGCAGACGGTGCTCGCGGTTTACGTGGCGATTCTCACCGGCGTGGGCCTCGTGCTGCTCGGCGCACCGTTCCCGTTCGCGCTAGCGCTGCTCGCCGGGCTGATGGAGTTCGTGCCTTACATCGGGCCCCTTGTCGCCGCGATTCCGGCGATCCTGGTGGGCTTCGCCGAAGGACCGCAGCTCGCGCTCTCGATCGGCCTGCTCTTCGTCGGAATCCAGCTCGTCGAGAGCTACCTGCTCGCCCCGCTCGTCCAGCACCGTGCGGTGCACCTCGCCCCGGCGGCGGTCCTGTTCGCCCAGGTGCTGATGGGCGCGGTCGTCGGCGCGCTCGGGGTCGCGGTCGCCACCCCGCTCGCGGCCGCGGCGATGGTGGCGGTGAGCATGCTCTACGTCGAGGATGCGCTCGGCGACAAGTCCGCCAAGCCGCGCTCCTAGTCGATCCCCATCGAGCCCATCTGCCGGTCCCACTCGTCGTAGCCGTGCTTCCATCCCGCGAGGTAGTCCTCCCGCCCGATTTCCACGCCGAAGCGCTCGCGGCATTCGGGGATGAGACGCAGGTCCTGGGGCGGGTGCCCGGCGAACCCGTCGGCATAGCCGCGTTCGCGCCAGCTCGCGGGCTTGCAATCCGCCTCGCTCAGCGGGAAGAGCGAGCAGCCGCCCAAGGCGAACAGCAGCAAGAGCAACGCGGCGCGAATCCTCATTGCGAGTGCTTCCGCATGCTGCCCATCAGGCGATCCCACTCGTCATAGCCGTCTTTCCATCCCGCGAGGTATTCCGCCTGCCCGACCTCCACGCCGTAACGCTCGCGGCATTCCGGCATGAGACGCATGTCCTGGGGCAGATGGCCGCCGAAGCCATCGGCATAGCCGCGGCTGGTCCAACTCGCGGGCTTGCAATCCGCCTCGCTCAGCGGGAAGAGCGCGCAACCCCCGAGCAGCGCGAGGAGGAACACCGCGGATCTCGCCATACGCGGCAAACACCGCTATCCGTGCTTGATTCCGACCATGCGCTCGACGTAGCGCGCGATGAGGTCGACCTCGAGGTTCACCTTTGCCCCGGGCTGCAGGCGCGACAGGGTCGTGACCTCGAGCGTGTGCGGGATCAGGTTGACCTCGAACGCATCGCCGCCGACGCGGTTCACGGTGAGGCTGACGCCATCGACGCAGATCGAGCCCTTGGCCGCAACGTACTTCGCAAGCGCTTTCGGCAAGCCGAAGGCCACCACGGTGCCGTTGCGGGACCTGACCTCGCCGACGCCATCCACGTGCCCCGCGACGAGGTGTCCGCCGAGCTTGTCGCCGACGGCGAGGGATTTCTCCAGGTTGACCGCGCCGGGCCGGTCGAGGCCCGTGGTGACGCGCAGGGTTTCCTCGGACACGTCCGCCGTGAATCCCCGGGGGTTCAGGGCCGTCACCGTGAGGCACACACCTTGCACGCAGATCGAGTCGCCGACCGCCACGCCGGCGAGCTCAAGGCTGCCCGAGTCGACTTCGAGCGGATGGGTGCGCACGATGCGGCCGACCGCCTGCACGATGCCCGTGAACATGGCGCCGAAGCCTACCCCAAAACCGATTGTCTAAAGCCTGACGACCCGCTTATGCAGAAGCCTGCCGAGATGCTTGTCGAGCGCCAGCGCCGACACCGCCAGCGCGGAAACGCCACCGCCGACCAGCACCGAGTTGGCGCTCCCGATCGCGGAGCTGGTGAACTCCAGGACGAAAGGTGCGCAGATCAGCCAGACGCCCGCGGCGAGGTTCATCCACTCCGCGGGCATCTCGTCGCAGGCGACGCATTCGAAGTGCGAGCACAGCGCCAGGGCAAGCCCGACGAAGATGGCGTTCGCGGTCGCCGCCTCATGCTCCACGTATCCTGCGAGCCAGGGCGAGAGCGCGAGCCACAGACCGAGCACAAAGCTCGCCCAGTCCTGCCATTTCGCCACCATTGCGCTCTCCTTGACGCGCGCCCGACGCGCGCTCCACGATTGGACACCGATGGCGTTGCGCCCGTTCTGGTCCGGGCGTAGTCCTTCCCGGGTACAGCGTGTCACGATGAAACTACAGATCGAACTGATCGGCGCAGCATGGGGCCTCGGCGGGGCGGATCCGGGCTGCGCCGAAGCGCCGCGGGTCCTTGCGCCGCTGCTCGAGCAGCGGCTTGTCGAATGCGGCGCGCCCCCGGTCCTCGGGCCGATCCTCGAGCCGGCGGCGGGCGAGCGACGCAAGCAGTTCGCGGTGAGCAGGCTGTGCGCGGAACTGGCCGCCGCGGTCGCCGCGGCGCGCCGCCGCGACCGGCTGCCCTGTGTCATCGGCGGGGACCATAGCTGCGCCGGCGGCACCTGGACCGGCGTGGCGCGCACGCTGCGAGGAAGCCTCGGCCTGCTCTGGATCGACGCGCACATGGACAGCCACACGCCCGCCACCAGCCACACGGGGCGCCTGCACGGCATGCCGCTTGCCTGGCTGCTCGGCCAGGACGACGACCCGCTTTACGGGCTTTCCGCCGGCGTGCTCGAGCCGCAGCACGTCTGCCTCGTCGGCGTGCGCAGCTACGAGCCCGAGGAAGACGAGCGGCTGCGGCGTCTCGGCGTGCGGGTCGTGTTCATGGACGAGATCGCGCGCCGCGGCATCGACGCGGTGCTCGACGAAGCGCTCGACATCGTCACCGCGGGAACCGGCGGCTTCGGGGTCAGCATCGACCTCGACGTCGTCACGCCCGAGGAAGCGCCGAACGTCGGCACGCCGGCGAAGGGCGGCGTGAGCAGCGCCGAGCTCGCGCGCGCGCTCGAGAGAATCCCGCTTCGTCCCGGCCTGGCCGCGGTGGAGCTCGTCGAGTACAGCCCGCGCCTCGATCGCGACGGGCGCACCGCGCGGGTGGCGATCGAGCTCCTGACCGCCGCCCTATGCGGGCCGCGCCAGGATGCGCAGGTCCTCGCCGAAGCGATCCAGCGATAGGACTCTCAGCTTCAATTTCTTTTCGAGTGAGTCAAAGGCCGGGAGGTCGAGCATGCCTTGCGCGGCGTCGCCGAGAAAGCTCGGGTTGAGGTAGACCAGGTATTCGTCGACGCAGCCTTCGCGCGCGAGCGAGCCGTTCAGGCGAAAGCCCGCCTCGACATGCAGCTCGTTCACCTCGCGCCGCGCCAGCTCCTCCAGCATCTTCGGCAGCTCGACCTTTTGGTTCGCATTGGGCAGCACGACCACCTCGGCGCCCCGGGGCGCGCTTCCTGGCTTGCCCGAAAAAATCAGCACGTTGCCGCCGTCCAGGATGCGCGCCGCTGGCGGCGTCTCGAGCCGGCTATCCACGATGACGCGCAGAGGCTGGCGCGGCGTCTCGACCTCGCGCACGGTGAGGCGCGGATCGTCGGCGCGCACGGTGCCGATACCGGTCAGGATCGCGCAGGCGCGCGCGCGCCAGCGGTGGCCGTCGCGGCGAGCTTCGGCACCGGTAATCCATTGAGATTTCCCGTCAGCCAAAGCAGTGCGACCGTCCAGCGTCGCCGCGACCTTGAGCCGCACCCAGGGCCGGCCGCGCGTCATGCGCGATACGAACCCGATGTTCAGCTCGCGCGCCTCGTCCGCCATCAGGCCGTGCTCGAAGCGGATGCCGGCCGCCTCGAGCGCCTGGCCGCCTTGCGAAGCCTTGGGGTTGGGATCGCGCATCGCCGCGACCACTCGCTTCACTTTTGCTTTTTTCAGAGCGTCCACACAAGGCGGCGTGCGGCCATGGTGGTTGCACGGCTCCAGGCTCACGTACGCCGTGGCCCCCACTGCCGCGCTTCCCGCCTTTTCGAGCGCCACAACTTCGGCATGCGGCCCGCCGGCGCGCTCGTGCCAGCCTTCGCCGACGATTTTTTCTTCCCGGGTGATGACGCAGCCGACACGCGGGTTCGGCGTCGTGGTGTAGAGGCCCGTCTCCGCCAATTCGAGCGCGCGCCGCATCATCGCGTGGTCGAACGCCGAAAACCGGGTCACTGAGTCTCTTATTTCCTTCTTCGTTTTCCCGCCTTCACTTCCTGTACCGCCTCGCGGAAGTCGTCCGGGCTCTCGAAGCTGCGGTAGACCGAGGCGAAGCGGATGTAGGCGATCTTGTCGAGCTTGGCGAGCTCGCGCATCACGAAGTCGCCGACGCGGTTGGTCGGCACCTCGCGCTCGCCGAGCGAGCGCAGGCGCTCGATGACCCGGTCGACCGCGCCCTCGACCTCGTCGGTCGCCACCGGGCGCTTGCGCAGCGCGAGCATCATGCTGCCCATCAGCTTGTCGCGGTCGAAGTCGGTGCGGCTGCCGTCCTTCTTCACCAGGCGCGGCATCTTGAGGTCGACCCGCTCGTAGGTGGTAAAGCGCTTCTCGCAGGCGACGCATTTGCGCCGCCGCCGCACGGTGTTCGCCTCGAGGTTGGCGCGGGTATCGACGACCTGGGTGTCGTCCGATCCGCAAAAGGGACACTTCATAAAGTCAAAAGCCCTTGCCGGCTAGGGGCCACTTCATGCGTAGACCGGGAAGCGCTCGCAGAGCGCCTTGATCTCCGCCGCCACGCGCCGCGCGGTGCCGTCCCCGGTCGGGTCGTCGAGCACGTCGGCGATGAGGTGCCCGAGCTTCTCGGCCTGCGTCTCGCCGAAGCCGCGCGTGGTCATCGCCGGCGTGCCGATGCGGATGCCGGAGGTGACCATGGGCTTCTGCGGGTCGTTCGGGATCGCGTTCTTGTTGAGCGTGATCCCAACGCGGCCGAGCGCCTCTTCGGCGTCCTTGCCGGTGATTCTCTTCGCGCGCAGGTCGACTAGAAACAGGTGGCACTCGGTGCGGCCGGAGACGATGCGCAGCCCGCGCTTTTTCAGGATCTCGACCATCACTTGGGCGTTGTCGATGACCCGCTGTTGGTAATCCCGGAACTCGGGTCTGAGCGCCTCGCCGAAGGCCACCGCCTTCGCGGCGATCACGTGCATCAGCGGCCCGCCCTGGATCCCCGGGAACACGGCCGAGTTGAGCGCGCGCTCGTGCTCCGGCTCGGCGAGGATCATGCCGCCGCGCGGCCCGCGCAGCGTCTTGTGCGTGGTGCTGGTGACCACGTCGGCGATCCCCACCGGCGTCGGATAGAGGCCCGCCGCGATCAGGCCGGCGTAATGCGCGATGTCGGCCATCAGCACTGCATCGATCTCGTCGGCGATGTGGCGCAACCGCTGCCAGTCGATCGCGAGCGAATAGGCCGAAGCGCCGGCGACGATGACGCGCGGATTGTGCTCGAGCGCGAGCCGCCTGACCTCCGCGTAGTCGAGCACCTCTTCGCGGTCGAGGCCGTAGGACACGGCGTGGTAGAGCTTGCCGCTCGCATTGACCGCGGCGCCGTGCGTGAGATGCCCGCCGTGGGCGAGCGACATCCCGAGGATCGTGTCCCCGGGCTTGAGGAAGGCGAGGTACGCCGCCTGGTTCGCCTGCGAGCCCGAGTGCGGCTGCACGTTGGCGTATTGCGCGCCGAAGAGCCGCTTCGCGCGCTCGATGGCGAGGTGCTCGGCGACGTCGACGAAGGCGCAGCCGCCGTAATAGCGCTTGCCGGGATAGCCCTCGGCGTACTTGTTGGTGAGCGCCGTGCCCTGCGCCGCGAGCACCGCGACGCTCGCGTAGTTCTCCGAGGCGATCAGCTCGACGTGCTCCTCCTGGCGCTGGTACTCGAGCCGGATCGCGTTCCAGACTTCGGGATCGGACTGCGCCAGCCGGTCGGGAGCGAGCATTTTTTGAGGGCGGGAAAAGACGCCGATTCTAAGGCTTGCGGCTCTCGAGCCGGTAGCGCACCACGTGATCGCCCTGTTTCGAGGCCGAGTCCCCGAGGCCGATGTAGCCGCGCTCGCCGAGCACCGCCTCATCGCGCCGCAGCTGCAGCTCGCGGGTATGGCCGTCGATCAGCACGAAGGTGCCGTTGGAGGACTGGTCGGTGATGACGAAGTGCGCGCCGCGGCCGTGGACGCGAGCGTGCACCCGTGAGGCGTGCGTGCTGTTCACGACCATGTCGTTGCCCTTGTCGCGCCCGATGCTGATCGAGGCGCCCGGCTCGACCACGACGCTGTCGCCGCCATAGCTGAGCTTGAGGGCCCACTCGCCGCGCGGGCGCGTGCGCATCATGCCGGAGCGGCTCAGGCCCGCGGTCTGGTCGAGGTCGTCGTCGCGCCACTGGACGTCGCACACGTTCACGTCGCTCACCCGGCCTTTGACCTTCATGGGGTAGAGCTGCCGGCACCGGCTGCGCAGCGGCTCCGAGAGCGCGT
>Ga0208685_1000421_pt1 | contig 14912 bp, 13 predicted proteins | sample EasRivMeERMLT890_FD_187533 | JGI IMG/M metagenome (GOLD analysis project Ga0208685, IMG submission 187533) | Soil microbial communities from meander-bound floodplain in the East River, Colorado, USA - East River MetaG ERMLT890 (SPAdes) (version 2) | ecosystem: Environmental > Terrestrial > Soil...
GACCTTCTCGGCGAACCAGGCGAAATCCTCGCTGCCCATCGACGGCTGCGGCATCTCCACGACGTTTTCTTTTCCGAGAATCTCCCTCACGCTCCCGAGGACGGATTTCAACGTCGCCGGGTGCTGCCGCAGCGCGGGCGCTACGCGTTTCCAGTCGAGCTCGTAATCCACGCGCATGCCGGTCTTCATTCCCTCGAGCATGCGGCGCACCGCTGCCTCGATCGTGGCCGAAAGGCCGGGTTCCTGCGCGCGCACGCTGCCCTTGAGCACCGCGGTCGGCGCGATGATGTTGCGCGCCGTGCCGCTATGAAACTCGCCGACGGTGACGACCGCCGGCGAAAGCGGCGCGACCTCGCGGCTCACCACGGTCTGGAGCTGGGTGACGAAGTAGGCGCCGGCCACCACGGCGTCGACCGCGAGGTGCGGATGCGCGCCGTGGCCGATCCGGCCCTTGATCGTGAGGTCGAAGGCGTCGGCCGACGCCATCACCGCCTCGGGGTGGTAGCCGACTGTGCCGGCCTTCACCTGCGGCCAGTTGTGATAGCCGAGGATTGCGTCCATCTTCGGGTCGTCGAGCGCGCCCTCCGCGATCATCGCCGCGGCGCCACTGAGGGTTTCCTCCGCGGGTTGGAAGATGAATTTGATACGGCCTTTCAGGGTGTCCTTCATCTCGGAGAGCGCAGCCGCTACGCCCAGCGCGATCACGGTGTGCACGTCGTGACCGCAGGCGTGCATCTTCCCGGGAATCTTCGACGCGAATGCGAGCCCCGTTTCCTCGTGGATCGGCAGCGCATCCATGTCGGCGCGGATGCCGATGGTGCGTCCGGGCGCCGAGCCCTCGAGCACCGCCACGATGCCGGTCTTGCCGACCCCGGTGCGGAACGGAATTTGAAGCTTGGTGAGAAAAGCAGCGACGGCTTTTGCCGTCTCATGCTCCTCGAAAGCGAGCTCCGGATGCTGGTGCAGCTGCTTGCGCAGCGCGACGAGCTGCGGCGTCAGGCGCTCGGCAATCGCGCCAATGCGTTGGTCGAGGTTCATAATCTAGAATTATCAATGGTCATCAACCCGCTGCAAGGGCAATTCGCTGCGCAAGTCGTCGGCCTGGCGCTGCCGGTTGACGACGCGACTTTCGCCGGGATCGAGGCCGCCTGGACGCGGCACGGCATCCTCGTGTTCCGGGACATGCGCATGACGCCGGAGCAGCACATCACCTTCACGAGGCGCTTCGGCCCGCTACATATCATGGAACCGCTGCAATACAACCTTCCCGGCTACCCCGAGATCTTCGTGGTCTCGAACGTCGAGGAAGGCGGCAAGGCGCTCGGCATGAAGCGCGCCGGGTGGGGCTGGCACACCGACGGCGAGGACAAGGCGGTCCCGAACGCCGGCTCGATGCTCTACGCGCTCGAGCTGCCGCCGGAGGGCGGGGATACGCTGTTTGCGGACATGTTTGCCGCTTACGAAGCGCTTCCCCAGGACGTGAAGAGCCGGATTCGGGGGAGGAAAGCCTGTTTCAGCCGCATCAAGCTGCACCACGTGCATTACCCGCACCTGCCGGCGCTGACCGAGGAAGACAAGGCCAACCGGCCCGACGTCTGGCACCCGCTGGAGCGCAGGCACCCGAAATCAGGACGCACCGCGCTCTACATCGGGCGCTGGGCCTGCGCGATCGAGGGCATGCCGGAGAAGGAAGGCGCGGAGCTTGTTCGTTACCTGCAGGAATTCTCGGTGCGCCCCGAATTCGTCTACCGGCACCGCTGGCGGCTGAACGACGCCGTGCTGTGGGACAACCGCTGCGCGCAGCACTGTGCCACGCCGTTCGACGACTCAAAGTACCGCCGCCACATGCTGCGCACCACCATCGAAGGCGACGTGCCGGTGATGGCTACCCATCCCAAATCAGGGACAGACCACGTTTTTCTGGGCGTCTAGCGGCGAAAACGTGGTCTGTCCCTGTTTTGCGGGCATGGCTACATCTGCAGGCAGCTCTCTGGCGGTGCACTGAACCAGACGGCCTCGCCGGCCTGGAATTTCGGCGCACCGCCGTCATTCGGCGCCTCCACCAGCGCCCGCTCGCCTTCCAGGTCGAGGTGGTATTCGAGCGTCGCGCCGAGGTAGAGGACGTGGCGCACGGTGCCGCGGCGGGCAAAGCCTGAATTTGGTTTTTGCAGACCGAGTTGTGCCCGTTCCGGGCGGATCGCGATCGTCTTGCCGTCGACCCGGAAGAAGTTCATGCGACCGATGAACTCGGCCACGAAGCGCGTCGCCGGTCTTTCGTAGATCTCGGCCGGGCGGCCGAGCTGCTCGATGCGGCCCGCGTTCATCACCGCGATGCGGTCGGACATCACCAGCGCCTCGCCCTGGTCGTGGGTGACGAACACCGTGGTGATGCCGAGGCGCCGCTGCAGGCCGGCTATCTCGACCCGCATCTCCTCGCGCAGCTTGAGGTCGAGGTTGGAGAGCGGTTCGTCGAGCAGCAGAACTGCGGGCCGGATCACGAGGGCGCGGGCAAGCGCGACGCGCTGGCGCTGCCCTCCCGAGAGCTCGAGCGGGCGGCGTTCCGCGAGGCCGCGCAATTGGACGAGATCAAGCGCTTCATCGACTCGCTTTTCAATTTGCAATTTTTGCAAACCCCTCATGCGCAAGCCAAAGCCCACGTTCTCCCCGGCGCTCATGTGCGGGAACAGTGCGTAATCCTGGAACACGACGCCGATATCGCGCTTGAACGGCGGCAGCCCGGCGACCGGACGTCCCTTGAGGTAGATCTCGCCCGCGCTCGGCGGAAAGAACCCGGCGATCAGGCCGAGCGTCGTGGTCTTGCCGCAGCCCGAAGGGCCGAGCAGCGTCAGGAACTCGCCCTCGCGCACCTCGAGGTCGACGCCGTCGACCGCGGTCACCCCGCCGTAGCGCTTGGTGATGCCGGCAAGCCTGAGCGCGGCCTCAGACACGCTCGCGCTCGCCGTAGATGAAGTCGCCCAGCCCGGTGAGCCTTTCGACCACCGCGACGAGCACGAGCGGCAGGAGGAGCGTGATCACCGACACGGCGGCGAGCGTCGGCGCGAAGCCGAATTCGAGGAAGCCGAGGATCTTGACCGTGATCGGCACCTCGCCCGGGCGCACCAGGAACAACGACAAGTTCACGTCGGTGAACGAGTGCACGAACGCGAACACCGCGCCGGCGACGATGCCGCTCTTGATCAGCGGAAACACCACGTGCCACAGCGTGCGCCAGCGCGACGCGCCGAGGCTCGCCGCGGCCAGCTCGAGGTTCGGCGGCAGGGTGTGCAGGCTGATCGCCACCGTGCGCACCGCGAACGGCAGGCAGATCACCACGTGGCCGACGAGGAGCGCGGTAAAGCCGATGTACTCGCGCAGCCCGGCGTACTGGAAGAGCTGCAGCAGGCCGACGCCGGTGACCAGCGCCGGCAGCATGAGCGGCCCGAGCGTCAATGCGACCATCGCGTCGCGCCCGCGAAAGCGGTGGCGCGCGAGCGCAAACGCGAGCGGCATCGCCAGCAGCGTGCTGATCACGGCCGCCGCGAGCCCGAGCTTCAGGCTGAACACCAGCGGATCGATCCACTCCGGCGAAAGCGCCCTGCCCCACCACTGCAGCGAGAAGCCGCGCGGCGGAAACTGCGAGCGGTTCGACTCGTTGAACGACACTGCTGCCGTGATCAGGATCGGGCCGAGCATGAACACGTAGACGAAAACCACGACCCCGCGGAGCGCAGCCCACGGGCTCATATCGCGGCCTGCTTCGCCCCGATCCGGGAGGCGGCGTAAAGAAGAAGCACCGACGAGACGATCAAGACGACCGCGAGCGCGGCGCCGATCGACCAGTCGAGGAGCTGGGTCATGAAGCCGTAGATCGCGGTCGCCATCACCTGCGTCGCCGGGCCGCCCAGGATGGCGGGCGTGGCATAGGCGCTGATGGCGATCGAGAAGGCGAGGATGAATCCGCCGGCGATGCCCGGCAGGCTGAGCGGCAGAACCACGTGGAAGAACGTGCGCGTGCGGCTCGCGCCGAGGCTCATGGCCGCCTGCTCGAGGTTGGGGTTGATGCCGTTGAGCGAGCCCATGATGGTCAGCACCGTGTACGGCAGCAGCGCATGGGCGAGCCCGATGATGATCGCGCCGGTGCTCGGCATGAAAGCGATCCGCTCGTGAATGAGCCCCATATTCAGGAGCAAATCATTCGCGACGCCGAAGCGGTTGAGGATGATGTACCAGCCGTAGGTGCGTACCACGACGCTCGCCAGCAGGGGCGCGAGCGACAGCGCGATCAGCACGCCCTTCCAACGGCTTTTCGTGCGCACCAGGAAATACGCGAGCGGATAGCCGAGCAGCACGCAAAGCAGGCCGACGCTCGCGCCGACGATGAAGGTGCGCGCGAAAGCCCACTGGTAGATCGGCTTGCTGAAAAGGAAGCCGTAGTTCTCGAGGGTGAGCTCGCCGGTGAGGGTCTGCGCCTCCGACTTGAGGAAGCTGGTCGAGAGGAGCAGCGCGTTCGGAACGACGAAAAATACCAGCAGCAGCGCCATCGGCGCCGCCACCAGCAACCACGGCGTACGGCTCACGCCATGATTTCCTGCCACTTCAAGGTCCAGTCCTTGCGCCGGGCGCCGATCACGTCCGAGTCCGGGAACTGGGTCTTGGCCATCTGCTCCCTGGTCACGATCTGGCTTGCGGCGAACTTGGCCGGCAGGTCGGTGACGTCGCTGCGCGTCGGGCTGGTGAAGTATGCGAGCGCCCATTGGCGCTGCACTTCCTTGTCGAGGCGCCAGTTGAGGAACTCGTAGGCGAGCTTCTTGTTCTTCGCGCCGACCGGCACGCAGGCGACGTCGAACAGGCCGATCACGCCCTCCTGGGGAATGAGCATTTCGAACGGCAGGCCGCGGTCGATGTAGTAGCCCGAGCGCCCGCTCCAGTACGGCGAGATCCAGACCTGGCCGTTCTCGAAATGCGGCACCGCCTCGGCCGAGCCGGTGACCACCACGCCGACGTACGGCTTCTGCGCCTTGAGCCGCGCCCAGGCGGGCTCCATGTTGTCGACCCCGCCGCCGCCGAGCTGCGCGCCGTGGATCAGCGCGTAGACCGAGAGCAGGTTCGCGGGGTTGTAGTTGATGACGTGGCCCTTGATCTTGTCGCCGTATCGCTTCTGCGGCTCCCAGTAGTCGGCCCAGGAGCGGGGCCGCTCGATCTTTTCCTTGTGGTAGACGAGCGCCGCGTATTGCAGCGTGTGCGGCGCACCCGAGCCGCCGGGAATCACCTGCCAGGTCTTGTCCCACAGGTATTTCAGGTTCGGCACCTCGCGCTCGGTGAGCTTCTCGAGGAAGCCTTCCTTCACCCCGAGGATCACCTCGGGTGGCGTGAGCAGTCCCGCGACGTCGAATCCGGGCGCGCCGCGGGCGGCGCGGATCTTGGCGTAGTCCTGCGACGCGGTGCCGGTCGCGTCGTGCACCACTCTTACGCCGAACTTCTTCTCGAACGGGCGGATGACGACGCGCTCGACCAGCTCCTGGTACTCGCCGCCCTGCGTGTTGACGATCAGCGTTTCCTGGGAGCGCGCGGTGATGACGTAGGGCGCCGCGACCGCGAGTGCCGCGCCCCGCTTCAACAGATCTCTGCGCTTCATGAATTCTCCTCCTCAGCGCGAAGCATAACTCACGCGGCGAGCCGCGCCGCGCGCTCCTTGAAGGCTCTCGCGGCGGAGAAGAAGCCGCCGTCGGCGCCGTCGATAAAATGCAGGTGCCTGCCCGAATAGTTGAACACCAGGCAGGTCATGTGCGCGCGGTCGGTGACGTGCAGCCCGTAGGCGAGCTCCCGCCGCGCGTAGCGCTCCTCGAGCCATGCGGTGAGCGCCTCGCGCTGCGCCGCGGTGCCGGCGAGGATCTGCCGGTAGACGTCGTTGAACTTGCGCACGTCGCTGTTGCGGATCAGGGTCGGCTTGTACCGGGTCCAGTCGGTCTCCTCGGTGCGCACGCCGAACTTCATCAGGAACCAGCCGAGCACCACCACCAGGCGGATCCACATGCGGTAGCGCCACCGACCCCACCCATCGCGGTCCGCTGCGCGCACGCCGACCTCGTTGTCGAGGCGCCGGCCGCCGAGCGTCATCGACAGCGCGGGCAGGGTCAGCGGGTGGCACTGCTCGTCGCTGCCGTAGATCTGCGCCACCTTATCGATCAGGTCGCGGTAGACCCGCGTTCCCCCGGCCGTCGAGCGCACGATGAGGCTCACGGTCTCGCCATGGGGGCTCGGAATATCGCGCCAGCGGCATTCCAGCCCTTCGTGGCTGCCGCGCGGCGCGACGCCAGCGACCGCGCACAGGCCGGCGGTCGCCGGGTCCTTCATGTAGCGGTCCGCCCAGGCCATGCCGCCGCCGGCGAACACCGCCTGGACATAGTTCTCCGACACCTGGTAGCGCGCCACCAGGATGTCGAAGCCCGCTTCGCGCACGCGGGTCGCCGGCACTGTGGCCACGCGCAACTCGAGCCCGAACGAGGCGCGCGCCATGTCGCGCGTCTTCGCTAGCGCCGCGCGCACGTCCTCGAGCAGCGCCGGCGGCACGCAGAACGCGCTGCCGTCGCCCTCGAACACGAACGGGATGTCGATGTCCCCCGCGGCGTTGAGCACCGCGGTGACCGCGGCCGCGGCGACGGTATTGACTTGCTTGTAATTGCCGGCCTGCACCGCCGCGGTCGAGTTGCGCACGTCGCACGCCGCCACGTGCCAGTCCCCCGGCAGCGGCGCGAAGCGCTCGGCCTGCGTCACGGCGCTGAACTCGGTGATCACCGGCAGGTCGGCGTAGAAACGGCTCACTCGCCGGCGGTCCGTTCCAGCCACTCGGCTTCGACCTGCTCGAGCTCCTTGGCGACGTAGGCCTGATCGAGCAGAAGTGCCTTGAGCGCCGCCGGGTCCTGGTAAACCCCCGGGTCGCCGAGCCGTGCCTCGATCTCGGCCTTGCGGGCGTTGAGGCGGGTCATCAGCTCCTCGAGGCGCTTGACGCGCGCTTCGTTCGGCTTGCGACTGGCCGGCTTGGGCTTGGCGGGAACCGGTTTCCTCTCCTTTTCTTTCTTCGGGACCAGGTCTCTCTTCAGGAGCCAGTCCCGGTAGTCGTCGAGGTCGCCGTCGAACTCCCGCAGCGCGCCGTTCGCGACGATCAGCAGCTTCTCGGTCGTGGCGCGCAGCAGGTGGCGGTCGTGCGACACGAGCACCAGCGTGCCCTCGAACTGCGCCAGGGCGACCGCGAGCGCTTCGCGCGTGTCGAGGTCCAGGTGGTTGGTCGGCTCGTCGAGCAGCAGCAGGTTCGGCTTCTGCCAGACGATGAGCGCGAGCGACAGCCTGGCCTTCTCGCCGCCGGAAAAGTTTCCCACCGGGTCGGTCGCCATGTCGCCCGGGAAATTGAAGCTGCCCAGATAGTCGCGCAGCTGCTGTTCACGAATCTTGTTTTCTGAAATTCGTTTTAGATGCCAGAGCGGCGACTCGTCGTCGCGCAGCATCTCTACCTGGTGCTGGGCGAAGTACCCGACCTCCAGGCCTTTGCCGAAAACGATATTGCCGGCAAGAGGCGGAAGCGTGCCGGCGATGGTCTTCACCAGCGTGGACTTGCCGGCGCCGTTTACCCCGAGCAGGCCGATGCGCTCGCCGGCACGAATCGAAAGTTTCAGGTCCTTCAATACGACTTTTTCCCCATACCCGGCGACGACGTCTTCCAGCACCAGCAACGGATCGGGCGAGCGCTCCGGATCGCGGAACTCGAAGGAGAACGGCGCCGCGACGTGCAGCGGCGCCAGGTCCTCCATCTTCGCCAGCATCTTCATGCGGCTCTGCGCCTGGCGCGCCTTGGTCGCCTTGGCGCGGAAGCGATCGATGAACGACTGCAAATGCGCACGTTCACGTGCCTGTTTTTCAATCAAATTTTGAGTAAGAAGGACGGTCTGCGCGCGCTGCTGCTCGAAGCTCGAGTAGTCGCCCGTATAGCGCCGCAGCTTGCGGCTATCGATGTGCACGATGGACTTCACCACCCCGTCGAGGAAATCGCGGTCGTGCGAGATCACCATCAGCGTCCCCGGGTAGCGGCGCAGCCACTCCTCGAGCCAGATGATCGCGTCGAGGTCGAGGTGGTTGGTCGGCTCGTCGAGCAGCAAGAGGTCCGAGGGCGACATCAGCGCCTGCGCCAGGTTGAGCCGCATGCGCCAGCCGCCGGAAAAGCTCGACACCGGCTGTTCCAGCTCCTCGACCTTGAATCCGAGGCCGAGCAGCAGGGCCTCCGCGCGCGGCCGCGCGGTGTAGACGTCGGCGTCGGCGAGCGCCGCGTGCAGCTCCGCCATCAAGCTGCCGTCATTCGCCGATTCCGCAAATGAAAGTTTTTGTTCCAAACCACGAAGCCTGGCATCGCCGTCGATGGCGTACTCGACGGCGGGGCGCTCCAGCGCCGGGGTCTCCTGCGCGACGTGCGCGATGCGCCAGTGGCCCGGCAGGTCGACGTCGCCCTTGTCGGCGTGCAGCTCATCGCGCAGCAGCGCGAACAGGCTCGACTTGCCGGAGCCGTTGGCGCCGATGAGCCCCGCATGCTCGCCCGGGTTGAGCGCCAAGTCCGTTTGCTCGAGGAGCAGCTTCGCGCCGCGCCTGAGGCTGACCTGCGAAAGACGAATCAAAGCGCTAGAAGACGGATTTCACCAGCAGGTCGGGCAGCCAGGTGGCGAGGCCGGGGAAGAAGATCACCGCCAACAGGACGACGCCGTCGCCGATGAAGAACGGAATCGTCCCCTTGATCACCTCGTGCAGGGGAATCTTGGAGGTGCCGCTCACGGCGAAGAGATTCAGGCCGACCGGGGGCGTCACCACGCCCATTTCAATATTGAGGGTGAGCATGATGCCGAGCGCCACCGGGTCGATCTTCATCGCGTAGGCCACCGGGAAGATCACCGGCACGGTGAGCAGGATCATCGCCACGCCGTCGACGAACATCCCCAGGATGAGCAGCACGCCCATGTAGGCGAAGATGAAGCCGAGGGGCGTCAGGCCCCAGCTGACGATGGTATCGGTGATGCGCTGCGGCCAGTACATGTTGGCGGCGAGGAACTGGAACACGCCGACGCTGCCGACGAGGAACAGGATCACCCCGGTGAGGTTCATCGCGCGCATCGCAGTCGGCAGGAGCTGCCGGATGAACTCGCCGCGGCCGACGATCAGCCCGTAGACCATCGCGTAGCCGCAGGCGGCCGCCGCCGCCTCGGTCGGCGTGAACAGGCCGCCGTAGAGCCCGCCGAGGATCACCACCGGCATGCCGAGCGCGGGCAGCGCGCCCTTCGACTCGCGCAGCGCGCGCGCCGCGTTGAACTTGCCGCTGCGCGGCAGCTTGAGCCACAGCGCGATCACGATGACGCTGAGGATGTTGCCCGCCGCGAGCAGGAGCCCCGGGATCACCCCGGCGAAGAACAGGCGCACGACCGAGGTTTCGGTGACGATGCCGTAGATCAGCAGCGGAATGCTCGGCGGTATCAGGATGGCGATTCCGCCCGCGGTCGCCACGAGGCCCCCGGAAAGCCAGTCCGGATAGCCGCGCTTCTTCATCTCGGGAATCGCGATCACGCTCATCGCCGCCGCCATCGCCACGCTCGAGCCGGAGATGGAGCCGAACAGCACGCACGCGATCACGGTGGCGACGCCGAAGCCGCCCGGCAGGTGGCCGACCAGCGAGTCCGCGAAGGCGAAGAGTTGCCTGATCAGGCCGGTCTTCTCCATCAGGAAGCCGGCGAAGATGAAAAGCGGGATCGCGGTAAGCGAATAGCGCCCGATGAAGCTGAAGAACTGCCGGAAGATCACCGTCGTCTCGAGCAGCGGGTCGACCATGATGTAGGCTGCCGCCGCGGAGCTGAGCGCGATGCCGATCGGCACTGCAAGAAGCAGCAGAGCGAAGAGGACGATGCCGACGATCGCCATCAGTGCGTCCCGTCCGCTTCTTCGCGCTTCTCCACGAGTACCGTGCGCCCGCGCAGCGCCTGCACCTCGCGGTAGATCTGGAACAGCATGGTGATCGCCATGGAGGCGAAGGAGAACAGCAGCACCGCGAGGAAAGGCCACATGGGGAAGGCCAGGCTCTCGCTGCGGCTCTCATACTTCACGGCGTCCTCGACCTCCGGGATCCCCCACCAGACGACCGCAGCCATGAAGATCACCGAGTACACCAGCGCGACCAGCTTGACCACCTCGGCGGCCGCGCGCCAACGCCCGCCGAACACGTTGAACAGCTCCGGGATCAGCGTGACGGTGAGGTGCGCCTCACGCCGCTGCGAAATGCTGAAGTAGAGGAACACGCCACTCAAAATGAAGTAGGTGACCGCGTCCTGCTGCCACTCGAAGGACAGGCCGAGGATATAGCGCCGCCCGACCTCGAGCAGCGCGACCAGCGTCGAACCGACGAAGAGAACGGCCGCCGCGGGCGCCAGGATCCGGTCCTGGAACGCCCGCCAGGCGGCGTAGGCGGCCTCCACCGCCTAGCGGATCACGATCTTGGAGGCGTGCTTAGAGCAGTCGATCTTCTCGATCCAGGACGAGCCGACCGGATTCTGCGCCGAGAGTGTCTTTCCTTCCTGCTTGAAGGTGTCGACCCACTTCGCCGCCTCGGGCGGCATCTTGCTCTTGATCCAGCGGCTCGGGCCGTCGCCGAGCGCGTCGGTCAGCTTCGAGACTTCCTGCGGCGTCATCCAGTCGACGCCCGGCTTGTTCGGATCCTTGGTGCCGTACTTCTCATAGGTGAGCTTGTCCACGCACCAGTTGAACTCCTTCTGCAACTGGATCGTCTCGCTGATCAACCCTTCCAGCGCGGTTTGGGTCGCCTTCGGCAGCCGATCCCACCAGCGCCGGCTCGCGCTGATCATGTAGTAGTCGCCGGTGAACACGCCCGCGCCGCCTGTGGTGTAGTACGGCGACTGCTCGCGCACGCTGAGCCAGCCGCCGATGCTGGTCATCAGGCCGTCGATCACGCCCGACTCGAGCGCGGTCGGCACTTCGCCGAAGGCCATCACCACCGGGCTCGCCTTCCACGACTCGAGCACCGGGTTCTCGGCCGGCCCCATGCTGCGGATCTTTCGGCCGGTGAAGTCCTCGGGCTTGAGGTAGCGCTTCTTGGCGCCGACGCCCATGCCGAAGCTCATCTGGCCGGCGCCGAAGACCTTGATGGCCTGGCGCTTCTCGAGCCGCTCGACCAGCATCTTGTAGGTCTGGGTCTTGTCGAAGGCGTCGACCGCGCCCGCGGTGGTGAGGATGCCCGGGCCGACGACCGCCATCATCCAGGGCTCGACCGGCGCCGCCTTGCCCATCTGCATCCAGGTCATCTCCAGGTTGCCCTGGCGCATGGCCTCGAACGCCTCGGGAATGGTGTAGAGCGCGCCGGCAAAGTAGAGCCTTGCCTCGCTGCCCGGAATCACCTGCGGCAGGCGATCGCCGAAGTGCTTCATCGCCATGCCGGCCGGATGCGGCGGCCCGGTAAAGTCCGAGGCAAAGCGCAGCACCACCGGCTTCGGGGCCTGCGCGCCGGCGGTGGACGCGAAAAGCGCGGCCACGGCGCACGCGACTGCTATCAGATGTTTCATTTGTCCTCCTCCTGAAGTAGATTCTAGAGGAGGAGGATGCCAATAATGAAGAAGTTATTGTTGATCGCAGCCGGCGCGCTGCTCGCGGCATGCCAAAGCACCCCGGACGATCCCCTGCGCGCCACTGCGGGCCTTCAGCCCACCAAGGGGAGCAAGGCCTTCGGCGAGGCGACCTTCGAAGAGGTCGAGGGCGGCAAGGTCCGGGTGATCGCGTTCGCCCAGGGGCTCAAGCCCAACGCCGAACACGGCTTCCACATCCACGAGGCCGGCGACTGCAGCTCGGGCGACGGCATGAGCGCCAAGGGCCACTTCAATCCGTACGCCAAGCCTCACGGCGATCCGAAATCCGCCGAGCGTCACGCGGGAGACCTGCCCTCATTCAAGGCGGGCAAGGATGGACGCGCCAAGATCGACGTCACGGTGGACATCCTCACCGTGCGCGCGGGCCCGGCGAGCGTCGTCGGCCGCGGCCTCATCATCCATGCCGATCCCGACGACTACAAGACGCAGCCCACCGGCAACGCCGGCGCGCGCATTGCTTGCGGGGTGATCAAGTCCGGCTAAGGAAGCGGCGGACGTAGTCGGCGCAGGCGGTTTCCGGCGAGTGAGCAGGGGACCAGCCGAGAATTTCCCCGATGAGCTTTCTTGAAAGCGACCGGCGCGGCCGGTCGATCGGTCCGCCATAGCCCAGGTTGGTCAGCTCCCCGTAACGCCAGCGCAGGCCCGGCAGCGCCCGCGCCATGATCTCCAGCGGCCAGATCTTCCCCTGCGTGATGTTCATCGCGACTGCCGGCAGCGACGGCGCTTCCAGCATGCGCACGAACGCCTGCGCCACGTCCGGCGCATAGACCCAGTCGCGATCCGCGCCGCGCGCGAGCACCGCCTCGCGCCCGTCGCGTGCCATCGCGGCCATCTGCAGGTGGGGGCTGAGCGTGTCGCGCAGCCCGGTATCGCGTTCCCAGGGCCCGAACACCGCCGTGATCCGCCCGGCGCACGCCTCCACGCCGAGCGCCGGCCCGAGGCGCAGCACCGCGCTTTCCGCCGCCGCCTTGCTGATGCCGTAAAGATTGAACGGGCGCAGCGGCTCGTGTTCCTCGACCGGGCCTTCGCCTTCGAAGGCGGTGCTGCCGTATGCGGCCGATGAGCTCGGATAGACGAACCGCTTCACTCCTGCGCGCGCCGCCGCCTCCAGCGCCCGGACGGTCGCGAGCGTGTTGACCTCGAGAATCCTGCCCGCCTCGCGCTTCTCGCGCTCTGCCCCCGACGTGATCGCCGCGCCGTGCCACACCGCTTCGATGCGGTGCTCGCGCATCCGCTTTTCGAGCAGCTGGGTATCGGTGACGTCGCCGCCGCCTTCCAGCGAAAACTCGACGACTTCGTGGCTGCGCGCGCGAAGCGCATGGACGACGTTGGCGCCGACGAACCCGCTTGCGCCCGTCACCAGAATTCTCAAAGCAGAAAACTCGGTAAATCGATTTGACGAAGATTATAGGGCGGACCTAAGCTGAGAAAGTGAGCCTCGCCGGCAAGGGCGTGGTGGCCATCTGGCACGGCATCCGGCCCGAGGGCCGCGCCGAGTTCTACGAATGGCACAACCGCGAGCACATGCCCGAGCGCGTGGGAATTCCCGGGTTCCTGCGCGGCCGGCGCTACATCGCGCGCGAAGGGTCTCCCGAGTTCTTCACCCTTTACGAAACCGCGACGCCTGAAGTTCTCTCGGGCGCCGATTACCTCGCGCGCCTGAACGCGCCCACGGAATGGACGCGCCGCGCCACGCTGCACTTCACCGACGCGTCGCGCTCGCTTTGCCGCGTCGTGCTCTCGCTCGGACCCGGCGCGGGCGGCTGGCTCATGACCTGGCGCTACGACGTCGCGCCGGGGCGGGAAGACGAGCAGCGTGCACGGCTCGAGCCCGTCCTCAAGGAGATTACGCAAGCGCAGGGCGTCGTGGGAGCGCACCTGTGCATCGCCGATGCAAGCGCGAGCGCCATCCAAACCGAGGAGAAGAAGGGCCGGCCGAAAAACGCCGTGCCGGGCTGGGTCGTGATGGCGGAGGGCGGCGCGGAGCCCGATGCGCTGCACGCCGCCTGCCGGCGCCTGGCGACGCCGGCGTTCTTCACCGAAGCGGGCGCGCTTCCGGGCGTTCAGCGCGGCTTGTACCAGCTGCCAAATGCGATACTCCCCGCATGCTGATCGATTTCTTCCTGAAGCTGAAGTCGCACAAGCTGCCGGTCTCCATCAAGGAGTACCTGACGCTGCTCGAGGCGATGGGGAAGGGCGTGATCAGCCCCTCGATCGACGAGTTCTACTACCTGTCGCGCGCCGCGCTGGTGAAGGACGAGGCCAACTTCGACAAGTTCGACCGCGCGTTCGGCGAGTTCTGGCAGGGAGTCGAGACCATTCCGGGGATCGAGGCGCAGATCCCGCTCGAGTGGCTGCTGAAGCAGGTGGAGCTGCACCTGACGGAAGAGGAAAAGAAGCAGATCGAGGCGCTCGGCGGGTGGGAAAAGCTGATGGAGACGCTGAAGCAGCGGCTGGAGGAGCAAAAGGGCCGCCACCAGGGCGGCAACAAGTGGATCGGCACCGGCGGCACCTCGCCCTTCGGCGCTTACGGCTACAACCCCGAGGGCGTACGCATCGGCCAGGAGAAATCGCGCAACCGCAGCGCGGTCAAGGTCTGGGACCAGCGCGAGTACCGCAACCTCGACGACTCGGTCGAGCTGGGCACCCGCAACATCAAGGTGGCCTTGAGAAGACTCCGAAAATTCGCTCGTGAAGGCGCGCCGGACGAATTCGATCTCCAGACCACGATCGAGGAGACGGCGAAGAAGACCTACCTCGACATCCACATGCGGCCCGAGCGCCGCAACGCCATCAAGGTGCTGATGCTCATGGACATCGGCGGCACGATGGACGACCACATCAAGCTCGCCGAGGAGCTCTTTTCCGCGGCAAAGACCGAGTTCAAGCACCTCGAGTTCTATTACTTCCACAATTGCCTCTACGACTTCGTGTGGAAGGACAACCGGCGGCGGCATTCCGAGCGCACGCGCACCTGGGAGCTGCTCCACAAGTACGGCCACGACTACAAGGTGATCTTCGTCGGCGACGCGACCATGAGCCCCTACGAGATCCTCCAGCCCGGCGGCTCGGTCGAGTACTTCAACGAGGAGCCCGGCTCGGTGTGGATCAGGCGCGTCACCGACGTCTACGCGAAGTGCGTCTGGCTCAACCCCGAGCCCGAGGAGATCTGGTCCTACCGCCAGTCGATCGGCATCGTGAAGGAGCTGATGAACGGGCGCATGTATCCGA